>ERZ1740067.2484-NODE-2484-length-11183-cov-6.516175_pt1 | contig 11183 bp, 6 predicted proteins | sample MGYA00581736_ERZ1740067 | MGnify/ENA primary metagenome ERZ1740067 (study PRJEB43018, sample SAMN04849236) | marine metagenome | isolation source: floating plastic debris | place: Pacific Ocean | collected 2008-08-27 | study: EMG produced TPA metagenomics... | reverse complement strand
AGGTTCCAAGGGTTGGGCTGTTCGCCCATTAAATATACCCATTGCGACCCCAAACCCTACCCTTTACTACCGCTAAATACCTGTTTATGGCCGGTTATTCGATTGAATCAGACTGGTTGAACAGTTGTTCCGAAGCGTTTTTCTCTTTTATCGCACAACGGAATTGACGGGGGTACACAAACACCCTTTTCTTACCTAAAAAACACCGTATAACGAAACCATTTTCAGGTGTTTTTTAGTGTTTTTTCAAGCCTAATAAGGTAACTGAAGTAATTCAATAAAAACACTCTCCAAACTCGGTTTTTCGTGTAATTTCCAGCATATTTCAGAGTAACTTTTCATTCAAAACCTGGTTACTTTTGTATTTTTATCGATGACATACTCAAAACCGTCTATTTACGCCTCTACACACTCTGAACAAATTTTATAAAGCTTATTTAGTACTACTAAAACCGGGCAAAAACCCGATTTATTGGAGTATACACCTTTGAATAACCAAGTAATCACTTCATATCTTTGGGCAATGCTGTTTTCGCTCATCAAAAACCGCCAATTGGAGGCTTTATTTACTTCTATTTTCGGGTATAAATCGATTAAGCCTCCTAAAAACTGACGGGGCCTCGTGAATAGGGATGAATAACTCGTGTTTAAAGTGAAAATCATTGCAAAAAATGATGACAAAAACGCAAATTAGCGCCCCCAAGTTAGCTCATCACAAGTTAGGGCTAACAAATGATCGACTCGTGGCCCCTTCCTTACCAACAAACTCCTTTTTTGGCAGTTTCTGGCGAGATAAAAGGTACTCCGGGGATAACAGACTGTTTATAATGCATCAACCAGGGCCAAGTTGTCGCAAGGTAGCCGTCTGGGACTTGAACCCGCGACCCCTTGCGTGACAACCAAGTGCTCTGACCAGCTGGGTTGCAGGTACGATATCCCCTTTTTGAACAAGGAAAATGCACTAGATCCGCTGATACCACTCTCAAACTCACGACCTGTAGCTCAATGTCGTTTAGTTAGTGGAAAAATGTTGATTAACGAATGATGATCAACGATTTATGAAGTGTGCTGACGCTCCCAAATCAATCATTCTAAGGATTATATCCTTCGTCATTCGGAGTTCATTGATCGATATTCGAAATTCATTTTTCAGAAATCATTCTTAACTTAATGACATTGACCTGTACCTTGGCAAGGCATTGCCTTACCCCACTAGGACCAGTCGACCTTCGCGCTCCAACAAAAACGAACTCCTGATGAAGCAGTCACTTTACTTCTTTCAGAAACACCGCACTTTCTTTTATTTTTTTCGTAAGTTAAATTCTATGGTAGTCTCCATTCTTCTACGGCAATACCCAAACTACCTCAATATTCAATAGTGATATTTCAAAACTTAAAAAACATCCATGAAAAGTTTTTCCAATACGAACAGTGATCCCGATTTTCAGAAAAAGTTGACTACCTACCATCAAACCCACACCCCTGAAAAAATATACTTACATACCGATAAGCCTTTTTACGCTCCTCGTCAACACGTATGGTTTAGTGGCTACCTCATGGGGGATCACAATACCCCTCCCGATTATTTGAGTAGCATTGTGTATGTAGAATTATTTGACCCCAAAGACAGTGCTTTGGGTAAATTGAAACTGGCCGTAACTGATGGCAAATTCAGTGGTGAATTTTACTTGAATCCTGAGGCAGTTGGAGGATTGTACAAGATCAAGGCTTACACCAAATGGATGCAAGACGCCCAAACCACTCACTTTGAGAAAACCCTGCAGGTACAAACGGTCATCAAACCTCGCTTGCTACTCACCCTTGATTTTGACCGGGAAGCTTACGGAAGCGGCGCGGAGGTAACCGCCTATCTAAAAGCCCGCGACTCGAAAAATAAGCCCATTGCGTTACACAAGATCAACTACAGCCTTCAATTGGCAGGAGAGCCGCATAGCAGCTATGAAACGACCACTGATGGCAAAGGAGAAGCCCAGATCAAGCTTACTCTCCCCAAAAAACTCTCCACCAATGATGGTTTGTTGAGTCTATTTTTTAAGTACAATGGGGCCTCAGAGTCTATTTCGCGGGCCATCCCCATCGTATTGAATAATATCACGATAGATTTTTTTCCAGAAGGAGGCCACTGGATTGCAGGCATACCAGGTAAAATGGCCTTCAAAGCCTTGGACGAATTTGGGAAACCTGCCGATATCGAGGGAGTGGTAGTGAACGAAAACGGAGAAACCATCACCCAGTTTCAAAGCTTTCACCAGGGGATGGGCGCATTTAAAATGCAACCCAGGGCAGGTGAAAAGTATGAAGTAAGCGTTACCCAGCCACGTGGCATCACCATCAAGTATGCTTTGCCGAAAGCCACAGCCAATGAATATGGATTGGGCATTGAGCAAATGGAACCCCACCAACTCAAAATCAATGTTTTTAACCCTTTTCAAAACGAGGCTTATCTAGTGGTCCAAAGTGGGCATCAGGTTATGCATTCCCGCAAAATACCGGCGAAGCAAGGCCTATCTAGTGAAACCATCTCTACCCAAAAGTTCCCAATTGGGATCAGCCGGATCAGTATGTTTGATGCAAAGCACCGAGTACGGAGCGAAAGATTGGTGTTTGTCAACCCCCATAAACAACTCCGGGTAACCCTGCAAGCCCGACAGCGCAACTACCAGCCCCGCCAAAAGGTAGAAGTGGATATCTTGACTACCAACGAACAAGATACGCCAGTGGCAGCGAATCTGTCATTGGCGGTAGTGGATGACAAAATACTTACCTTGGCCAACGACAAACAAGACAATATTTTGTCGGGCTTGTTGATGAGCGCCGAGCTCAAAGGAAAGGTACACGAACCTTGCTTTTATTTTCAACCCGATCAACCCAAGGCTACACCAGCCCTTGACTATGTAATGTTGACCCACGGTTGGCGCCAATATCAATGGAATCAGGTGTTGAGCAATCCTACCTCTCGCCATTCCAAAGAGCAAGTAAGTACCACCATCAGGGGGCAAGTAATGGTGAGAGAAGGCCAAACCAAGCCAATCAAAGCCAAGGTGGTTTTGTTTGAGTTGGGAGGCGATCACCGCAAGTTTGAAACCACCACCGACCAACATGGGCAATTTATGTTTACCGACGTCCCAATGGATGTGCCAGTACAACTATTTGCTCAGAATCGGGCCAATAAGAAAAAGGCTTGCAAAATTGTACTACGGAACCATCACCGCTCCGAATGTTTGTCAGATTTTGATGCTTATTATAAGTATCAAATATTGTCGGAACCCAGAGGCTCACAGAGAGTCGGAACCCGTATCGTCAAAAGTATCGGCTCCAGAAACTTTGATGCCTCCTTTTTTGACCGATTTTCGCGCTTTGAAGAACGCCTATCGGGGAAAACCAACGATACTCCAACTCCCCTTAGCCTATTAGAGGGTTTCAAACCAATAGAACAAGATGAAACTTACGTACCCCCAATTAAGAACAAAGCTAAGACCGTTTACTACCGAGTAAATGACCAACCCAGTGTAGATAGAGAACAACTGGTGCGCCTCGACCTAAGCAAAATCAAATCGCTCCAACTAAATCCTGATTTTGATTCTACCATGGATGTCAACATTACGATGGCTCAAAAAAAATCACTCAAACTCAAAAAAACGGCTCCCCTATTGACTGGGCTACTCTTAAACCCCATGGAGTACAATGCAGTAGTCAAGACCTTTGTCCCCAAAGAATATGGCATTGAGGAGCAGTCGCCCAAGGTGCGCACCGATTTTCGCGATACCATTTACTGGAACCCCTCGGTACAAACCAACCAAGCGGGCGAAGCTACCCTTACCTTTTGGAACAACGATTCGCTGACTACTTTTAGGATAATCGCTGAAGGATGGGGACAAAATGGCCAGTTGGGTCGGGCCGAATCTACTTACTTTACCAAACTCCCTCTTGAACTCACCGCCAAAATACCTCCTTACTTTTTGGTCAATGACCTGCTGGCCCTTCCGGTTTACCTTACCAACAATACCACAGAGGTCATCGAGGGGGAGTTACATCTATCTGCTCCTAAAGCAATTCGTCTCGAGCAGCGCTCGATCTCAGTATTGATTCCTCCTCATACTACGCAGACCATATACGTAAAGGGAGAAGTGCTCCACGTACCAAGGACTAAAAAAGAGGGGCAATTATTCATCAAATTTTCGCATCCGTTGTATCGTGAAAGCTACCGACAACCCATCAAAATATTGGGCAAAGGTTTTCCGGCTACCCAAGCGTATTCGGGCAATCAATCCAGTAATCTGTTTCGTTTTAAAATTCCCCCTTACACTGATAAGTCCTTGCGGGTAAAACTGGTTGCTTATCCAGACATTTTGGGTGATTTGATGGACAGTGTTGCGGCCATCCTCGAGCGGCCTTACGGCTGCTTTGAGCAAGCATCGGCCAGTACTTATCCCAATATATTGGCCCTGCAATTTTTAAAAACAACTAAAAACACCAATGCCACCATTCAACAAAAAGCCCTCGAGTATATCGATGAGGGATATAAAAAACTAACCGCTTTTGAAACCCGTAAAAAAGGTTTTGAGTGGTTTGGATCGCCTCCTCCTCACGAAGGGTTGACCGCTTTTGGCTTGCTTCAGTTTTTGGACATGAAAAAGGTATACCCTCAGGTAGACGATGCGCTGATTGACCGCACCAAAAAAATGTTGCTATCGCGCCGTGATAAGAAGGGTGGTTTTCATCAAGAACCAGGAAAATATGGCTTTTCGGGCGCCTCAGAGCAAGTCACCAATGCTTATTTGGTATATGCCTTGGCAACCGCAGGGGTAAAAGATTTAGAAAAAGAGTACCAAAAGGCTTATGATGAAGCCTGCCAAAGTGAAGATGCTTATCGCCTGGCTTTGGTGTCTTTGGCTGCTACGGCATTAGACCAACCCACTGCAGCGCGTAAAGCGTTGGACAAGCTCCGGGACCAAGTACAGCATCGCCAACTAGGCCAACTCAAAGTAGATCATAGCATTGTGCGTTCTTACGGAGCATCGTTACAAATAGAAACCTGTGCCTTGATGGCACTGGCCGAAATGCAACAGCCGGAACTGGATTACAACCATTTGACCCCATTGATAGGCTACCTTGTTGCCAATCGAACTGGAGGTTATTTTGGCTCTACTCAAGGAACCATTTTGGCTTTACAAGCCCTCACTCGACATACTACACTACAAAACTCCCAATCGCAGAATAATGATGGGCATTTATTGGTATATAAGAACGGGCATTGTATAGCTCAGCAGCACTATTCAGCACAAATGCAAAAACTAGAAATCGATGGGCTGGAAAAACACATCCAAAAGGGCGAATGTCATATTGAGGTGGCATTTGATCATCCATCCAAAGCCATTCGTTTCACCATAGACATCGACTACCGTACCGAAACCCCTAACCCGAGTATGGCCTGTAAAATCGCCCTGAGTACCCGATTGGCCGCCAACGAGGTAATCGTCAACCAAACCGTACGCCTGACGACTGTAGTCAAAAATAAAAAAGCTATAGGTCAGCCATTTACCATTGCCTTGGTGGGCATTCCTTCCGGGTTGAGTGCGCAGCCCTGGCAACTGAAGGCTTTGCAAGAGGAAGGTAAAGTAGATTTTTATGAAATCCACGATAGTTATATTGCTTTTTATTTCCGGGAGTTGGCCCCTCAGGCAGTCAAAACATTGCCCTTAGACCTCAAAGCAGAGATTCCAGGAACCTACAAAGCTCAAGCAAGTATGGCTTATTTATATTATACCAGTGAGCACAAAGACTGGCAAGAAGGTACTCGCATCACCATATTACCCGACGAAGCATTGCCCTAAAACTTGGTAGTGGAGGGATGGTTTGGGCAAGTGACTTACCTGGCTTTTCAAGCGTTGAGGCGAATGCCTAGTATCAAAATATCGTCGATTTGGCCAACCATCTTGTGCAATGGCATACTAGTAAATGGGCCCGATACTCCCCGCCAATCTCGATGTTTTTCGTGCAAAAATGCTTCTTGGTCAGCTGGGGGTAAATTTTTACATTCGGTCAAGAGGGCTTGCAATCCTCTCTGTCCTACCTTTTTTCCTTTGAAATTCCACTGATCGGCAAAACCATTGGTGGTCAGGTATAGGTAGCTCCCTGGGGTGGGCACCAACTCATGGGTTTGAAAAGCCAATGTTTCAGGAGTATTTAGTTGCAGAGCCATTTTGTTGGTGTTGCCTTTTACCGTTTTTATGATTTGGTTTTCCCAATAATATGCCCTTTGTTGCTCGGCTACAAATTGTATTTTGGTATGAGAAATGTCTATCCACAAAAGCGATAATTTTAAAATCAGTGTAGATTCAAAGAAGGTACAATAAGATGCCAGAGTCTGATAAACCTGTTGTAGAAAATCACTGGGTGAAGTTATTTTGGTCTTAAGGAGTACTTCCTGCAGCACATTGTTGATAAAAATATGAGTGATGGCGCCTGCCATTTCAACCTGTGACGAATCACCCAGTAAAACCAACAACCGTTGTTGGGGCAACCCATGTACAAATAAAAAATCTCCTCCAAGCGAGTTTTTTGGCAAGTTGAGCAGAAACATTTCCGGGAAATATTGTTGCAATTGTTGCAGCGCCCGCGCAAACAATGCTTGTTGATGGTGATCTGAGGTTTCTAGGTGCAATTGCATTCGCTTGTGCAGCCACTCTAGTTGTTCGTGGCAATCAACCAATGGATCACGGGCGCTGTTCATCTCTTCGTGCAACATATATACCTCTTCCTTGCATTCTTCGTAGTACTTTATATCCACAAAAAATTCTTTTTCGTGCAATTTCATCTCTACTATTTCGCGTTGGCGTTGCAAACGACGCCCTAGCCAGAAAAGCAGGCCTAGTAAAGGAGCCAAGACGATGATTACCCAGTACCATTCAATTTGTAACATGTGATGTGCGCTGTCTATCTTTACATTTTGCTATCAATTCTAAGGATGATGATACAGTGCCGTGGTATCGGTTTGCTGAGTCTGTAGAGGCAGTACATACCATACCAACAGTCCAATACTCTGCATCAAACAGCATAAGTTTGATTTCATATTGATTTAGGTTTTGGTAAAAATAAGGATTTATGGATGATCCTCCAGGGCTTGTTGGTAGTTTCTAATTTGAAAAACCAGCAAAACAACGGGGAGGTTTAAGAGGGGAGCTCCAGCAAATGGTCACTATTTGGTCGGCTTGAGTTGTTTAAACCGCTCTCTTTTGATTACGACCTGGATTTAATTTGGCATTGCCTTGGTCGTCTTCCTTCGAAGAATGCAAGTGATTCCAATCCAATGCTTCATCGTCGTCTCCGGCCAAACCACAATCCACCGCTACTTGGGCCAAAGCGCCAGGTTGCGACCAATCCAGCTCGTTGTCCTGAAACTGGCTCAGTTCTTCCGGTTTGTTCCAGTCAGGGGCTGGAGGAGGAGCAGGGACAATATATCTTCTTTTTTTCTTCTTCAACGCATCAACAAATAGATAAACAGGTGATTTTACCACTTTATACGTATCACAGCCCAAAGGTTAGTGAATTAACGCAAAATAATGGGTTTCATTGGTAATTTCACTGCTCAATATTAGTAATTTGTAAAAAATAAAGTTTCGTTTTTCTTTAGTCCACAGTCCACTAATTGAATGAAAAGTGAAAAATGTAAAGTGAAAAATAACACGTCGCTTCGCGTAACCATTTAACAATGAGCGTAGCGGAACAATGTAGCAATAGAAAAAATGCAACAATGAGCGTAGCGGAGCAATAGAGCCATTTAACAATTTAACAAATACTTGCGTGAACGTCTTTGTTTGTAAAGCATTTCTCCTGAGTAAGTAAAAACTAAAAACCTATGAATCAAGATTTTAATGTAAGTACCGAAGGGGTATTGATTCTTGTGGGCCAATCAGGTCTAAAGAATTATTACCAAGACAAGCCCTTTGATTATGACTATCCTGAGGGAATATTACCGCTCCTGAATCAAGGAATCGCCTTGGTCATTACGACCGAAAGTGGCGATGAAATATGTTTGAAAGTTACCCTCGTTGCACCTCCCAATATTTCTGATTTTCAAGATTTGGGTACCTATCAAATGGAAGTTCACCCGCAAGATACTTTATACCTGTTGGATCACGCCACCTTTACCCAAATTTGCGATGGGCACCAGGGCGATATCAATCAATACGAATTTGACGACACTTACAATCCTAGAGTAACATTGCAGGACATCCCTCCTGGTTGGTATCGGGTACAAGCCTACGGCAAAGCCTTAGACGATTTTGAGGAAAAGGAGTGTTACCTGGAAATGGTCTTTGTATTTACCTCTATTGACCAACCCGCAACTACAGTACTGCACGACGTGATGGCCATTTGACCAAACCCAACTTGGCTATTTTTTCTTTCTGGATGTATATTCCAGCCACACGTCATCAAATGGGGACTTGTGCTCTCCCATTTTGGGACGGTAACCAGGCATGAGTCGGCGAAACTTTCTCAGGTAAAGTTTGCTCTTTTTGGGCTGATCTGTCCATATAGAAGCCATAAAAAGCAGCTTATAAGCTTCAACCTTTATTTTGTGATTATGCACCTTGAGACAATCTTGTAACAAGGAATCCAAGTCGTTTAAGCGTCCGGTTTCGTAAGCAATAGTGGCCAATTTTAGTTTCTTTTGACACTCGATGGTGTTACCTTGAGCCTGAACAAAATGTCCGATAAGTACCAGACCCAAGCAACAAAGTATTTTTAGAGTAGAAAGCATGAGGTAATAGGAATCTGTGTTTTGAAAAATGATACAGTAAAAGCTTTGGTGAGGATTACCCAAATTTAAACAAAAAAAGCAAGTATTTTACTTGGGCAATGCACTTGTTTGGCTGGTCTTTCTGATACTCATCTTTTTGCGGTCTGCCTATCTTAATAGCAGGATCGCTTTGATGATATATCAATCTTGAGTTTTAAATAAAGTCAATAAACGCGGCTGTCCATTGGCCAACACATCTACCTGAATCACACTAAAAAGATCATTCATTTCATCCAATGAGTCCAGTTTCATTTCTTGCAAAATGGTTTCATCATTCATTTTAATCGTATAACCATAGCGTAAAACCACCTCTGATATGCCTTCTAATGGAGCAAAATGGAGCTCCTGAGGTGTTTTCTTAGTGGCTTTTATCCCATTGTATCCATCAGTAAATGAATTGAATAACTCCAATACTCCAGTATTTTGCACAAGTTGTAAAATCAGCAATCCTTGCTCATCAGGGTAAATAATTTCTTCTTGTTCGTCATACTCCCCATAGTACTGCAGTTGGTTCGCCTTGGTGCTCAGCTTGATGTTACGATACACATCTGATTCATGAAATGTAAAACCCAATTGAGGTAGTTCAGCTGGTGGTATTTCCTCCGAAACCTTGAGTAATTTCAAAGGGCCAGTAAATTGATAGGTTTTTATTGACTCTGACAACATTTGTTCTGATTGGGTAACCACCACACTGTCTTCCTCGGTATAGGTTTGTACTACCAAGGTATAAAATAACTTTCTGAGTCTTGGAGATAACCCTTCTACATCAATTATATGTACCTGCCCTTGAAAAGTTTTTATTTTAACTTCTTGTTGGTTTGAGTTTGTATTTTCTTCTATCTCAACAATATCCTCAATATTAATTTTTATAAGTTTAGGCTTATCAAAATAAATCAGAGCAAGAGGAGTAAAACAATAAAGTATTTGCGCGGTTTCGATATGGCCATATACCAATTCTTTTTTATCTAGTACTGATACCAATTGAGGGTGTTTCTTTCCTTCTGGGTAATGCTTTACCTGACCACTATTTGCTGATGTGATATATTGTTTAAATGTCTCAAAAATCAAATGCTTACGTTGGGCTATCAATAATTTATTTGGGTACATAAATCTCAAAACAATCACCCTAATCAAAAGAATGATTTCACCTGCGGCTGTCATGATCAAGGCAACAGTTATATTTACTAGTATGCTCTCATCCTCAGGATCATATACTTTGTTCTCTCCCTCAGACATCAACAACACAATAATAAGAACAGTGGAAACAATCACCGCCAAGTAACGTATTATCAACTTTTCCCAGGCCTTCAATGCCAAGTTTTTTTTCTTAGAGTCACTCATTTAAATGATGGGGTTGGTGTGTAAGCGTTGCGTAAAAATCACCTTATCTAACTGAAACAAGGTTCAGAATTACCATATTATCTTGCTTCAAAGTTAGCTACCACAAACCCGCAACACTTGGACGTATCAATCAAGTATTTGGACATATCATTTTATATTTAAAAGCGCCCCTAAACAAATGATTTGACTACGTACTACTATCCACTATTCTCGGATTTTATCTTTCAACAGCCCATCTTTACGAATGATGTACTTGAATTTTTCGTAGGGTATCAAAAAATCGCTTTGTTCTACTGGTATGCAGGAGCTTCTTGCTTCAGCATAATATCCATAACCATAACAAAGCTCAATCCCTTTGTCTAATACCCTGAAAGCGTGACTTAAGGAAAACTGGTCTCTACACTGCGTTCGTTCTTCACCTACGATGGTCTGAAAAGCAACCTCTTCAAAATCTTCCAGCGCATTGTCGATCAGCAAATCAGCCAAATCAATACTTTTCCCAGTTCTTTTATCATAGTGTTCTGTTCTAATCATATAATCCACTCTAGGTCTTCCTTGTAGCATAGAAGCCACGGTTTCTAGAGTAACCAAATATTTAGACTCTTTGATGTAGGTATGCGAATCCATCCAACAGACCTCCCCCATACCATCCACTGGTAGACAAAGTTCCATAAACCCCTTCAAATATTTTTTCAGGCTATCTGGCGAACATCCTCCCTCATTGTCCATCAACTTATCTTTCAAATAAACGGGTGCCTGAATAATCTCAGGATACTCTATTGCATAATAACTACAACCACTACTGTCTTTTTCACAACCATTGACACTTTCATAACACTTCCTTTGCACGAACTGAACCAATGATTTATCAAAAACTTTGGCTTCTTTGTAAAATGCAATTTTGTAATTGGCATCAAACGAAAGCTCTAGCAATACCTTGGCGTAGTACCCTTCCCAGGAAAAAGACAAGGGTACTGTAGCCAAATATCCGGTTACTTTCAGTTGATCTAAATCTACT
>ERZ1740067.2483-NODE-2483-length-11188-cov-5.477230_pt1 | contig 11188 bp, 10 predicted proteins | sample MGYA00581736_ERZ1740067 | MGnify/ENA primary metagenome ERZ1740067 (study PRJEB43018, sample SAMN04849236) | marine metagenome | isolation source: floating plastic debris | place: Pacific Ocean | collected 2008-08-27 | study: EMG produced TPA metagenomics... | reverse complement strand
TTCGTGGTCATTTTCCTTATGTTATTAATGATCATGGCCATGGTTGTTTTCGTGGTCGTCATGGTCGTGCTCATCATCCTCGTGATCAGCGTGATCGTCCTCTACGGGGTCGCTTTGGGCTTTAAATCCCCCCTCCGTCGCAGCCGTTTGCAGCGCGCAACCGGCCTGACTGGAAAGAGCAAAAAGGGGAGCCCCGGTTTCAAACCGCGTATGAAGCGCCGTGATCGCAGCCCGCTGCGCTTTCGTTTTGGGCGCGTGCTCGAACCCCACAAGGTCCATAAGATCCGCCACCAGCTCAATGGTGAGGGTCTCCCCCTCCAACACGATCGCGAGCTGACCCTCGCCATGATTATGGGCGGGTGCCGCAACCGCTGACATGGGGGCGGTCAGACAAAGGGAGGGGAGATAAAGGGCGGTGAGAAAAGGTCGCTTCATCAACAATACTCTCATTGGGGATAGGCTTAATTCGTAACCGGACTCCCATTCGTTATACTATCACAATTCCGATTGTACAAACACTCTATAGTGTCAATTTTGGCTTAGTCAGGCCATCTGGCACTCTTTATTGGGGTGTGATACCGTTCACCTGAAAATGATAAACAGCTCTCGTTTTAGAGGCGTTTGGCCCTTTCGTTGGACCGCTGGCATCCGGCTCGGCGTCGTCCTAACCGTTTTGCTGTCGTTCACGGCCGCCTCGGTCCATGTTCACGAAATCAACGCCCATGAAATCGACGCCCACGAGATCCATGTTGCTATCGAGCATGGACGCCAATCCCACCAAGATAGCCATCACCATGGACACGGTCATGATGGGCACGATCATGCTGAGCACGATCATGATGGTCATCATCACGACGAGCATGGCGGCGAAGACGGTTGCCCGGTCTGTATCACAGCGCCCGGCAAACTTTGGACACCGGCTCCCATCGCTGAAGCCTTGCTGGCGAACGCGCATGCATCCCCGGCGTCGCTGGCATTAACCCTTGCGTCGGTCAGGCAGACCTCGCTCAACCCCTCCGCTGCGCCCCGCGCGCCTCCCTTTTTTCCTCTCTCAATTCCTATCGTTTAATCGTCCCGACCCACGGACAATAGAGAGAGGAGTGTCATGTCCATGACCTTAAACCGTGCGCGCCTGCGCACGACAGATTGGCCGGCCCCCGACCGTGAAGAACGTCCCCTTCCGCAAAATGCACGGATCGTTCTGAACGCGCTTCGGGAGACGCGTCAGCCCATCAAGGCTTATAGCCTTCTTGAGCGTCTTCATGACAGGGGGATTAAAGCGCCGATGACGGTCTACCGGGCGCTGGATCGGCTTATTCGAGCCGGACTTGTGCGAAAGATAGAGAGCCTCAATGCCTTCGTTGCCTTACCTCAGGCCGCGGAAGGCCCGGTGGCCTTTATCATTTGCCGCCACTGCGAGCGGATCAAAACAGTGACCCTTGATCCTTCAGGGTGCGCTTGGTTGGAAGCGGCAGGTGTCGACGCCGACGAGGCCTATATCGAGGCGTTCAGCAATTGCTATGATTGCAACAAAGAGGAGTGTCTGTCGGCTTAGCGACGGGTACAAACTCAATCTTGAAAGGGTAGCGTCAGAACGACAGGCGCTGCCCTTTTTTGCGAACAGCTCCCTTGTTCGCGGCAGGCCCGTCACTATCCCGCAGCGCTGCCGGATGCATCGTAGGACACGGTGTCGGACACCTTATCGATTTGCCCCACAATCCCGGCTTTGCGCAAGATAGCCAGGACAGAATTATGGTCAAAGGGTTTTAGGATATGGTGTTGGGCCCCCGCCGCTTTCGCAAGAGCGATTTGCTTGGGGTCATTTTCCGTCGCACACAGAATGATTTTAGGCCTTGGCGCGCTCGACACACCGCCAAGCGAACGCAGAATATCTAGCGCCCCAAGGCCCGGCAGATCCCAGTCGAGAAAAATGACATCAGGCGCATGGTCGCGGCAAAAGTCCAAGGCGCCGGCCGGGCCACTCGCCTCAGAGACGACATGCCCCATCTCCTCCAGGACACGGCGTAGGATGGTCCGAATGACCTCCGAGTCCTCAACAATTAAGCAGGTTGCCACGTCAATCGCCCCGGGCGGATGCCCGCACCCTTTTGCTACTTAACCAAGTGTAGCCCCCGAAGGGTGAATGCCCGCTTAAAATCTGTGCCGAACGGCGGTGGGTCAGCCGCCCCTAATCGTAAACACCACTTCTTCTTCAGATCGGCGTTCAGCGATGATGGTATCGCCAACGGCGGCCGTGAGAAGATAGGCGAGATAGGCGGGGGTTTCCTTCGCCTGAAGACCATCGGCATCACCGGCCAGGCACGCAGCCACCTCATCTGACAGCTTTATCTTCTTCCCCGTCGCGGTGATGGTAACGCAGTTTTCGTCGCCAGCCACAATCACCCGGCTGCCCGCACGCGGAGCCGCACGATCTGTGATGATCAGCAAATTGAGGAGCGCCCGCGCCCGCGCCTTGGGCAAGCTGAGGGCGCCAAGGTCCCAGACCAGCTCAGCCTTCACATGGGCGTAAAAGGCTTGAGCGAGATTTTTGGCCTCCCCCATATCGATATCGCCTTCCCAACCGCCCGAAGAACCGTACGCCATGCGCGCCAGCTGGAGGATAGCGATGGTTTTATCCGTGCTTTCTTTGATCAGCGCCACGGCATGGGCCTGCATTTCGGGGTCGTCCCCCTCCTGGAAAACGTCGAGGCCCGTGGATAGCGCCCCCACCGGGTTCACCAGATCATGGCACAGGCGGGATGCGAGCATCGACGCAATATGGACGATCTCTCGGGCGGATGCGTCAGGGGCCTCAGTCATGGACTCCGTGTCATAATCAGCGTCGGTCGGTAGAGGTGCGTTTAACATGTTGCCCTTTCAGCGCGAGACCCGCGCCCCATAAATCCACAATGAAATGCATGGGCCGTCCAAGGACGCCCGCTTTCCAGTGACTTTAGAAAGGGGAGAGTTACTGATTAGTTGCTGCCGCGACAGTGAGCGGGCGCACGCGAATAGTATCGACAAAGTCGCGGTTGGCACCAAAGGGGGCAACCAGTGTTTCAGCGAGAACGCGCCCCCCGGCTACCTCAAGGGTCATGGGATTCTGGGCTTCACCATCAAGGTGCACTTCATAGTGAAGGTGCGGACCGGTAGAGCGTCCCGTGGACCCGACATAACCAACAATGTCCCCCTGCCGGACCTTCTTTCCCTTCCGGACACCCCTCGCATACCCGTCGAGATGCGCATACGCCGTCTCATAGCCCTTCGCATGCTGGATACGGATATAGTGGCCAAAACTGCCTGTCCGTTGTGCACGGACAACCACACCATCACCAGCAGCCATAATGGGTGTGCCCGTTGGCGCCCCAAAATCAATACCCTTATGGGCCTTCGTAAACCCGGAGATCGGATGGCGACGTAACCCAAAACTGGAGGTCACCCGCGCCCCTTCGATCGGCGTTTTCATCAAAAGCCGATTGGCGCTTTCCCCATCCCTGTCGAAATAAGGAATCTCCATCCCAACCGCCTTATCAAAACGGTAATACCCCTTTGAATAGCGGGCCCCCCGCCAACTCATGCCGGCGAAGTGAATATCGCCCGACGAGACATAATTCCCGTGCTTATCGAAATAGACATCATAGACCGCCTCATATCGGTCACCGGACTGAATATCCCGGGCATAGTCCACATCGTAGAGAAACAGGTTCGCAAACTGCACCATAATCTCTGGCGGCACTTCGGACCGCTGCGCCGCCGCAAAAAGGCTGTGGCGAATGACCCCGCCGACCGCCGCGTAACGATGGTCGACCTCTAGCTCTTCAATGCGCGCTTCGGATCCCCCATCGGCCGTACGCCAGGCGGTGACCACTTGGCGGCTGTCCGGGCGAAAGCGAATGCGGGCGAGAACTGTTTCCTGCGCTGTCCCCTCTTCGGTTTCCATAAAGAGGGTCTCGAACGCATATTCAAACGCCATGCCCGGCTTCACACCCGAAACGGGCGAAACCTGGTCAGCGGCGGAAAGAAGGCTCGCCACGGCGCTGTCCTCTGCCCCCAACGCCACAAGCATGTCCGACACACTTTCACCCCGGTTCAGCACCAGGGTGGAATAGGCGCGTTCGGCGCGACTTTTCTGCTGCGCCTGAGCATAGTCAGCGAACAAGGCTTCCCGACCGCCGGTAAAATCATCTGCCGACGCAAAGGCGTCGACATGATCGGGCACCAAATAGGTGGCCGACGGGTCAATCGCGTGCACGACCTCAACCGTCTGTGAAACACGTTGCGGCTTTAGCCGGGGCCAAGTCCGTTGCTGATCCTGTAATTCGACCAGGGTGCGCCGCCCCGAAGACCGGTCAGGCTTTGGCGAGGGATAGACCTTCACAGGCTCATCCGGCGTACCCGTGGGGGCGAGAGGGGAAAGAGACCGCGTCTCCTCCTCCGTTCGCGCGGGCCGCGAGACAGGAATAACAATCGTCCGGCGTGCCGGACGGTCAGACATTGCAGGAGTTGTCGGCTCAGCAACGGCGCCAACGGCCTCCTGCTGACGAAGCGGGGATGGCTCAGCCGCCTCCACCACCGGCCCGCGACCGGCCGCCGGTCCCCAAACCTGCGCTTGCTGGGCGGGTTCCGCCAAAAGGAGCGAAATAATGACAGCAGAAAGAGCGATCCCGCCCGTCACGAAAGACAAGACAGCGATCGGCGCCAAACCCGTAGAGGAGGTATCGAATTGTTGATCCACCAAGTAACCCAAGTGCCGCTGGTTCATTGGCCGATCCCACGCAAGGATCAGGCCGATATGGGCTCTTTACCATCACTCACTAGGCATCTGGGGTCAAATGACGGAGTTGAAAGATAGCGGATTAACCCTCTTTTGGGGTGTAGGGAGGCGCCTTGACCCGTTTTAGATAGGCTTCAACGTCGATGTCGCCGGCAATCTGTCCTTGTATCCGTTGCCGCAAAAGATGGGGCAAGTCCGCTGCATCGACCTCTCCCAGGGCATGAACCGTATCGCGGATAAGCTTTTCCATCGCGGCATCTTGGGGCGAAAGGGCCTTCATATCTTTAGGGTCTGGCATCGCGGTCACCTTGTTCATTAGGGCTGAGCTTAACGCTTCATGGCTCAATGTGGTGTTCGCAACCAAAGAACGCAAACAGCCGCGTGGAGTTTTAGCCGCCAGACCCTCCGGCAGCGAGATCCTCTGCCGCCTTGGTCGCAAGAGACCACCGCACCCTCTCCTCTACGCCCCCGGACGTCGTCCAAGTGACCAGAAGGGTACTCGCCCCCGCTATCACATCGGCCGGCAATTGCACGTCAGCAGTCGCCGTCTTTCCCGCCCGCACTTTGGACCGCGCCACGGGTTCAGCATCACCATCGAGATATAGCGAAACCGACGAGACATTCACCCGCCCCTCGCTGGTATGTAACCTTAGGCGCGCCGCCGTCATATCAGCCGCCCCCCCAGTCGCTGACAAATAGGCCGATGCCTGAACATCACCGATCGTTTTGATACCTAAGGCCTGATCAAACTGCGGTATGACGGGATCCTGGTACCGCTTCACATATTGGGAGAAAAACCCCGCCGCCAATACAAGAATTGGCAAGGTCGCAAATTGCGCCCGGGACGGATGCTGAAGTTTCAACCGCTTCCACGTCAACCAAACCCCAGACAGCGACAGTCCCGAGATAGCAAGGCCGAAGGCGAACCAAATCAACTTCGTGGGCAAGCCACCAAAGAAGCCAAAATGCAACGGATCCGCCAACTCATTGAGATAGGCAACCGTGTTAATATCATTTGATTGCTGAATACCCACAACGCTGACATCAACCGGATCGAGAGAAACAGCGTTTGCACGGTCCCTTACAAGGATATCATCCCGGCGCCCAATGACCCGAACCGCGCCACCCGCTGACGATGGCAGGAAGATCGAGGTCGCCGTCAGCCCCGGCAAGGCTGCCTCAGCCGCGTCAACAAACTCCTGCACTGACGCATCCTTAATCACGGGACCAAAGGCGTCCACTCGCTCCGCAGAAAGGGAGGGACGTTCAGGCTCAAACTCCTTCCCCCCGGCGGCCGAAAGGAACTCCGCCAAATACCAAACCCCCGTTACAATGATAAGGGCGACGAGCCACATCGACCAAATGCCGGCAGCCTTGTGAGCGTCCCCCATCGCGATCCTGGCCCCCTTGTCGAACCGAATACGGGTGGCCAGGGTTGTCCAATTGCGAGCGGTTTTAAGGCCCGTATAAAGAGAAATGGCCAGAATAAACGCCAGGGATGTGACGATAGGCAACCCTAGTGCCGAAGGCATAAAAAGATAACGGTGCAGATCCCTTAAAAAACGCTGGATCGTTAATGGATTGGTGGTTCCTGTCACCTCCCCCGTCCACTGATTAATATGCAAGAAGTATCTTGCCCCTTCAGGGGACATCATTGTTGCCCGATAAGCGAAATGATCTCCTTCCATCGCCGCCAGCGAGAGAAGCGCATCGTTTGGCGCAAAGGCCTTCGCTGCCCTTTCCATCTCGCCCCAACCCACCTGCTCCCCATCGGGCGATACCCGCATATCGTGCTGGAAGAGCCAATCGAGCTCGTTCGAAACAACCGCAAACGTCCCCGTGAGGAGGATCACCGACATCAAGGCCGCAAGGTGAAAGCCGACCCAAGTATGCAGGGCGTAGAGCTGCTTTCGATTGCTCTTCTTCTTGGCCTTTTTGGCAGGCTTTTTAGGAGCAGGGTCAGCGATGGGTTCGATCGTCGTCACGTCAGATCACTCGACTTGCAGTTAAGAATGAGTAGCATGAATAGCCATACCAGTACAACGGGAAAAGGCCATCACCAGACGCATATGGCAGGTAACGGCCCATTATGTTGTTGCAAAGATAACCTATGGATAGCAAGCCTTAATGTCGCTGTACAAACCTTTTCTTTCGTGCATACGGACCATATGTCGCGCATCACTGTACGAGTAAGGAATAATGAGAATTATAGGCAAAAGCTCCTTTCAAAGCCCAACCCTTTTAGAAGCCCTCTTTTAAAGCCCAGCGAGGGCAGCCAGAATCGCTGAAATCATGATGGGCACATAGATCCCCAGAACATATCCCGCGACCCCCATCAACGCGCCAATGGGCGCAAGGGCCGGCCGATACGCAGCAGCCGCAACCGGCGCACTAGCGGCGCCGCCGACATTCGCAATACTCCCCGCCGCGATAAAGAAGGCAGGCAGTCGGAAGGCGCGCGCTATCATCAGCATCAGGATCGCATGGAAAGCGATCGTCATTCCTCCGGCAAGGAGATATTCGGGCGCCTCAGTGATCGCCCGCAAATCCGCCCGCGCCCCAATGGAAGGCAGCAATAGATAAAGCCCCAAATACCCAAAATCGTTTGCGCCCACCTCTTGCAGCTTTTGCACGGGCGTGAAGGACAGGATGAGCCCAAGGGTAACAATGATAATAACCGCCCAGGTCGACGCGCTAATAATCGTTGGATCCCCCACCGGCGGTAGCCCATCGGCAAGACCGCGGACCGTGATCGCCAACGCCGCCGCCCCGCCAACGATCAACATGATGTCTGCAAGGCTGGCGACACGGCGGTTGGCTTCCGCCTTCGCAAGAACCGCATCAACCTCCTCGAGGGCTTTGGGATCGGCCCGCAAAAAGCGGTCGAGCGGCTTCTGGTAAGCGCTGGCGGCGATGACGAGCCCCAACCAGCCGTAAGAAACAATCGTATCTGCCACCACGAGGGACCCAAAAATGGAGGGATCGGCATCTAAATTTTGCTGCATCGCCAGCATATTTGCGGAGCCCCCAATCCATGAAGCCGCCAGCATGGACATGCCCTGCCACCCGTCAGCAGGCAGAATGCCGCGGGTAAGGAAAAAAGAAAGGGTCACCCCAAGGGCAATCGACATGGTCCCCGCCAGGAGCATGATGAGCGCGGGACGCCCAATCCGCATGAGGGCCCGCAAATCCACACTGAGGGTCAGGAGGAGGAGCGAAAATGGCAACAGATAGCGCGACATCCAGCTATAAAGGTCAGCGGAGCTGGGAATGATGCCTGCCGAGGTGAACAGCATGGGGACGAAGTAAAGCCATACCACTGGCGGCAGGACGCCAAACAATCCCTTGAGCGGCCCCCAACGGCTAACCGTAAAGATGGTGGCCGCAATTGCCGCAAGGACGGCGAAGATTTGCATGTCATCCGTAATCAACGCCGCCTGATCCATTACATCACCTTATTGTTATCTGGAATTTTGCAAAAGCTTGCACCCTACCGGGTCCACATCAAGTTGAAGCGAAGCCGGTCGCGCCAATCATCATTCTCAAGCCGAATAGTATCGTCCAAAACACCGTACCGATACCAAGTCGCATTCAACAGAATCTGCTCGGTGAGCATGTAATCAAGGGTTGCCCTATGCGCCCGGTAATTTGTCCCCAGAGAAAGGTTGTCGTTAGAAAAAGCGGCGAGGACAGCGTCATTTTCAACTTCGGCATACCCATACCCAAAGCGAATATCTCCCTTGTCGGCCCGGTTTCCGAGGAACGCATAACCGGCCACCGCAGTATTGATATCACTCGCCGCACCTTCATTTTTGATATAGTTCGCCGTGACCGCCAGTGGCCAGTTCTGGCCCATGCCGCGATAATCAACCCCTGCGATGACATCTATAATGTCATAGTCAGAGACATAGGCAACACCGGGCAATCCATCACTACGGGGCACAATGAGGTTAGAGCGGAAATCCCCCTGATCCCCTCCCCCAAGGCTACCAAGCTCATAGTCATAGTAGGCAAGCGACCCACGCACCCCAAGGGTCGTGGACGGATCACTCATATAAGCGATCTGCCCCCCTAGCATCTGACTATCGGCCCCGCCCGCATTCTCATCCACGATGAACAATAACCCGCTGGCCGAGAATGTTCCCTCCCCAACGGCTTTTGCATATTGCGCTGCAAGGCCCTCTGGATACGCATCACCATCCCAAAGGGTGTCGGTGGAGACAAATGGTCTTGGGAACTTACCACCGTAAAGGGTAACATCGCCAATATCATACTGGATGAACGCCTGACTGAGGCTTATGGAAAAATCATCCGCAAACCCTGAAAAAGTTCCAAAGCCGGAGTTCGGATCATCCGGATCACCGGTTTCGGCCAACATGCCGATGGTCAACCTGTCAGTAGCTTGAAAATTGGTTCGAAGCCGGGCGCGGTAAACGCCCCGCTCCCGATCCACCGCATCGGGATCATTATAGTTGCCTTCAAACCGCAACAGAAGATCCCCCCCCACATCCAAACGGCGACGCTGTTGCGGTGCCGTGGCAAGACGTTCGGCCGCCGTTGGCAACGGCTCTGCTTCAAGTTCGGGAATAATGGCGACAGGATTTGGGTTCGGCAGGGCCGCATCCACTTCATCCTCTTGGGCGAGCAGGGCCGTCTCCCCCTGTCCCGCGATTTTAGCAACAGCCGTTTCGACCGCGTTTATGCGCGCATTAAGCTCAGCCTGTTGCGCTTTCAGCTCTCGCAGTTCTTTGAGGAGTAACGCAGCATCTGTTTCCTGCGCGAAGGCCATAGAAGATGCCCCCATCCCCAACGCCAAAAAGAGGGTCCCCAACCCAATGGGGTGTGCCAGTCTAGCCATGCCTATTTCCTTTGGGTGACAGCCCGCCACCCGATTTATCGAGATAAAGCTACTTCACATCGTCATATTTGGCAAAAAGGCCGCAACTATCAAGCGATTATTTCTCGATAATCGACGAATCGGCCATGGCGCATTGGTGACGCAACGGAAACAGCCCGTGAGCGATCAGTTTAAAACCGGTACCGTTCTAAAAGGCGGTGACTAATCCGCCTTCTTCTCAACGATGGGCATCACCACGCGGAGGTGCACATCCTTCAGCTGCTCTGGCGACGCTTCAGATGGCGCCCCGAGGAGAAGGTCTTCGGCCCCTTGGGTCAGCGGGAACATCGTTACCTCACGGATGTTCTCCTCGCTGGCGAGAAGCATCACAATGCGGTCCACGCCAAAGGCGGCCCCGCCGTGGGGAGGGGCGCCATATTTGAAGGCGTTCAGCATACCGCCGAACTTATCTTCCACCACCTCGGGACCATAGCCTGCCAACTCAAACGCCTTATACATAATGTCGGCTTTGTGATTTCGGATGGCACCAGACGCCATCTCATAGCCATTACACACAAGGTCATATTGATTGGCGAGGATGCCAAGCTGTTCTTCTTGCGTGGTGGCCGCATTCAGCGCCTCTAACCCACCGCGCGGCATGGAGAACGGGTTGTGACCAAACTCGACCTTTTTGTGCTCCTCATCCCACTCGTAAAGCGGGAAGTCGACAATCCACGCGAATGCAAAACGGTTCTCATCAAAGACCGGCGTGCCGTCATGCATGGTTTTGCCCATGGCATGAAGTTCTCTGGCCACCTCAAGACGGCCGCGGCCCGCCACGTCGAGGAAGTCTGCGGGCTTGCCTGCAAAGAAGAAGCAAGAGTCGCCAGCCTCTAGGCCCAATTGCTCCCGGATCGCGTGGGTGCGCTCGGGCCCAATGTTCTTCGCCACCGGTCCCTGGCCATCGCCATCATTGAACATGATATAGGCCATGCCGGGCAGGCCTTGTTTCTGGGCCCATTTATCCATCCGGTCACAGAAGGCACGGCTGGCGCCCCCGGGTGCGGGGATCGCGCGAATTTCTTTGCCCTCTTCCGCGGCGAACTTGGCAAAAATCTTGAAACCAGAATCAAGGAAGTGCTCGGTCACATCCTGCATTTTTAGGGGCACACGGAGGTCAGGCTTATCGGTGCCGTACCAATTAAGAGAGTCCGTATAGGGAATTTCAATCCACGGATAGGGATCAACCGTGCGGTCACCGGCGAACGCCTTGAAGGTTTGCTCTACCACTGGGCCTGTCGCGTCAAAGACGTCAGGCTGTTCAACGAAGCTCATCTCCACGTCGAGCTGATAGAACTCCCCGGCGGAACGGTCCGCCCGCGCATCCTCATCCCGGAAACAGGGGGCAATCTGATAATAGCGGTCAAAGCCCGAAACCATGATCAGCTGTTTGAAGACCTGCGGCGCCTGAGGGAGGGCAAAAAACTTACCCGCATGAAGCCGCGAGGGCACGAGGAAGTCACGCGCCCCCTCCGGCGAGGACGCTGTGAGCATGGGTGATTGGAACTCGGTAAAGC
>ERZ1740067.2482-NODE-2482-length-11188-cov-7.140034_pt1 | contig 11188 bp, 5 predicted proteins | sample MGYA00581736_ERZ1740067 | MGnify/ENA primary metagenome ERZ1740067 (study PRJEB43018, sample SAMN04849236) | marine metagenome | isolation source: floating plastic debris | place: Pacific Ocean | collected 2008-08-27 | study: EMG produced TPA metagenomics... | reverse complement strand
CCAGCCCGATGGCAATCAGCACCAGCGGCGCGCCCTTGATCAGCAGCTGCGGGCGGTAGAAAAACGCAAATTCGCCAAAGATCGGCTCCCAAAAGATGGTGGCAATCGCCGCGACCGGATCCTTGCCCAGCACAGCAAAGAGGATGCCGCCAAACAGCATGGTCAACAGGACGGCCAGCAGCGGGGTCGCGTAGGCCATCATCTGCGACGGTTGCGCACGTGCCTCGATCCGGATCATGCGCGCGATCCTTTCCGTCTCTGTCCCCGAAAAATCCCCCCCGGAGGGCCGGGCCTACACATGCGCCACCTCCATGCCGTGTGCGCCGCCCAGCATCAGACCGATCTGTTCCACATCCAGCTCCGCCGTGGGACGCGGCGCGCTCAGCCGCCCTTCGTTCAGGGCCGCAAAGCGGTCCGAGATTTCCATTAACTCATCAAGATCCTGCGAGATCACCACGACCGCGGCCCCGCCCGCGGCCAGGTCCAGCAACGCCTGCCGGAGCGCAGCTGCTGCGGCGGCGTCGACACCCCATGTGGGCTGGTTGACCACCAGCACTTCGGGCTTTTGCAGCACCTCGCGGCCGATCACGAATTTCTGCAGATTGCCGCCCGACAGCGACCGCGCCGCATTGCCCGGCCCCGGCGTGCGCACGTCGAACCCCTCGATGATCCGCTCGGCAAAGGCGCGCGTGCGCGGCCAGTCGAGAAAGCCGCCCCGCGCCAGCCCCTCCCGGGTCGCGCCGGTCAGCAGTGCGTTTTCCGTCAGCGACATGTTGGGGGCCGCCGCGTGGCCCAGCCGCTCTTCGGGTGCCGCCAGCACGCCCAGGCCACGCCGCGCCTCGGGGCCTGCGCCGCTCAGGTCACGTCCGTCAAACGTTACCATGCCCGCGCCACACCGCGCCTCGCCCGACAGGGCGGCCAGCAACTCGTCCTGCCCGTTGCCCGCAACGCCGCCGATGCCCAGTACCTCGCCTGCGCGTACCTCGAATGACACATCCTTGAGCGACATACCGAAGGCCGAGGGCGAGGCAACATCGAGCCCGGCCACCGCGAGCTTCACGTCGCCAAAGCTGTGGCCTTGCGCCTTGGGCGCCACCAGCCGCGCACCCACCATCATTTCAGCCATGTCACGGGCAGAGGTGTCTTGCGGCACGCAGGTGCCCACGACCTTGCCGCCGCGCAGGATCGTGGCGGCATCGCACAAGGCGCGGATTTCCTCCAGCTTGTGCGAAATATAGAGGATTGCAGTGCCCTCGGCGCGCAGACGGCGGAGGGTCTCGAAGAGGATTTCCACCTCCTGCGGGGTCAGCACCGATGTCGGTTCGTCCATGATCAGAAGGGACGGCTCTTGCAGCAGGCAGCGAATGATCTCGACCCGCTGCTGCTCACCCGCCGACAGATCGCCCACGACACGGTCCGGGCTCAGCGGCAGGCCATAGGTTTCCGACACCGCGCGGATCTGTTGCGCCAAAGTGCGCATCGGCGGTGGCGTTTCCATACCCAGCGCGATGTTCTCGGCAACGCTGAGCGCGTCGAACAGCGAAAAGTGCTGGAATACCATGCCCACGCCGACGCCACGTGCGGCCCGCGGATCACCGGGCGCATAAGGCGCGCCGCGCATCGACATCTGCCCTGCATCCGGTTTCACCAGCCCGTAGATCATCTTGACCAGCGTCGACTTGCCCGCGCCGTTTTCCCCCAGCAGCGCATGAATTTCGCCCGGTGCAATCGACAGTGTGACGGTGTCATTGGCCACCACGCCCGGATAGGCCTTGGTCAGTCCGTCGATGGCCAAAAGCGGCGTGGTCATGCGCGCGCCTCGCGCGCGGCCTGCCGCTCAAGGCGCAGTCTGGCAAATTGGTGGGCGACGCCAAGCGCGATCATATGCGGCTCCTTTCCCAGCGACGGGTCACCAATCGGGCAGGTGATGCGCGAGATCTGCGTTTCCGTATGGCCCAGCGTCATGAGCCGCTTGCGGAACCGCGCCCATTTCGTCCGCGATCCGATCAGCCCGCAGGAGCCAAAGCCATGGGCAAGAGCGGCGTGGCACAGGGCCAGGTCGATCTCGTGCGAGTAGGTCAGGATCAGGTGATTGGCGTGGGTCGGTGCATGGGCCATCAGACGGGCCGGATCGGCGGCGACAACGTTGCGCACCGTTTCGGGGATGTCTGCCGGAAACCGGTTGGCCGCTGTGTCGACCCATGTCAGCGCATATCCCGGCAGATGCCGGAACACATCGACCAGCGCCCGGCCCACATGTCCCGCCCCCCAGATCCACAACTCGCGGTCAGCGGGCCGCGTCGGCTCGATCAGCCAGCCATCGCGCAGCTGCGTGGGCGGCAATTGGCCCTGGTTGCGCGCGGCCTTCATCAGGCGTTTAATCGACAGCGGCATCGGGTCGGGACCCCGGGCAATCACGTCTTGCGGCAGCGCCTGCGCCCGGTCCAGATCGTAGACTTCGCTCAGCACCTCGACCACGCCGCCGCAACACTGCCCCAGGTCCGGCCCAAGCGCATGGCGGCTGAACGTGTCGCGGCTGAGCGATCGCGCGCGGCGGCTGACCTCGAATTCCAGCGTCCCGCCGCCAATGGTGCCCGACTGCCCGTTATCCCAGACCAGCATCGCCGCACCCGGTGCGCGGGGGGTGGAGCCTTGCACCTGCACGACCACAGCGCGCACCACCTTGCCATGCGCCCGGCAGGCTTCGATGAGCCCCGCGCGATCAAACATCGCCACGCGCCGTCTTGACCGCGCGCAGTACCGCCTCGGGTGTCGCAGGCGCCTGCAGGTCGGGGTAGTGCGGCCCGCAAGCCGCCGCCGCATCGCTGAGCGCCAGAAAGGCCGAGATACCCAGCATCAGCGGCGGCTCGCCCACGGCCTTGGATTTGTAGATCGTGTCAGCCTTGTTCTCCCCATCCCACAGCGCGACATTGAAGATGTCCGGGCGGTCGGCGCAAGCGGGAATTTTGTACGTTGCAGGCGCATGGGTGCGCAGACGTCCGTCTTTGTCCCACACCAGCTCTTCGGTCGTGAGCCAGCCCGCGCCCTGCACATACCCGCCCTCGACCTGCCCGATATCCAGTGCCGGGTTCAATGACGCGCCGGCGTCATGCAGGATATCGGCGCGCAGGATGCGGTTTTCGCCGGTGAGCGTGTCGATCACCACTTCGCTCACCGCCGCCCCGTAGGCAAAGTAGAAAAACGGGCGCCCCTGTCCCTTGATCCGGTCCCACTGGATGTCGGGTGTCTTGTAGAACCCGGTCGAGGACAGGCTGATCCGGGCCTGATGGCACAAGGCGGCAACCTCGCCAAAGCTGTAGGTGGCCGCACCCGCCTGCACCGCCCCATCGGCAAAGCGCACCGCGTCCGGGCGGCACTGATGCAGCTGCGCCAGATGTTCGGCCATGCGGTCACGGATGGTGTCGCAGGCCGCCTTGACCGCCATGCCGTTCAGATCGCTGCCCGAGGATGCCGCCGTCGCCGAGGTATTGGGCACCTTGGCGGTATCCGTCGCCGTGATCTTGATCGCAGCCATGGGCACGCCAAACCGGCTGGCCGCCACCTGCGCTACCTTCTGAAACAGCCCCTGACCCATCTCGGTCCCGCCGTGGTTCAGGTGAACCGAACCGTCCTGGTACACATGCACCAATGCACCGGCCTGATTGAGATGTGTCAGCGTGAAGGAGATGCCGAACTTCACCGGCGTCAGGGCGATCCCCTTTTTCAGCACCGTGTTGGCCGCGTTCCAGTCGTCCACCGCCGCGCGCCGCGCGGCATAGTCCGAGGTCTCGACCAACTGCGCCACCAGCGCATCGCCGACAAAATCCTCCACTTCCTGCCCATAGGGCGTTGTCTGTTTCTTCTGACCGGAAATACCACCGCCGGAGGCATAAAAGTTCTGTTGGCGCACGCTCAGCGGATCGCGTCCCAGCGTGGCCGCGATATGGTCCACGATCCGCTCGATCCCGACCATGCCTTGCGGGCCGCCAAAGCCGCGAAAGGCGGTGGCGCTTTGGGTATTGGTGCGCAGCCGGTGGCTCTCGATCCGGACGTCCGGCAGCCAGTACGCGTTGTCGGCATGCAGCATCGCCCGGTCTGCCACCGGCAGGCTGAGGTCCTGCGCCCAGCCGCAGCGGGCGTATTGGCGCACGTCCAGCGCCGTGATCCGGCCCGCCTCGTCAAAGCCCACATCGTAAGTGATGCGAAAATCGTGCCGCTTGCCGGTGATGATCATGTCATCGTCGCGGTCATAGCGCATCTTGCAGGCCCGGCCCGTGGCGCGCGCCGCCACCGCGCAGGCCACTGCGAGCGCGTTGCCCTGGCTTTCCTTGCCGCCAAACCCGCCGCCCATGCGCCGGGTTTCACAGCGCACCGCGTGCATCGGCAGGCCGATCGCGTCGGCCACCTTGTGCTGGATTTCGGTGGGATGCTGGGTGGATGAGATGACGTGCATGTCGCCATCCTCGCCCGGCAGGGCCAGTGCGGCCTGCCCTTCGAGGTAGAAATGCTCCTGCCCGCCGATCTCGAACGCGCCGGACAGGCGGTGCTGCGCGGCCTCGAGCGCTGCGTGTGCATCACCGCGGGCGTAGATACGGGGGCCATCCTCGAACCGGCTGTTCCGGTCGAGCGCGTCGTCGATGCTGAGGATGGCCGGCGCGCCGCGGATTTCAATCCGCGCCTGACGCGCGGCGTAGCGGGCAGCCAGATGCGAGCGGGCAATCACCAGAAAGATCGGCTGGCCGACATAGTGCACGGTGCCGGTGGCCAGCAGTGGCTCGTCATGCACCGACGGAGAGACGTCATTGGCAAAAGGCAGGTCTTTGGCGGTGAACACGTCGACAACGTCTGGTGCGGCGCGCACGGGGCCAAGGTCAAGCGACGTGATCTGACCGCAGGCCGCATCGCTGATCCCAAAAGCGAGGTGCAATGTGCCCGCCGGTGTCGGCATGTCGTCGACATAGCGAGCCTGGCCCGTTACGTGCAGAATTGCGGCATCATGGGGCAGGGGTTTGGCGACGCTCATGGGCTCACGTCCAGCACGGCGGTGCCCTGCGCTTGACCCTCGAGCCAGGCGCGCAGCAGCATGTTCTGCGCGGCTTCCATGCGATACGCGGCAGAGGCGCGCATATCCGACATCGGCTCAAAATCGCGGGTCAACGCGGTCATCGCGGCCCCGACCGACCCATCGGTCCATGGCATGCCGCGCAACGCGGCCTCGGCAAGCGGGGCACGTTTGGGTGTGCCCGCCATGCCGCCAAAGGCAAGCCGGACGGTCGTGACGGTACCGTCCTCCACCTCGATCCAGAAACAGCCGCACACGGCCGAAATGTCCTGATCGAACCGCTTGGACAGCTTGTAGCACCGCAACGCGTCGCGCTGCCGCGGGATGGTGATGGCAGAGACAAATTCGTTCGGCGCGCGGTCCTGCTTGCCATAGTCGACAAAGAAATCGGCAATCGGCAGGGCGCGCGTGCCGTTCACACTTTGCAGATGCACCGTCGCGTCCAGCGCGATCAGCGCGGGCGATCCATCGCCAATGGGCGAGCCGTTGGCCACGTTGCCCCCGATGGTGGCCGCGTTGCGCACCTGCACAGAGCCATAGCGCCGGATGAGTTCGGCAAAGGCCGGGTGATGCGGCGCGATGGCCGCATGCAGATCGGTCAGGGTGGTGGCCGCGCCGATGTGGATCTCATCGCCGGTGATCGTGACGCCCGCAAGCGCCGGGATGCGATTGAGAAAGGCCACCGGGCCGAGCTCCCGGAATTCCTTGGTCACCCAGAGGCCGACATCTGTTGCGCCAGCGATGAGCGTGCCGTCTGGGTTCTGATCCATCCATGTGGCGAGAGCGTCCGGCGGCGCAGGGGGCTCTGCCCCCGGCTGCGCCTCCCCCGTGGTATTTCCGGTCAGAAGCAGCGGGGCGTCGTTCAGGTGGTCGGGGACGGGTGCCTGTGCCGCGGCCTCTGCGGCGCGGATGATGGGAGCGTAGCCCGTGCAGCGGCAGAGGTTGCCGGCCAGTTCCGTGTCGTAATCCGTGGCCCCGTTCAGGTGCGCCGTGGCCATCGTCGTGATGAAACCAGGGGTGCAAAAGCCGCATTGGGCGCCGTGGTGATCCACCATCGCCTGCTGGACCGGGTGCAGCGTGCCATCCGGCGCGGCGATCCCTTCGACGGTGCGCACGGCCTTGCCCTCGAGTTGCGGCACAAAGAGGATGCAGGCATTCAGCGCGCGGGCCCCGTGTGCGTCGGTCACCATCACCGAACAGGCGCCGCAATCGCCTTCGTTGCAGCCCTCCTTGGTGCCGGTGAGATGCTGATCCTCGCGCAGCCAGTCGAGCAGTGTTGTCGTCTCTGAGGTGTCAGCCGTGATCTCGCTTCCGTTCAGAAGAAAGGTCGTGCGCATGTGCGTTGCCTGCCGCGATACCAAGCCCCTGAAACTGGGCGCGGACCTCGATGCGGCGTAGAGGTCGGCCCGGGCGGACCTGTGCAGGCTAAGGCGGGGCGGGCCGCCTTTGCAAGACCCCAACAGAGGCCGGGGTTGATGCCGATTTGGTGTGCATAACTTTGCAGCACCACTGGATATGGGGGCGGCAGGGACATAGTCTGCGCACATGACAGACGCCCCCCGATTCATTCACCTGCGCACCCATTCGGAATATTCGCTGCTCGAAGGGGCGTTGCGGCTCAAGAAACTGCCCGGCATGGTGCGGGATGCGGGCATGCCCGCCATCGCGCTGACCGACACCAACAACATGTTCGCAGCGCTCGAGTTTTCGGTGGGCATGGCCGGGGCGGGGGTGCAGCCGATCATAGGCTGTCAGGTCGATCTGCAATATGTCACCCCGCGCCCGGGCGAGCGGCCCCGCGATCCGGCACCGCTTGTCCTGCTGGCCCAGAGCGAAGCGGGCTACGAGCACCTGATGAAGCTCAACTCTTGCCTGTACTTGCGGGAAGGATCGGACTTGCCGCATGTCACCGTGGACGAGTTACGCGCCCACGCGGCGGGTGTGATCTGTCTGACCGGCGGCCCGGACGGCGCGGTGGGCCAGCTCTTGCAGGCAGGCCAGCGCTCGGCGGCTGAAACGCTGATGGCGGCATTGAAAGACATGTTCGGCGACAGGCTCTATGTCGAGTTGCAGCGCCATCCGGGCGAGGATGGCGCACCGCAATCCGAACGTTTGACCGAGCGCCCGTTGGTCGAGATGGCCTACGCCATGGACCTGCCACTGGTTGCGACCAACGACGTCTATTTCCCCAAACCGGACATGTACGAAAGCCACGACGCGCTGATCTGCATTGCCGACGGCGCCTATGTCGACCAGCAGGAGCCGCGCCGCCGCCTGACGCCGCAGCACTACTTTAAGAGCCAGGCCGAGATGGTCACGCTGTTTGCCGATCTGCCCGAAGCGGTTGAAAACACCGTAGAGATTGCGCAACGGTGTGCATTCATGGCCTATCGCCGCGATCCGATCCTGCCGAAGTTTGCGGATGACGAGGTGGAGGAGTTGCGCCGTCAGGCCAATGACGGCCTGCAGGCCCGGCTCAAGGTGATCCCGCACGCGGCCGCCGTCGAGGAATACCAGAAACGCCTCGATTTCGAGTTGGACATCATTGAGGGCATGGGCTTTCCCGGTTACTTCCTGATCGTGGCCGATTTCATCAAATGGGCCAAGGACCATGACATCCCCGTGGGGCCCGGGCGCGGCTCCGGTGCGGGTAGCCTCGTTGCCTACGCGCTGACGATCACCGACCTTGATCCGCTGCGCTACGCCCTGCTGTTTGAACGGTTCCTCAACCCCGAACGGGTCAGCATGCCCGATTTCGACATCGACTTTTGCATGGACCGCCGCGAAGAAGTGATCCGCTACGTGCAGGAGAAGTACGGGCGCGACAAGGTCGGGCAGATCATCACCTTTGGTGCGCTCTTGTCCAAGGCCGCGGTCCGCGACATCGGGCGCGTGCTGCAAATGCCTTATGGACAGGTGGACCGGCTGTCCAAGCTGATCCCCGTCGAAGGCGTCAAACCGGTGAGCATCGAAAAGGCTCTGACGGACGAGCCGCGCCTGCGCGAAGAGGCGCGCAACGAAGAGGTCGTGGACCGCCTGCTGACATACGGCCAGCAGGTCGAGGGGCTGCTGCGCAACGCCTCGACCCATGCGGCCGGCGTGGTGATCGGGGACAGGCCGCTGGACGCGCTTGTGCCGCTCTATCAGGACCCGCGCTCGGACATGCCTGCCACCCAGTTCAACATGAAATGGGTCGAACAGGCGGGGCTGGTGAAGTTTGACTTTCTGGGCCTGAAAACGTTGACGGTTATCCAGAACGCCGTTGACCAGATCCTTGCGTCGGGCCGTGCCTTGCATGTCGCGGCCGACGGCACCGAACTCTATACGCCTGCGGAGGGAATGGAGAACGATATCGGGGGCATCCCGCTGGATGATGCGCCGTCCTACAAGCTCTATGCCGCGGGCAAGACGGTCGCCGTGTTCCAGGTGGAAAGCTCGGGCATGATCGACGCGCTCAAGCGGATGAAGCCGGACTGTATCGAGGACATCATCGCCCTCGTCGCCCTCTACCGCCCCGGCCCGATGGAGAACATTCCCAAGTTCTGCGAGGTCAAGAACGGGCTGAGTGAACGCGAGCAATTGCACCCGACGATCGACCACATCCTCGACGAGACCCAGGGCATCATCGTTTACCAGGAACAGGTGATGCAGATCGCGCAGGAAATGGCGGGGTATTCGCTGGGCGGCGCGGACCTGCTGCGCCGTGCGATGGGGAAAAAGATCCAGGAGGCGATGGACGCGGAACGGCCCAAATTCCTCAAGGGGTCGGCTGAAAACGGCGTGGACGAAGGCAAGGCCATCGAGGTGTGGAACCTGCTCGACAAGTTCGCCAACTACGGCTTCAACAAATCGCACGCCGCCGCCTATGCCGTGGTCAGCTACCAGACCGCGTGGCTCAAGGCGAACCACCCGGTCGAGTTCATGGCCGGGGTGATGAACTGCGATATCCACCTCACCGACAAGCTGGCCGTCTATTTCGAGGAGGTCCGCAAGGGCCTCGACCTGCCTTGGGTGCCACCTTGCGTGAACCGCTCGGATGCGACGTTCAAGGTCGTGGACGGCGCGCTGGTCTATGCGCTCGGCGCTCTCAAGAACGTCGGCGTGGAGGCGATGCGGCTGGTGCAGGAGGCCCGCGCCGACAAGCCCTTTGCGACGCTCTTTGACTTTGCCCGCAGGGTGGACCTGAAACGGGTGGGCAAGCGGCCCTTGGAAATGCTGGCGCGCGCTGGTGCGTTCGATCAGCTTGATCCGAACCGGCGCCGGGTCTTTGACGCGCTCGATGCGCTCAGCGCCTATTCGGCGGCGATCCATGATCAGAAGAACTCCAACCAGGTGTCGCTCTTTGGTGAGGCGGGCGACGATCTGCCCGAGCCGCGCCTGATGCCCGTGGACGACTGGCTGCCTGCTGAACGGCTGGGCGAAGAGCACAAGGGCGTCGGATTCTATCTGTCGGGCCACCCGCTGGACGATTACGCCGGTGCCCTCAAGCGCAAGGGCGTTGTGACACTCGATGAGGTGACCGCGAAGGCCGAGAGCGCGCCGCTGGTGGCAAAGCTCGCCGGTGTGGTATCGGGCCTGCAGGTCCGCAAATCCGCGCGCGGCAACCGCTTCGCGTTCTGCCAGATGTCTGACCATACGGGCGCGTTTGAGGTCACGCTGTTCTCCGAAAGCCTGGAAAAGTCGCAGGATGTCCTCGAAACCGGGGCCAAGGTGATCGTTACAGTCGAGGCGACCATGGAGGCGGACCAGCTGAAACTGCTCGGCCGCTCCGTCGCGCCGATCGACACAGTGGTCGCGGATGTGACCGGCATGGGCCTGCGCATCTATGTCGAGGTGCCCGCCGCCATTGCGTCGGTCGCCTCCGTGCTGGAGGGCGCAAAACAGGCCGCCAAGGGGGCAGGGCGCGGCCCGATCTCGGTCTGTCTGATGGACGACAGCCTGCCGGGAGAGGTCGAAATGGACCTCGGCGTGGAGTTCCCTGTGTCGCCGCAAATCCGCGGTGCGATCAAATCCCTGTCCGGCGTGATCGAGGTCGAAGAGCTCTGAACGGCGATCGTCCGCGCGCATGGTGGACGCAAGGGTTACGAAAAGGTAAACCTGTGGACAACTTGGGGGAGGCGCGATGCGCAGCACGTGGGCAGCACTATCGATCCTTGCGGCTTTGGCCGGATGCGGTGACCCGCTGGGCGGGATCGAACGGGTGTCGGAATTGCCCGGTCCCTTGCCCGAAACGCCCGCCGCAGCTGCGTTGCCCGATGCAGATGAGGCGTCGCAAACGCCGATCCTTGCGGGCCTGTTTCGCCGCCCCGAACCACGCGATGCCAGCGATCCAGGCATAATCGCGGCCTTGCGGGAGGCCAACGGGCTGGAACCGGCACCGGTGGAAACGGTCGATACGGTGGCACAGGCGGAAGAGCGTGACGCGGATGTCGCGCCTGCCGCGGCACCGCAAGAGCCGGCAGGCCGCCGCGGTGTGCTGGGCTGGCTGCGTCGCGCGGCGAATACCGAAGGCGCGGAAGCGGTGCCAGTCGCGCCGCCTGTTGTGGCCGCAGAAAACGCCAATGGCCCGATTGCCGACGAGACGGCGGAGTTGCCGCAGGACGCACAGCTTGCATCGCTCGAGACCTCCGCGTCGGAGCCGCCCGGGCGGCGCGGCCTCTTTGGCCTGCGCAACAACGGGGCATCATCGACCGCCAAGCCACCGAGCGCCAAAGGCCCGGATGCTCAGGATGTCGCCGTCGGCACGATCCTGCCCTTTGGCGACATCGCCCGCGTCTGCGACGCCAAGGGCCGCAACATGGGAACAATCGTGGCCAGGGCGGCGCGCAAGGGGCGTGGTTACGTCCTGTATGACAGCGCGCCGGACAGCCCCGATGCTCGCACGTTCTATTTGACCGGGTTGTCCGACAATTGCCCGCGCCAGTTCACGGCCTCCATCGCTTTGTTCGGAGAGCCCGTGATGCACGAACAACTGCGCTATGGCCTGCCGGCGCGCGACTTCCCCTATTCCGCGACCGACGAGGCCTATGAGAAGCTGAAGGCGCGGGTGTGCAACGTGGGCCGAACCAAGCCATGCGGGCCGCGTATCTCCCGGTTGGAAAACACAACCACATTCGTGAGCGTGTA
>ERZ1740067.2481-NODE-2481-length-11192-cov-40.385023_pt1 | contig 11192 bp, 8 predicted proteins | sample MGYA00581736_ERZ1740067 | MGnify/ENA primary metagenome ERZ1740067 (study PRJEB43018, sample SAMN04849236) | marine metagenome | isolation source: floating plastic debris | place: Pacific Ocean | collected 2008-08-27 | study: EMG produced TPA metagenomics... | reverse complement strand
TCGACCGCACTTTGCCCCGTGCTTTTGCCCGAGATCACGATGCGCCGTACCTGGTTCTCGCGTCGGATCTCGGAAAGCTCGAGCTTGGGCCGGAAGGTGGCAACCTGATCGATGGCGATCAGCTGACCGCCCGTGGAAACGGTCAAGTTTGCCAAATCTTCGATACTGTCGCGCCCGGCGGCCTGCGCGCGCATTACGATGGGGATCTGCGCGTCATCCTCGCGGAAGGTCGAGTATTCTGTGCCGGAAAAGTATGCCTCCATCACGCTGGAGATGTCTTCTGAGGTCACGCCAAATTCGCGCGCCCTGTCCTGTGCGATGTCGACCACGATCTTGACGATCTTATGGCCCCAGTCCGCTTCGTTCTTGACCACGTTTGGCATCGCGGCAAAAGCGGCGGAGACCTCCTCGGCGGCAGCCAGCAGCACCTCGGCATCAGGGCCAAAGATCTCGACATCCACGATCCCTGATTCCGAGCCGCCTTGGGGAAGGCGGGTCACGCGGAACCGCGCCTCAGGGAACTGCGCAATGAACATGTCGCGGGCACGCATGACAGTTGCTTCAGCGGCGGCAAGGTTGATCGTGTTGACGTGAAAGAACGCTTTGGTTGGGTCAGGGTTGTTCGGGTCCAGGCCCAAATTGAACCGCGGCCCACCATCGCCCACAAACACCGTCGTATTGATCACTTCAGGATTCGTCGTCTCATCCGTCAGCCAATCCTGCACCCGCAGCGCCATCCGTTCGGTTTCCGAGATCGCGGCGTCTTTTGGCATGTCCATGTAGATCAGGAAATCGGCCCGCTCACTGAACGGAAACATCTCGGATTTCAGCAAGGAAAACTGGCTCGCGCTCCAGACCACTGCGCCCAGGGCAAGTGCCGTGAGTGGGATGCCAAGGGGCAGCAGGAACCGGATCAGTCGTGCATAGGCGCGTGACAACACGCCGGGGCCACCAGTGGATTTGCTGCGTTTGAGCAGCTTGGTGCAGAGGTAGGGCAGGATATAAAGCGCGGTCAGCCACGACCCCAACAGCATCGAGGCGACCACCGCGCCGAGCGAAAAGGCAAACTCGCCCTGAATGCCGTTCATCATCAGCATCGGCAGGAACGCCGAGATGGTGGTGATTGACGCCACCCCGAGCGGCACCACGAATTGGGACCCCCCGGCCAGTGCTGCCTCTTCTGGTTCCACTCCGGCATCGATGCGGTTGCCGATGTCCTCGACCACGACAAGCCCATTATCGACCAGCAACCCAAGCGAAATGATGACAGCCGCAATAGACACCTGTTCGATGTCGACCCCGATACCACCCATCGCCACAAGCGCAAAGCAGATCGTAAAGGGCACAATACAGGCAATCACGACGGCCGACCGGATACCAAGAAAGACCAGCATCACCACGAACACGATGACAAAGGTTTGACCAACATTTTCGAGCGCGTTGTTGACGCTGTCCGTCACCACCGTTTCCTGAAAGGTCGACACGTTCAGCGCGATACCGATGGGCTGGCTGTTTTCAAACGCGCGCAAGGCGGCATCGAGCCGTATGCCAAGGTCCTGAATGTCGGTCTGCGGCGACATCTCGATCGCGGCAACAATGGCGGGTTCTCCGTTGAAGAAGACAGGCGCGTTCTTGGGGTCCTCATACCCACGCCGGACGGTCACAAGATCGGACAGCCGGACAAATCCCGCAAGCCCGCTGACCTTGGTCAGCACGGCCCCGATCTCATCCAACGATTGCAAATCACCATTGGCCTCCAGCGTGATCTTGTTGCCGTCTGCATCAATCTCACCGGCGGGCAGGATCACATTCTGCGCCTGCAGATCGCCCAATAGCTGTTCCAGTTGCACCCCGACAGCAGCCAGCTTCCGGATATCCACTTCGAGCCAGATGCGTTCCTCTTGCACCCCGGAGAAGCTGACTTTGGTGATGCCTTCGACGCGGAACAGGCGCGTGCGCAGGTCTTCGGCCACATCCTCGATCTCGGCCAGCGAAAACCCGTCCCCGGTTACGGCGACTGTAGCGATGGCCACATCGCCATAGTCCGAATTTACCGCAGGTTGGCTGGTGCCGTCAGGCAGCTCACCCGATACCTGTTGCATCTTGTTGCGCAGGTCCTCCCACGCCGCATCGATATCCGTGCCAGAGATGGTGTCGAACAGATCCACATAGATCAGCAACTGCCCGTCGGTGATGATCGTCTCGATATCCTCTACATCGCCGATCTCGCGGATCTTGCGTTCAATTGGGATGGCGATCAGCTGCTCCATCCGTACCGGCGCCATGCCCTCGAACGACGCAGCGACCACAGCGGTGCGGATGGTGATCTCGGGATTTTCGCGCTTGGGAATGCCCAGATAAGACATGGCCCCAAGCGCCAGGACAAATACCATCATCAGCGCCGTCAGGCGGCTTTTGAGCAGGCCAAAGCGGGTCAGAAAATCCATCTACTCGCCCTCGGCATCGGGCAACAGCGACACCTCCATCCCCTCGCGCAGAAAGGCGACGCCCTTGGTCGCAACACGCTCTCCGGGACTGAGCCCGTCGATGATCAGAAACCGGTTATCGCGGATACCGGCCATTGTTACAGTACGCTTCCGTACGGACTGATTGCTCGGATCATAGACGTAGATGTCGAGCGGGATCAGATCGTTTGGGCCGGTGCGCTCGGGGATATCCGTGCCCGGGATCACCGCCGACATTGGTAACAGGTGGCCGCGTGACGCAGGTAACGCGAACTCCAGCGCCACCTCAACGGCCATGCCCGCTTTGATGATCGGAGCCGCTTCGGTCAGGCGCACGACGACGGGAAACGAGGACACCTGACCCGCACGTTCCCCCAATTCACTAACAACGGCCGTGAGTGAAACGCTTGGGTCATCCGCCAGACGGACCGTCGCCGGCGTGCCGACCACCAAACGGCTTATGACGTCGAAGCTGACCGAAAAGGACACTTCGTATTCTTCCTGTTGGTATAGCGACAGGACGGTCTGGCCCGCGCCCACAGTTGCAAAACTCTCCACCTCAAGCGCATCCACGATGCCATCGAAGGGAGAATAGAGCTTGCTGTCGGCCAGGTCCTGTTCCGCTGCTGCCAGGTTTTTCTCGGCTTGGGTCAGCTGTGCACGCGCCTGTGCCGCTGCGGTGGCATCCTCATCCCGTCGCACAACGGTGATTGTCCCGCTGTCGAGAAGCGCCTGTGAGCGCGCCAGATCGTCTTCGGCCAGTGCCAGAGTCGCCGTGACCTCCTCGACTGCGGCCCGGCGGCTTCCGATCACGGTTTCGAATTGCTCTGGCTCCAGCTCGGCCAGCAACTGCCCCGCATCGACGCGTTCACCCACATCCAGCTCAATCCGCCCCAGACGCCCGCCAACTTCAAAGGACAGCAAGTTGACCTCGCTTGGCTCCAGCACGCCCGGATAGCGCCGCACCGTGACCTCTTCAACCTCAGCGATAAGGGTGGTGATCAACCCGCGCACAGGCATTTCGCCTCCTCCCGCGCCAGCGTCATCTTCAGGCCAACATCCACACAGCAAAAGGACAAGGTTCAAAGAAAGAAGTATCCGGCCAAATCCAAAAAACATGCACTTTCCCTCTTGGTGATCGGTTTCTACGCATGCCGTCACCTGAATCCCCGAGTGAGGATCTAAAGATGTTTGTCCGAAAGGACCGCTCCCAATCTCTGCGCAAGAGACACCGAAATGGCCGACTGGGGCATTCAACTTGCAGAACGACTGCGCCCTCCGCGCAACCCCGTAAAATAGGCCAAGACGCTCAACACAACCGCAGCAGAGGAAATGATCGTCATGACCGTACCGGGCACAAAGTTCACAAAGCCGCCAAGGTCCATAAACACAAAGTATCCGACGTCTGTGACCCAACCCACTATCGCCGTCATGAAAATCGCAGTTACTGACTGCCGCCAGATGTAGACCCCACCCACAACGGTGAACGCTCCGATCCAAAGCAGGTTGAACCCGTGTTGATTGAGAACCGCGCCAACAGCCGGATGAAATTCACCTGCAATCAAAGCAGGATCTACTGCATCCGCGATCCCTGAAACCGCGCCCGCTGCATCCTGCGATATCGTCATCACCCCGGCGAACATATGGACCAAGCCCCAGATGACCCAAAGCGCCGCCGCGATTTTCAGGATTGTTCCGTAGTTGGTTGTCATTTGAACGCCCCTTGGTCACACTCGAGGATAGACATGATCGTGAAATCATAAGGTAGACAGTCTCCACTAAATAGCATTGGTGGATAGAGTCAACAAAAAGCCGTTGGATGCAAAACACAGAGCTAGCTCTTCTTATTGATCGCTTCATGCGAAGGCTTCACAGTGGCGTTCACGCCAAAGCGCATGTGTTTGATACTGAACGTGTTGGTCCGGGGGGCGGCTTTGTTCTGTTGGCAATCGCCGACATGGGATGCCCGGAGTTGAATGAACTCACCAAGCGTGTTGCGCGCGACAAATCGCAAATGACCCGTACCATCCGCGTGTTGGAGACCAAGGGGCTGGTGGCGCGGAAAACCGCTTCGCATGACGCTCGCGTCACGCTGGTCTTCCTCACCGATGCAGGCCAGGATGCCGTGCGCGCCATCCAACATGCTGTGGCAGAGACAATTGGCGAAATCCTCGCTCCGATTTCAAAGACCGAGGAAGATGTGCTCAAGTCTTTACTGCACCGCGCCCTCTCAGATGCTTAGCAGGCCTTGCTCAAATCGACGGCGGGAGAAACCAAAGCCAGTTTTTTGGCTCTGTGAGCTCGACGTCTAGTCCATGCTGCGAGCCTTATGAATTGCTGTTTCTCCCGCTTTACGGCTGCATGGGTATTTTCGCTCATGCTGCATTTTTTCCGCTGCGCGCGCCTGCGGCACTAAATCATAATGACTGGATTGAGCTTAAGCCTGACCAACTGAACTGGTCGGCTTTGTTGCACAAATCGGGGTGTGAGCGCAGTTCTCCTTTCCCTGGTCGGATCTAGCCTATCGGCTTAGTAACGGGTATACCAAGCGCGGTGCAACGGTCGAGAACAGCGACAAGGATTTGGATTTCCGCGACCTGCCGGTTGAAGTCGCGTGCCATCAGGCTTTGGCCCAACAGCTTCACACAATGTATCTTGGTTTCGACGCGGCTCTGATGATGGTACCCGCTCCATCGCCGACAGATGACGCGACCGAAATATCGTGATGCATTGACTGCCTCGTTCCGAGGCGACCCGTTGTCCTCCATTGGTCGGAGGGCAATGGCGAGCGCACCGGCGCTCGTGGGCTTCCAGGGTTTGCCATTCTTGCTTGGGGGTATGACGGCATGAGAACCGCGCGCAGCAATCGCGTCATGGCATTTGCCGGTATCGTAGGCTCCGTCAGTGGTCACGGACCTGATGGTCTGATCCGCTGGGATTTGATCAAGCGACTCCGGCAGCATACGCGCATCACCGACATTGCTGGTTGTGACCTCTAACGCCCGCACTTCCAGTATTTCCTCATCAATCGCAACGTGAATCTTCCGTCAGATGCGTCGCTGGGGACCACCATGCTTGCGGGCGTTCCACTCGCCTTCAACTTCGGATTTGATGCCAGTGCTATCCACTGCGCGGCAGGGCATCACGCAGTGATGTCCCGAGGGGGGATCAGCAGGTTCAGCGGGCCAGTGCTGCCACGATAGGGCAGGTTCACGTTTGGCGACTTTTGACGGCGGCACAGAGTGCTGAAATCCGGCACGTCCCAATCCAGCCCAATTTGTTCAACAAAGGCGTCTGAGTCCCCCATTTTTGCCCACTCCAATTGCAACCACCTCGCATTCGGGACTGGAAAAGGAACGGTTTCGCAGAGGACCAAGACAGCCGGATAATTCGGCTGCCTCAGTATCCGGGACGGGGTCTGATCCCATTCAGATGCAAGCAGCGCTGATGGTCTCTGCTTTCATTGGCATGGGACAAAGATGCCGCCGCTGAGGTCTGCTCCAGAACTTGCACCTGCAAGACTTGTCTGATCACGCCGCAATCTGATGCGACATACATCGAACCGGCCCAGAAGCGGCCCCTTGTCTTCAGGCCAGCAAGTCGAACTCATCGCCGCCAATCCGAATGTTGATCGCATCTTGGGCCGCTCCGTCGATCAATGCCCAAAGGATTTGCCCGGAGGGACGATAGATCACAAAGGCCTCGTCAACAGTGGGGGCGCCCGCATTGAGCGTGTTTGCGAAATTCACCTGAAAGTCACCCAGACCCGCCTGGCCACCGTAGACCAGCACATCACCTTCGCTGGTATCAAAGTCCTGTATCCAGTCAGATCCGTGCCCCGGAACACCGATGTGAAAGAAGCGATCCGCACCATTGCCGCCATTGATCCTGTCGCTGCCAAAGCCACCGTTGACGAAGTCGTCCCCATCCCCGCCAAACACCAGATCCGAGAAGGCCGAGCCAGTAAGGACATCGTTGCCCTCGCCGCCAATGACCGTGTCAACGCCGAAGCCACCTTCCATCACATCGTCGCCAGCCCCTCCGCGCAGTTCATCATTGCCGAAGCCGCCGTCGATCGTATCGGCACCGGCCCCGCCCAGTATCAGATCCCGCAAGTCATTGGTGCTGGTGCCTCCGACGATAAGATCGTCTCCATCACCGCCTTGAAGATTGTCCACACCATCGCCGCCGTTGATCGTATCATTTCCGCCGCCGCCCGTGATCGTATCGTTGCCACCTTCACCATCAAGCCGCTCATCTGCGTCCGACCCGTTCAGCACGATGGGATCGATCGGAAGCAGATTGGCGGCTGAGCGGGTCTGGTCTGTGAAAACAAAGCTTTCCACGCCTGATATTCTGTCTGACTGGGTTGCGGTCTCCAGTATGAAGCCATCGCCTGTTTCGACGAATTGTTCGACAGATGCGTACGAGTAAGGCAGAACGACCGTATCCACCCCGCTTCCGCCTTCAATCCGGTTGCTGCCACCCCCGCCATTGAGCGTGTCGTTTCCAACTCCACCATCAAGGTTGTCGTTCCCTCCGTTGCCGTTGATGACGTCATTTCCGGCGTAACCTGCCAACGTATCGCTATCCTGGGATCCGTTGATCTGGTCGTTCCCTGCCAATAAAAGCGCGGCCACAACTTCTGGATCGGATTGGTTTTCCAATGCGTTGTAGACTGCATTGGCATTCACCGAGAGGCCGGTGATGGCGTAGAACGGTGACCCGCCTCGCGTTTCGCGAAAACCCGTCAGCGTTCCAAATGGAATGCCCGAAGCATCAAAAGTGAAGTTACCCGTGTAGATCGCCTGTCGGAACCCATCAAATTCTACGATCTGGGTGGATGTGATCGAGGTAAACTCGCCATCCCAGATTTCTAAAGTTGGAATAGACAAAGGCATTGAGGCTGTAAGAAAAGCCATATCGTTCTCCAAATTGTCGCAATATGTGCTTTGAACGTTAATCTCCGGCAAGAAGCTCACAATACTCCAGATGGGTGATTCGGCTGCTTTTTCGCTGGTTCATTGATACGATGAGATAGAGCATCCGGCGGCCTGTTCCGCGTCCACCCACCCCTTTGCGCAAGACCGATCTGTGCGGCCACATTGGGCGGGTTCTGTTGAAGCGCTCGCCTTTGTTCCTCGCGGTGTCGTGGGCGGTCGATGGGCGTGGCCTCTTCTCCTTCAAGCCCTAGCTTGGCGCGTTTTCTGGGGTTTTGTGCGATGGCGGCGAGAAGGACCTCATCCCTGGCCCCACCGGGGCCTCTCCATCGCAACCTGGTCAGGTTCAGGATACGTTTCAGATGCACAACAGCATCTTAGCCTTCTTCCGCTTGTGGCGGCCGACTTCGTAGGCTTTCGTCGTCCGGCTCGACCGCGCGAAGTTCCGTGCGTCTTCGGGTTCTTCCCGATTGATTCATCGACAGATCGCATTGGGGCAGCACAGGTCCACACAAAGGCGTCTGCCTGTTTGTCGCACTGACGAGGCGCGTCTGGTTGCCGATATGGTAAAGCTGACACAAGATTACAGGCGGTGTGGTTATCGCCAGATCGCTGCTTTGCTCAGGGATGCAGGTTGGTTGGTCAACGACAAGCGTGCCGAACGCCTTTAGCGACGGAGGACTAAGTGCCATCGAGGCAACCAAGGAAAGGGAGGGGCTGATCCGTATACCTGGCGCATGAGGAAAAAGTGATATGCATCAAAGCCATTCGGATTCATCTCGTCCAGAGTGGTCAGAACAAAACAATCCCCAGATCCGCGTGTGGGCTAGGGATCACTTAGCCAGACCTTGCCAAAGTCCCAGACTTGATCAGGATGTGACCCATAGCAAAACTGGCCGGCCCCCTCTACGAGATCCACCACATCCCCTCGATCTTCGTTCACAAGCCTCCTTACAAACTCAACCGGTGTAGCAGAGTCCTCTGCCCCATGAATGAACTGGATTGGCACTTTGACATCGGCAATCGCCCCACTACCCCATTCGTGGAAGAATGACGTGAAATCATCAGCGACCCCAATGAAAGAGCTTTGGTAGCTCGCATTGAAGCTGGAATATGATGAGGGCCGCCCCTCGTCACCTTCAAAGGCCGCGATATCAGATGGTGAGTGGGCAAAAAGCTTGCGGATGGCCTTTCGCGCCGCAACATCCCTTTTGTAGCGGCGTCGAAACTCCCATGCCAGCAACCTGAAAACACCATGCGACGTGGCAAGCCGGGACAGGCTCTTTCCAAACTTCGCATACCAGGATGAGATTTCTGCTTTCTGGTTCATAATCAGCAGCGACACCAACGAGATTTTCGACAAGAGGTCTGGGTACAAAACCGCAAATCTCGCCAAAACGATACAACCAAAGGAATGACCCATGGCCTTTATCGGACCCTTGGAAGTTGTCTTGATGTAGTCTGCGATGTCGTCAATAAATTGATCAATATGATCGGTATTTGTCATGAGCGGAAAGGCCACAAACGGCTCCAGATAACCTGGTCTTATCGGCATGATAAGGCGCATGGATCTCTTGCCAAGACAGGGTGCAGCATTGTTGAGCAACAATGAAAACATCATACTGTGGAAAATTAGAACGGGCGCCCCATCGGCGGGGCCGCACTCTATAAACCTCAACAGCCGCCCGTTTGCGAGCCTCTGCACCTTGAGCTGGGTGCCGGGCGGTCCATGGTTTGCGACAAATTGTTCCGCAATCTGTGAGTGATCCGCTTCAACCCCACTTCGGGTCAGCAAATGCACCAACTGTCCCAGTGCTATTCGAACAAGGTCCTTTTGGTTGGAACACTGCAGTTTGAGGCAGGCTGACTTCAACTGACTTCGTCGCGTTTCAAATGATACCGCATCAAGGGCCGCGATCTCCCGCAACGTGTAACCCAAGGACAAATGGCAGATGATACGCTTTTCTGCAGCCGTCAGTTTGCTGGACTTGTTAAACCGGTCCAGAACGTCGTGAAAGAGATTGTGAGTGATGTAGAGGGCCCGCACCGCCGTTTCGGCCTCATCAGTGCCTTGTGGCGTATAGGGCAGAAACCAGACAAAAGCGTCTCGGCTTTGAACGGGCTCTACAGTGCCGACAGCGACATCCCCTCCCTGAAAGCAGTCTACCATCAACTGAATATCCGCATCCTGCTCAGGCGTGGCAGCCAAAACGGCAGATCGGTCAATCAGATCGCAAACCCCACCCCGCAGAAAACAAGCATTCTCATCAAAGTCTGCCCACTTCAGTAAGCTGGGAAGAACAAGCGCGTTTCCCGAATAATGCTTGAAAAAAGAGGCCCTCGCATCGCGCGCTTCCTTGTCTTCCAGTACAGAAAAAACATCTGAGATGTCGTTGGGCGTGACAATCATTCAGGCGCTCCGGCATTGCTGTCGGTTAACATCGGGTGCTCAAAAAGCTAGCCAAGATGTCTCTCACAGACAAGATAAACGACACTCCTTCGAAGTCTCTATGAGGCTGCGCGCGACGTCCGCAAAACCGATGCCCACATGACCCCGTTCAACAAAGGCGGAAAGTCGAGAGGCCGGTCACTCCTCGGAAGCGTTACATCGGCATGCCGATGATGCGGCTGCGAGGACCCAAAGGCGCAATGGAACGGCTCCAAATCGCTGCCAGAGCCCTGAACCTCCGAAAACGCGCAAGGCGGATCTCCGAACCCGCGCCCACGGCGTGAAAGGACGAGCGCAGATTGCTGCGCCTTCACACAGCAAACACACAAACAGCTTTTTTAGATCCATAGTCTTGCGATGCCTATTTCAAAGCCAGAAACGTCCTCGTGATTTGCTTGGTTGCCTCTCCGCTGGCATCACGGAGAGAGTATCAAACAGAGGGAAAAGTCATGCGCCGTCTTATACTGCTTTGCAGCCTGCTTGTTCCCGCATCAGCCTTCGCCTGCGGCCCCAACACGGATTGCGTGATCGGCGATCGGACCTATCGTATCGCGCTGCCAGAGACCCAGAATGACGAACCGATTGGCGCCATTGTCTTCGCGCATGGTTATCGTGGCTCGGCGCAGGGAACGATGCGCAACAAGAACCTGCGCGAGATGGCAAGCGACATGGGGCTGGCACTCATTGCGGTGAAATCCTACGCAGAGGACTGGCGGATCCCGAATGTGCCGGCTGATCCCGGCACGGACGGGCATATCGAATACGACTATTTCGACGCGGTCATCACTGACGCCACAACACGTTTTGCTATCGACGCAGACCGGATCATGATGACGGGCTTTTCCGCAGGGGGCATGATGGTGTGGGAATTGATCTGCAACCGCCCCGATCTCTTTGCCGGTTTCGCCCCCATCGCTGGCACCTTCTGGCTATCCCCGCCCGCAACTTGCGCCGAAAGCATCGCCAGTGTGATCCACATTCACGGCACCGAGGACAAGATCGTGCCTTTGACGGGGCGCCCGATCGGTCCGACGCATCAGGGCAATGTGTTCGAAGCGCTCGAAATGCATCGCGCCAAGGGCGATTTCGGCCCGGTTCAAACCATCGAGACAAGCGGGCTCAAGTGCGACCGTCAGAGCAATGCGTCGGGCGCGATCCTGGACTTTTGCACCTTTGCGGGCGGTCACGCGTTCAAGCTTGATTTCCTGCGCTATGCCTGGTCACGCCTGGAAGAAGTCGGGCAGCTTTAACGGGATTGCTGGCGTTTATCTTCTGTTAACGAAACGACTCTGTTGCATAGATTGGTTTCTGGGCGCGGCTTTCCTTTTCCCTGTCGGA
>ERZ1740067.2480-NODE-2480-length-11195-cov-6.204039_pt1 | contig 11195 bp, 6 predicted proteins | sample MGYA00581736_ERZ1740067 | MGnify/ENA primary metagenome ERZ1740067 (study PRJEB43018, sample SAMN04849236) | marine metagenome | isolation source: floating plastic debris | place: Pacific Ocean | collected 2008-08-27 | study: EMG produced TPA metagenomics... | reverse complement strand
AGAATCATACGGTGGTGGTAACAATGGTTTATTCCAATTTACTCCTGGTGGTGGAAGAAGCTGGGGTGACAGTATCTCTGATCGATCAGGTGGTAGAGATAATTCTATTACTAACCCTAGCGCAGCTGGTTATCAAGGTAGATTTGTAGCTAATGATGGTAAAACATACTATGCTATTGAAGATGGTACTGATGCCAACCCAAGTGGTGGTAAAAACGATCGTACCGTATATAGCTTGTGGGATAACTTATTCCAAACTGGGGTAACCTGGAACAATAGTGTGAGCATTAGTAGTGCTGACCAAAAAGGTAATTTCTACATGAGTTTTTCTAGAGTGAACCAAGATGGTATCATTCAAGGAAACAGTTCTCTTGCTAGAAACACGGCTCGTTTGAACGCAACTCGTTATTTAGGTAAAATACTTACTATAAGCGCTCGTGCTACTTATGCCAAAACCATTGGTAACGCTGCTCAGCGTGGTTCAAACCTTTCTGGTATTTTATTAGGGGGATTGCGTACTCCAGCTGATTATGACATCAGAGGATATACTGGTACTTATTTTGACGCAGGTGGAACTCCATTTACTGACCGTCAGAGAGCATACCGTAACCCATTGGGTGCACGTACATTCTCAATCTATGACAACCCACTTTGGATTACTAACCGAATCTTGAACGAAACTGATGTAGATCGTTTCTTAGGAACCTTGGAATTTGGAGCAGACATTTTACCTTGGTTGAATGTGACTTGGAGAACTGGAGTTGACTTCTTCTCTGATCGTCGTTCTGACTTCTTCCCAACTTTGGCTTCTACCAACGCGGGTGGAGCATACAACTTGACTGATCTTCGTAACACGCAGTTCAACTCAGATTTGATTGCTCGAGCAAGCTTCAAGGTCAATGACAATATCTCAGGTACTGGATTGATTGGTATTGGTGCTAACGAACGTATAGCACAGTCAAACTTTAACCAAGTAACTACCTTTGTAAACCCATTGTCTCCTCCTCAGTTGTCAAACAGTGCAGCTACCGCTCGAACTCCAAGCTCTAACCTATCTGTAATTCGTAACGTTGGATACTATGCTCAAGCAAACGTTGGTTTCTACGATATGGTATTCTTGAATGCAGGTGGTCGTTATGAAGAGTGGTCTACTATGGAAAAAGGTTTCTTCTTCCCAAGTGTAGATGTGGCTTTCCAATTCAGCAAATTATTGCCTAAGAACGATATCTTTACTTTTGGTAAGTTGCGTGGTGCTTGGGGACAAGTGGGTAACGCAGCTGGTCCTTATACCAACCAAGCTCCTTTCCTTGACAATGCAATCATTGCTGATGCTGGATGGGGTAGTAACTTAGATCCTGCTGCTTATGGTGGAGGTTCTCGTCAAAGCAACACGGCACCTGCCAGCCTTGAGCCTGAGATCAAAACTGAGTTTGAAGTTGGGGTAGATACTCGTTTCTTCAAAGATCGTTTGAGCGCAAGCTTGACCTACTACAACAACACTACTAGTAACTTGATTCAAGCAATTAATGTAGCGCCTTCTACTGGTTTCTTGGCTAGAAACGCAAACGCGGCTGAGATTCAAAACCGAGGTGTAGAATTTGAAGTTTCTGGGGTTGCAGTAAAAGCAGGTGATTTCAGCTTGACTTTGAACGCCAACTATTTCCGTAACGTAAACTTGGTGAAAACTTTGGTTGGAACTGAGCAAATCTTCTTAGGTGGATTTACTGGAACTTCTTCTGCTGCGGTAGAAGGTTTCCAATTAGGAACTATTTGGGCAACTGCTTGGGACAAAAACGATGATGGTTCATTGATTTTAGATGCAAACGGATTCCCTACGCAAGCGGCTGCACCAAGAGCAATTGGTGATCCTAATGCAGAATACAGAATTGGTTTCGGAGCGACTTTCCGTTACAAAAACTTCTCATTGAATGTATTGGTTGACCACAGCGCGGGTGGTGAAATTTGGAATGGTACCAAAGGTGCTTTGTTCTTCTTCGGAAGACACGGAGAACAAGGTCACACGGTTACTTTGACTGCGGCTGAAGCGGCTTCTTTGAAAACCTGGAATGGTGGTAGAACTGTAGATCAGTTGATCGCAGATGGTTTGTATCCATCAGCTAACCGTACTGCTAATGGTGGTGTGGTATTCCGTGGTAAAAAAGCTGACTTCGGTGGTGGAACCGTATTGTTGGATGAGTACTGGTATCGTTCTGGTCCTGGTAGTGGATTTACTGGACCAAGTGAGCAATTTATTGAAGATGCTACCTGGACTCGTTTGAGAGAGTTGAGTCTTTCTTATACTTTGAACAGCAAAGGGTTCCAAAGTGCTACTGGATTGCAAAACATCGTATTTACGGTAACTGGTCGTAACTTGTTCTTGTGGACTGACTACGATGGTATCGACCCTGATACTAACTTGACCGGAGCTGGATTGAACGCGATTGGTTTGGATTACTTCAACAACCCATCTACTCGTTCATTTATCTTTAGTATGAAAGCTACTTTCTAGTTAGCATTTGTCGGTTAGAGAAAGGATATCACATCCTTTTTCTATTCAACATTCAATGAATTAAAAATCTGATATAGAAATTATGAAAATAATTAAATATATATTCATTCTAACCTTGGTCGTGTCATTTACTAGTTGTAAAAACTGGATCAACACTGATCAATCGGTTACTAACCCCAACGCGGCGACCGACGCTCCCGCAAGTACGCTACTGACTCACATGATGGAAGCAGCCATTCAGGCGAACGAAGGAAACAATGCTCGTTACGCTAACATGTTTACTCAACACTTCCGTGGTTTGGCTCGCCAGCACGCTGGTTATGATTCTTATATCATGAACTCTCAAAACTTTCAGTGGGGAGTAGAGTATCAGCAAATCATTCACCAAGGTAAAATTGTTCGTGAGAAGGCAGTAGCTGAAAACAACAAGCCTTTGGAAGGAATTGCTAAATTGATGCAAGCTTGGACATTTGGAAACTTGACTTCTTTGTACGGAAACATTCCGTTTACTGAAGCGGATCAGTTTGAAACCATCAAAGAACCTAAGTTTGATGACCAAATGACTGTAGTTTATCCTGGTATTCAAGCTTTGCTTGACGAAGCCATTGCTGACTTAGGCGGTGCTGGTGGTATCACTGGTGATGTTTTCTTGAGCAACAATGCAGCTACTTGGATCGAAGTAGCCAACACTTTGAAGGCGCGTTATTACTTGCACGTAAAAGATTATGCGAACGCCATTACTGCAGCCTCTAATGGTATTTCAGCAGCGGCTAACAGTGTAATCGCTACGCACAATGGTACTACGCAATCTGGACGTAACCTTTGGAATGACTTTTTGGAATTGCAAAGAACAACTGACTACGGTGCAACTGGTTCTTTCTTAGAGGCTTTCATCAAAACTGGTGGAGCTAAGAACAACGCTAAAACCAATGAGTCGGCGCGTTACTTAGATATTTTCTTGGCTGATGGTTCAGACATTGACTATTCTACTGGTAACAGCTCTTTGTTTAGCCCAACTTCTAACTTTACCATGGTAGGTTACCGTGAAACCATGTTGATTGCTGCAGAAGCAAATGCTCGTTTGGGTAATGATGCAGCGGCATTGACTGCTTTGAACAGCGTGCGTCAGTCTTTGGCAGCTCAGTACACTACAGGTACTTACACTGACTATGTAGCAGCTGATTTTGCTACCAATGCTGATTTGATCACTGAGATCGTACAGGAGCGTTATGTAACTTTGGTAGGACAAATTGAAGTATTCAATGACTTGCGTCGTACTAAAAACGCCATTGGTATTACTCCTGCTACTGGTACTACATTGCCAGGTCGTTTCTTGTATCCAAATGCAGAAGCTCAGTCAAACACCAACACTCCTACTGGAGTAACCTTGTTTGATGTACTTCCTGTATTCCAATAAGAATTAGAAACAAGTAAGGCGCTCAATAAGTGCCTAAAGCTAAAAATCACTCATTTATCTATTAAATGAGTGGTTTTTTTTTGCTCAATGAGGTGAAGTATGATTGCTTATTGTGTTTGTCACTAAATGCGAGATTTCAGTTAAAAAAACAAGGCTTATTAAAAGCAAAGCAGCTTCTAAGTTGTTATATTTATATAGTAGATAAGTACCTGGTCAAAATTAAATGGCGTCATGATGATATCCTGATGAAAGAATGATCTCTGTGCGATGAAACCATTTAGCCCTTTAATAATAGGGCATCAATAATTTTGAACTACTATTTGTATGTATTAGATAATTCCTAAAAGTAATGATATGAAAACATTTAGTTTCTTACTGGTTAGTTTTGTGCTATGTACACAGGCTTATGCCCAGCGTCTTGGTGATATTACCCAAGGTACCCTCAATGAACTGGTCCCTTTTGACAATACCTCAAAACAACGGTATGGGAGTACTTACTTGATTAAAGGATGGAGCAAAGGCAAAATGAGAATCAAGTACAAAGGAAAGGTCAAAGAATACAGTGATTTGTACTTGCGTTATGATTTGGCCAATCAAAATTTGGAAGTGAAATTCGACAACGGCTTGACCAACGAAACCAAGATGAAAGTTTTTAATGATCAGTATGTAGAAGGGTTTGAGTATTATGACACCAAGGCGAATCAAAATTGCTATTTTGAAAGGTGTAAAAATTACAAGTTGAACACTCCTTTACTTGGTTTTTTTAAAGTGTTGTACAAGGGTAAAAAAGTGACATTGTTTGAGAGAATCTCCAGCTATGTACAAAAAGGCAATGAGGTCAAAGCTTTGGGAATAGGTTCGTCTAATGAAAGAGTCATTCAAAAGAGAGCGTTTTATGTAAATAATGGAGGCAAAACCTATAAAGTAAAGCGCCGTAGAAAGTCGGTGTTGGCTGTATTTGGTGAAAGAAAAGGAGACGTAAAAGCATTTGCCCGAGAGAATGACTTGTTTTACAAAAGTGCAGCAGATCTCACGGCTATTTTTAAGTATTATGATGGGTTGCAATAAATGAACTGAACTATCAAAACCATTTTCATGTTTTTCATCTATGATAAGAAGTATCCTGGTGTGATCAATCTTAGCTATAAATTTGATTAAATCAGGATATTTTGCAATTTAGCAAATATAATTTGGTGCCATCACCATTCACAAACCCCCTACACAATAAATGAAGATATTGCTTAAGTGGATTAATAGCTTTGTATATTCTCTCCCGATTCAACTCTTCATTCTAAGTATCAAAAAAAATCAATTACTACTTATTTTCTGGTTGTTACTTATTTTTATCGTAACCGAAAATTTTGGTTCGGCAGTGGGGCTACCCACCTTGTTTTTAGAACCAGAGTATTTGGATCAGGTAAATTTTTGGAGCTTCTTCATTGTAGGGATTACACTCGGGATTTTCACGCTCTCTTACCAAATTACTTCCTATATTTTAGATAGCCAGAAGTTTAGTTTCTTAGGAGCATTGTCTCGCCCTTTTACCAAGTTTTTGGTCAACAATAGCATCATCCCTTTTTTGTTTACCGGGATTTACTTGGTTTACCTGATAAGGTATCAACTGGCTCAAAATATTTCTTCGCAGGAAATGTGGATGCGCTTTAGTGGCTTGGTGAGTGGTTTTGCCGGAGCAGCTACTTTAGTTTTTATTTATGCGGTGAGCACCAATCAAGACTTTTTTAAGTTATTTGCCAAACAACTCAATAAAAGCTTGAATCGCACTCGAGTGGTAAGGGTAAATGTAATTGAGCGCTTTCGCGAAACCAAGCGAAGCAATGTAAAGGTGAAGTTTTATTTGAATAACTTGTTTATTCCTACTAAAATCGATACCGAGAAAAACAGTATCTCTTATCGTCGCCAAGAACGGATATTTAACCAAAATTTCCGTAATGGAGTCATTATCCAATTTCTTATCCTGACCTTGGTGTTTGTAGTAGGGGCATTTCGTGACAATCAGTTTTTTCAGATTCCGGCAGGGGCCAGTCTTGTGCTTTTGTTTACCATTGCCATTATGGTGATTGGAGCTTTATCGTATTGGTTACGAGGTTGGACAGTTACCATTACTTTTTGTTTGTTATTGCTGCTCAATTTTTTGATGGAAGAAGGGTATTTGCTGACTGACTATGAAGCTTACGGTTTAAATTACAATACGACCAAGGCTCCTTATAATCTACGAACCATCAAACAAAAGAGCAATGATCGAAATTATTCTGAAGATGTGGCAATCACTAAAATTGCTTTAGAAAACTGGCGCAAAAAGTTTTCTCAGAAACCCAAGATGGTTTTTATTTGTGCCAGTGGGGGTGGGTTACGGGCGTCAGTATGGACAATGCGAACCCTTCAAATTGTAGATAGTACTTTGAATGGGCGTTTGATGGAACATACGATGTTGATGTCGGGCGCTTCGGGAGGGTTAATTGGAGCCGGGTATTTTCGTGAGCTTTATTTACGGGATAAACTCAGTGGGGGAGAGATTGATGTGTATGACCCTAAATACCTGGATAACATTGCCAAAGATAATCTCAATGCATTGATGTTTAGCTTGGTGGTCAATGACTTGTTTTTTATGAAGGGCAAATTCAAGTATGAAAACCAGGAATACCATAAGGATAGAGGCTATGCTTTTGAAGAACAATTGAATAAGAATACCGATTTCATTTTAGATAAACCGCTGTGCGATTACAAAGAACCTGAGTTGTTGGCTCAGATTCCGATGATGATTTTAGCCCCTACGATTATGAACGACGGGCGAAAATTGTTTATCTCTCCCTTGAATGTGTCTTATATGACGGTGCCAAGCATCTATGAGCGTCGTTTTTTGAACCAAAAAGCCAAGGGGATAGAGTTTTTACGTTTTTTCGAACAGCAAGGCTCTAGTAATTTACGTTTCTTGACTGCATTGCGTATGAGTGCTTCATTTCCCTACATTACCCCCAATGTAAAGTTACCAAGCGAGCCCGCAATGGAGATCATTGATGCGGGCCTTTCAGATAATTTTGGGGTAGACAATGCCGTTCGCTTTTTATATGTTTTCAAAGACTGGATTGCGAAAAATACTTCCGGGGTAATTTTTGTGTCGATTCGGGATACCCAAAAAGACAAGCCCATAGAAACCAGCCTGGAGCAATCATTTTTTCAACGTTTGACCACTCCGTTGGGCAGCGTATTGTATAATTGGGAATATTCGCAGGACATCCACAACGATAACTTGGTAGAGTTTGCCCGAAGTTGGTTCAAGGGGCCCATCAATCGAATAGAATTTCAATATGTGCCCATTTCCAAAAGTCTCAAAGAAATCAAAGAAAAGGAAGCGCGACGCAAACAGGGTATTCGTAACAAAAATCCTTACAAAATTATTATTACCGAAAGGGCTCCCCTCAGTTTGCGCCTTACCCAAAAACAAAAAAATAACATCAAGCGTACCATTTGGGAGCTTCGAAATCAAAGTTCACTGCGACGTTTGCAATATTTATTGAGGCAATAATCTACAGGTTACTTGAAGCTTCAAATTGTAATTTGACCAAATTATTGTACACCCCATCATCATGAGTAAGCAGCTCTTCATGGGAGCCAGATTCTACAATGCGTCCTTCACTGAGTACATAAATGGTATCTACTGAACGAATTGTAGACAGACGATGAGCAATAATGATGGTAGTTCTATCGCGCATAAGTTGGTTCAAGGCCTCTTGTACTAGTTTTTCTGAATCGGCATCCAAAGAACTGGTGGCTTCGTCCAGAATGAGAATTTCCGGATTTTTTAGAATGGCGCGCGCAATGGCGATCCTTTGACGCTGTCCACCCGATAACTTTACCCCTCGTTCTCCCACAATGGTCTCTAGCTTCTCAGGAAACCCTTCGATAAATGACCAAGCATTGGCTTGTTCGGCTGCTTTGCGTACTTCCTCATCGGTTGCATCCGGATTACCATACAAGATGTTTTCTTTGATGGTGCCTCCAAATAAAATCACCTCCTGTGGTACAATACCAATGTGTTTGCGTAGAGCAGAAATGTTGTAGGATTCAATCTTTTTGCCATCGATTTCTACCAAACCTTGATCAACATCATAATAACGAAAGAGCAATTGAATGATCGTAGACTTACCGCCTCCACTATAACCTACCAGGGCTACTTTTTGGCCTGCTTTGACTCTAAAATTAATGTCTTGCAATACCTTTACATCGGTACGGGTAGGATAAGAAAAATGGACATTAGAATAGACAATGTCTCCTTTGAGTTGTAGGTCACCGTTATTTGGTTGTTCTAGATTTACCTCGGTATCTTCGGCCAAAATTTCCAGGATGCGTTCTGAAGAGCCTATTGCTTTTTGAATTTGACCATACAAGTTGGTAAGCCCTCCCAAAGCACTTCCGATAAATACAGTATAAATAGCAAAAGAAGTTAACTCTCCCCCAGTCATAGCATTTTGTTTCACTAAATGTGCGCCATACCATACCACCAATATGATTCCTCCAAACAAGGCCAAAATTACAAATGCATTGAAGCCTGCTCGGTAAGTACCGGCTTTCAACGCGTTTTTTACCACGTTATCGAGTGCTTGATCATAACGTTTTACTTCAAATAGTTCGTTGGTAAAAGCTTTGACAGCCCTGATAGACTGAAATGTTTCTTCTACTACTGTGTTGGCTGCGGCCAGTTCATCTTGAGCTTTTTTGGAAAGCTTGCGAATAAAACGACCAAAAAACATGGCGGCAAGCACCAGTATTGGAAAGGTAAGGAGCATGAGCACAGCCAACTGTGGAGAAGAATAAAATAAAAATCCGATCCCAATGACGAGGGTTCCAATTTGACGCAAGAATTCGGCAATGGTAAAAGACATCACCTCTTGCAATTGGGTGACATCTGAGGTAAGGCGACTGGTCAATTCCCCAACTCGTTTTTTCTCAAAAAAAGTGATTGACAAACTAATGATTTTGGTATATGCTGCAATGCGAATATCGCGCATGGCATTTTCGCTTACCCGAACAAACAAGAATACTCTGAAAAACGAAAAAGTGGCTTGCAAAACCAAAACGATGGCGAAAATGACGGCTACGGTATCGATAGAAGTGAAAATTGCAGTGGTGTTGCCTTTCGATACGTCCAAAAATTTGCCTACTAAATATGGAGTGAGTAAAGAGGTACCGGTAGAACCAGCTAAAAATAGGGTGCCAATCAAGTAGGTATATTTGTAGGGTAAAATGAAGCGAAAAATTCGAAGAAGTTTACGAAGTCCCTTAAGAGTAATGCGTTTTTTGATGGATTTTTTCTGGCTTTCAGAGGGGGGAGTTGTTTGCTTGTTTGTTTGTTGCGTCATAAATAAATATTTGAAATTCGCTGGGGTAAATTTAGCTGCTGTACTTTTGGTAAAAAAGCGATTGACCAATAATTACAAACTAAATAAAAGAAGATTAGGTTTGTGAACAATGGAAAGTTCTCTATTTTAGAATTCGTCTTTAGTACAATAAAAAAACCTTGTAGGGTTGCGATTGGTTAAAATATTTGTCAAAGTAGCAGTAGGCAAGTTGAGGCGGCCTTCTGGCCATTTATTGGGCTTATTGGGCAATGGATACACAAGAGAAACGACGGTGACTTCTTAGAATAAAAGTAATGTGGAATGAATACGATCCGAAAAATAGCTTCTGAAGAAACTTTCTTTTTGCGAGAAATGCTGTACGAATCTTTGTTTGTACCAGCGGGGGCCGAGCCCTTTGATCAAAGCATTGTGGAGCAGCCACAAATTGCTCGTTATATTCAAGATTGGGGACAATCACCCAATGATGTGGCCTATGTGGCAGTATCGCCCGAAGGGGCATTGATCGGAGCCATTTGGGGGAGAACTTTTGCAAAGGAAGCGCCCGGGTATGGTTTTGTAGATGAACATACTCCTGAAATTGGGATGGCAGTAAAGCAAGGGTACCGTGGCCAGGGTTTGGGAACACAATTGATTGCTGAAATTACCCAAGACTACCAAAATGCTGGTATTCAGGCCCTTTCGCTGAGTGTACACAAGCAAAACAAGGCGAAGTACTTATATGAAATACTAGGCTTTGAGACAATGAGAGAAAGTGGGGATACCTTGGTGATGAAAAAAGACCTATTATAAATATCCAGACACTTGTTGATGGCTCATATTGGGTTGAATTGAGGTTCGTATTTGTACAATATATTTAGGTTTTTTGGGCCTAACTTTGAAAAAACAAACGACTCATGCAGCGTCTTCATTTACTCATCTTAATTTTATTATTTCCGGTTCATCAGGTTTTAGCCCAGAAATACTTGGGTCAAACACCTCCTGGTCTAAAGCCAGTAGTATTTGCGCCAGGATTGGTTTCTTTGCCCAAAGCATCTGATTTTGGATCGGTGTTTTCCAAGGATGGTAAAGCGTTTTTTTATGCTACCGAACCAGGTGGTAAAGCAGAAATTCGTTATATGCGTTGGCAAAACGGCAAGTGGTCTGACCCCCAAACCATTGTGAGCCATCCGAAGTATGGTTGTAATGATCCATTTTTATCACCTGACGAAAAACGGCTGTACTTTATATCTGAACAACCCTCGAAGCGCAAAGCAACAAAACGGAATTATGACATTTGGTATGTGCGTCGAACCAAGACAGGTTGGTCGGCTCCAATCAACGCAGGTAAAAATATCAATTCCAATAAAAACGAATACTACATCTCGTTCACCCAATCAGGCACCATGTATTTTTCATCAAATCGAGAAAGTAAGTCCACTTGGGATTTTGATATTTATGCTGCTCGTCAACAAAATGGGAAATTTTTGCCCCCCGTAAAACTAGGCGCTGGTGTGAATACGCCACACTATGAGGCCGATGTTTTTGTAGCACCTGACGAGTCTTATTTGATTTTTTGTGCCAATCGTCCTGGTGGCAAAGGCGAGGGTGATTTGTATGTAAGCTTCAAACAAAAAAACGGTTCCTGGTCAAAGGCTAAAAACATGGCCGCAATCAATACAAAGTCTCATGAACTATGTCCATTTGTAACCGCTGATGGCAAATACCTGTTTTTTACAAGTAAGCAAGACATTTATTGGGTAGATGCCAAAGTGATTGAACAGTACCGAAGGTAATAAATTCATTGATGGACAGTAGTGATGACTATCCGAATCAACAGTTCAATAATGTCCTCTTGAGGCAAGGGCAATGATTCCCCCATGATTGAATACCCTTCTACGTAAGGAAGCAATAA
>ERZ1740067.2479-NODE-2479-length-11199-cov-14.259602_pt1 | contig 11199 bp, 13 predicted proteins | sample MGYA00581736_ERZ1740067 | MGnify/ENA primary metagenome ERZ1740067 (study PRJEB43018, sample SAMN04849236) | marine metagenome | isolation source: floating plastic debris | place: Pacific Ocean | collected 2008-08-27 | study: EMG produced TPA metagenomics... | reverse complement strand
TGGCCTTCATGGTCTATACGGGTCAAATGTTCCATAGGATTTGGGTTTGAGCTAAAAGACCTCCATATTAGCCTAGTAATCTCATAGCTTCATAAACGGAAAACTTTGCACGGAAATGCAGAAAACACTGATCCTTATTAATGAACCAGGTTCCTCGGTCTTTTGTCAAAACAGGAGCTTTGTGATTCATATGAATGTAATGTCCAACAGGGTATATTGAACGTACTGCCCAAGTGTGCTATTTCTTGTTTATGCAATAATGAGATTCATATTTAATTTATTGGAACAACCACGGTAAGTACTTTTCAGGGTTCCTTTTCCTGAAGGAGTCCCAAGTGCAACTCAATGGCTTCCCTGATATTTTTCTCTATCTCCGCTCTATCAGCACCTGCGGAAGTGCATCCAAGAAGTTCTGGTACATAGGCACTCCAACCATCGCTACTCTTCTCATAAATAATTTCGTATTCCATAAGTCAAATTTAGGACATGCTAGTTCAAAAACCCGAGATAGCTTTCGGCCCTTATTGCAGATTTGCGCCATAGAATTGATAAGTATCTGTTAAAGAGATAATTAAAAACAACATTTTTTGTCCAATACTTCTATTAGCTCTTTTTGATAATATTTGTACGTATCCGGAATATTCAATAATTCCATTTTATTGAAAAACTTGTTTCCTATATGGTCTTTGATGATTTTCAAATGCTTTTCCTCCATTAAAAAGACCTTATCGGCCCATTCTATCATATCCTGGGTCAAAGGTGTGGTACCCTCTTTGGTACATATTTTATGATTGGTCCCGGCAGACTTGAATATCATGTTAGTGTATTTCTCCGAGAAATAGTCTTACGCCGTCTTTGAACGTTGTTTATTCGCAGAACATACAAACAATATTTTTTTCACCCTTCTTACTTACTATTTAAGAAATCTTAGATAACCTTCTGGGTTATTCAAAAAAGACTTGGTGACAGTATAATGTTCTGTTTCCTCTAGAGAAACCTTATCCATTCCGTTATCCGTAACTTCATAAATGGTAGCTCCAGGAAATGCCATCAACATTGGAGAATGCGTCGCGATTATAAATTGTGACATGTGTGATTTTAAATGTTCTTGAATGAAATAAAGCAAGGATAATTGCTTGGATGGTGATAGTGCCGCTTCAGGTTCATCTAAGAGAAAGATTCCGCTTCCTGTAATCGTATCATTCATAATTTTTAGATATGCTTCCCCATGGGAAAACCCTTGTAAATCTTGTCCATAATCCCTCCTGATACGATATATCTGATAGTTTGCACTGTCTTTCATTTGCTGTATAATATGGTCCGGGACTTCTCCCTCTATATCTTTAAATGAACTATGTAATCGGGTGTCCTCACGATCAATACTATTGATTAGGTCGCCAAAATCCTCTGCCCTAAAGAAAAACCCTCTTGATCTTTCAATCTTCCAATCAAGTTCCAAATAAGGGGTTAGAGTCCTGGCTGCCTTAAAACCACTTTTGTAATACCCTACTCCATCCATATGTGGGAGTTGTAATCTGACTGCCAAAGTCTCAAGTAAAGTGGACTTTCCAGAGCCGTTATCCCCAATAATGAAGGTTATTGGGGAAGACAGATGAATGTTTTTAGCAAATTTTACTGCGTTTACATCATATGGAAAAGGATGCGTTCTATTTAAATTAATACTCAATGATGATATGTAAGGCATCGTTTATTTGAACTTTGTTGCGGGATTACACTACCCCAATGAATATCCTTTATTTGAACTTAGGGTGTTGAAATGTTAATAGCGCTTACCTCTCCTTCAGGTACGCAAACAGGCCCATTTTGCCCTGGTATTTCTATAAACCCATCCTCACAAGGTAGTGAGTCATTTTCGCAACCCAAGCTTACAATTCCAAAAGTAATTAGCAATACAACTCTTTTTAACATCATCGTTTATTTGAACTTGTCCGATATATGTTATTCGTTAGAAGGAATACAATATGATAATATCTTTTGTAGCACATTATTTTCGTTGAATTCATAAACGTCGCAAGCACTTATCAAGTTAAGCCGTTTCCCATCTCTGAAAAATTCGCCTGTTCCTCTTATAATTACCTTGTTTCCCGATTCGATTATATCATTAGTTTTGAAAACTGTTTCTACCGAGTTGAAATACTTTGAAGTCTGTTCACAACTTTTAATTACGTTGGTTTTTCCCTTGAAAACGTTTTCTCCAATAACATTCCATTCTACGCTTTCGGATAAATAAGGAAAGACTGACTCAAAATTCCCATTGGAAAACAATCTGGCTATTTCAATTTTTGAATGTTCCATTGTTTGTTTGAACTTTAGTAAAGATAAGGTTTCTGAATTCTGAATTGTCGAAAATGAAGAAGGTTCAAGTTAGGTAAGGCGACTCCTATAAACTAAAAAGAGCCTTGCTTTAACCACAAGACCCTTTTACGAGAACACTATATGAAAATGAAAAAATTAACTTTCTGGATTGTTACATGTTAAATGTAGATGGGTAGCCACAGCAATCTTAATAATTGTTGTGAACCAGACTAGAGTTGTTGTGAACTAGGGAAAGTGATTAATTCAAGACGAATAAAGGATTTATTAAGCCATTTATTTGATCCTATTTTGAACTTTTCTTAGAAGGCCTTTTCATAGCCTGAACTAAATCTATTTAAAAAATAGAGAATTATTGTGACCACTATTGATATAAGGACTCCTAAATAGAGCGAATAAAAAAAGCTCCCAACAATAGACAATATAGATAAAAGCACCACGATGGTCTTGATAATTGGATTTCGATGTCGAGCATCTCTCAGTTCCCTATTCATTTTCCGCTGGGAAGCTTCAAATATTTCATCTGGATTAAATGGCAAGGAACTCAGTTGAGTACGATTGTGATTGAAAGAAAATCTAATGGTATGATAGTAACCTAGAGTATTGGCTTTTAAAGAGAATTTCTGATAATTTAAAAACTCGCTTTCAGGTATGACCACAACTGCAATGTCTGATTCATTTGTATTAATTTCTATATCTATTTCTCCTTGTATATTTTGATGACCACTAAAAAGAGTTTGTGTTGAGCTATTTCCAAATTCTGACAAATAAAAGATGCTAACGTTACATAAAATGGTATCGCGGGGAGGAAAACCGAAAATTCTAACCCTAGGCATCGTTTATTTAGACTTTCTTGTTCCTATTTTTTTTAATTTTTCGAAATACTTATTCCAATCTAAAGCCTTTCCTGTATTTGATGGATTGTTGGCATCATTGTAAAAGAAGACTTTAACGATTTCCCCATTTTCATCTCTTTTAACGGCACCTTCGTGAGCCGCAAGCTCTATCAAAAATTTGTCCGATAATTTTCCGTAATTAGTATGGATATAATCTGAGTCTTTGAAATATTTTTGAGAATCATTTTCTCCCAAAGGTTTGTACTCACGGTTAAAGGCTGACCAAGAGCCCTTCTCATTTTTCATTATTCCATAAGGAAGATTGATTTTAAAAAAATTTGACAATGCCATTTTAATCGATTTTATTTAATTTTTGTTTTATTGAACTTTTATAGTGTGCTTATAATATTCTAAATTTTTCAGAAAACCCAAAAGCTCCTTTGCTGCTTGCCTAACTTCTTCTAAAGAATAATATTTTTTCTCGCCATCAACCCCTTCTTCTTCATTTCTCCATAAGAAAGCCTTGAATACATCTTTTTGCAGGTCACTGCAATTGTCTAGAATTGCGAAGTATCCATTAGTGTTTTCATCAGGATCATCATTTACTGCTAAATGAAAATTTTGTTGTTCTTCGCTAAACTCTAATCTATACTTCGTTTTGTAACAGGTTTAATGGACATTCCGAACCTCTATTTTTGTTTCCTTGTACTATCACTACTACTTTTCTTTTGGCTCTTGTAATTGCATTGTACATTAGTTTTTTCAAGTACAGTTCTTCCTTCGGAAGAGTGTACCTTGGCCAAAGGATAAAAACATCATCAAACTCTCTGTTTTTTGCTCCATGAACAGTCAAGAAAATTCGACTATTCCCTTTTCGTGTAATAAATGTGTTAGCAAAGTGGAGGCCAGAGGAAATTAATCCTGAAAATTCAACCTTTGATAGAGTTTCAGTATTTCTCAGTTTCATAACTCTTTTGGCGCGTTTAACACCTATATCAAATCCCGTATACCTCTCAAAGGTCCAGCTTTCCATAGCATCTTTGGTGACGACTTCCAAAGAATCCCAACCCGCGCATTGTTGCAATATATATTGAGTTGAAGTTTTTTTTTCACTCTCCATCTGAAATGGTCTTGCTTCCAGCCGATAGCCCTTTCTCTGTTTAGTTGATTTTCGTTCCATGGGAGAGTTTAGTCTTTCTAAAGTCTGATGAACAAAATTATCACTCTTAGGCCCTACAGGTGAAATAATCGCTATAGTCCTGCTACCACTACCCATCTTATCATACCATTGCATATTAGATAAAATGGAGTAAGCCGCAACATCTTTAGAAGGAACAAAAACAACGTCTACTCCATTGTTTGTGGTCTCATCTTTCCGTAGTGCTTTTGCACTATCTAGAATCTTTCCATCGTTTGTTCTCCAAATTTTCTCTAATACATTAAGTTGAACGGCTTCAGATAACCATTCTGTTGCAGGACAATCTGAATAGTTATCAAGTTTCTGAAAATCATCAGCCGCTACAAATAATTCACAGCAATCAGACAACATCTTGATAATCTCAAGGAGATCACCGTCACAATCCTGGAATTCATCAACAACTACAACAGGATACGAGAATTTAAATATTTCTTTTATGATATTAAATTCAAGTAAATCTTTGGTCTTTTCTCTAATCCTATGAATTCCAATATGTAATCTTCCATCAAGTTTCAATAACTCATCAGGGTTATCACTAACAATAACCATGCTCTGTATTTTGAGATATGATTTGTATCGTTTAAATATGTTCAAGCAAAAAGAATCAATAGTTTGGCAATAAACTTTGACCCCCATGTGTTGAATTTGCCTTAGCTTACTCTCCAATCGCCTTCTCGAACCATGCATAAAGGTTATAGCCAATATTGCCGCAGATTCAGACCAGTTATCAAGATCAATAGATTCCTCCACCTTTTTAATAAGCTGAGTTGTCTTTCCAGTGCCAGCTTGATCTATGTAACCATATCCGTCCATTAGAGATTTGGGTAAGTAAAGCTATATACCGATATGCTCTCAGTTGATCTGTCCGCATCAAGTTGCCATAGCTGCGCATAATCACCTTCCAGGTTGTCGATGCTGTATATCGAATTCACTAATAGTCTTGCTCGTCTTACACAATCCTCTGTTCTTAAGATGTAATCAGCTAGAGAATCTTGATACCCCCAGTGCTGTTTATTGTCATGAAGGAAATCTCGTAAAGACCTTCCATTGAAAGGTTGTAAAAGAGTTTCAAGCTCAGTCTGTCTTCCGACGGTTTGAGGTTGAACAATCCAACTGATTAAGTCTTCCAATTCCAAATCATACCCCAGATTGAGAATGGTTTGAGGAGGGTTGTCTAGTGCGATAAGATCAGTAATATAACTACGGCCGGGAGCGTCTCCATCAAGCAATGGTATGGACTCATCTATTAGTTTTTGGAATCGAGTATATGTAGTGACCACTGAAGCATTTTGAGTAGGAATAATTCCAAAGGACTTAGTTCTGTCTGAAGAAGTGTTATATGCTTCCCAACCTTCAGCTGTCGTACTTGCATTAATCAATAGTCTCATCCAACGATAGTCAGTTAGCCCTTCCGGAGGATTACCTTTTTATTCATAAGTGCTTCACAAACCTCCTTGCGGTATAAGGTATAAAGACGCATAAGTGAATTTGTATCAGGCATGGGTTCGGACTTTGATAGAAGTGGGGTAACACTTAAAACACCATCATTATTGCTGAGAATCAATATCTCATTAGGTTTATAATAGGTTGCTATTTCAGGGGAATGGGTTGTTGTCAAAGTCTGATTGCCCAAACCTCTAATCCTTCCAACAAGTCTTCTATGCAATCCCGGCTGTAAATGTAATTCTGGTTCTTCAGCGCACAGGAAAAAGTTCTTTTTAGAACTATTTCTGAACCTACCGAACTCCAGAAGTAATAACAAAGTTTGAAGTGAAATTAGTCCTGAGCCATGTTTACTGACAGGGATGTTTGTTCCTTCATACCCTTCAATGAAGGGAGTCAAACTATCCAGAACCCCTTGAATATCTCCTTGGGTGGGTAAAAAAGTTATCTCAGAGCCATCATCAGTTACAAAACCTGACAACTCCAAATTCAATCGCTCAATAATATCCTTTAAAGGTGCTTGTTCCTCAATATTATTTTCGTCTTCTCTAAGTTCATCTCTTAAATTGACTACGGTCTGACCAGGAATGGCCTCCTGAAACTTAAGTACTCTTCGAAAAAGCTCAGAATTGAAGGTCATTGTCCTATCCCACGTCCTCTTTGACGGCAACAAATAGAATCCAAGCTCCTTTAAGTGAGAGTGATTCCGCAATGGATTAATCGATGTATCTTCAAATGGGTCAAGATTACCTGTGTAAAAATACCTTACAGTCTCATATTCCAATTCATCCATATCAAATCTTGCAGAGAATGCAATCTCAATACCAAGGACAGTATTATCAACACGCTCTCCTCTATGAATTTCCTGAGTTTCAGAATCAAACCAAACAGGTATTCCACCTGAGCTATCATTAAACCAGTCAGGATGTGTATTCGGAGTATCTCCGACAAAACCAGTCAATAAACCTTTTATGGCTATTCTATCATCAGGTTGTGGATTACCTCCAAAAAAATCATAATCTCCAAGTGATCGTGCTAATCTATCTCTTCCAAGAAGAAGTCCTATAGCATCCATCACAGCGCTCTTACCAGAGTTGTTTTGTCCGAGTAGAACATTGTGTTCTCCCAAATAGAAGGAAGCTTGTTTTATTCCTCTGAAATTACTGATATCTAATTTTGATAGTTTCAAAACCTTTTTTTATGTGCCCTGACAATTCGTTAAGAGTACCACTAGGCGAATTTCTATTATACGATTAGTTAGATTTTTTATAAGGTCTTAATTCGCTTACACCTCTATACCGAAGATACTTATAATAAGTTCCTCGTGAAATTTTTAGTTTATCTAAAATCTCATTCACGGTCATATCTCCTTTTCTAAAATATTCCTCTGCCAAAATTGCTTTCTGTTCCGCAGAATTACTAAGTCCCCTGGGGTGACCTAGAACCTTACCTCTAGCCCTAGCAGATGCCAGACCTGCCTTGGTTCTTTCTCGAATCAAATCCCTTTCAAATTCGGCCAGCGAAGCGAACATGTTTATCAAAAAACCTGCATGGGGTGATTTGTCGGTTGTATCAATAAATGGTTCTGTAATACTTTTAAAAGCTATTCCTTCCTTTTTGAATTCGTTGAGCAGTTTAGTTAGATGAATAAGGCTTCTTGCCATACGATCCAGCTTCCAAACATACAGTTCATCTCCTTCACGTAGTTTGTCCAATAATCTTTTAAAGTTCGGCCTCAAAGAAGATGATCCCGAAACTTTATCAAGTACAATGTTCCCCTCAGGCACACCAACTTTAATCAAAGCATCAATCTGAAGATCCAAGTTCTGTTCTTGGGTACTTACCCTAGCATATCCAAATCTCATCGAAAAGTATATTTAAAGGTAAAAATGTACTATATATAAATGATATGGGAAATTATACTTTTGAGTAGTTGTGAACAGGCTTAAGCCCATAAGTATAATTAATCCACCGTTTAAATGTACTCGAAGTGTCCCATAAAAGGTTAATTACCGGAACTATTAAAAAGAACGGGAAATGGAACTGGATTAGAATTCAGTCTATCAAATAGAATACAGTTTTCTAAATCGGCCCTTCACGATACCACAGATTTATTGGGCTTCTAAAATGAACAAATCAAATACATTTTCAAGTTTGGGCAAGTTCATATTTAGATACTTAGTTTGTTTAAGTATTTCCAAAATTAATTTAACAAAAAATTAATTTAATATAATTTTTATATTTAATCATCTGATTTTCAGTGTTATGATTATTCCAAATATTTGAATTTTATTTAGAGTAATTCTAAATAATTTTTTTTTGATGGGTCTTAAGGCTATATTCGTGCAGGTTAAATTCATCCATGAAAACCAAGCCGATTCTAAATATCGTTGAATTCTCGATAAAAACTGAAAGTGATTTTAAGGGGCTTTATGATTTATTCTGGGAACCAGTGTATGCGATTTGCTTAAACAGTACCGGGGAAAAGGAACTGTCAAAAGATATGACCCAAGATATTTTTTCCTCCCTATGGCATAGAAGAGAAAAGCTCGTCATTGAGGGTTCAATTGAAAATTACCTGGCTCGAGCAGCAAAAATGAAGGTAAGCGAGTATTTCAGAAATAAAGAAACTCAGAATAAGCACCTAAAGCTAATTGAACTATCACAACAGAAAACTGTGGCAGATACGGATGAACGAGCCATAATTTCCCTGTTCAATAGGCAACTGGATCTCCTTTTGAAGGGATTATCATCAACCACAAAAAAAGTATTTCGATTAAGTCATGAAAAGGGGTTGGACACAAAGCAAATCGCAACTGTACTATCTACCACAGAAAGAAACGTTCAATACCATAAGAAAAAGGGAATACGCAAATTAAAAATTGCCCTCTCCAAGAAGATGTTGGGCCTTGCTTTATCCTTTTTACAACTATTTAACATCATGTAGAAATTCAAACTTCGCAAAATCAACTTCTACATTTTACTATTCACATAGTAAGAAATCTTCTAACCTTACTCAATTGAAACAATGCAATTTAAAGCATGCTATTGGTTAGATAACGTAACCAAATATTCCTTTCTAAACAATCAAGAAATACTGTGTTTCAATTTTCAATCCTGAGTTTTAATAATACAACTTTCTTGGATTTCTAACGGGCACTACTCTGGAAGTGATTTAAAATACAGAAAAATGTTAAAAAATCGTTAAACCCAATTCTTTCATTTCGTTTTGTTGATCCTTGCGCTACTACCATAAAGAAATGCGAATCCTAATACGTCAAAGCGATATGGCTAAAATTGAAATCACTAAAGCATTACTGTCTGAATACTATAACCATTCTTGTTCTGATGAAGAGAAAAAAGCGGTAGAGGCATGGCTACAAGCAGACAGTCTTGATGACTCCTTGTCCATACCCACAAAGGAAAAGATGGAAATCAAGGAAGAAATATGGGAATCCATACGTATCAAAAGCAATTTTAAAACTGGACGGGCACTTAAATTATTCAGAAAAAGCCTCCGGGTGGCCGCAGCTGCCTGTATACTTATCGGTGCTTTCTTAAGCGGACGCGTCTCGGCCAATGTAAGGTCTATTGTATCAGAAAAATATTCCACCTACAAAGAGCGCCTTTACATAACTGGAGTTAAGGATGTCCAAGGCGACCTGAATCTTCCGGGAGATAACTTTCGGATAACTTTTGACGGAACCCTACGTCTTTATAACGCCTCACGAAAAGTCCAAACCATACAATCCGGAGATAGCCTCTTTACCCTTATGCCCGACAGGGTATACCATTTAAGTGGTGCTACCAATAGGGCAGAACTCATGGGTGGTTTACAATCTGAACCTAGAGATATTGAAGAATCGGGCCAAAACGAAAACACTGGCAATTTCTCCATTATTAGACTCGATCGACAGTAGATGACGAAATATATTTTTTCCCTTTTTCTAATGTTAGCTATAAATTCCTCCATTTCCCAAGAGATTTCAATAGTTCAGGGCCGCGTGATGGACGTGCAGAGCCAGCCATTGCCCTATGCCACCGTGATGATAGAAAAACTGGGTCTTGGTACCGTTGGCAATGGGGAAGGATACTTCAAATTGGAAAAAGTGCCTTTGGGAACCCACGTTATAACGGTATCCAGTTTAGGCTTTAAGTCGCAAAAAGTGACTTTGACCATAAGTGAGAAGGAAATCGAAGGGGTCGACTTCAGGTTAAAGGAAGAAACAGAGGACCTAGAGGAAGTTGTGGTCAGGGGAAAGAGCGATGCCAGCAAATTGCGGGAATCGGCCCAAGCGGTGACCGTGGTCACCACCGAGACGGTAAAGCTCCAGACCGCCGATCTTGGGGATATCATGGCCAAGACCGAAGGGGTCAGTGTACAGCGCGGCGGTGGTCTGGGGTCCAATGCACGTTTTGCCCTAGGTGGATTATCTGGTGACCAAATACGCTTTTTCTACAACGGAGTGCCCTTGGACTTTAGCCCTTATGCCTTTGGCTTGGCCAATGTACCGGTCAATGCCATCGAGCAGGTAGAGGTTTATAAGGGTGTGGTGCCCATCCAGTTCGGGGCGGATGCCCTTGGAGGGGCGGTCAATCTAGTGTCCCCTCGGACCAATAAAAAAATCGGGGGGTCGATGTCCTATCAAACGGGCTCTTTCGGCACCCACAGGGCCACGGCCAATCTGGAACACTTCAACGAAGACTCCGGTTTTTTCGCCTCGTTCGGTGGCTTTTACGACCATACCGACAACAACTACAAAATAGATGTTGCCGTACCCAACGAACGCGGCCAATTGCAACAATTCGAAGTAGAGCGCTTCCATGATGCCTACAGGGCCTTCGGTGCCAACTTCGCCATGGGGCTTCGCAATAAAAAATGGGCCAAGGAACTGAGCTTGGAGGGTTACTACGGTGATTATGATAACGAGATACAGAACAGCCAGGCCCCAGGACTGATCAACGAGCCACAACTGGGCATCAACAATGCCGTCGCCGGAAGTCCATTCGGGGAAGTCGTCTTTACCAGTTTCTCCGCGGGGGCCAACCTGCACTACGACCTGGAGCTGGGTAAGAAGTGGGCCATTGACCTCAGGGGCGGCTACAACTACAACCAACGGGAGTCCCTCGATGTCAGCAGCAACCTTTACAACTGGTTCGGAGAGGTGGTACGCGTACAGAATCAACCGGGGGAGTTCGGCCTTGCCGACAACCTCATTACCAAGAGCGAGAACGTGTTCGTAAGGCAACAGACGACATTTTATATCAATGAAAGGCACTCGCTCAATCTAAGCTTGGCACCAACGTATGGCCTGCGCACGGCCGACGACTTACTCGTCGACGGCCCATTCGACCCCGCTCTCGACGAGGGCAGGCTCTTCGACTTTG
>ERZ1740067.2478-NODE-2478-length-11202-cov-7.703508_pt1 | contig 11202 bp, 8 predicted proteins | sample MGYA00581736_ERZ1740067 | MGnify/ENA primary metagenome ERZ1740067 (study PRJEB43018, sample SAMN04849236) | marine metagenome | isolation source: floating plastic debris | place: Pacific Ocean | collected 2008-08-27 | study: EMG produced TPA metagenomics... | reverse complement strand
CGTCGGCGAGGGCTTCTTGTTTGTAGCTGGGTTCTAGGCGGACGGCCTGCTGGAGGTTTTCGAGGGCGAGGTCATTTTCGCGCTGGAGAGCGTAGCAGAGGGCGCGGTTGTAGTAGGCTTTGGCGTAGTTGGGGTTGACAGAGATCGCTTTGTCGAAGCTTCTGAGGGCATCGCGATCGCGTCCCAGTCGCATCAGCACGTAGCCTTTGTTATCCCAGGCTTTTGCTAAGCCTGGCTTGAATCGCGTCGCCTTTTCAAAAGACACCACGGCTTCTTCATAGCGCTCTAGCTCAGTGAGGGCAAGGCCCCGATTGAGCCAGGCAACGGCGTCATTCGCTTGCAGGGTGACGGCTTGATCAAACGATTCAAAAGCTTGGTCGTGAGCCTGCAAAATGCCAAAGGCCACGCCGCGATTCACCCAGGCTTCGTGGTACTTGGGGTTGATATCGAGGGCGCGATCAAAGGCTGCGATCGCCTCTTCCCGTTGCCTTAGTCGACTCAGCACTATCCCCCGATTCAGCCAAGCTTTGGCATCGGTTGGCAACTGCTCAATCACAGTATCAAAAGCATTCAGTGCCTCCTGGTACTGACGCAATTCTCTGAGCAGTAGACCCGTTTGATACCAGGCATCGCTGTTATCTGGCTCTAGCTGGGTGACTTTGCCAAGCGCTTCGAGGGCGTCTTCTTTGCGTTCGAGGGCGATGAGCACACGGGCTCTGTTGAACCATAGCTCGGCGTTGGATGGCTGTACTTCTAAGGCGCGATCGTAGGCGGTGAGCGCCGCTTCGTACTGTTTATTTTCTAGCTGCTGGTCGCCTGCTTCGATAAACTCATCAGCCGTGAGGAATAGCTCAGGGCGGTTGTCCTTGAGGCGCTTCATTTGCTCTGTGAGTTCGCTCAACTGAGATTGAGAGGTGCTCATAAATGAATTGGCAACATACTCTGGGGTGAGCCGACCCAGCTCTTGCATGATCTCTTTTTTCTCGCTCTCGGCTTCAGATTGCAGCTCAGAAAGTTTTCTTTCGATCTCTTCTTTTACCTTGAGGACTTTGGTGAGCGCTTGCTCCTGGCGCTCATCCATTTTGCTTTGCAAAGCTTCTAGGGTCTGGCCAAATTTTTCCTCGATTTGGCCTAGCCGTTCTTGCGCAGTTTGCTGACGTTCGGTAGCGGCTTGGGCCAGCTCGCCAATTTGTTCGCCGAGGCGGGCATCAAAGCTGTTGAGCTTTTCGATAATAATGTCGCGGCGACCGAAGACTGTGTTACGAACGCTAGCCAGTTCGTTGCTGAAGCTGTCTCGGATTTCTAGGAGCGAATTCATTAGCTGCTCGCGCTCGCCGCCGATGCCAGACTGTAGCGATTCGATTTCGCGGGTGAACTCTTCTTGTAGCTCGGTGACAATGCCCACCGTTTCACTCTGCTGCTCGCTCAGGTCGGTGCGCATCGTCACTAATTGATCTGAAAAGGTTCGGGCCGACTCGGTGAGTTCGGTGTATAGCTCAGTTTTACGTGTATCGACATCCTTGCCCATATTTGAGAGCTGAGCGCGAAAGCCGTCGGCAGTGGCCTGGAGCTGCATGATGGTGTGACTGCGCTCGTCGCCAATGCCAGCCTGGGCATCTGAAATTTGATTTTTGAAGTCGTTGGCCACGCGGTCCATTTCGCCGAGGAGTGTCCCTTTGCGACCTTCGACGTCAGCCTTGAGCGTCGCAAACTGTGCAAGAAACCCATCGGCAGACTGGCGCAGGCTTTGCATCATGTCGGCTTTTCGACTTTCGACTTCGCCGCGAATCGTGTTGAACTGTTGCTGTAACTCTTCGGTAGATTTTTGGATATTTTGTAGAGCAAGGTCTCGGTGACCCAGGGCACTGGCCTGAATTTCTGAGAGATCTTGGATGGCGGCGGATTCTGTTGTTTTTAGATTTTCGATAGCTGAATCGCGCTGCTGTTCGATTTTAACTCTGGCGGCGGCTTCGGCTTCGGCAAGCTTGGGGCCAAAGTCTTCTTTTTGCAGGGCGATTTCGCTAAGCACTCGCTCTTTTTCCGCAGCGGTCTGGGCCTGATAGCTGCCCATTTGGTCAGAAAGAACAGACTCCTTGCGATCCATTTCGTCGAAGAAGGCTGTTTTACGCCGCTGCGTTTCCTCTTTGATTACGCCAACATGACGAGCGAATTCGGCTTCGGATGTCGTGAAGCGCTGAAGAATGCGTTGCCCCTCGACTTCGGTTTCACTGTGGAGCCCATCTAGTCGCTGCTTTGCCTGGTCGCGCAGTTCTATCGCAACCTGGTAAAAGTCAGTAGCGGTGGCTTCGAGCTTGCCGTTGATGTCTTCGAGCTGTTTTTCCCAATTGCGGGCGGTTTGAACTTTGAATTCACTGAGTTCATCAATCAGCTTGTGGAGAACTTCGCGCTGGGTGACGATTTCTCGTTGGAAGTTGCTGGAGCGGCCTTGCAGCTCCCCGGAGAGATCATCCGCTTCGGCAAGCACACGATTGAGGCTGCGGGTGGCGTTGTGAACTTTGTTTTCCAGCTCGGTCATTTCATTGAGCTGGGTACGCACGATGGTGGCGACTTCATTGACCACAGAGCGACGCAAGAACCACAACATAATGATGCCTGCGCCCAAAATCAGCACAAGCAGCCCTAGCATTAAGGTGACAAGGGTCGTGAGCGTTTCTTCTGGATCTTCAGCTGGATCAACAGGTGCTACAGGCGGTGGAGCAACTTCAGGAGATACCGCAGGCGCTTCAGCGGGCTGCACCTGAACAGCATTGGGAGGAGTGTTTTGAGGAGCCTCTTGTGCCAGCGCAGGTGTTGGTAGCATGAGCCAACTGAGCAGTAGACCACTGCTGGCAGTCGCAAAGTGCTTTGTTAGGTGCTGTGCCAACTGCCAGGTCAATGGCCAAGCTGACCGCTGATTTTCTTGATTCCCCTGCATGGGCGACCCCTTAGCTGTGTCCATCATTCACAGGTTTACCCTGCATTTTACCTGAACCGTCAGGTTAGCAGAATAAGTGGACTGTTGAGTTCACACCGCGCCAGCGTTAATGGACACTAACGAAATAAGAGCACCGGAATCTGGCTGCTTCTCAAGAGTTGAAGCGTTGTGCTGCCAATGACCAGATGGCGAATACGGCGATGGCCATAGGCACCCATCATCAGCAGGTTGATGTTTTGCTGCTTTATATATTGAGTAATGACGTCTTCTGGTTGGCCGGTCAAGAGGCTGGTTGTGGTGGTGAAGTCAGCTGCTTGAAGTTTGCTTTCGGCCTGTGTTAAGGCCCCGGTTAATCTTCTATTGCGATCGCTTTCCCCATCTGATTTAGCCACCGTCAGCAGGTGAATTTCAATCCCCTTGAGTCCTGCGGCATGGTCTATCAAGAACTGCAAAATCCGCTTGCCGGCTGGACTGCCGTCGTAGGCCAGTAAAATTCGCTCAATCGGGGTGAATGTTTTAGGCGTCACCAGGCAGGGCTTACTGCTACTGCGCACAATTCGGTCAAGATTCGCGCCTAAATGCCCTGAGGCAAATTCGGCAGCTTCACCCCGTCTCCCGAGCACCACCATGTCAGCAGTGGCTTCAAAATCGTGAAAACAATCCACCAGAAACCCCGTTGGATTAGTTAGCTCGATATCGCTGAGTCCTTCAGTCTCGAGCACTTGCCGTGCATTTTGTAGTATCAGCCGTGCTCGCTTTTTATTGAGCTTGGCCCTTTCGTGCTCTAGATCGACTAGCTCGTTGAGCAGCTGCTCTGAAGCACCGAGGCCAATGCTGCCGCTAAGGTTGCCGGTAGACACCACTTTCTGGCTGCGAATGTCGGTGACAAACAACACTTTAGGCTGCGCCTGAAACTGGCGAGAAAACCAAGCTCCGTAGCGATAAATGCCGTCGGCAAAATCAGACCCATCAGAACAAAGAAGAATGGTTTGCATAGGTGTGTTTCCTTTAAAGAGAGCTAATAGGTTGGGGATGGGGAATGGGGAAGGGGGAAAGGTAAACGCCCTTATCGCCTAACCCTCGGTTAACCCATCGTCTGGCCTTCAGCAATGAGTTCTTCTTCCGTAGATAGGCGATTGAGCAGCGTGCTGCTGGCTTCGTTGAGCCCAACGACGGTCACTTCTACCCCTTGACGCCGAAATTTTTGCACGGTTTTATCGAGGACTTCCACTGCGCCTTGGTCCCAAATATGTGCGTTGCTCAGGTTGATGGTCACTTGCTCAACGGGCTCAGCAAAGTTAAAAGACGCGGAAAACTCATCGCGAGATAGGAAGAAAATTTGCCCAGATACGTTGTACGTACGGTGGGCGCCATCTTCACTCAGCGTTTTGTCAAAGAACACTAGCTTGGCGACTTTACGGGAGAAAAAGACCGTGCTGAGGATAATACCTGTGGCAACACCCAGCGCAAAGTTGCGGGTGACGATGATCACGAACATGGTCGTTAGCATGACGATGACTTCGCTGCGGGGGACGCGGCGAATGTTCTTAAACGACGACCAGCGAAAGGTACCAATAGAGACCATGATCATGACGGCGACCAGTGCTGCCATGGGCATCTGCCGAACCCAATCTTGCAAGAAGAGGATGGCCACCAATAAAAATACTCCGGCAGATAGGGTCGAAAGCCGACCGCGACCGCCGGACTGCACGTTAATCACAGACTGTCCAATCATGCCGCACCCGGCCATGCCGCCAAAAAATGCGGTGACCATATTGGCGACACCCTGGCCTTTGGCCTCTTGGTTTTTGTCGCTGGGTGTATCGGTAAAGTCATCTACCAGGGAGGCCGTGAGGAAGGAGGCCAGTAGGCCGACAATGGCCAACGTCAGCGAGTAGGGCAGGATGATTTGCAGTGTTTCTAGGGTGAAGGGAACTTGCGGTAGGGCAAAGATGGGGGGTGCGGTAGGGAGTTCGCCCATGTCACCGACGGTGGGGACGTCTAGTTTGAGTGAGATCGCCGCAATGGTCATCACGGCTAGCGCCACCAGTGGCGACGGCACTACCTTCGTGAACATCGGCAAAATGTAGATGATGGCCAGAGAGAGCACAACGAGGATGTATACCGTGTAAGGTACGCCCGTTAGCTGAGGCAGCTGCGCTAAAAAGAGCAGCACGGCAAGCGCGTTGATGTAGCCGATCATGACGGCGCGGGGCACAAATTTCATTTGGCGACCCAACTTGAATATGCCAAATAGAACCTGAAAAATGCCGGTTAGGAACGTTGCTGCCAATAGGTATTGCAAGCCATGGTCTTTGACCAAATCCACCATGAGGAGGGCCATTGCACCCGTTGCCGCTGAAATAGACGCTGGCCTACCGCCGAGAAACGCGGTAATCACAGCGATGATAAACGAGGCGTAAAGCCCCACTTTAGGATCGACACCCGCAATAATGGAAAAGGAGATCGCCTCGGGAATGAGTGCTAGCCCAACTAAGGCACCGGCCAACAGGTCGTCTTTGGGGTTAAGTAGCCACTCCCGTTTGAGCGTGCGCGAATTAAAGGCACGGGCGTTGAGCTTGCGAATGTTCAAGGGTTCTCCTAAGGTCTGAAAAAGAAACGTAATATATAGATAAGCTTAATTAGTTTATACGTAGCTGCTCCTCTTCTAAGTCTCTCCCTTTAAATCTCCCTTCCCATAAATCTCTTTCTTATACATCTCTCTTAACTTCTTTCGTCCTGCGAAGCCCGCATCTTATGGCAAGCGTTTTATGGCAGATGTTTCGATTGCCCAGCATTATCATCAGCGCACAAAGTACGACCCGGAAACCCTGGCGGAAAAGAGCAAAGGCCCAGGCGGCGGGCTTGACTGGTCACAGCAGCCGGTTCCCTACAAAGACTACAAAATTGGCCACAATGTCGATTTAAAGCCTTACCTGGAAAAAGAACCCGCAGGCGCAGATGGTGACTGGCGTTGGTGGCAGCGGCTGTCGCGGCTGCTGATTGATAGCTACGGGCTCACCGCTAAGGTGATGACGTATTCGGGAGACCCGATATATTTGCGCTCTGCGCCGTCGGCGGGTGGACTTTACCCAGCAGAGATTTATCTGGTGTCGCGGGGGACGTCGCTGCTGCCTGCGGGGTTATACAACTATCAGGTGCGATCGCACTCTCTGTTTCGCTTTTGGGAAGATCATCCCTGGCAGGCACTCCAAGAAGGCTGTTTCTGGCATCCGTCACTTGAGACGACGCAGCTAGCGCTGATAGTGACAACAGTATTTCAGCGTTCGGCCTGGCGCTATAAGGATCGGGCTTACCGACGGGTATTTTTGGATTCTGGGCATCTGCTGGGAAATGTGGAAGTGGCAGGGACGCTATGTGACTATCGGCCCCATTTGATTGGGGGATTTGCCGACGAACTGATTAATGGGCTGTTGTATTTGGAGAGTCACCAGGAGAGTGCGATCGCGGTTTTGGCATTGGCCGATCTTTTTCAGGTAGAGCAAAACCTATCGCCAGCCCGCGCGGCATTACCCAGCCCTATTCACACAGATATCGCGGCTACACCAGATGGTGAACTGCTGGGGTACCTCCACGAAAATAGCTTTATCTCTGCTGAATCCGGCTATGGGCAGCAACAGCAAAGGGATGCAGAGATGCCCGTGCTCCCAGAGGCCAAGCGTGAGTCCAAGGAAAGCTCAGCACAGAACGACCCCTCAAACAGCCCATCGACCAGTCCGCCGGGCGATAAGTACAATTTCCCCTTTGGCATTACGGTATCGACCAAGACCCAGCCGATTTCCTGGGGTAATCATCTCGCGGATTTGGAAAATTCGCTGCTTACTCGCCGTTCTACCCGACGCTATTCGAGAGCGCCCCTACACAGAGCAGACATATTTGCCGCACTCGATTTCACCTATCATCCAGAAAACTATCTGCTTCAAGATTTTGATCAGCAGCCTGACTATTTTGACCTCAGCTTGATTGAAACCTTCGTTGCCATTTCAAACGTGGAAGGGCTGGAACCCGGTTGCTATTACTATGCGCCCAAAGCTGAAGAGCTACGGCAAATTCGATTCAATCAGTTTCATAAAGATCTCCATTTTCTGTGTTTGGGACAAGATCTGGGGCGTGATGCGGGCGCGGTGATTTTCCATACTGCGAATCTAGAATCCGCTGTGGCCAAGTATGGAGACAGAGCCTACCGCTATCTCCATATGGATGCGGGGCACTTGGGCCAGCGGCTTAACCTGGCTGCGACTCAGCGCAAGATAGGGGTGAGCGGTATTGCTGGCTTTTTTGACGATCAGGTGAATGAGCTATTGAGTATTCCTGCAGAGGAAGCGGTGCTCTACATCACGACCATTGGCAAAAAGCCTACTCGCTAATGCCACCCATGTCTCTCACGCTGCGAGCCATGGCGGAAACGTCTTCATCGCCATAGCCTTGTGCAATCAGGCCATTTTCTATTTGCTCCACATAGGCTGCCATGGGTAAAGGCAGACCTAGCTCGCGGGCGGTCTCCAGCGCAATGTTTAAGTCTTTTTGATGTAGCCGTACTCGAAATCCTAGCGGATAGTCGTTGGCAATCATATTGCCCGAGCGATTTGTCAATCCCCAAGAGCCAGCGGCACCACTGCCAACAGCCTGAACGACTTTCTCCATATCTAGCCCTGCTTTGAGCCCAAGTGCCATACCTTCTGCGACTGACCAGTAGGTCCCAGCGACAATGATTTGATTGATCGCTTTGGTCGTTTGCCCTGCACCAATGTCGCCGACGTGTGTCAGCGTTTTGCCCATCGCGCTAAGGACAGGTTTTGCTCTTTCGATGTCGGCGGTTGCCCCGCCCATCATAATTGAGAGAGTTCCTTTCTCAGCCCCTTCTGAACCGCCAGAAACGGGCGCATCGATCATGGCGATGTCCTTTTGGGCCAGTGTTTCGGCGATTCGTCGGGTGACGATGGGGCTAATGGTTGACATGTCTATGAGCAGCGTCCCTGGGCGGGCGCTGTGGATGATGCCATTTTCCCCAATCACAACGGCCTCTACATCTGAACTATCGCTAACGCAGGTGATGACGATGTCAGCAGTAGCGGCAGCGGCTTTCGGTGAGTCGGCAACGGTGCCGCCTGCGGCGACGATGGATTGAGTTCTACCCGATGTGCGGTTGTAAGCAGTGACGCTGTGACCTGCTTTTAGGAGGTTGAGCGCCATGGGTGCGCCCATAGTGCCGAGCCCAATAAATGCAATGTTAAATGCGATGTTCATAGGAGGGTAACGATGAATCCGTATGATGAATCCGTGCTTAGAGAAGGCGATAGATTATCAAGACTATCAAGATTAATGGCTACAAAAAAACCTCCGGCTGATACCGAAGGTTTTGGTCGTTTTGGGTATGTCCTTCGTCGCTGAATGCCCAGCGACGAGTGCCAATCGTCAATGAAAATAGTGGACAGTAGGTATTAATACTACTCAGCTGCACAAGGGTCAGCCGCACAGGGGTCAGCTGCACAGGGGTCAGCTGCGCAAGGGTCAGCCGCACAGGGGTCAGCTGCGCAAGGGTCAGCTTTGCCAGCCGCTGCGCAAGGGTCAGCTGCACAGGGGTCAGCTGCCGCACAAGGGTCAGCTGCGCAGGGATCTGCCTCTACTTCAGCAGCATCGGGTGCGGCAGTGTCAGTAGCGGGCGCACCACAGCTAGTGAGCGCAGTCATGCCGAAAACAGAAGCAGCGGCCAGAGCAGCAAAATACTTAACTTTCATCTCGAACTCCTTGGTATTGAAGAAGGAATATCACCACACGCTGGCAGTGACAATAAGGACCGATTAAGCGCTTAACCTAATCGTTACAATTTTGGACTGTCACCAGAGGGAAAAAGTGAGAGTGCGCTGAGCCTTAGATAAATAAGGTCTATAAGCTCGATTACACTTCTGTCATTTTTCCCTGAAGGCTATCTTGTTCGTGAGTTAGGTCACTGACGCTGCGTAGATTACTCAGCTGCTGCGCAAGGATCAGCGGCGCAAGGATCAGCGGCTGCACAGGGGTCAGCTTCGCCATCTACAGCATCCACAGCACCGTCAATAGCGTCGCCAGTTTTCTCAACTGCACCGTCAATGGCGTCACCTGCTTTCTCAGCAGCATCATCAACCACTTCGCCTGCCTTGTCAGCAGCGCCTTCAACCGCTTCACCTGCTTGCTCAGCAGCGCCTTCAACGGAGTCAGTAACGTCAGCAGTGCCACTACAGCTAGTGAGTGCAGTCATGCCAAAAACGGAAGCAGCAGCTAGAGCGGCGAAATACTTAATTTTCATGGTTTTAAGTTCCTAGTCTCTTAAAGTCTGTACAAGCGATATCAGCCTTCTAGCGGCCTGCGATATCGCTCACAACGCTAATCGCTACGAATATGGTGTGTCAACTCGCTAAAATGACCTGAAAACCCTGCCTGCCTTGGCCTACGGAGGTTGTAAGGATTTATTACTTTTTCGTCATTTTTTGGTCATTTTAAAGTTGTTTTTGTGTAATTAAGTTCGGCTATGGATGTATGTCCATAAAAATAGAGCGTTTCAAGAGCGACGCCTCTTTTTGCGCCGCTTGCCACGTTTTTTCTTGCTCACAATGTAGCTGCCGATGCTGTCGCTGACGGAATGGCTGATTGACCCAAGCTCTAGGCCAATGACGATCGCCACCCACTCAATAATGTATTTTTGTGCCAGGTTTCGAAAGGGCGCTCTAAGCGTTTGCCAGGAGATCTGGGCATCCCACAGTCGGTTTAAGGTTTCGATGCCAAGGAGGGCAAACAGTGCCAGCCAAAAGGAAAGGTAGATTACTCGCAGCGCGGTGCCGATGATTGGGCCGTGGGAAATGGGGGAGCGGTGCTTTATGGCGATTTGATAGGGGAGCCAAATCCAGCGTAGGGGTCCCCAGCGTCGGTACTGTACAGAGTGGATGTCTAGATCGGGGCCGAGCATGAGGCCACCGATAAGGTATGAGCCGCTAACGAGGCTAGTGATGACTGGGCTACGGGTGATGAGTGCGGTAGGAATGACGACGGCAGGAAGACACCAAAAGGTGATGCGGTCGTGGGTATGGCCTGATGGCATGGGTTTTGCTAGTGAAGATGCCTTCCCATAGAGTAATACAGATGCATTAATCACTACCGAAGAAATACGGAAGTTAGCGTTTGAAAGAAGAAATTGTTGCTTTTCAGTTTTTTCTTTTGGGTGGTTTTAAGTTGGTGACTTCATCTGTTATTATCTTAATCCGGGCGTAGAGAGCTAAATCTCATGCGCTTATTCCAAAGCCTTGTATAGCTTTGTTTCCGGGCGATTAGCTCAGTTGGTAGAGCGCCTCCCTTACAAGGAGGATGTCGACGGTTCGAGCCCGCCATCGCCCATATGTTTGAAGATAGATTTTCACCGTAGTCATTCTTGGTATGGTGATATTTTTGTCGTTTTTATTATTCATTAATGTCTAAGAAGTCCCCGACTGATCGTTCTGCTAAGGGGTCTTCCCGGTTGCCTCTCCAGTTTTGGATTGTGGCGTCGATTGCGTTTATTAATTCGGTTAGCTTTACGATTATTATCCCGACGCTTTACCCCTATGCGAAGCAGTTTGGGCTAAGTGATTTTGAGGCGAGTTTGCTGACGACGGCGTATTCGCTTTCACAATTTTTGGGGACGCCAATTCTGGGGCAGTTATCTGACAGGTGGGGCCGAAGGCCGCTGCTAGTGATTAGCCTTTTGGGGACGGTTGTGTCTAATTTGGTGGCGGCGATCGCAGGGGTGCCCTGGTTGCTGTTTGCGGCGCGGATTTTTGATGGGGTGACGGGGGGAAATAATTCGATTGCGCAGGCGGTGGTGAGTGATATTACATCCGCCGAGCAGCGGACGCAGGCGTTTGGGATTTACAGCGGGTTGTTTCGGCTGGGGTTTGTGGCGGGGCCGCCTTTGAGCTATGTGGCGCAGCTGGTGCCGCCGGTTCGGGTGGGGCCGTTTGGGGTGTCGTCGCTGGGGATGAGTTTTTTGGTGTCGGCGGCGATCGCACTGGTTGCGGCGGTGATGTGTTTCTTTTTTCTGTCTGAAACGCAGGGAGCAGCTGTGGGTGGGAAGGTTGCCAATAAAGAGTTGTCTGAGGCTGAGTCTGGGGCGAATAGGCCAGGGCGTAAGAAGCTGAATTTTGTCAGTTTGTTTACGGCTTTGGGGCGGCCGATGGTGGGGCGAATTTTGCTGATGACGTTTCTCAATGGCTTTACGTTTACGATTTTTACGTTTG
>ERZ1740067.2477-NODE-2477-length-11212-cov-6.333513_pt1 | contig 11212 bp, 8 predicted proteins | sample MGYA00581736_ERZ1740067 | MGnify/ENA primary metagenome ERZ1740067 (study PRJEB43018, sample SAMN04849236) | marine metagenome | isolation source: floating plastic debris | place: Pacific Ocean | collected 2008-08-27 | study: EMG produced TPA metagenomics... | reverse complement strand
GGCTAAAGCGATCTTCTATTTTTCAGGAGTGGCTACTGACTTTCAAAGGATTACAAACCACCTCGAATACCTCAACCCTCTGGATAAAGACGGCCTTAGATCAGCTTTATCTGACGTTTTTTATAGAGGAGGTCGTTATGGTAGATCGGTCGGCAGTATTACTCGTTTGTTAATCATCAGACGTAAATCCAGGCTTCCTATTGGGTATTGGTTAGAACCTTACGGGGCCGAGCAACAACAAATGCATTTGGTGATATTTCATGAAGCAACTGCACAAAATAGTTGAAAAGACAGGTCATTCCTTCAGCTGATTGTTATATTGTTTCGCTGCGCTTATGGCTAAATGGTTAATATTGATTTTTAGTTATGGATGTTTGATTGTTGATTGTCTCGCTTTGCGTTACTATGGACTATCGACTGTCGACCGTGGACTAAAAAACTACTAACAAAAAAAAACTACCCCACCAAGTTTAAGAAATCGTCATCATCCCAGAGCCACTCAAAGCTGCGGTCTTTGTAAGCATGTCGTTTCCATTTGTTATTGAGGGCCACAAATTTGCCTAAATACTCCAGGGTTTTGTCACGGTTTTTCATAAAATTATACGCCCGAGCAATATTGTACAAAGCTTTGTCAAACGAGGGACGGGTATTCACCACCCGTTCAAAGCAAGGAATGGCTTTTTCGTATTCACTGAGGTTGATATGAATGATGCCTAGGTTGTACCATACCAAATCAAATTCGGGATTCAGTCCCACTGCTTTTTCAAAACAAGGCAAGGCATCCCGGTCGCGCCCCAAGTTGGCGTAAGCAATGCCCAAGTTGTACCACACCATGGGGTTATTGGGGTTGATCTCCAACGATTTTTTGTAGTAAGGAATGGCTTCTTCGTGTTTTTGCAAACTAGAATAGGTCACCCCTAAAATGTACCACAGTTCGGTATTCGGGTTGATCTCGATCGCTTTCTCGAAACAGAAAATCGCCTTCTCATAGATTTTCATGTCAGTATAGGTCAGTCCCAAACTATACCACGAGTCAAAATCTGGATTGATCTCGAGGGCTTTTTCATAACAAGGAATGGCCTTTTCGTACTGCTTCATATCTACATAAGTAGCCCCCAGATTGTACCAAGCCTTCTCGAAACGATCGTTGATCTCAATCGCTTGTTTGTAGCAATAAATACTCTCTTTGTATTTTTGTAAATCTATGTAAGCGTTGCCCAAGTTGTTCCAAGAATGATAATTATTGGGGCGAATTTCAATCGTTTTTTGGTAAGCTTTGGCGGTAAACTCAGCATCTTCAGAAAAGTACCCCAAATTGAAAAAGTTTTCTTCCAGGGCATCTTCAAAATCATGAATGCCCGCCATGGCCTCCTGACACTTGGTAAACATCTCAAAAGCTTCTTCGTATTCCTGATCGCGGCATTTGCTTTCTGCCATTCTAAAATCAATCAAGGTACGTTGGGTATCGTCCAGGGTTTTTTCTTTCTTCAAATAACGAATCAAATCCATTACCTCTGGAGAGTTTTTATCCTTGAAATTGGAAAACTTCAGAGGTTTGAAGCGACTCACTCCCTCCAGGATAATCTGAGTAATGAGCTTGTGAGGAGTGATTAAGGCAGGTTTAAACTCTGAGATGTTGTACATCAGTTGTCGAGCCAAGTCACGGCTAAACTGCATCATTTCTACAACGAGCCCACTCAAGTAGCTAAAAAACTTATTATGGTTCGACCAGAGCAAAGCATTGCAATAATCCAGCAGGGCAATTTGAAATTCTTCGTTGTTATAGCGTTCTTCTATATTGGGTATTTTTTTTCGTAGGCGATTGATTCCATTTTTATAGTAAATGCTCATGTTTTTGCCATAACTGATGATGTCATCGCGCATGAGCGAATGCTTGGTCATATCAGATTGACTCACCAAATGAGCCCGCATTACTTCACGTACTTTTTTGTGCATTTTCCGGTTTTGGGTGATAAACGAATAGGTATCGGCCAAATCCCGAAACTTCATCCGGGTTTCTTCGTCATCGTTGGTTTTCCACAAAATAGAAAGCACCCCCACGTTCCAGGTACGCAACATGGCCATCTGAAATATCTTCTGCAAATCACTCTTGGGGCTATGCTTGATAAATCGCTCAATCAATCCTTGGATGATTCGCTGATTGGTCTTACGGTACTTGCTCAAGTTGGTCATCAAGTCATTGAGATTGATGATGCGATTTTTGAGCAAATACAGGCAATCTTTCACCACCAACGGAATGCCATTGGTGTATTCGTTGAGTTGTTTTATTTGGGCCTCATTGAGCTTCACTCCTATCTCAATGGCCAAATCCTGGGTATTTTGGTGGGTAAACAGCAGGTTTTCCAGGTTTTGAAAATGCAGCAAGGTTTCGGGCAAACTGTTGCGGTACTCTTGGGTATTGTTGGGGGTTTCGCAAATGATGGTGGTAATGCCCATAAAGTCTTCCTCGTACAACAGGCTTAGCAAATTTTCCCGTAGCCAAACATCCAAGTCTCGGTTATTGATGATCTCGAGGTTGTCGATGGCCAGTAACAAAGGCTGGGTTTTGGCTACTTGTTGCAGGCAAAATACCAGGGCTTTAGTCAGTTCTTTTTCCGAAAACTCATACAAGTACAAATCATCTTCCGCAAGGATGTTTTTCTTGCGCAACCAAGCCAAAGTAATTTCTTGAGTTTTATTTTCGACAATATTTATTTCGCTCTCTGACAATGGAGTCAAACTACTTTTAGAACCTCTTGGCTCCACATCCAACTCTGAAAAGTCTACCGTTTCCGAAATATTGATGGCCCAGTCTTTATTGGCTTTCTTGAGGGTATCTACTTTCTCTTCCACCAGCCCAATTTGCTGCTGGGTCTGATAATAGTAACTAAAGTGCTCCTGGATGCCCAACGCCCCTTCAGTAAACATTTCTACCAAGGCGTCCATCATTTTGAGGCGGGTACTGGGCAACACACTTTTGCGATCATAGTAGGTTTCCCAGTTGATGGTAATGGTTTTGACTTTGGATTTTTGGGCCAATGCCGTTTCTTCGGCGGCCTGTACGTAAGCTTGCATCAGTGAGGTTTTCCCAAAACCATCCTCTCCATACAATAAAAACACCTGAGCAAAAGGGACCTCTTTTTTCTTTTTGACAAAAGGGTTCAGCGAAAACCCTCCGCTTTTTTTGAATTGCCTCGCGAAGTGTTCTTGAAAACTTACAATCTGCTTTTGTCGACCAACAAAAACCTCAGGATAAACCATACAAAATCCTTGTTTAGATAACTGGCTCAATATAGAGAATCTCGTAGGTATTTCCAATTTTTGTGGAATGGGGCAAGGTTAGTAAAACCTACTCCAATACTCTCCTATTATTTCTCCCTCATATTCTATAGCAAAACGATACCCCCCTTGCTTAAACCTAAAACGTTTCTTTTTCTTACCTTGTCCTTTATTTTTTCCCATTTTTTGCTTAAAACGTTTTACTAAAACTTTGTGACTAGTAAAACGACGAGGTGGTGTTTCGTTTACATAGATCTGCTCTAAATATACTCTACTCCCATCACTTTTGTATTCAATAAAAAATTTAAGTTTTTTATGTTCTTGCTTGGTAAAAGTCCTTGTCAAACGGAGTTGTACTTTGAACTTCTCTACCCGATGAGCTCTAGAGGTAGGCCGCTTTTCGTCATACCCAATCTTGTATGTTTGCAAGCCTTGGATATCAATGAATTTGTTATCGTAAGCAGGAAGTTGCCAAGTCATTACACCTGAGTTGATGGTACCAATGAATATGCGATTTTGCGCATCAATTGCAATACTGGTAATTTTAGAATCACGAAGATTGGGTATCGATATCTTGGTAGGTTTGTTAGACACCTCATCATACTTAAAATGAGGGTTATATTTGATTAACTGTTCTCCCCCAATATACAATTGCCCATTTTTATCAAATGCCATTGCCTGAATGTCTCCAATTGTGCTATCAATCTTTACCCCTTCAATGATATCCCATTGCTGAGTACCAATCCTAGACTTCCAGATATACTTCATGCTACTTACGTACACAAAACCTCCGTATTCTGCTATTGCACTGATACGCGTTTTGTTTAGATGGTGGGAAAACTCATTTTCTGCACCATTTATCGTGATTACTCCTTGATTAGTAGCAATGTATTTTATATCGTGAGTCACATGGATATCACTGATTTCTTGTACTGTATTTCTAACTTTGTTGGTGATAGATTTATATACAACTAGTTCCTTATTCGATGTATCAAAATTACCTCCTAGTTTTGGTACCACAAACAATCCATTTCGCCTGGAACCAATCCAATAATAATCATCATTGATTCCTGAACTTACCTCCAAGTCGGTCACGTCAACTTCAGAAGTCCCATCAACAAAATATTTTCGCCGTTTAGGATTATCCAAACTAATCAAGCAATTGGAAGATGCTACCCATACGTTTTCTTTCTCTCCAGAAATAAACTTATGGGCATAAGCCAGTGAAAGTGTAGTAGTATTAACTCGCTTATAAATTTCTGCTCCTTGCTCGTTAATCAAATATACTCGCCCGTCTTTAGTGAGCACTAATTTATCATCTCCTCTCGTCACTTCAATATCTTTGATGGCAAGTTCCTCCTGCTCAAAATACTGTTTGAATTGCTTTGTTTGAGCAACAACTGGATGAATGTATATCCACACCAAAAGGCATAAGATGATGTTTTTCATAATTATCGTACTTTGAATTCATAGTTATATAAATGCTCTTTCCCCCTAAAAACCTGAACTTTATAGAATCCCCGCCTCATTTTAATCTTACCTCGGGTGTAATTACGTTCCTGATTTTTCTTGTTAGTAAAGTAGATAGGGAAGTTACAGGTTCCATCATAATTGACGGTACATTGCTCTTTGATATAACCACTCTGTTCTACCCAAACCCTATGTATCTTTCTTTTGTAGCTCAAAGTGAAATAGTATTGTTTATTCCCCCCTCTGATAACTCCAGTTGAGAAAGCCAAATAAATACTACTCACCCGTTTTCCCTTGACTCGAGCCGTATTCAGGATATTCAGCACTGTAGTATCCATATTTTTACGTAGATAGTAGATTCTCAAACTAGCTCTGAACAAATCTTTCCGGAGCTTCGTCTTCGTAGAATCATCTTTACTGATTTGCTTCTTTTGCACATTGATTGTATCCCTTTGTTTGACAATCGTATCAGCTTGAATCACAATGGTATCGTGTTGAGCTCTGATATAATTCTCCTTTACTTCTAATCGCTGCTTCAGCATCTTCACCTCATCCAACAAATCATCTACTTGTTGGTGATATTTTTCAACTTCTTTTATTAGAATAGTATTCTGATTAATCAATTCACCCACTTTTCCTTCCAAATCAGTTACTTTCATTTCTAAACGATTCTTTTCCAAGCCCAAATTGTACACTTGGAACCTTAGTTGCTGAATCAGTGCCTTGTTAGAATCATCAGGATTGCCACTCGATGAGGTTTTTCCTACAGTTTTTATCAACAATCGACGTTCTAGATCTGCCTTATCATCAACAAGTTGATTGATCAATGCTCGATATTGCTCGATCAGGTTTAAACAAGGGCTGTGTTCCCCCGAATAAGAAACTGGATAGCGAGTTTGTGTATATCCGGTACTTAGGCAACAAAAACTAATGATCACTAAAGTGATTACCTGAATTTGTGCTTTAAAATAACAATTAAAGTTTTTCATCTTTGACATTTTGGGTTAAGTGTTCTAATAATGTGGCATTTCGCAGCAGTTTGCCTCGATACGTCTGTTTGTCCAAAATTCCTTGTTTGAACAAGCGGCTATCATCCTCCAAATACCGCTTTACTAGTAGGGCCTTACGGCGATACTTTTTAAATCGCACCAGTTGAAGCTTGGCATCTACATTTTTTAAGCTTACAAGGTCATTGATAGTTGTATTCAACTTTGGTAAAAACCTCTGATAAACTTTATCAAAATGGCCTTCCAAATCACCTAAGCTCATTTTTTCATATTCATTTGTGTCCGACTTCTCAGTTGTTGTTGACACTGAATTTATCGTGTTACCTGGTTGGGTAGTCCTATACCAGAAAAACAAAGCAATGATAAATACAATCACCAATGCCAATGCATTGGCGCTGTAAGAAATGACACCTTTGTTTCCTGATTGATCTTTCTTAGAAGTTACCCGAACTTTGTTTTTTGAAAATTTAAACATCATCATTATTTTTTGTTGTTTATCTTTATCAACGAAACAAAATAACATAAAGTTATTTTTAATAACATAATAGGTTAATAAAAAATCCTTGAAGTACTGAGATTCAAGGAGATAGGCATTTAAAAATTTTCTAAAATATTGTTATTCTCAACTCATCTACATTCACTCGCCCCTTGAAAACCTGGAGTAATCCATTTTCTAGCTCTTCTTTCAACAACTCTCTATCATCAAAGCCTGCGTCAAATACATCTTGTAGTTTATACAAGACAATTTCTTTTTCTCGATTTGTACTTGCCCGATGGGCCAGATAACAAGCTGAGTGAAAAAGAGACATCGGATCAACTACAGTCTGAATATCCAGGTTATTTACTAAATTAGTATCTCCTTCTTTGAAAAATAAATCTCTAAGACTTGGATATTTTTTTATCAATTCATCACGTTTCTTACTAAGCTCATCAAACTCATAGTCACTTTTTTCGTAACTAATATTTTCTTTCACTGGAATTAATATAATCTTACCAATCTCGTATTTCCGGAGCCAACCAAATCCGTTGTAAAAGCCTTCAAGGGCATTTGGATCTGTTTTACTGGGATATAACATAAATTGCAAATGAATGTCTCCATAATTGATTGCATCCAACTCAAAGAATAAAACGTCGGAAGGTAAAATTTTTACATGCCCGCGAAAATTTGGCTTTCCGGTCTTGGCTTCTACTGAGGTATCCTCATTGATACGAAACACACTACGCAAAATCAGCTTTCGTTTGAGCAAAGTAAACCCCCAATAAGTTCCTACGTAAGGAGTAAGGTCATGACCTTGCTGACGGAGCGCATCCAAAGAACTAAAAGACTCTTTATCAAGGGTAATCCTTTGTGAGATGAGTTTGGTCGCAATAGCTGGATCAATTTTTCCTTCTTTGATGAATGCTTGCACTGCTTCGGCATTGGCCATTCTTTGCAATAAAAACTCCCCCGCTCCCGGTTTCTGATTGACATTTGAAGAACAATATACCCCAGAAAGTAACTTATCATCTCCATCAAGCGTATCCTTATCAATTTTGCTGGCAATGAGATATCGAGGGTGGGCATTTGTCGGTCGCCCTTCTTTTGGTACGTACCATTTTAGGTAAATCAAAGTATGATTGTTATCCAGCAAACGAGTGGTACCTTTGAATGACAATTCTTGTGACATATGAATCGTCAATTCGGCAATACCCAAATCATGCACAATTTTCAGATGCCCCAAGGTAATGTCTTGCTTATTATGAGAATAATAAAAGACATAGTCTTGCAATTGATCACCTTCCAAGATTTGTGGAATCGGTTTTTGGGCACTACGAATAATATCATTGGTTTGCTGTAGACTTTCTCGTAGTCCTTGGAATTCTAAAGATTGTGGTTGATAGATCACCTGAATATCGTTGGCAGTCGCAAATAGATATTTTAACCTCAGTTGCTCCTCTTCACGAGCTTGTTGCGTACTCACCTCTTCGCGTTGTTTTTGAATAACTACTGGTTGATTCAGTAAATACGCGTGACTATGGTTGATGCAGGACAATACGCCTGTAAAACAGGTATGATAGTCTCTTCGGCGTCCCGCAATTTCTACAATCATAAATTGATGCTCCGGAGTTGAGGATTCATTGCCATTTTTTAGGCGGAATATAAAATTCAAAAAACCATCTAACCGTACAATTTCGCCCTCCCATATTCTACCTTCCTCCACTTTTACTCTAGCTTTCATCAATCCTTGTTCATCCGGATGAATCTCAAGCTGATAGGTCTGGACTTCTCCCTTTTCACTGCGCAAACACAAGGTATATATTCCTTCATAAGAAGTTAATACCTCATCAAAATATTGGGGATATTCTTCTTCCATCCATTTGTTGAAGGCGATCTTCGTATTTTTGTAAGAAGGAATATAGAGCGCTTTGAATTCTTTTAAATATACTTTTATTGCCTGGGATATGGCATCGAATTCCTTATCCCATGGTCTGATAAACATTGGTCTAGGTTCCAAGTTTTTAGGAACTCTATTTAGATAAACTGGGTGAGTATATAAATCATTGTCAATAATATCGTCAGCCAAACCAAGGCGGGTTCTAGGAGCTTTACCATCCCCAATGTATATTCTCACCGTCAAGTCTCTCACATTTAAGTCTTCGGTTTGCATTTTCAAAACCATACACTGCTTGCTTCCTTCTACAAATGCTACCTGACCTTGATAATTAGGGTGTTTACCATAATTGGCAAGCACCACTGCCCCTGAAGTTTCAATAGTTAAGATTAATCTTCCAATTCCTCTATGATTTGGTTTGGGCTTGAAGTATAAGTAAAAGTGAGCTTCTTCTCCTTTACCAATAAAGGTTTTCAAACGAGTTTGATCCTCTTCAGTAAGCAGGTCATTCCTTGATATCCGCCGATAATTGGTTAGGTTACCCTGTAAAAACAAATGAAGCACTTTGGAACTCAGGTTATTCAAATTGCCCGTTTTGTGGGTACCATCCACTATCCGCTCTAACGTTTTGGCTGATATCCAACGATAGACATCATTCGCAAAGTCATTTTTATACTGTGAGTTATCAAATCGTTTTTTTATTTCACTATGCTCAAGAATAGATTGATCATTTTGAATAAGGCGATCTACCTCGGCATTCACAAACTCCGCAAGTAACCTTTTCTCGGGATTGATAATTTTATCGTTAGGGGGCCAGGAAAGACCTTTTAAATCAAAATGTGTTTTTAACTTGCTACTTTTCTTTAGTTCTTGTCTGATTTTCTCGTATTCCATTTTGGTTCAGGATTCAGTCAACGTTCGTATTATGCCAACTTAAGCATAAACGCGGAAAAAACCAAACGAAATATTCCAATAATAACCTTGTACAGAATATAAGACACACTTAAGACATCTGAGACAAATAACAATTCTTCAAAGTGTTTGATAAATGTCCTTTTAAGTCTTGATAAAAAATCAGACATTAGGTTTGCACATCTTACCCAAGAGGTAAATATTGATCAAGCTTCCCTATAAATACATCTCAAGCTAAACGAAGTCAGGTACTTCTTCGCTAGGCATCCTGAAAATTTCTATATATGAATTATCAAAGTCAGAAGCATTACCCGTATGAGAGAATTAAAGAAATTAGAATTGGCCCTCGAGATCCGAGAGAATGATAAAATCATTGAGGAACAAAAAAAGAAACTAGAAAAATTACGTAGACGCCTTGGCAGCAAATAATGTTACTCAAGGCCAAACACGTATTACTTATTCTTGTAAAACTCAAGCAGTTGAGCTTGGGCATCATTTAGTTTCATCAATAATTGATTAACTTGATCTCTCAGTTGGTTTTGGGCTTCCAGTGCTTTTGCCTCACCTTCTTGTGCCTTCATCAATTCTTGTTGCAATTCCTTTATTCTTTCCTTGTCTTTAAAACCCTCCTGTTCTTCACTGATAAAAAGTTCTTTTGGGTTTTTAGCCAATAGTAACCTCTCCAACGAAACATTGAAAACCCTTCGGATCTCTAGTAAAACATCGAACTTTGGCAAAGTGTTTCCTGCTTCATAAGAAGCCACTACCGTTCTTTTAATACCTAATTTTTGGGCTAAATCTTCTTGTGTCCAATCTTTGCTCTTTCTCAAATAAGCAAGATTTTGCTTAAAACTTTCGTAAATCTCTTTCATTCTTCTAGGATTTACCCCTACACCTTTGTCGAAGTTAGAATAGTATCTATTCTTGAATGTAGAGGGAAGTGATTAGCAAAGCTTAACTTTTGGGTAAGGTGGGATGAACAATAGCTTGTAAAGATTGCTGGATTTGTGCATTAGAAGGGATAATATTTTGATTGATGTGGTTTAGGATATTTATAATTATACCAGGATGAAAATAACCATTGCGTGTAGTTTTCATTAGATTAATGGATTTAGGATATGAACTTAGTAAATTTTCGTACAATTTACAAATTGACATTAGTAATAACAAAAATATCGCTTTTTTATTGTAAAAAATAACCGAAATTAATTGGAGTATCTTTTGTAAAACCGGAATAAAAGTAAAACCTGATAGTCTACATTTATATATCTTTATCTCAAAAACGCTACAAAATCGTTTTCTCCAATAATTTATGTGAACTAAATAACAACTTCTAACTTTCAATTTCTGACTGATAGAGAACTTTTTCAGTACCAGATCGTATATGTTATTAATAATAACTAAAATCATTAATAGTAACTTAAATTCCTCATTATGAACACCGTCCCAAAAAAAGTCCGTACAAAAAGAGTCTCAATAAGCTACGATAAAGGTGCTATACTGTTAATGCTCACTCTGGCTCTGATCATTCTTGTTTTGACTATATACGCTGCTCACAATATAAATCGGGGAGATAAAAAGCGACATCAGGAGCGCGGACCTACAACAATCATAGAAAAAGGAGAAGGCCATCATCAAACCATCCAACAATTAGAGCGAGAGTTTCTCCAGTATCACACACAATTCAAGCAAAGAGTCGAAGAGAAGTTGACAGAACAACAAAGAATTTCGGCATCTCGGCAAAAAATTAAGCTACAAAAACTCGAGGCCCAAAATAATTATCTGAAAAAGTTTTTTGAAGATGATAAGGTATTGTATCAAAATGGCATTGTATCGAAAAAAGATTACATAAAAAGGCTCAAAAACAAAATTTATTCAGTCAAACATCTCGTATTCTAAGCATAGTGAACCTGAATTGGTTGTTGGAGCTTCCGGCAACCAATTTTTTATTTTTCTATGCAACGCTTCCCTTCATCATTACGTCTTTGGTATATAAGTAAAGTCCAATGTAACAACACCACTAACATCACACTATGAAGCGAATTACTATTTATCTGAATCAGAGATTTTCTCCTCCCCAGCAAAAAAGGATTGCCATTGGGTTGATTCTGTTTTCGATGGTGCCGCTATTCTTGGGAATATGGGCCTTTAACAGTAGTTTGGCGCCTTCTG
>ERZ1740067.2476-NODE-2476-length-11213-cov-6.034863_pt1 | contig 11213 bp, 9 predicted proteins | sample MGYA00581736_ERZ1740067 | MGnify/ENA primary metagenome ERZ1740067 (study PRJEB43018, sample SAMN04849236) | marine metagenome | isolation source: floating plastic debris | place: Pacific Ocean | collected 2008-08-27 | study: EMG produced TPA metagenomics... | reverse complement strand
ACATCGAACGGTATCCCAATGTCCACACTCATCGGCTTGGTGTCTGTGAGATGCAGAATGGGGCGCTTGCCGTAAAGGTCCGGGCCAAGCTGGTAGGTGTATCGCAGGAGAAAGTCCTGCCGGTTGACCACGCCAATGACCTTGCCGTCGTCGACAACCGCCACACATAACGCATCAGGCTCCCGCATGAACTGCTCATATACCTCGTGGCAGGACGTTGACGGTGTCACGGGGAGACGGCGTTCTATGAGCTGTTCTACATAACTGGTCATCAACGCTTATCCGAAATGCAATGGTTTGTTGCCTGGGTGGCGACAGGGCCAGTGGTGCAAATATCGAGCGTCACGCTAGAAAAAAGCACTTGCCATTGGCTTAAGGATCAGGCCGCAATACACATTGACATGGAAATTTCACATCGCCGTCACAGTCACAAACAACACCTTACCTGGTGGCACCCAACTGGATTGTGATCCAGTTTGTGGCCCGGTGCTCTTGCCCACTCGAAAGCATGCCTCTTGACCGATCAGACTACGGATACACGTGAGCCTTCGGACCCTCCGCTGTTCGGGTGGTATCTGGGCGGACAAGCAACCTGGTTCAGCAGCATCGGGCTGCAAATGGTGTTGTTTGCCTGGCTGGTGACAGATGTTCTCGACGAACGCGCCTTTCGGGTTGGCCTGGCGCAAACCGCCCTTATGGCCCCATCCCTGCTGTTCATGATTTTCGGGGGTGCCTTTGCTGACAGAAGTGACACCCGCGCCGTTCTCATCCGACTGCATTGTGCCGCCGCTATTCCTCCGCTTGCTTTGGCGCTTATCATCTTTTCAGGTGAGCTGCGGTACGAGTGGCTGATCGTTTACGGGTTGATCATGGGCACGCTTTCGGCGTTTGCCATTCCCGCGAGGGACTCTCTCCTCTCCACGGTCGCCGCCAAGGCCTTTGGTGCCGACATCCAACGTGCGGTGACCATGGCGTCCGGTGTCCAGTTCATGGGGCAGTTGGGTGGTATCATTGTCGCTGGCGCCGCAGCGGTTACCGGAGCTCCGGCGCTGCTGGCCCTGCAATCCGTCGTGATGATCTCCGGCGCGGTGATGGTACGGCGGTTGCCGCCGGCACCCCCTTTGGACCGCGAGCCGTCTCATCCCCTGGCTGACATGCGGGATGGTGTTTCGCAGGTGGCGTCGTCTCCTATTCTGCTCCCCGTGGTGCTGGGCATGTTTGCTGTGGGCGTCCTTTATGTGGGCAGCTTCATGGTGCTGCTGCCGCTTTTGGTCACCAACTACTATGATGGCGGTGCGAGCGGTATCTCCCTTGTGAACATCTGTTTTTGGGGGGGGACGATCATTGCCACGTTCGCGCTTCTACGCTTCGGGCATATCCACCGGCGTGGACTGATCATGACGTGCAGCCTCTCGAGCGGGGCGGTCATTCTGTTTCTCATCGGCGTCCCGGCGCCGTTCTGGGTCATGTGTGCGTTGTGCTTTATCTGGGGCCTTGGCGCGGGAACATCCATGACCATGAGCCGCACAATTGTGCAGCTGGCTGCGCCACCGACGCACCGGGCACGGGTCTTGTCGATCTTTCAGCTTGGTTTTGCCGGCGGCGGACCGATTGGGGCTTTTGCTACAGGGTTTGTTGTGGAACTGACGAGCATTCATCAGGCCGCCTGGATTTCTGCTGGAACAATGGTACTGGTGCTTCTGGTCCTTGCGGCAACGACGCGGCTTGTGTCCATTACGTCCGATGATGTGGCCCCGGCGACTGCCTGACCCGAAATCGCCGGATCTTCTGGTTTTTCCAGCGACGCTGCAACTGACTGGACTGTCCCTGCGGTTTCGCTGACAATACGTCAGACATTGGGCGTTCCAACCGGGGCGCCTGCATTTCCCCACAGACTGGAAGCACCCGCGTGACCGACGCCACACCCTCCCCTTCACCGGCTCCACCGCCGCGATCAAACGAGGCACGCTGGTACATGACAGGCCATGCCGCCTATTTCCTGGCGGCAGGGTTTCAGGGCGTGCTTGTGCCGTGGCTCGTAGCCGTCGTGCTGGCGGAAACACCAGAGCGCGTCGGCATCGCGCAGATGTTCTCCATGCTGCCGATGCTTTTGTTCATCATGGTTTGTGGGGCAGCTGCAGACAGAGCAGAACTAAGAAGCCATTTGGTCCGCCTACAGATTTTTGTCGCATTTCCGTCAGTCGCGCTCGCAGCAGTCATTGCAACAGACTCACTGTCATATTGGGCGGTGCTGGCCTATGTGGGCGTCATGTCATCGACAGCCGCGTGGATTGTGCCTGCGCGCGACTCGATGCTTACGCGTATCGCCATGCGCTCCATGAGCGGCGCCATACCGCACGCTGTTGCGATGGCAACGGCTGCACAATTCGCAGCGCAGGTGATGGGCATGCTTGCCGCGGGTTTCGCTGGTGTTGTTGGTGCTGTGCCATATCTGGCAGTTCATTCCGCCATGTCACTGTTGACCGCTTTCACCACAAGCAAGCTGGAGGAAGCACCTCCTCCACCGCGCGAAGCTCAACATCATTCCCGCTTCAAGGAAATGATGGAAGGCATGTCGATGACGCTGGCGGACCCGGACATCCGCGCAATCATGATTTTGATGGGCCTGGGCGGGGTTTTTTACATCGGCGTCTTTATGGTGATTTTCCCGCTTCTGGCGCGTGACGCCTATGGCGGGGGTGCGCTGGAAATTGCCCTATTCACCTCGTTTTTCTTTGGCGGCATCGGGGCGTCAAGCTTTGTTCTGACGCGCCTACCTGAAATCAGGCGTCAGGGGCGCGCCATCATGCTGTCCATGTGCATGGGGTCCGTCACCATGACGCTGGTGCACTTTCAGCCACCGTTCTGGGCAGTGCTGGCGTTGGTTCTGGTGTGGGGCATGTCTGCGGGCGTGAGCATGTCGACGGCCCGGGCAATTGTGCAAGCACGTGCGCCTGACAGCCATCGCGGGCGGATGCTGGCCGCGTTTCAGGTTGCCATGATGGGTGGGGGCCCTGTTGGCTCCCTGCTGGCTGGGTATGTCGCCGGCGAGCTGGGCCTGTTCGACGCCATTCTGGTGCCGCCGGCCTGCATGGTGCTGCTGTGGCTCGGCGTCTTCTTCTTCACGGATTTGTGGAAAGCGGACGCGCGGATGCAGGTGCCGCAACCTGCCGACTAGGCAGATCGCGGCACGGCTGTTTCGCTCTCTAGCTGCAAGGTCCTAGCTGTATTTGCGCTCTTCCCACCAGGGGTAGAAGCTCGGCATGTCCTTGGACGGGGTGCAGGGATAGTCCGGCTGGCGCTTTTCAAGGAACGACATGACGCCTTCCTTGGCGTCTTGCGTCTGGCCGCGGGAGTAGATCGCGCGGCTGTCGATCTTGTGTGCCTCCATCGGGTGATCCGCGCCCAGCATTCGCCACATCATCTGGCGCGTGAGAGACACGGATACAGATGCTGTGTTGTCGGCAATCTCGCGCGCGATGCGGCGGGCTTCCGGCAACAGGTCTTCAGGCTCATGAAGCGAGCGGACGAGACCGCCATCCAGTGCTTCCTCGGCATCAAACACGCGCCCTGAATAGCACCACTCAAGCGCCTTCGAGATGCCGACAACGCGCGGCAGGAAGTAGCTTGAACAGGCTTCCGGAATAATGCCGCGGCGGGCAAACACGAATCCGAAGCGCGCCTTGGTGGAGGCAATGCGGATATCCATCGGCAGCTGCATGGTGACACCGACGCCAACGGCAGCGCCGTTGATGGCGCCGATGACCGGCTTGATGCTTTCAAAGATGCGCAGGGTTAGGCGGCCACCACCATCACGCACCTGCTCGTCAGACCAGTTGATTTCGCCATCCTTCATGGCCGAGCCCTGCTTGTCCGGACGGTCATCGCGGGCTTCATAGTCAAAGGTCTTGGCACCCTGGGAGAGATCAGCGCCGGCGCAGAAGGCACGGTCGGCGCCGGTCACGATGATGGCACGGACGGCGTCATCCGCATCGGCGCGATCAAACGCATCGATCATTTCCATCATCATCTTGCCGGTGAAGGCATTCATTTTGTCGGGGCGGTTGAGGGTCAAGGTTAGGACGCCGTCGTCCAGATCGTAGAGAATTGTGTCGTAGGTCTTGTCGGTCATGGGGCGGTCTCCTGAACCTGGGTTTTGGATTTGTGTGGAGGGTGATGAATTTCTGTCGGCGGGGAGTTTAGCGCGGTCTACGCCCATGGCTAGTTGCCGTAGGGTCAACCAACACCCCAAGCGATACTCACTGCAAATGCTTGTGGACAATACTTGTGGATGGGGCAGATCGCCTATAACTCATAGGGAAAGCCGCAAAAAAGCGGCATGACGACACAAACTGCTCAATCAGGGAGAGCAACGATGCATCCGGCAGATCACGCCCAAACGTCGCCTGACAAGCCCGCCTACATCATGGCGTCCACCGGCGAGACGGTGACTTATAAAGAGCTGAATGACCGCTCCAACCAGGGCGCGCAGCTGTTTCGCAAACATGGCCTCAAGCGCGGTGACGCAATCGCGATCTTCATGGAAAACAATGCGCGGTTCATGGAGCTGTGCTGGGCGGCGCAACGGTCCGGGCTGTATTTCACATGCATCTCGTCGCGGCTTACAGCGGGCGAAGTTGAGTACATTGCGGGAGACTGCGGCGCCAAGCTTTTCATTACATCAGCCGCTATGGGCTCTATGGTGGATGAGCTTGTTGACCTTATGCCTGGTGTTGAGCATCGCTTGATGGTGGGGGGCACGCGGCCAGGCTACGCATCCTACGAAGACGCACGTGACGCGATGCCGGAAGAGCCGATCGCGGATGAGAGTGCCGGGACGGATATGCTGTATTCGTCGGGCACGACGGGGCGTCCCAAGGGCATCAAGTCGCCGCTGCCGGAAGGGCCGATCAACGAAGTTCCCGCGCTGCTGGCCCTGATCATGGGGCTGTATGGCGCCGGGGAAGACTCAACCTATCTGTCGCCCGCGCCGCTCTATCATGCGGCGCCTCTGCGCTACAACATGGCCATGCATCGCGTTGGTGCCAGCTGCGTGGTGATGGAAAATTTTGATGCTGAAGATGCATTGAGACAGATTGAAAAACACAAGATCACCATCGCCCAGTGGGTGCCGACGATGTTTGTGCGGATGCTGAAGCTCGAAGATGACGTGCGCAAGAAGTACGACGTGTCCAGCATTACCTGCGCGATTCATGCGGCAGCACCCTGCCCTGTTCCCATCAAGGAGCAAATGATCGAGTGGTGGGGCCCGGTCATCAATGAGTATTACGCCGGCACGGAAGGCAATGGCTTTTGCGCGCTCAACTCGGAAGAGTGGCTGGCGCACAAGGGCTCTGTCGGCAAACCGCTGATGGGCGAGCTTCATATCTGTGACGAAGACGGCAATGAAGTACCTGCCGGCGATGTCGGCACCATCTTTTTTGGCGGCGGCAACGAGTTCGAGTATCACAACGCTCCCGGCAAGACAGCCGAAGCAAAGCACCCGAAGGGATGGACCACGCTGGGCGACGTGGGCCGGGTTGATGAAGACGGATACCTTTATCTCACGGACCGGAAGTCCTACATGATCATTTCCGGGGGCGTGAATATTTATCCGCAGGAAGCGGAAAATCTGCTCGTCACCCATCCAAAAGTGGCGGATGTCGCAGTGATTGGTGTTCCGAACGAGGACTTTGGCGAGGAAGTGAAGGCCGTGGTGCAACCCATGAACTGGGCGGACAAGGGACCTGAGCTGGAGGCGGAGCTGATCGAGTTCTGCCAATCCCAACTGGCCAAGATCAAATGCCCGCGGTCGATCGATTTTGACCAGGAATTGCCCCGCCACCCCACCGGAAAGCTGTATAAGAGGCTTATCCGCGACCGGTATTGGGGCAATCGTGACTCGAAAATCGTCTGACGACCGCACACGCACGGGCGACACCGACCAGTCTTCCGAAACGATCCTGAAGATGTCTCCCGACGGGATGATCCTGCGGGAGAACTTCACGCCTGAGCGCATGGAATCCCTGCGCCAGGAATTGGCCAAGCGCGGCGAGACCTATCTGCTCAGCGACGAGGAACGCGAGGACAACCGGCGGCGGTTCATGCGCCGATGGGACGGCAAATCCGACATCTGGGTGTTCGGCTATGGCTCCTTGATGTGGAACCCGGCCATTCATGTGGCCGACACGCAGCCGGCAAAGGTGCATGGGCTGCACCGGTCGTTCTGCCTGAAGCTGCCGCTTGGGCGCGGGACGCCGGACAAGCCGGGCCTTATGCTGGCTCTGGACCATGGTGGCTCGTGCCAGGGCATGGCGCACCGCATCTCAGCGCATCAGGTGGAAAGCGAAACGGAAATACTGTGGATGCGGGAAATGATCGGCGGTTCCTACAAACCAACCTGGATCAATCTACAGATGGACGGCAAGCCTATCCGCCAGCAAGCCTTTACCTACGTCATCAACCGCAGCAGCGAGCGCTATGCGGGAAAGCTCAAGGAAAACACGATGGTGCGGCGCATCGCCAGGGCCGAAGGGCAATTGGGGACCAACCGCGAATATCTTTACCGGACCGTCGAACGCCTGGACGCTTTGGGGATCAGCGCAGGTCCGATGCACAGACTGTGTGACAGGGTCCGCGACGTCGCCGGGGATTGATGAGCTGGAATTGCCGTCTCGCCAGTGCACACTCACTGCGCTAACATGTCACCGCGTGTGTGGTGCGGATCAATTGTTTCATCAGGGATCAAACTCATGAACCGCCTTCTTCTATCAGTCGCTGGCGCCGCCGCTCTTGTCTCTGTCGGACTCATCGCCTCCAGCCCGGCGCAGGCCTGGGCCGACAAATGCCGTGAAAATGTGGATGCGCAGATCGATGACGAGTACCGCATCTATTTCCATACATCCGGCAATGAGCTGAGTGAGGAATCAGTCGAGCGCATTGACCGTGCCCACTCGATTGCCTCGGCGCGGGACGTGGCGCAGCTATGCATCATCGGTCAGGCGAGCAAGGAAGGAAATTCCAAGCGCAATGCCAATCTGGCCTATGCGCGGGCTGAGGCAGTGGCGAATGCCTTTGTCGCCCGGGGCTGGAAACGTGATCAGATCGTGGTGCGGTCAAAGGGCGAAAGCTGGGGCTTCATGACTGACTGGCTGACCGACGACAGCGCCGCTGACCGGCGCGTGGACGTGACGTTCTCCTACTAACGCCGCAGTGCACTCATGCAAATTGATCGACGAAGACGCCTATTGGCAGCAGTGCATCCACGCGGCTAAAGTCCCGCCTGACTTTTTCGCTCGTCCGGTGCGCGGAGTTTTCCTGCGCGATGACGGGCCTGCACAGCACAACAATCAGGGAGACCACCCGCCATGCGCATGTTTGAAAATATCGAAGAAATGACGAAGGAAGTCGGAAACGAGATCGGTGTCAGCGACTGGGTTCAGATTGACCAGGACCGCATCAACCTGTTTGCGGATGCGACGGGCGACCACCAATGGATCCACCTCGATGGTGAGCGCACCCAAAAAGAACTCGGCATGCCGACGATCGCGCATGGTTATTTGACGCTGTCCCTCCTGCCGATGCTCCAGGGCAGCGTGTCCGGCATCAAGAGCGTGACCCGCGGCATCAACTACGGCAGCAACAAGGTCCGCTTCACCGGCATGGTGCCCGTCGACAGCAAGGTGCGTGCGCGCGTCAAGCTCCTCAACATGGAGCCGAAGTCCGGCGGTATGCAGATGACCAACGAAGTGACAATGGAAGTGGAAGGCTCTGACCGCCCGGCGATGGTCGCAGAGACGCTGTCTCTGGTTTTTGAATAGGCCTTACACGTCTTATTCCCAGTAAATTGACCGGCGGGTTTCCTTGAGAGGCCCGCCGGTCTTCCTATATCTGGCTATATCTGGACATACACACCCACCTCACACCGGGAGCACTGCCATGAGCGATCCGACACGCGCCCTTTGGACAACGACAAAGCGGCCCAACAAGGTCGAAAAAACCGACGCGGAATGGCAGGCTCAGCTGACTCCCGAACAGTTTCATGTAGCCCGCAAGGCAGGCACCGAGCGGGCTTTCACCGGACCGAACTGGGATCAGAAGGCAGCCGGCATCTATAAATGCGTGTGCTGTGGCCAGGCCCTGTTTGACGCGGACACCAAGTATGACAGCGGCACAGGCTGGACGAGCTTCTACGCGCCGGTTACAGAAGACGCCGTTGAGTATCATGCGGACAAATCGCTGTTTTCCACCCGCACGGAAGTCGTGTGCTCCAACTGTGACGGACATCTCGGCCATGTCTTCCCTGATGGGCCAGCACCCACAGGGCTGCGCTATTGCATGAACGGTCTGGCAATGGAGTTTGACCCAAAAGCATGACGACCTCCGCCCCTGCGCCAACAGCCGCGCGCATACCGACCAGCGAGACCCGTCACGGCCGCACCCGCACCGACGACTATGGGTGGCTGCGGGCGGACAACTGGCAACAGGTGATGCGTGAGCCCGAAACGCTCGATGCCGACATTCGCGCTTATCTTGAGGCCGAGAACACCTACACCGAAGCACAGCTGGCGCCCACACAGGGATTGCAGGAAACGATCTTTGGGGAGATCAAGGGACGCATCAAAGAAGATGACAGCTCCGTCCCCTCCCCTGACGGGCCCTATGCCTATTATTCGCGCTGGGACACGGGCGCAGAGTATCCGCTCTATTGCCGCCAGCCGCGAGACGGTGGGGACGAGACTGTCATTCTTGACGGGCCGAAGCTGGCTAAGGGCGAGAGCTACCTGAAGATCGGCGATGCCTCGCACTCCCGCGATCACAAGCTGCTGGCCTACAGTGTGGATGTTGCCGGGTCCGAGTATTTCACGGTGTCGGTCAAGAGCCTTGAGACAGGTGAAAAGCTTTCGGACGAAATCCCGGACACGTCCGGAGGCGTGGTGTGGGCCGACGACAATGCGACGCTGTTCTACACGGTGCTGGACGGCAACCACCGCCCGCACAAGGTGATGCGGCATGTGCTCGGTGCGCCGGTCGCGGATGATGTGTGTGTTTATGAGGAAACCGATCCGGGATTCTTTGTCGGCGTCGGCCAGACCCAGAGCGGACGGCTCATCCTCATCGATAGCCACGACCACCAGACATCAGAAATCCGTTTTATTCCTGCCGATGCGCCCGACAGTGCGCCCACACTGATTGCCGAGCGCGATGAAGGTCATGAATATGATGTGGAAGAGTGGGAAGGCCGCCTGATCATTCGCACCAATGCAGCGAATGCGGAGGATTTCAAGCTCGTGGAAGCGCCCCTGGCGACGCCCGGGCGCGAGACCTGGAACGATATTGTTCCCCATGCACCGGGCACGCTGGTGCAGGCGCACTTCGCGCTGAAGGGTTACCTGGCAAGGCTTGAACGCCATGGTGGATTGCCCCGCGCGATCATTCGCGACATGGCGACCGGTGAGGAACACGCCATTGCATTCGACGAGGAGGCCTATTCGCTGGGTCTGTCTGCCGGATATGAGTACGACACGACGAATGTGCGCTTTACCTACTCGTCCATGACCACGCCTGCTGAACAGTATGACTACGACATGGCAACCCGCGAACGCGTGCTGCTCAAGCGCCAGGAAGTGCCAAGCGGTCACACCGTTTCCGACTACGTGACGCGGCGATTGATGGCGACCGCAGAAGACGGCGAGCAGGTGCCCGTTTCCATCGTTCACCACAAAGACACGCCGCTGGACGGCTCAGCACCCTGCCTGCTCTATGGCTATGGTGCTTATGGCATTTCCATCCCGGCCGGGTTTTCTGTCGCCCGCCTTTCCCTTGTTGATCGTGGCTTTGTCTATGCCATCGCCCATATTCGCGGCGGCAAGGACAAGGGCTACCAGTGGTATCGCGGCGGCAAGTTGAAGCAGAAGACAAATACGTTCACGGATTTTATTGCCGCAGGTGAGCATCTGATCGCGCAGGGCTTTACGTCAAAAGGCAAGATTGTGGCGCAGGGCGGCAGCGCTGGCGGCATGCTTATGGGCGCCGTTGCCAATATGCGGCCGGACCTGTTTTCGGGCATCGTGGCGGAAGTGCCATTTGTCGACGTGCTGGCCACCATGCTGGACGACACCCTGCCGCTGACGCCACCGGAGTGGAATGAATGGGGCAATCCGATTGCCGATCCTGAGGCCTATGACTGGATTGCTGCCTATTCGCCCTATGACAATGTGAGCACGAAGGACTATCCGGCGATCTTCGCACTGGGCGGTCTGGCAGACCCGCGCGTGACCTATTGGGAGCCGGCCAAATGGGTGGCGAAGCTGCGGGCGCTCAAGACCGACGACAATCTGCTGATGCTCAAGACCAACATGGAAGCCGGCCATGGCGGCAAGTCCGGCCGGTTTGAAGGCCTGCATGAAGTGGCAGAGGTCTTTGCGTTCTGCCTGAAGGTGTCCGGTAAGGCCTGAGTGCCGTGACTGTCTCTGGTGGGCCCTCCGGTCAAGCCGGAGGGAGAGCGGTGATGTTGGGTGGTGTTCGCACTGACTGCCCCACTGTCACCCGGGCGTCAGGGCTAAGTTGATTGACCTTGTGATCAGAGTGGCTTTTTCCGTGTCCCCGGACTTGATCCGGGGCCTACTCTCAGAGGCCTTGCCTCGCAGCGGTTGCGAGTGGACCCCGGATCAAGCCCGGGGATACGGTGTGTTTTCGCGTGTCGAGTTGACGCTGCCACGCGCTCTCCCTCCGGCTTGACCGAGGGGAGAGCGGTGATCGGTATCTAGGCCCCGGACGAGGGTTGCACCACGATTTCGAGCCGGCTGCCTGCTGATCCTGAGATCGTGACGACCTGGCCGTCGTCCACAAAAGACGTGGTGCCGGAGGTGACGCTGATGTCGCAACCGGACCCGTAGTGTAGACGCGGAATGTAGAGTTCCGTCTCAGCGGCATCTCCATCGAGCTTTATTTCGGCTCTAAACTTGCGCGTCGCCAGATCAAAGCTGTGGGACAGCAATTCGCCCTGGGCGCGGCGCACATAGGGGCGGCAGAAGCCCTTGAGACCACGTCCGCCCGAGTCCTTGTCGAGCGGATTGTTCTGCTGGTCACGGGAGAAGATGGACAGGTCTTCCTGGTTCCACCCATCCCCAATGGCCTGATCGTTGCTGTTGGATGCGGTGTAGTTCCAGTGAGCCGTTGAGAGCAGAAGGGAGTCCATGGCGTTGTACATC
>ERZ1740067.2474-NODE-2474-length-11220-cov-6.355665_pt1 | contig 11220 bp, 9 predicted proteins | sample MGYA00581736_ERZ1740067 | MGnify/ENA primary metagenome ERZ1740067 (study PRJEB43018, sample SAMN04849236) | marine metagenome | isolation source: floating plastic debris | place: Pacific Ocean | collected 2008-08-27 | study: EMG produced TPA metagenomics... | reverse complement strand
GCTGTGGCCTCTGCGCTTGGGCCTGCCCCTACGGCGCCCGCGAGATGGATCAGGCGGCGGGCGTGATGAAGAAATGCACCCTTTGCGTGGACCGCATCTATAACGAGAACCTCCCCGAAGAAGACCGCCAACCCGCCTGCGTGCGCACATGCCCCGCGGGTGCGCGCCATTTCGGCGATCTGGGCGATCCTGAAAGCGATGTCAGCCAGTTGGTGGCCGAGCGCGGCGGGATGGATCTGATGCCCGAGCAAGGCACCAGCCCCGTGAACAAATATCTGCCGCCGCGTCCCAAGGACAGTTGGCATGATGCGGGGTCGGAGATCGACATCCTCGCCCCGCTCCTCGAACCCGTCGCGCCCGAGGCCGACGGCCTGCTGGGCTGGCTCGACCGCACCCTCGGCAAAGTTGGAGGCAAATAAGATGCATCCCGCCCCCTCCATCATCGTTTTCACCGTGCTCTCGGGCCTCGGCTTTGGCCTCTTGGCCTTCCTTGGCCTTGGCATCCCGACCGTCTTTGGCGGTGTGGCTTTTGGTTATTTTACGGTGGCTTACCTGCTTGCCGTCATCGGCCTTGCATCGTCCGCTTTCCACCTTGGCAACCCGCAACGCGCACTCAAAGCCTTTACCCAATGGCGCAGCTCATGGCTCAGCCGGGAGGCCTGCCTGTCCGTCGCGACCCTCATCGTAATGGGCGTCTACGGGGGCGCATTAGTGTTCTTCAACACCAAGCTCAGCACTCTCGGTTTGCTGGGCAGCTTCTTGTCGGTCGCCACCGTCTTCGCCACCTCGATGATCTACGGCCAGCTCAAAACTGTGCCGCGCTGGAACAGCTGGACCACGCCCGCGCTGTTCGTGACGCTCTCGCTTGCCGGAGGTGCGCTGCTGGCCGGGCAGATCGTTTTCACGCTGGCCTTCCTCGTCCTTGCAGGCTTGCTGCAAATCGTCGCCTGGATACTGGGGGATGGTCGGTTCGAACTGGCCGGCTCCACCCCGCAAACCGCCACGGGCCTCGGCAGTATCGGCATCGTCCGCCACTTCGAATCCCCGCATACCGGCACCAACTACCTGCTGCGCGAAATGGTGCACCAGGTGGGCCGCAAACACGCCCAAACCCTGCGCGCGATCTCTCTGGGGTTGATGGTGATCCTGCCTGTGGTCTTGCTGTGGCTTGGCGTGAACTACGTCACCGTCGGCCTCGCCGCCATCAGCCACATCGCAGGCGCTTTGGCCTCCCGCTGGCTGTTCTTTGCAGAGGCCGAGCATGTCGTGGGGTTGTATTATGGGAAGCGGTGATCGGGGGCGTTAGAGGCCATGCCAGCCCGCCCTGTGGGGCGTTGCACCTCTTGAGATTACGCGCCCTGCACGCCAGTCTCTCGCTATGATTTACGTGCTGACATATCCAAGCTTCGCGCCTTCTTGCGCCCAACAGATCGCAGAGTTTCGCGCAAGACATGAGCCGCTTAGAGCCGCGCTTGTTCCGCCTCACGTCACCCTCGTTTTTGGCGTAGCCGAGGCGTATTTGCTCGGTATTGCCGACCTGGTTGAGATCGCGACCCAGCGCCGCTGCGCACTCCCGGTCTCATTCGACAGCTACGTGATTGAGTTTGATCCCTTTGAAAAGAAGCACAAAATCTTTCTGCTCTGTGCCGCAGGACGGGAGGATCTGATGACGTTGCACACGCAACTCTATGACGGTCCGCATCGCGCGTGTCTCAGCACCGCCCACCCGTTCCAACCTCATATGACCGTTGCGAGTTACGACAGGCGAGAGGATGCCGAACGAGTCGACGTGAGGCACGCCATTAAGCTTCCGATCCGCGCGCAGATCGAGGCGCTGCAGATCGTCCGTTTCGCGGGTGGCGAACTGACCACGCTCAAGACAGCGCCTTTCCTGACCTAAGCATCGCGCGCGCTATCAACCTTTGCTGGGATGTCGCGGTGTATGACCCCCTCACATCTACTCCTCCAGCGGCGGCAATACCGAAACGGTCTCGATAATCTCGCGCGTGGTTGCGTCGGTCGTCAGCTCTGCAAGCAAGGCAGGCTCTAGCGCCACGACACCCATGCGGCGCAGGGGCTCGTCCGCGAGAGTTTCCATGTTGGCATCTGTAAACCCTTCCTCCGTGCCCGTGGCCGGTGTCCCTTCGGAGCTGGAGATGCGGCAGATCACTTCCACGATGCCCCAGCGACCGGCTTGGGGCAGCATCCAATGCATGGTCATCGCGTCATCGCCGCGCGTGAGCACACGCACCTTGGCAAGATCGGTGTCGGCACGGCGGGCAAACCCCGGCACTGTGCGCCGCTGAAGCTGCATGATTTCTTCAAGCGACGCGCCCCCGCGGTCGGTTGTTGCGTAAAAGACGGTCCGCGCCAGGGCGAGGCTTTCAACCGTCTTCGCAGGAATCGTCTCACCCGGCGCAATTGCGGTCCAGCCTTCGGCCTCTAGCGAGGACACGAGGGCGCCAAAATCCCGCTCGTCGGCGAGGCAGGCCTCGGGCGCGCCCTGCGCGTAGCTGGGGGTGGCGATGGATGTCAGAGCTAACACAGCGGCAAGGGTAGGTTTCTTCATCGCGTCGTCTCCTCTGTTCTGGGCCAAAAATAGGGTGCTCTTGACGCTGTGCAATGGCTTTAAACCCGACCGGGGCGGCGGTTTAGGGGTGTCTTTGGTCACAGTGGCGAGACCTGACCTTGCTTTTGTTCGCGTTTCGTTCATAGTTAATGCATGGATGATTTGACCCCCTCATTCGCAGCGAAACCCGGCCAGTTGCTGGCGCGGGGCGTCTGTCGGCATCTGCGCAGCCATGACTTTGTGACGGTTGAGGAACTGGTGCCGACCTCTGGCTTGCGGGTGGATGTGATGGCGATTGGGCCCAAGGGGGAGGTCTGGATTATCGAATGCAAATCCTCGCGGGCCGATTTCATGGGGGATCAGAAATGGCAGGGCTATCTGGAGTGGTGCGACCGCTATTTCTGGGCCGTGGACGAGGCCTTCCCGTCCGAGCTTTTGCCGCTGGATACCGGGCTTATCATGGCCGACGGTTATGATGCGGAGATCCTGCGGATGGGTCCAGAGACCAAGCTGGCGCCGGCGCGGCGTAAGGTCATGATGCAGAAGTTTGCGCGCACCGCAGCCTTGCGGTTGCAAGGGATGCGGGACCCGGATTTTGTGGCGCCTTATTCGTATTGAGCTGTGGCTTACACGGGCTGCTGCGTGATCCGCGACGCGAGTAATGCGGCCCAGTCACGATAGATTTGCGGTCCGGGGTGGAACCCATCGGGGGCCATCATGGACGTGTCCATTGGCATGTCGAAGGGAACATGATCGTTCGGAAAAGCGCTTTGCAGGGCGGTGTCGAGCCGCGTTGCGTGAAGGCCCAGAAGCGTGCGCAAGGGGCGCGGCAGCAGCGGGAAATGACCCACGGGCGGCACCGCGCAGAGCAAGACGCGGGGGATGTTCCAGCGAAGGTTCAGCAGCGAAACCAGCGTGCGTTGATTTGCGATGAAGCGCTGTGCGGGGACGAGGCGCGTGGTGTCGTTGACGCCATGGATCAGGACCGCGACGTCCGCAGGGATCGGGTCACGCGCACGCAGATGCGCGAGGGTTGAGGCGGTGGTGGCCCCGGTCTTGGCGATGAGCTGCCAGTCGACCGTGTGACTCTGGGCGAGGTGCCGGGTCAGATGCCCGGAGAGGGCTTCGTCTTGATGTGTCACGCCGACCCCGGCGGCAGAGCTGTCGCCGATGATAAGCAGACGCAGGCGGGGGCCGGTGCCAAGACGGCCGATGCGTGGACCGGCGGCCTCTGGCAGGCGGGTGGCGCGGGCGATGACCCATGCGGCCTGCGGGATCAGGATGGGGGAGAGAAGGGCAGCGGCCCAGCGGCTCACCGTTTGACGGCCTCGGCGGCTTTGGCGGCGGCGAGGAGTTCTTCGGCGATGTCGCGCGCTTCATCCGGGTCAAAATCCATGGGGATTTCGATGCCGCCTGTGGCTTCCACATAAAGGCGCACCATGCCTTTGTCGGTCGGGCCGATTTGCAGGTTTGCCTCGATGTCGCGTTCGGTGTCGATGCCCATGGGAGCCTCCGTTGATGCGGGGTCGAGATAGGCGATTGCGGAGGCGGGTGCAAGATGGGTAGCGTGGGGTATGACTGTCGAGATACGCCCCTTTGCGCCCGAGGATGCCCCTTGGTTGGTCCGCCAGCATGGGCTGCTTTATGGCCGCGATGAGGGGTTTGACGAGACGTTTGCGCCGCTCGTTGCGGATATACTGGCGGGTTTCGTTGCGAAACATGACCCGGATTGCGAGCGGGGGTGGATCGCGTGGGACGGGCAAACGCGGTTGGGCAGCATCTTTTGCGTCCGGCTGGATGCTGAGACGGCCAAACTGCGGCTGTTCCTGCTGGTGCCGGAGGCGCGCGGGCTGGGGTTGGGGCGGCGGTTGCTGGAGACATGCATTGGGTTCGCGCGGGAGGCGGGATACAGGCGCATGCAGCTTTGGACCCATGCGGAGCATGAGGCGGCCTGCGCGCTTTATGCGCGTCACGGGTTTACGCGGGTGAGCCGTGTTCCGGTGCACAGTTTCGGGCGGGATTTGACTGAGGAGCAGTGGGAGATTTCGCTGTGAACGGAAGGGTGGTTTCGCATGCGAAACCGGGGTTTTGAGGGGGCTGGTCCTATTTTACTTGGCAAGGATTTTTTGAAAGTGAACATAATACGTTCGGGCGGTAAGATTATGAAATATTAAGGTTTTATCGCGTGAGGGTTGGTTGGGACATCAGGAATGCGCGCATATCCGACACATGTCGTGACGCAGCGAAGGTCTGTTTCGAGCCCAAAGCTCCAGCTGTCTGTTATGCGGCGAATGTCAGCTTCAGTGCCGATGCGAAAAAAGTTGAGCCGTCAACATAAATTCGCCCAAGTTCAAGCTTAGCCCGCGTCAAAGACCGCACGAAAGCGGCAGGGTGAGGCAATGCAAAACGTGTTTAATACGGCTCGAACTCTTCCGCAGAAGCATGGAACCGCCCCTGGGTGTCTTCCGCCTTTGTTTGGTAAAGTCGATGTTCAACGTCACTCACCATTTGCCAACGACAATCATCCATTTCAGTTGATGGCCCTCGTGGGCGTACAAGTTAAATACGGGGTTATGGAGCGCGAACACCTTCGGTCGGCAACTGATCTGGTCGAAGGTGACGGGTGGTCGTTTCGAGCCAGCGGAAACATTGCGTCTGCCGATACGCTGGATGAAGGGTGCTGCAACTCGGTAAAGATCGCGTCGGATATCGACGTTGGATTGGCCTACTTTGTAATTGGAACATCGATCAACCTCACGCTCATGTCCGGCTAGGGTAAGTTGTTGATCTGCCGCTATATCACGAACCGCGACAGCGACGCGCAAAGCTATCTGCTTCTGCCATCAGGTTTTGATGAAAATCAAACCTATGAGTTGATCGCCAAATCCGGATGCAGTTGCTAACCGGGCGCCCTTAAACTGGCCTAAATGCGCAAGAGGCTCCCAGTTTTTCAAAAATTGAGACTAGCGCTGTCATAAATCCTACATATTTCATGCGGGCGCCACTTCGCTGCCCTTTTTGACCCCCACATGCGCTCTGAACAACAGCCACCGATCCGACTGGCTAGAGACAATTGGGGTATCGGGCAATGGCAACGATCAACGGTGACGGCGCCGACAACACATTGAATGGCACGGCAGATGCCGATGACATCACCGGCGGTGCGGGCAATGACACGATCAACGCCGGTGGCGGTGACGATGTCGTAGACGGTGGTTCCCCGACGCTCACCAATACCGATCTGTTCCTCGACTGGACGGCCCAAGGCGGAAACAACACCGACCTGTCCGGGGGCTTCACGCAGGATACTGGCGGCGTCAATGTGGCCGTCAGCTTCGTCGATGGCGGGCCCGGCACCAGCGCGACTGTCGAAACCGGCACGCAATACACGGAAGCGGGTGAACCCTTTGCGACCAATTCCGGCCTCGACCTGCGCTCGAATGGCACCGGCACGGCTTGGACAACTGATCTAAACTTCTCCGCTGTGGGCGGCTCCGGCCTTGCTGACGAAGTGGAGAATGTCTCCTTCCGCCTCCAGGATATCGACCAAGGCGGCTGGCAGGACGTTGTGACTGTCAACGCCTTTGATGCCGATGGCAATCCGGTCTCGGTCACGTTGACCCCTGCGGGCGATGACACGGTCAGTGGAAACACCGTCACCGCCGGACCCTCTTCAACGGGGTCAACCGATCCTCAGGGGTCTGTTCTGGTCTCTGTCGCCGGTCCCGTTGCACGGATCGAGATCATCTATGAGAATGCCGGAGCGGGCGGGCAATTGCTCTATGTCAGCGATGTCCATTTTGAAGCAGTACCAACCGACGATGACACAATCTTTGGTGAGGACGGCAATGACACCTTGTCCGGTGGCTTTGGCAACGACGTCATCGACGGCGGCGCGGACAATGACACTATCGATGGCGGGTCAGGCAACGACACACTGATCGGTGGTGATGGTAGTGACTCAATCACCGGCGGGACGGGAAACGACGACCTGTCCGGTGGCGCTGGTGCCGACACGCTTGATGGTGGTGAAGGCAATGACATCATCGATGGTGGTGACGGCGCTGATATCCTGACCGGCGGCACCGGTGACGACAACATCACAGGCGGAAGCGGTTCCGATACCCTGACCGGTGGCACAGGCGCGGACACGCTCGATGGTGGCGCTGATAACGACACGTTCTTTGCAAATGGCGGCGATGTCGTCATCGGTGGCGAAACCGGTACGGACACCAATGATGAGTTGATTGTCGATGACGTCGATTTTGTCACTTTTGATCCCACCGACAGCGAAAACGGCACCGTCACTTTCAATGACGGATCGACGGCGACGTTCACCGGCATTGAAACGCTCACTGTGAATGGTGGACCGGATGGAATTGTCTCTGGTACGGATAGCTCGGACATTATCGACAGTTCCTATGTCGATGAGAACCTGGAGCAAGTTGATAACAACGACGGAACACTCGGCACCACGGGTGACGAAGACAACATCCAGGCGGGCACAGGCGACGATACAGTTTATGCCGGTCAGGGCGATGATGTCGTCTCCGGTGGCCCTGCGACGCTCACTTCGGCCTCTGAGAATCTAAGCTGGGTCGCACAGGGGAGCGGCGCTGACGTGTCCGGGGGCTTCACGCAGGATACCGGGATCGCCAATATCACCGTCTCGATCACCGATGATGGTGGCCTGACTGGCGCGGATATCGACACCTCAACGCAATTCGTTGATGCAGGCGCAGGGGAGCCATTTGCCACGAACTCAGCTCTGGCTTTAGGCGGGGATGGTGCCCCTGACGTGGCCACCGTCAACTTCTCTTCAGACGTCGCTCTGGATACCGTCAGCTTCCGGATCAACGATATCGACAGCCAAGGCTGGCAGGACGTTCTCACGGTCAATGCATTTGATGCTGATGGCAATCCGGTCCCTGTCGCGCTCACGGCGTCTGGCAATGACACGGTCAGCGGTCAAACTGTCTCGGGTGGCGCGGGCAACGACAATCAGGCAGATGCTAACGGGTCTGTTCTTGTGGAAATCGCTGGGCCAATCGCGAGCTTCGAGGTCGTTTATGAGAATGGCTCGACGGATGGTCAGCTTGCTTACATCACAGATGTACACTTTACGGCATCCGAGACCGATGACGATCTGATCCACGGCGATCAGGGCGATGATATCCTCGATGGGGCCGCTGGAGACGATACGATCTTCGGCGACCAACTGGCAATTAACCCTGCCGATTTTGCGTCCGGAGCAACGGGCACGGCCACCTCTGTCACCTTTGACAACCAATCACCCTATGCCGTCGAACTAGCGCGGATTGATGATACTGGCACCGTCGTTCCTGTCATCACGATCCCGGCTGGCGCAAATTTCGCCCCTGCCTCTACGACTGAGACAAACTGGGTTCTTCTTGACCCGGAAACCGGCGATATCCTTGAGCTTTATGAAGCGCCCGCAGATGGGTCCACGCTGGTCTTTGACAGCGCTGGTGCCGACACACTGACGGGTGGTCTGGGCGACGACACGCTGTCCGGCGACTGGGGCAATGACAGCATTGACGGTGGCGAAGGCGACGATGTTGCGAGCGGCGGGTCTGGCGATGATACGATCACTGGTGGGTCCGGTAATGATACATTGGATGGTGGGTCGGGTAGCGACTCCCTGTCTGGCGGCACCGGATCGGACGACCTGTCAGGCGGAGAGGGTGATGACACCCTGACCGGCGGAGACGGCCCAGATACACTTGATGGCGGCGCGGGCGACGACACGATCATCGCCAATGACGACGCGACTGGCGGCGCGGCAGGCGCGAGCGATCCAAACTTTGGAGACACGATCACTGGCGGTACTGGTGACGATACGATCTTCGCAAACGGGTCTGACACCGTTGATGGTGGTGAAGACGCAGGCGATGGAGACACAGATACGCTCTTTGTCAGCGATGTTGCCTCGATCCAGTATCGGGATGAGTTTGGAACTGACGTTGCCTTTGAGACCGAACAGGGTGTCGTTACATTCAATGACGGCTCAACGCTGAACTTCAGCAACATCGAAAATGTCATTAATCAGAACCTTGATGGCTATGTCGAAGGCACGACCGGCGACGATCTGATCGACGCAAGTTACACCGGTGATCCGGATGGTGATTTTGTCGATAGCAACGATGAAATCCTGCCCGGCGAAGGGCCTCAAGATGACATCATTCTTGCTGGTGACGGCAACGATACGGTTCTGGGTGGTGCAGGCGACGATGAAATCTACGGCGATACGGCTGTGCTGCCTTCCGCTCCCGACGGCACCGGGGGATCAGGCGAAGACCCGTGGGTTTATGAATACTATGATCTCGACCCGACCGGAAACCCGACCAACCTTGCAGATGCAGGCTTCACAGACAATGGAGGCCGTGACAACACAGCAACCCCGACGACCACGGGCGTTGCCAGTTCAATCACGCCCACCGACTATGACACGGCAGATGACTTTGCGCTGAAGTTCAGCAGTGAACTGACGGTCACAACCGGTGGCACCTACACATTCTCTACCTCGTCAGATGATGGCTCGAAAGTCTTCATCAATGGCGTCGAAGTTGTCGATAATGATGGGTTGCACGGCACGGCCACAGCCTCCGGCACGATCACGCTGCCACCCGGCGATCACCTCATTGAAATCATCTACTTTGAGAACAATGGCGGCAACACGCTAAGCGGTACGATCTCAGGCCCAGACACTGGCGGCAGTGCTGTCGATCTGGCCAGCTATCCGCCACTCACGCAACCTGGCCTGAATGATGGCGCAGGAAACGATAATCTCGACGGTGAGTCCGGCGATGACGTTATCTTTGGTGAAGGTGGCGATGACACCATCCAGGGCGGGTCGGGCGCAGACACTATCGACGGCGGCGACGGCAATGATACGATCTTTGGCGATGCCGCCGATGGCTCCGCTGATCCGGTCATTGAGAGCACCGAAGATTTTGAAGGCGGCGCAACGGGCTGGACGGACAACACCACAACTGATGGCGGTGCTGGCTTCACCGAGTTCCTTGGCCGTTTGGGCGACAGCGGGGGAGCGGAGGATGTCTCAAAGACATTCTCGGTTGATCCAACCGCTGACTACGCGATCTTTGAGTTCGACTTCTACGAGTTGGACAGCTGGGACGGTGGCGGCGATACCTTCTCGATCTTTATCGATGGTGAAGAAGTATTCGTCGACAGTTTTGATGATGCGAATGCAGACTCGTACTCAACCACGGCAACCCTTGCTGACGGGCGCGAGGTTACGATTGAGATTGGAGCTGGCACGCCTGCGAACCTTGGATTCGCGGCCAACGACGATGAAATCCACCCGGTTCGGGTTACCGTTCAAGACCCAGGCGCATCGGTCACACTTGGCTTTGGAGCCAACCTGTCGGCTAACATCAACAATGAAAGCTATGGCATCGACAATCTTGTCGTTAGCACAGCCCAGGACCCCAGCAACGACGATGTCATCACCGGCGGTGCGGGCGAGGACGTCATCGACGGTGGCACAGGTGCCGATACGATTGATGGTGGAGATGACGCCGACACAATCTTTATCGGCGCGGGCGACGTTGTCGATGGCGGTGAAGGCGGCGACGATAACGACACGCTGATCCTGAACGACTTCGGCGCAACAGTCGTGTTCGACGGTGGCAATCCGGAAAACGGCACTGTCACATTCTCCGATGGCTCCACGGCGACGTTCACCAATATCGAGAACATCGTGCCCTGTTTCACACCGGGTAGCATGGTGGCGATACCAGGCGGCACGGTGGCTGTCGAAGACTTGCAGGTCGGGGATTTAGTGGAAACACGGGATCATGGACCGCAAGCAGTGCGTTGGATTGGCAAAAAGTTCGTCTGCGCGGGTGCGCTTGAACAGTCCCCATACCTTAAGCCAATCCTGATCCGTAAGGACAGTATTGCGCCGTCAGTGCCGGATCGCGATATGCGTGTCTCCCCGCAGCACAGGATGCTGATCGAAAACAGCGCCACACAACTCTGGCTTGGAGAGGAAGAGGTTCTGGTCAAAGCCAAGCACATGACCCACAAACCGGGTGTGCATCAGGTAGAAGCCGAAGACGGCGTCACCTACATCCATGTCATGTTCGATCAGCACGAAATCCTACTTGTGGACAACGCTTGGACCGAGAGCTTCCAGCCGGGAGATATGATTGATACCGATGATGCAGAGGGTGTGTTCGATGAATTGCTCGAATTGTTCCCTGAACTGGCGACTGTAACTGGCCGCGCACCCTACACTGCTGCCAGACTATCCGTGAAATCGCATGAAGCGCGATTGGTCTTCTAACCAAGCAGCCCAAGTCTATCAAAGGGTCGCAAATATGTTCAGATGCTCAAGGCAGAAGATGTCGCGATCAGACTAAACGGACATTTGCGCAACCGCAGCGAAGGGGCGCACTGTCCCGCAAAGCGACGCCTCTGCCGTGTTTGCAATCAGGCACGCAGTTGCCCGACGCAAAACCGCCCGCCGGGTGAGGGCGGGCGGTTTGTTTTCTCAAAAGGTGGCGGAGCGATCAGCCTTTGCCTTTCCAAGGGACCAGAAGGCGTTCGGCCCAGCGCATCAGCATGTCGATGCCGAAGCCGATGACGCCGATCAGGATGATGCC
>ERZ1740067.2473-NODE-2473-length-11220-cov-7.805732_pt1 | contig 11220 bp, 9 predicted proteins | sample MGYA00581736_ERZ1740067 | MGnify/ENA primary metagenome ERZ1740067 (study PRJEB43018, sample SAMN04849236) | marine metagenome | isolation source: floating plastic debris | place: Pacific Ocean | collected 2008-08-27 | study: EMG produced TPA metagenomics... | reverse complement strand
GCGGGATGGAGAGCATGACAAACGCGCCCTACATGCTGCCCAAGATGCGCGGCGGGGCGCGGCTGGGACATGGGCAGGTGATCGATCATATGTTCCTCGACGGGCTCGAGGACGCCTATGACAAGGGCCGCCTCATGGGCACTTTTGCCGAGGATTGCGCCGAAGCGTTCCAGTTCACCCGCGAGGTGCAGGATGGCTATGCGCTCGCATCGCTGTCCCGCGCGCAGGAGGCCATTGCCAACGGCGCTTTCGCAGGCGAGGTCTCGCCCGTCACACTCAAGACCCGAAAGGGCGGGATGACCGTGACCGAGGACGAACAGCCCGGCACCGCGCGCCCCGAAAAGATCCCGCACCTCAAGCCTGCCTTTCGTGACGGCGGGACAGTCACGGCGGCGAATGCCTCGTCCATCTCGGACGGGGCGGCGGCACTGGTGCTCGCCTCCGAGGAGGCGGCGGTGTCTCGGGGCCTCACCGTGCGCGCCCGTATCCTTGGCCACGCAAGCCACGCGCAGGCGCCGGGCCTCTTTACCACCGCGCCCGTACCCGCGGCGCAAAAGCTGCTACAACGGATCGGGTGGCACAAGGATGACGTCGATCTGTGGGAGGTGAACGAGGCATTTGCCGTCGTCCCGCTCGCCTTCATGCAAGAAATGGGTCTCGACCACGCTGTGGTGAACGTCAATGGCGGCGCCTGCGCGCTGGGTCACCCCATCGGCGCATCCGGTGCCCGCATCATGGTCACCCTGCTCAACGCGTTGGAAACGCGAAACCTCAAACGTGGTGTCGCCGCCATTTGTATTGGCGGCGGTGAGGGGACCGCAATCGCCATCGAACGAGTGTAAACCCACCGACAGCCAGAGGCGCGGGTCCGTTTTCCGTGTGGGAAAACGGCTCCCTCAGCCCTCGTTCGCGGCGCTGCTCTCCAAGCCCTCGGGTTTGCCCACGACCACGAAATGCAGCGCGTCCGGCGTCAGCAATTCACCGGCAACCCGATTCACGTCGTCCAGCGTCACGGCCTCGACCTTGTCGTTGCGGGTGGCGATGTAGTCGATGGGCAGGCCCAGCATCTGCATGCCCACCATGATCCGTGCGATGGGACCGTTACCGCTGAATTGCAGCGGGTAGGCCCCGGTGACGAACGTCTTGGCCGCTTCGACCTCCTGGGCGGTCACACCGTCTGTTGCCGCCCGCGTCCACTCTTCGCGGATCACGGACACCGCTTCGGCCACACTCTCATTTGCCGAAGCCACCTGGCCCTGCAGGGTCGCCGCGTGATCGCGCGGCAGCAGAAACGAATAGACCCCATAGGTCAGCCCCCGCTTTTCCCGCACCTCGGTGAACAATCGGCTTTCAAATCCACCTGCCCCCAGCACCTGGTTCAGAATGCGTGCCGCAAAGAAATCGGGATCATCCTGGTCGACTCCCAACTGGCCAAAAATCGCAACGGATTGCGGCCCGTCAAAGTCGATGACCGTGTAACCGCCTTCGATGGTAACGTCGGCCGCTTCGGGCTGCGGTGCACCGGCTTGCGGCAACGCGCCCAGCAGGGTGTCCAGCAGTGGGCCCAACTCTTCGGGCTTGATGTCGCCAACGGCGCCCACATACAGCCGGTCGCGCGCCAACACGGCACCATGCGCGGCGACGATATCCTCACGTGTGAGCGCGCTCACAGTCTCGACTGTGCCACGGTAGTTCGAGCCGTAGGGGTGATCGCCAAACGCCATCGCGTTGAACGCATTGCGCGCGATGCTGTCGGGGTCCTTGGCGTCGGATCGCAAGCCGGTCAGAACCTGATCGCGCACGCGGTCCAGGGCGTCCTGATCAAAGCGCGGCTCGATCAACGAGGTGCGCAGCAAGTCCACCGCCGCATCCCGGTTTTCGGACAGGAACCGGGCCGACACGGAGACCGAATCCACGCCCACGTCATAGGTGAACGAGGCTGCCAACCCCTCGGCCTCACGGGCGAACGCGCGTGCATCAAGGTCTGCCGCGCCCTCTTCCAACAGGCCGGTCATCAGGTTGATCGCGCCGCGCTTGTCTGGGTCATCAAGCGACGCACCGCCGCGAAACCGCAGCTCCAGCGCCACAAAGGGGATCGACGGCTCTTGAACCAGCCAGGCGGTGATGCCGCCGGGGCTGACCACCTCCTGGATCTGAACCTCGGCCCGGGCTGGCAGGCTGGCAAAGAACGAAAGGATCAGGGCAAGGGCGAGACGGGTCATTGAGTCACCTCCGTGGTGTCAGGGCGCGTCAGCCAACCGGTCACCGATGTGCCCGGGTTCAGCACGTCACGTGCCGCGGCCACGATCTCGTCCGGCGTGATCGATTGCAGGACGTCAGGCCAGGCCTGCACGTCCTCGACGCTCAGCCCAACCGCAAGCGCGGCACCGTACCGGCGCGCGATCCGGTCGACATCGTCGCGGGCGTAGATCTGGCTGGCGCGCAGCTGATACTTGATCCGGTCCAGCTGTTCAGGATCGACACCGTCCACGACGAACTGCGCCAGCGTCTCATCCATTGCCGCCTCTGCCTCTTCGAGGCTCACGCCCGGGGCGGGCACGATCACGACATCAAAGGTTGTGTCGTCGCGCGACACGCCACGGTAGAACGCCCCCGAAAACACGGCCTTCTGGCTTTCGAACTGCAGCTTTTCCGTCATGTAGCTGGTTTGCCCACCGCCCAGCACTTCGGCCAAAAGCGTCAGCGCGGCTGCGGCCCGCTGATCACCGGGGTCACGCTCGGGCGCGAGGTAGGACCGGCTCACATAAGGCTGCGCCACGCGGGCATCGCGATAGACCAGCCGACGTTCGACGGTTTGCGGGGGTTCGATGCTGCCCGCTCGCTCGGGCAGGTCCGGATTGGCCGGGATAACGCCATAATGCTCTTCCGCCAGGACACGCACCTCGTCTGCGGTCACGTCGCCCGACACCACGAGGATTGCGTTGTTGGGGTAGTAATATGTCTCGTAGAAATCGCGCAGGTCGGCATGGCTCAACGCTTCGATCTCGTGGCGCCAGCCGATGATGGGCACGCCGTAGCGGTGGTTGAGGTATTGCGCGGCATTCATCTGCTCACCTAGCAGGGCGCGCGGGTTGCTGTCGGTGCGCTGTTTCCGCTCTTCGAGCACGACGCCACGCTCGATGGCCACGTTCTCTTCGGTAAAGCGGATGTTGCGCATCCGGTCGGCTTCCATCTGCATCATGATGCCCAGCCGGTCGGCCGCGACGCGCTGGAAATACGCTGTGTAGTCATAGCTCGTAAACGCGTTGTCCCGCCCGCCATTGGCGGACACCACGGCAGAAAACTCACCATCCGCCAGCGTGTCGGTCGCCTTGAACATCAAATGCTCGAGAAAGTGTGCCACACCGGATTCGCCCGCGGGTTCATCCGCCGACCCGGCCCGGTACCAAACCATGTGCTGCACGACGGGGGCGCGATTGTCCTCGACCACGACAACCTCCATCCCGTTGGCGAGGGTGAAGGTCGTCACCGCCTCCTCCTGCGCCGTGGCGGTATTGGCAAAGGCGACGGTGGAAAAAACAAAAGCGCTCAGCGCGCTACGCAAACGGTCCATGACATATCCTGACAGTCGTGTCGGTTGCACTACGAGATACGGCGACCCGCGCCGGGTTCAAGCGGTGCTGGCAGTTTCGTGAGGCGAGCGCCGGTCACCGGCGACGGCGTCGCGGCGGCGGGGCAGAGGGCGTGGGGATACCTGCGCGCCGGAATTGCTCCGCCACAACAGCCGGGTCCAACGACTGGCGCCGATACACCTGCGCGTAGACGTCCTCTCGGAAAATGCGAATGTTGGTCAGCCGCCGCTGGCGGTCGCGAAAGCGCTGGTCGGCCTCGGCCAGTGTCGCCCGAATGCCTGCATCACGTCCAAAGCGGCTGGTGTGGTTTACCAAAGCCGCATCACTGCCGGGGATCGCCGCGTTGGGCGAGGTCGCCTGACCACCCAAAGCGGCAACCACATCTTCGAGGGGGCGCTGGTCGGTACGGTTGAACCCGCCCGGTGTCGGCGGTGGCAGATCGGAATAGCTTTCCGGTTCGGCCAAGGGCTTGGCGGGCACGATGGTGAAATCGTCCGGCCCTTCGCCCTGACTGCGCAAGTTGCGCAGGTTGGGTTCGCCACAGGCGCTCAGCAGGGTCACGGCCGCAAGGGCGGAGGCGATCAGCCGCATGTCCATTCCTCTTTGTCGTTGACCCGCATTATCGCAGCTTGGCTTCCCATGTCACGCACCCTTTTTGCGGCCCTTGCCCTCTTGCGCGAAGAACACAAGGCCAAAGGCCCCGGCAAAGATAAAGATGTCGGCCACATTGAACACAAACGGGTTGTCGATGCCGCAGCAGGACATGTTCAGGAAATCCTGAACATAGCCAAAGATCAGCCGGTCCAGCACATTGGCCAGCGCCCCCCCCACCAGCAGGCCCGCGCTTAGATAGGCCAGGCGCGATTGCGGGTGCCGCGTGACCCACCAGACCACAGCCACGCATATCAGCGCCGCGATGCTGACCAGCAGCCAGACCGGAATGCCGTAGCCCAGGCCAAAGTTGATGCCCCGGTTTTCACCGTAGATAAAGCGTACCAGCGGTGGAAACACGTCAATGGAGTTGAAGGGCGAGACCTGTAGCACATGGATCACCAGATATTTCGATATCTGGTCGGCCACAAAGGCAAGCACTGCGCTGATCCACAAAACCCGCATGACGCCTCTAATGCCGGAAATGGCGCATGCCGGTAAAGACCATGGCAAGACCTGCATCATCGGCTGCCGCAATCACCGCATCATCGCGCATCGACCCGCCCGGCTGAATGACCGCCGTCGCACCCGCCTCCGCCGCGGCCAGCAGCCCATCGGGAAAGGGAAAGAATGCGTCCGATGCCACAACCGACCCCTTGGCCGGTGTCGCGGGCAAGCCCAGATCATCGGCCATGCGTTGCGCCTTGGTCGCGGCGATGGTCGAGCTGTCCAGACGGCTCATTTGCCCCGCCCCGCCCCCCACGGTCGCGCCGTCCTTGACATAGATGATCGCATTGGATTTGACGTGTTTCGCCACCGTCCAGGCAAAGAGCATGTCGTCCAGTTCCGCCTCCGATGGTGCGCGTTTGGTCACGATCTGCAGCGCGTCGCGGTCAATGCGGCCCACATCCTTGTCCTGCACGAGAAAGCCGCCGGACACTTGTTTGACGGCAAGCCCCGCCACAGCCGCATCGGCCAAGCCATCTGTGGTGAGCAGCCGCAGGTTCTTCTTGTCTTTGAAAATGCGGATAGCGCCATCGCTTGCCCCGGGCGCAATCACCACTTCGGTGAAAATACCTGTGATCTCGCGCGCCGTGTCTTCGTCCAGCGATTGGTTCAGCGCGATGATCCCGCCGAATGCGCTGGTGCGGTCGCAATCAAAGGCGCGCGCATACGCCTGTTGCAAGGTGGCGCCGGTTGCCACACCGCAGGGGTTCGCATGCTTGATGATGGCGCACGCCGGGCCCTGGCCTGCAAATTCGCTGATCAGCTCGAACGCCGCGTCGGTGTCGTTGATGTTGTTGTAGCTCAGCGCCTTGCCCTGATGCTGTGTCGCCGTGGCGACGCCGGGCCGGGCCGTGCCGTCGGTGTAAAAGGCTGCCGCCTGGTGCGGGTTCTCGCCATAGCGCAGCTCTTGCGACAGCGCCCCGCCAAAGGTGCGGCGCCGCGGCGCCGCGCCCACCTGCGCCGCCATCCATGTGCTCACCGCCGTGTCATAAGCCGCTGTGCGCGCATAGGCCGTCTGTGCCAAGCGTTGCCGCAGGCCATAGGGCGTCTGACCACCATGTGCGTCCAACGCCTCCAGCACCACGGTGTAATCCTCGACATCCACCACCACGGTCACGTCCCCTTGGTTCTTGGCCGCCGAGCGGATCATCGCGGGCCCGCCGATGTCGATATTTTCGATCACCTCGTCATAGGCAGCGCCCTTGGCCACGGTCTCTTCGAACGGATAGAGGTTCACGACGACCAGATCGATGGGCGCGATCCCGTGCGTGTCCATAGCCTCCACATGGGCGTCGTTGTCGCGCAACGCCAGCAGCCCGCCATGGACCACCGGGTGCAGCGTCTTGACCCGGCCATCCATCATCTCGGGAAAGCCCGTCGCGTCGCTCACGTCCTGCACGTCCAGTCCCGCCTCGCGCAAGGTGCGCGCCGTCCCGCCCGTGCTCAGCAGGGCCACACCGTGCCGCGCCAGCGCGGTGGCGAACGCCACCAGCCCGGTCTTGTCGGAAACGGAGATCAGCGCGCGGCGCATCGGGGCGAGGTCGGTCATGGGCAGCAGGTCCTAGTCTTCGTGCATCACGCCCGGCTCTTCCCGGGCAAGGTCGCGGATGCCAATGGCAGTTTCCTGCGCTTTGGACAAGGACCAGCGGATGCGCGTGGCATAGCTCAGGGCGCGACCCGACAGCACAATCTGCAGGGCTCCGCGCGGCTTCAGCCGCCCCTTTTCCAGATAAACGCTGGGCTGCAGCTCGAGCGATTGCGTGCCGTCATGGCGGAACACCCAGATCTCTCCGCTCTTGAGGGCCATCGATACCGCGGCCCCGCCCAGATCCACCTCTGCATCGACCTCAGGGTGTAGATGAAACCGGATGTCAAAGGGCACCCCCGACAGCTTGTGCGCGTCCATCGCCCGGTCAAACAGCTTTTTCTCGCTGTCCTCCATGGCCAGCAGGATGTCTTCGCCCGCCATCCCGCGCCCGTCGAATGTCATCTCGAGCTGGCGCGCATGGGTCACGCCGTGCGTCTTGAGGTATCCGTCATGCCCGCCCTGAAACCGCAGCCCGTCGGGCGCATGGCTGACCTCGATGGGCACATGGGTGGGCGCATCCACCAGCGCCTCGCGCGCGGTGCGCCGTTCCGCCGGGCCCAGCCGAGCGCTGGAGTAGCCATCGAGGCACAGCGTGGAATGCGAAGGCGTTGCGCGCCCCGCCCGCCGCCAATCCGGGCCAAAGCTGGCCCCCGACCCGCAATTGACGATCAGCGGACGCCGACCGGAGGTCAGCTCGAACGCCAGGGTCGAGGCATGGGCGTTGTAACTTGCCTCGGGTCGCGGCGGCTTGGCCGCATCGATGATGACGGAGGTGCGCCCCGCACTCAGTCGGACAAACCCCATGGACAGCCCATCGGGCGTCCGGCTCTTGACGCCGGAGGCGGCCAGCGCATGATCCAGCCACCCTTCCTGACCGCGCCCACCGCCGTGAAACCGCGCGAGGCTGCCATCCGCATGGCGCAATGTCCGCAGCGTCGGCGCGATCCGTTCGATCGCGGCAAGGTGCGCGCGCGGCGTCTCCCGCTCGGCGTCCTGCAGGGCCGCGGCAGCCCAGGTCAGCAAGGTGAACACCTCGAGCAAGTCTTCGGGATTGCGGGTCGGCAAACCGCCCTGCGCGTCGATCTGGCGAAAGCACTCTTGCGACAGGGCCGTGATCGCCGGTTGGGCCAAATCCTCCAGCCCCTCCAGCGACAGGCCCGCATAGACCAGACCGGTCAGCGCCTCGAACCGCGGCAGGCCGGGGGCAGCCGCGTGCCACCGTTTGGCCAGAAACCGGGTCTGCTGCGCCAGCGACTGATAGAACGCGTCAGACTGGGCGGATTCCTGCCCGCGCAGCAGGAAAATCGCGTGGTTGATCCACCGGATCAGGCGCCGCCCGGTGAGGTCGGGCGTCCAGCCGGGCCCGCTGCCCCGCCCGAACCGCGCAATCCACGCCCAAAGCCACTCCTGGCCCAGCGTTCGGGTCGATGCATCGCCCACCGCCACCAGATCATCGAGCCACGCAAAACCATGGATCGCGGTTTCATAGGCGCGGTCGGGTGCGGCAACGTCCCAGATCGGCGTGCCCTTGGCCTCGATCAAACTGCCCGCAAACAGGTAATTTCCCGCCACCAGCTGCCGACCACGGGCAAAGCTGCCGATTGTCCGGGGCTCGGGCGTGGACACGAATGCAGTTGCCGCCGACGCTTTGGTCGCGCGGCGGGCATGCCAACGGTTCAGAAACCTGGCTTTGCGGGCTGCAAACCCCGAGCGGGTGGACATCGACACTGCCTCAATGCGTCTTGGTGGCGCTTTTGGCGGCACTCTAACCCTTGGTCCGGATCAAGTCACGTCTTCTCAGGCACCCTTGCGCAGCATCGCAATATAGAAGCCGTCCATGCCCCCTAGATCAGGCCAGTAATCGGGGCGCAGACGCAGCCCGCCCTCTTCGGTGATCCATGCGGGATCGACGCCCGGCTGGTCGAGCGCGCTGCGGTCAATTGCAAGTCCCGGATGCCGGGCCAGCGCCTCTTCGACCTGCACTTCACCCTCGTCGGGCAGCAGCGAACAGGTGCAAAACACCAGCCGCCCGCCGGGTTTCAACAAGGTCATGGCATGGTCGATCATCCGCGCCTGCTGGTCGATCAGCGTACCAAATTCGCTGCCGTCCTTGGCATGTGGCAGATCCGGATGCCGCCGCAGCGTGCCCGTGGCTGAACATGGCGCATCAAGCAGGACGGCATCGTATTGCCCTGTCACCTCCAGCGCGTCGCCCGCGATTACCTTGGCCTGCAACTTGGTGCGGATCAGGTTCTGCCGCACCCGCTCCAGCCGTCCTTCGGAGATATCGAGCGCCGTGACATCAGCACCCGCCGCGGCGAGTTGCAGCGTCTTGCCGCCGGGGGCGGCACACAGGTCCAGCACGGTTTCACCGGCTTGCGCATTCAGGATCCGCGCGGGCAGGGCGGCGGCGGCATCCTGCACCCACCATTCCCCGCCGTTGAACCCGGGCAAAGTCGACACCTGCACCGGTGCGTGCAATCGGATCGAACCGGTCGGCAACAGCGTTCCGTCCACCTGCGCCGCCACTGCGGCTGCGTCGCCCCGTGCCGTCAGATCCAGCGGCGCGCCCGCAAATTGCGCACTCTCCATGCCTGCCACTGCTTCGGGGCCCCAGGCGCTGACCAGCGGCCCGCGCAGCCATTTGGGCACGCGGGGCACGCGCAACTTGGCCCAATGCGCGGCCCCGCCATCCGTGACCTTGCGCAGCACCGCGTTGGTCAACCCCTTGAGGTGACCGTAGCGCTTGTGCTTGCCCACGATGCTCACCATCGCGTTCACGACCCCATGCGCGGCGGCCCCCTGACACAGCTCGACCGTGCCCACGCGCAACGCATTGCGCACATGCAGCGGCGGCGGCTTTTGCAGATGTTTTTGCAGCACTCGGTCGGCCCGTTCGAGCCCGCGCAACGTCTCTGTCGCCAACCGTTGGGCGCGGGCGCGGTCATCCGGGCTCAGCCGGTCCAGCGTGCCCGCCGCCAGCAGTTCCGCCATCAGCTTGCCCTCGCCCATGATCTGGTCGAGCAGGTAGATCGCGCTGCGCCGCGCGGGCACGCCCACATCGCGCGCAGCATTCGGGCCAGGTTTGGTCATGCGTCAGTCTTTCTCATCCCGCCCCGCTTGCCGGGGCCAAGGCGCGCCGTATATCAGGGGGTATGACCAACAAAAACCCCTATACCGACGATACATCGCACCTGCCGCCCGCCGCACAACGGGCGCTGGCCGAGGCCGCAGAACGGCGCAAGGCGGAACAAGAGCTATCGTTGCCGACAGAGCTTGGTGGCCGCGACGGTCCCGAGCCTGTGCGTTATGGTGATTGGGAGAAAAAGGGGATCGCGATCGATTTCTGATCGCTGCGCAATTCAGCGCAGCCGGAACATCGCCGAGTCGCCCGCGCCCCGATCAGATGTGAACTTGATCCGGCCGTCGGGTGTCGCCTGCACTTCCTGACAATTGTAACCAAGCGCGTCGCCACCCCAGAACAGGTCGCGGCAGAAATAGCCGTCCTGCCACGACCATGATCCTTCGACATCCCAGCGTGCGCCCCGGCCCGCAATGCGGCCATCCGGTGAAACCGTCAGCTTAATCAAAGGTCGTGTGAGCGTCTTGTTCTTGATCAACGTCACAAATTCCTGCTGGCTTTCCACCTTTTTCAGGTCGGCCCACGCCGGGGTAGACAGGGCAACGGCAGCGGCGATGACAGACAGGAACAGGCGCATGGTTTCAGACCTCGTAGAACTAGAGTACGTGTTACCCATACGGCTCTACCCGCGCATCGGTTCACCCATGAGGTCGAAAAAAGGATATTTTGCGACCGGTAAACGCGGCGTTAATCCCGCAGGCCCAGCACATCCACCATGTCATATTCACCCGGCGCCTTGTCCTGTGCCCAAAGCGCTGCCTTGAGCGCGCCGCGGGCAAAGATCGCCCGGTCGCTTGCCACGTGGCGCAGCGTGATCCGCTCGCCCGGTGCGGCAAAGAGCACGTCATGCTCGCCCACGATGTCGCCGCCGCGAATGGCGGTAAAGCCGATGTCGCCGCGCGTGCGCGCGCCCGTGATCCCGTCGCGTCCCGAATCGCGGACGTCCGCCAGCGCCACGCCGCGCCCCTCTGCCGCCGCCTCGCCCAGCATCAGCGCGGTGCCCGACGGCGCGTCGACCTTGTGGTGGTGGTGCGCCTCGATCACCTCGATATCGAAATCGGCATCCAGCGCGGCGGCCACACGCCGCGTCAGTTGCACCAGCAGGTTGACGCCCAGGCTCATGTTCCCCGCCCGCACAATTGCGCAATGGCGCGACGCAGGCTCCAGCGCCGCGATTTGCGTGTCGGTCATGCCGGTGGTGCCGATCACGTGCACCGCACGGGCCTGCGCGGCCACATGGCTCAGCGCGATGGTCGCCTCGGGCGCGGTAAAGTCGATCACCGCCTGCGCCCGCGCCATCGGCTCGAGCGCGTCGTCATAGACCATCACGCCTGACGCCTGACCGCACATCACCTCGCCCAGATCTCGCCCGATCCAGTCATGCCCGGGCCGTTCCAGCACACCCACCAGATGTGCGGCATCGCTGGCCATGATCGTCTCGATCAGCATCTGCCCCATGCGGCCCGATGCACCGGCCACCACAATCCCGATCCCGTCTGCCATGTCCACGTCCCCTTGGCGATTTCCCGCTGTCCTAGCGCGTGACGCTTCGCTTGGCAAAGGGCGGACAACGGCTTAGATGGGACCGATGGCAAAGAACAAGTTTCATGACGGACCCGGTCCCTCGCAACGGCAGCTGCGCGTGGGCGAGCTGATCCGGCGCACCCTGTCGGATGTGCTGGCGCGCGGCGATGTGCACGACCCCGACCTCAACCGCATGTCGATCACCGTGGGCGAGG
>ERZ1740067.2470-NODE-2470-length-11236-cov-5.363653_pt1 | contig 11236 bp, 10 predicted proteins | sample MGYA00581736_ERZ1740067 | MGnify/ENA primary metagenome ERZ1740067 (study PRJEB43018, sample SAMN04849236) | marine metagenome | isolation source: floating plastic debris | place: Pacific Ocean | collected 2008-08-27 | study: EMG produced TPA metagenomics... | reverse complement strand
GCCTGAATTTGTTTGATGGCTTGGCTTTCTATGCGGTAAGTAGACGTTCCTTCTTTGCTTCTAACCCGTTTGGCGGTAACGGTGATTTCTTCCAGGCTAAGAAAGTCTTCCTTTAATCTAATTTGTATGTTTGCCAAATCCTCTACCCGACTCAAATCTAATAATTCGGTCTTGTAGCCAACAATACTGATTTGTATTCTAAAGTTTTTATGGGGTAATTTTATCAAAAATCTCCCCTCATCATTCGTAAAGGTTCCCAGGTTTAGATCTACAACCGCTACCGAAACGTAAGAAAGCGGTTCGTTATTGGTATCGGTAATCTTTCCCTTGATATTTACTTGTTGAGCAAATGAAAAACTTGAATAAAAAACGATCAGTAACAGGCGAAATTTATATTTCAACTTTGAAATCATTTCGCAAGAATGTGAATTTATTTTTATTTAGACTAATTATAAATAAATCAAAATTCCGATAAGATTCTACCCCCCGTAGAATTAAAATAGGCATTTGAAATTCCAAGTTATTTTTTATCTCAGCCCCACCCTCCTACCAAAAAAAATGACGTAGTGTTTTTCTTTTTATTACAAATAATATTTGGTTTCCTATTTTTTTTGTAAAAAAAACTTAACCACTACAGAATATGATTTTTTCAATAAACTAGCGTAGGAAATTAGCTTATCGATTAGTAAACCTTTAAAAAGTAAGCTTTATTTGATTACCGAAATTACAGCCTCTTCTGTTTTAAGTCTATTGGCAATCAGTCAAAAAGTTCAAGTGATGGATTCAAGAATCCAGGGCGAAGGACAATGTCGTTTAATGAAGGAAAAAATGTTGATTCACGTATCGCTTTCGGCGGTCTCCCTTCGGTAAGACCACCGAATGGGATGTGTGCGTATATCAGGTTTTCGTGGTCATCGACTACTTCCCCTCATTTGGTCTTACTGACATTTGATCTTATGGTAAAGAAACCAAATGAAACGAATCCCAAACAGTAAGTTGACACGAGTCATTCTAAAGATCATTTCCTTCGTTATTCGACATTCGATGATCGACATTCAAAATTCATTTTTGCTGCAGTAGTTCTTAACTTAATGGCATTGGGTTGAAGGATGTACTTAGCTAGGCTAGGTATTCTTATGATCAATGATCTATCACCTCACAATGAGGTAGCCAAGCCTTGGCTTTATCCACCTCTGAACTGGGAAGAGAATTACTCCGGATGTTCAGAAATTTTAGTTTATGCAAATGTCTGATTCCTTCGGGTAGGGTGGTCAAGTTATTTTTGAGCACAATCAAAAACTCCAAATTGGTAAGTAATCCAATGCTATCGGGCAATTTCACCAATTGGTTACTTCCTAGCTGTAGTTCTTTTAGTTTGGTGAGCTTGCCAATGGTCTCTGGCAAGTAATTCAGATGATTATTCGTAAAACGCAAGCTCTCCAGGTTGGTTAGTGTTCCCAACCAATCAGGAAGGGTAGTAAGTCCATTGTGCTCTAAAAGTAACTCTTTTAGGCTGGTCAAATGTTGTAAACAATCGGGAAGCGTAGACAACAAGTTCGATTTTAAATACAACTCTTCCAAATTTACCAGTTTCCCCAAACCTTGAGGCAGCGATTTCAAGTTATTGCTACACAAGTCCAACGTACGCAATGCCTGGAAATTCCCAATCCACTCGGGGAGTTGCTTCACATCGTTTGCACTGAGATCTATATCTTGCAAGGCGGTTAAAGTGATCAGGCATTCAGGTAACACTTCTAGGTTATTCCAGGTCAAGCACAACCTTTGCAAAGCGGATAAATTACCCAAGCCATCGGGCAAAGAAGTAAGCTCATTGTCGGCTACATTCAATTCTACCAGGTTGGTCAATTTGCCGATGCTCTCTGGAAGCACCTTCAATTCATTTTCCAACAAACTCAACTGCTGCAAGTGCCTTAGTTGGCCTATGGTGTCGGGCAGCATGGTCAATGAACGTCGAGCCGCATCGATACGGGGTTGATTCAATACCGCAATATGAGCGGGTAACAATTCCTCTTCGTTGTCTAACTCGTTTATCAAACAATGATATAACCCTCGATAGGTCATCAACCTGGCCGATAAATCAATCTCGGGCAAGCCTTTGGCCATTTCCAGGGCTATGGCCACGTTGGCTTCATCGGGAGAATGCAGGAGCTGTAAAAATTTTTCTTGTAAATGCATTGAATTTTCAATAATTGGTCTTGCCTTTGTTCTAACGTGAAACAACGCTAGAACAAAGGCGCATGAATCAACCCGCCATCATTTAAAATCGTGGCTCCAGTACAATAAGACGCTGCATCAGAAGCTAAAAATACCGCCAAGCCAGCCATTTCTTCGGGAGTCGCAATGCGCTTCAGCGCGGTATTTCGAGCAATTTTATCCCGCATTTGCTCGTTTTGAACCAAGGCTGCGCTCAGTTTGGTATCCACAAACCCTGGACAAATCACATTCACCCGAATATGGTCTACTCCCCATTCCGCGGCTTGGTTGTTTCCTAGCATAATCAAAGCTGCTTTGCTAATATTATAAGCCCCCATCATATGCGAAGCATGGACGCCCTCTATCGAGCTAATGTGAATGATGCTCCCTCCCCCTTGTTTTTTCATCACGGGATACACCAAATTGCTCAACTCCAGGGCCGCATTGATATTCACATCCATTGTTTTTTGGTAGGCTTCCATATCCATTTTGGCAATTGGCCCAAAGTAAGGGTTGGTACCGGCATTGTTTACCAAAATATCGATTCGGCCAAATTTTTCTAAAGTTTGATTGACCAACCTTTCCCGGTCTTCGGCTTTGGCTACGTGGCAAGCTACCCCAGCGGCTTTGAATCCTTCTTTTTCAAAACCAGCTGCCACCTCATCTACTGCAGCTTGCTTACGACTGCTTACTACTACTGTTGCGCCAAACTCGGCCATTCCTCTTGCCATGGCTTCGCCAATGCCTTTAGAAGCTCCAGTAATAATGGCTACTTTTCCGGTAAGGTCAAATTTTGATTTTATCATTTGTCGTTAATGGTTAATTGTGAATTAATCAATTTGTTTCTGCACTATTCCTTAGTAACGCGTTCGCAATAACTGTCGGTTTTCTCTACTCCCTGAACTGCTGGGCTTCGTTATTTTTATTGCCCGTAGCGCTGCTATGGGCGCAAAAAATGCCTCGCCCAACAATTCATGCATATGACCAAATCAGACACTTATTTTGAAAGCGTTACTTAGATCAAACTTAACATACATCAAGTACATATTAAAATTTTGCTCGGATCTTTGTAACAAATCAATTTTCAAGCATTTATGAACATGATCAAATATATTTTTATGCTGATTTTAAGCCTTCACTTCAGGCAAGTCAGTCAAGCTCAAGACAGGTCTCTACAGTCCAACGTAAATCTTCGCATCAGCTTTTTAATGGTTCCCTTTACCCCTTTACTCACCCTAGAAACCCGCACAGTGGGCCACCTTACGGTTCAGTTGGAGAGCAATTTTCGTGATACCCACGGGGTGAATCTAAAGTGGTACCCTCAGCAGCGTATGCAAGGGGGGTATCTGTTTACGGGAAAGGCTTGGGTCCAAAACAGTGAGTTGCGAGATGATGAACGCCTCACCTTACTTCCCTATGCTGGCGGTGGTTTTGCCTGGCGTTTTGGTCGGCAAAAAGCTTGGATTTGGGATACTCGCTTGGGCATTGGTCCTACCCTCAACGCAGATCGTAATTTTGTATTGCCTGTCATCAAGAGTGGGTTGGGACGTACTTTTTAAAAAAATCAAAATACCTTCATTTGAATTATCATATGATCGCTCTAAAACTTATCTATTTTGCCAATGTATTGGTAGCAGGTTGGGTTTCTCTTACCAGTCTATTTGCCCCCAAGACCGCCCAAGCTACTGTCTTCACCAATCAATTTGCTTATTCGGAAGCCATCCGTCTGGTGGGGGCTTTGTGGGGTGCCATCTTTATTTTGTCATTGCTTGGTTTGTTTTTTCCAAAAAACATGAGTTTGGTCTTGCTATTTCAACTTATATACAAGGCTTCCTGGCTTTTGTTTGCGGCATTGCCTGCTTCGCTAAGGGACGAGCCTTATCCCAAATCAATGGCGACTTTTTTTGTGGTATGGGTATTGGTGTTGCCCTTTGTAATTCCTTGGAAAAACTTGTTTGGTTCTTAACTTCTGTTTACTTCTACAAATATAGTCATCACACCCTCCAGGGTTTTAAGCTAATCATTATCTATAAGCATACAATGTTGCTGAAGGTTGAATGCTTACAACATGCATTCGTGATCAAACTCATTATGTCCCTAAATTTAAACCCAGAGTGATATAACGCTTTTGCTAGTTACAATATTTTAGTTTTTAGTATATATATTTGCACTTTAGTATACATTTATAAACTTAGATAAAATTTATGAAGGATTCATATAAAGACGGACAAGAAAAAAACAAGGTAAAGGCTATGATTAAGGAACTAGGGCTCAATTATAAAGAATTTGGACAACAACTCGGAATAAGTGAAGCTGCAGTAAAAAGAGCTTTGAGTAAAAATGTACCTAGTCCAACTTGGGTTTATGCTATATTATATGCCAAACATCATTACAAGGCAAATCAATAAGTATATAAATATATACTTTTAGATATATAAATAAACTTTAGTATATATAAATAAACTTTTATTTGAATAATACCGTAGACAAATTAAAATGTTTTAAGGTGTTATTTAAATAAAATTACAATGTTATTCCAAAATATTCTTTCCCAAAAGGCGATCACCAAAGCCTACTATGTCATCTTTCTATGCATCCTCTCTTTTCATTCTAATGCGCAATCAGTCAATGCCTGGACACCAGTAGACGACATTGGCAAGTCAGCATTAAAATATCTGGAAAGTATCAAACAAAAGAAAACTAAGAGGAACCTAGAAAATGAATTAGCTGACATAGGACATAAAATTTCTTATGCTAACGCAAGGCTAGATGAAATCATACCTATGTTAAATGCCTTCAACCTGTTGAAAGCCAATGCTCATGAAAGAGGCCTTGGAAAAGTTTCTCATAATCGTTTTGAAACAATCATCAAACGATTTGTGACTGAGATACCTGAATTTAGAAACCCTACAAAAAGAGTAGGCAAAGCCCTAGAGCATCTCAAAGATATCAACAAATCTTCTCATTTGCTCATGAAGTATGGATCAGGATACGCAATGGAGGCTGGAGCTGCAATGGTAATTGTTCATACCTTAATAAATTACGCAGGAGACCACCTTGAGCCACAAACCAAAAGAAAGTATTTGTCTGGTTTTGTGAAATATTTTCAGGAAACGGATAGGCATCTACATGATGTAATCGTTGCTCATGGTAAGGCAACTCCAGATTATACTGGGATGAGCAAAGAACAGATTAAAAAAGCTGAGGATCTTAGAGGCAAGCATAGTAGAGCACTAGTCAAATTCAGAGAAAAGATTCAACGTTTCCTATCTTTAGTTGAAATTTGGAAGAATAAGCCTGGGTATCTTCCCAGGGTCACTGGCAAAAAGTAATTTGCAAAATTATATGGAGCTAGAGTACAGACCTACTCTAGCTTTTTTTGTTCTACAAGTGCATTATTTTACTCGAAGTTATGATGCTTTCTTTCAATTCTACAAATAGATCGATCCTTCCTTAAACATAACACCGTGATAAGGACAAGCTTCATTACCGCAATCGTGCTTGGAGTAAATACCAAAACTGTGGTGTTTGATGCGTTTCTTCTTGAGGATTTTTGCTTGATTATGACGAATGTCTTGCCAAATCTGCCGCTCATCGGCTACAGTAAGTACTTCCTCTTCTCCCAGTACCAAGTGTTTGTAATAAGTATGGGGGTCTTTTACTTGCAAAAAAAGGTATGATTTGTAAAAAAATTCGTGGGCAAAGTCTCGCAACTCTATTTTTTGCTGCAGAGTCAGCTTTTCGTTTTCTAAAATACCCCGATACAATCCCAAAGAATTAAAGTTGGTGTATTTTTTACGCTGAATGACGGTTTCTTTGATTTGCTGGTAAGAAAGTTGGTTAAATTGTTTCTTAATTTTCATAAAGAAGTAATCACTTTTATTTTTCTGTTTTACTAATCTCGCATCATGTAACCTGCCGCATTTTTGTGTCCTCCTCCTCCATAGGTACGGGCCACCGCCGACACGTCAAATTCCCCAATTGAACGCAAACTATAGCGGGTTTTGTCGTTAGAATCGAAATACACCATCGAGAAAGGGCTTTCGGGATACAATTCACACAAGCGATTGCCAATCTCGCTTTGTAGCACTCCACTGTTCACCGTAGGTACCATATGTCCACCTACTTTCGTCATCCGCATGTTTCGGCAGAGTTTATCTACTGTCAGGTTTTGGTAACGCAGAATGGCTTCTCCTTCAGTAATGAGGTTATCAAGATTGAATTTGTCCCATAACTTAAAATCCATGTCATAAGAAAGCAACGACGCGATCACCTTTTTGGTATCTTTGAGATCAAAACGCCATAAATCCTTGTCTTGAATGTGTAGAATCAATGGTGGAATCTCGTCATTGGGGTGAAAATACTCCCAGGCCAACACTGCTCCGCTTTTTTCCAGATCAAATGTAATAGATAAATTAGGGGCGTCTGATGGTTCAATGCTCCCCAAATCTTCCTCAGCGGTTTTATGATGGTCTAATACAATCACCTCATGCATTTCATCAGCCAAATCGAGCAATTCCTGACGAGAATAACTAAAATCGACAATGTACACTTGCGACTTCTTCTTGAGTTTGGGCATTGGGTTGTTATACTTTACAGGTAGATAAATTGCCTTGCCGCCATAGATTTTCCAAGCCGCATATGCAGCGCCAAAACCATCGGTACAGTGCGCATGGTAAAGTACATAAGTTTTCATAAGAGAAGCGTCTTTACTTTGAGAATAGAAGCCACCTTGACTTCAATATATAAACATTAAACATAGCAAAAAAACGTGGTTCTTCAAAGTCTAGAAGGTTCAACTGGGTACCGTTCTATTTTTAAAGTGCAATAAAAACCCGCTTTTGTCCGCACATATTTTAAAGGAATGATTATTTTTGAAATCTGGATAAATCAATTCGTGATTGGTTTGGCTACTTTTCTACATAATTTGAAAAGCTTTAAACCTTCCCCAATTGAATTTAAAGTTTGTTTAAATCCTAAAAAAATCAGGTCTTTTACGATATATTTGATTATATCTTGTTAAATTATCAGACAATCCCTCTAAAATTTGACGCATTTAATCCTAGAATATTTCGGAAAATACATCTTAAACAACAATTTAAACAAGCACTTACAAACTTAGATCATTAATTACTTAGAAGAATATGAAAAAAAATGCGCGTTGGTGGACACTTGTGTTCCCTTTATTAATTTCTCTGGCACTGGCAAGTACTTTACAAGCTCAAAATAACCTCAATACTTTCCTCCCAGTGTTCGATTGGCAAGGCAACCCTTACCGCGCTGCCTCGGGGGCTCCTGGTGAGAAGTATTGGCAAAATCGAGCTGATTATACCCTCTCGGTCAGCCTCGATGATCAAACCCATCAATTGAAAGGACACGTCGCCATTACTTATACCAACAACAGTCCTCAAGCATTGGAATTTTTATGGTTACAATTGGGTCAAAACCGATTCAAAGAAAATTCTCGGGGGGCAGTCAATGTCTCTACCAGTGGAGGACGCTATATTGGTGACTTTGACGGGGGCTATAAAATATCTAACGTACGAGTAAAAGCCAATAAAAAAAGTTACGATGCCCAATACCTCATCAGTGATACCCGCATGCAGGTACAACTTGATAAAAATTTGGCAGCAAAAGGCGGAAAACTTGTATTGGAAATGGACTTTGAGTTTAAAGTGCCACAATATGGGATGGATCGTTGTGGAAGATTAAAAGTAAAAAATGGTTTGATTTACAGCATTGCGCAGTGGTACCCTCGTTTGTGTGTATACGACGACATCAAAGGCTGGAACACGGCTCCTTATTTGGGGGCGGGTGAGTTTTATTGCGAATATGGGAATTTTGATTTTAAAGTCACTGTTCCTTACGACCACATTGTAGTGGCTTCGGGTAAGTTACAAAACCCCAAAGAAGTGTTGACGAACACCCAAATCAAGCGTTTTGCCAAAGCGGCAAAAAGCGATAAAACGGTGATGATCATCGAGAAAGACGAAGTAGGTAAAACCAAAAAAACCCGCCCTAAACAAAACGGTACCCTTACTTGGCACTTCAAAATGGAAAACAGCCGGGACATTGCCTGGGGATCTTCTAAAGCTTTTATTTGGGATGCTGCCCGAATCAATTTACCCAGTGGCAAAAAGGCCTTGGCTCAATCAGTATACCCAGCCGAGGTAGATGGCAAAAATGCTTGGGGCCGCTCTACCCAATACACTAAGTTTTCTATTGAATATTATTCCAAAACTTGGTTTGAGTACCCTTATCCGGTGGCAGTCAATGTGGCCAGTAATGTAGGTGGAATGGAATATCCAGGGTTGTCGTTTTGTGGATGGCGTGCTGCCGGAGGCAATCTATGGGGAGTGACTGATCATGAGTTTGGTCACAACTGGTTTCCAATGATTGTGGGAAGCAACGAACGCCTATATCCTTGGATGGACGAAGGCTTCAATCAGTTTATCAATCACTACAGTACATTGGCATTCAATAAAGGAGAATACAAAAGAACCGCTTTTTTGGGATCTCCCTTTTTAGCCGGAATGCTACGTTCTTCCAGATCCGAGAGCATCCATACTTACCCCGATATTGTGAGCAATTCCCAAAGCCTGGGTATGACCGCCTATTTCAAGCCAGCCATGGGCCTTTTCATGTTACGAGAAGTCATTTTGGGACCAAAGCGCTTCGATTATGCTTTCCGTATGTACATCAAACGTTGGGCATACAAACACCCTACGCCTATAGACTTTTTCAATACGATGGAAAACGCGGGCGGAGAAGAGTTGGATTGGTTCTGGAAAAAATGGTTTTATACCACCGAAACCATTGACCAAGGCGTAGTTGATGTGCGTTACGTAAAAAACAAGCCTGAACAAGGTGCCATTATCAAATTAGAAAACAAGGGAGGCGTATTGATGCCCGTGCTTTTGGAAATAGAAGAAGAAAACGGAACCAAAAAAACGGTGAAACTATCCGTAGAAATTTGGTTCAAGGGGAACAAGTTCAATTATGTACACAACAGCAAAAGTAAAATCAAAAAAGTGCGTATTGACCCTCAAAACCTGGTATCGGATGTAAACAAAGCCAACAACACCTGGACTGCAGGGAAATAGTAACATTTGCTTGGCAAAGTAATTCAGTAATAAACGTGATTGTCTCAAAAGTAGGCTATTCGAGACAATCACGTTTTTTGTATTAATCCCTAAAATTAAAATTGACAATCGGCATCAAGCGAAGTAGTAAAGGGTTTTCTTTGACGTAATTGAGCAACCCAATTTGAACGCCCTTCAGCTTTCGGGCATAGTTGAATACCCCAATGGTAACGCCTTTTTGTTCTCCTCTAATATGGTTGAAGGCACTGATGGCCAAGCCCCGCATGGTACCATTGTCTACCACTCGCAAATAAGCCGGAGCGATATGTACTCCAGTAAGGTGTTTTCCCCCCATGACGGTTGAAACAGACAATCCAGAAATTTTTCTCGCCCCAATCGCAATGCCGGCCACATTAACGCCTAAAACACGATCGCCAGCTGCTACCGCTATCCCTCCTACGTTTATCCCAGAGAGATTGTCTCCAGCTGCTACTGCAACCCCCGCCATATTGATCCCAATTACATTGCCACCAGACGCCACAGCAATCGCTGATGCCGAAATTCCAGTAATATTTTGACTTGCAGCCACCGCCAGGCCTCCAATTGTGATTCCTTTGATACGCTCCCCTGAAACTGCGGCCAAGCCTCCAACCGAAATGCCAGCCAATTGATCGCCTGCACCTACCCCACCCAAACTCACATTGATTCCAGTTGCTTTTCTACCCGCGCCTAAGCCCAGCCCAGCTACATTGATCCCAAATAGGTCTTCACCCGCACCTAGGCCCAAACCTGCCACATTGATTCCTCGTAGTTTGTTGCCTGCACCCAAACCTAGGCCGGCTATATTTACTCCTGTCATATTGTTGCCTGCCCCCAGACCCAAACCACCAATACTAATTCCAGACAAGTTTTTTCCTGCACCAAGTCCAAGGCCTCCAACATTGATTCCACCTACATTGTTACCCGCTCCTGCGCCCAAAGCTCCAACATTGATTCCGTACATCGACTCAGTTGCCCCTACTCCAGCTCCAATGGCTATTCCTCGAATGTTTTTGGCCCCGGTAAGGGGTAAACCAATCGCAATCCCAGTAATTTTGCTCTGAATGCCTTCATCAAAATCATAAGGGTTCCAAAGTGTTACATTGATGCCGTTAACTTTCTCGACACCATAGTCTCGATAATTGAAACGAACCCCATTAAATTTTTTGGAGTTACCAAAGCCAATCCCAGTGTGCTTGATAGCTAGATTAAAGCCTCCACCAGCATCCTGAGCAAAAACGAAATGATTTGAGGAAAAAATAAAAAGGAATAATACGAGTAATACTTTCATAGAAAGCAGGTTACATTTTTTGTCTTCTTTTTTCATGGTTCAAATGGTTCAATGGTTTGGAAGGAAGACAACCTAATGTAGTGAGGAGGTTGCATGCGACGCAGAAAAAGACAAAAAAACCGGCAAATCCTGTATAAGAGGAAGAGCAAAGGCAAGCCAAAGCGAAAGATTCAAGCAGTTGGTACTACTTATAGTATCACGCTGGCTAAAGTTTGTTCATTGACTGGTTTGGGCAAAAAATCAATCACAAACTCATATTTTTTGATATGTTCGGATTGAATCTCAGAAGTTACTCCTGAGATAATAATGACTTTGGTCTCAGGATACTTTTGATAAAACGTCTTGGAATACTCTTCCAGAAAGTCATTTCCATTGCCTAGTGGCATGTTCCAATCCATGCTAATTAGATCGGGGAAATCTTGTACCTGATCACATTCCTCAAGGTACTGCAAGGCAGTCACTCCGCTCATCTTGAGCAGAATTTTCTTGCAACCAGTAATTTTAGAAAGAAGCTTATAGTTGAGGTAGATAAAAGTTTTGTCATCGTCTACCACCAAAATATGCTGATACTTAGCCGACATCAGAAGAGCGACGTGAAAGGAAAAACAAT
>ERZ1740067.2469-NODE-2469-length-11243-cov-5.088488_pt1 | contig 11243 bp, 9 predicted proteins | sample MGYA00581736_ERZ1740067 | MGnify/ENA primary metagenome ERZ1740067 (study PRJEB43018, sample SAMN04849236) | marine metagenome | isolation source: floating plastic debris | place: Pacific Ocean | collected 2008-08-27 | study: EMG produced TPA metagenomics... | reverse complement strand
GACCGCTGATTGATCCAGGCCAGAAAGTCCGGCAGTTTTTCCTGTGTCATTGATTGCGGGCTGGTGTCGCAAAACTCGATCCAGGTCGTGTTGATGGCTTCCCAGAGCTCGGCGGTGATACCAGTTCGCACGGCACGGGCATTGTTTCGCGACAGCTCCAGGCAATTGCGGATGCTGATCGGGTTGTCCTTTGAGAAGACCATATAATTGGTGACGTGCCGTGAGTGCAGCTCGTCATGCTTATCATTATACCCGGTTTCTGCGCCTGAACAGGCAAGAGCAAACTGCCAATGGTGACCTTCGGCTTGCCCGTCGTACGCCATAATGGCCCCGCGATAGGCGACTTCCATCAGCCGGGTGATATTTTGAGCCCGCTCCTGATAGCGCGACATCCAGAACAAGGAGGCGGCGGTTCTTCCTAGCATGTTGTCTCAGTCCTCCAGAACCCAGGTGTCTTTGGTGCCGCCGCCCTGGCTGGAGTTGACCACCAGGGAGCCTTTTTTCAATGCGACGCGGGTCAATCCGCCAGGTGTGATGCGCACTTGATCGCCAATCAGGACAAACGGGCGCAGATCCACGTGGCGGGGTGCAATGCCGGAAGCGACATGGGTGGGACAAGCGGACAAGGCGAGTGTCGGCTGGGCGATGTAATTGGATGGGTTGCTTTGGAGAACCTTCCTAAATTCTGCAATCTCCCTTTTGGAAGCCGTTGGACCGATCAACATGCCGTAGCCACCGGACCCGTGAACCTCCTTCACCACGATACCGGCGAGATTGTCGAGCACATAAGCAAGATCATCTTCCCGCGAACAGTTCCACGTGGGCACATTGTTGAGGATCGGTTTTTGACCGGTGTAGAACTCAATAATGTCCGGCACATACGCGTAGATGGCCTTGTCATCGGCAATTCCTGTGCCCGGCGCATTACAGATCGTCACATTGCCAGCCCGATAGGCATCAAACAGTCCGGGGACGCCCAGCATACTGTCCGGATTGAAGGTGAGGGGGTCGAGGAACGCATCGTCGATCCGGCGGTAAATCACGTCGACCTGTTTTGGCGCCCGGGTCGTGCGCATGAAGACCTTACCGGCATCGACAAACAGATCGCGGCCTTCAACCAGCTCTACGCCCATGCTGTCGGCCAGGAACGCATGCTCAAAATAGGCGGAGTTGTAGATACCAGGTGTCAGGACGACGATGGTCTGCTCTGATTTTGCCGGATCCGGGGCGACGCTTTCGAGCGTCTGGCGTAGATTTTCCGGATAGCGTTCGACGGGTGCCACATTGTGGGTTTGGAACAACTCCGGGAAGAGACGCATCATCGTCTCCCGGTTCTCCATCATATAGGAGACACCGGACGGGGTCCGCGTGTTGTCTTCCAACACGTAAAACTCGTTCTCAGAAACTCGGACCAGATCTGTCCCGATAATGTGGGAATAAACCTTCCGCGCCGGGGTGAACCCGGCCATTTCCGGCAAAAATGCCTCGTTCTGCAGGATCAGGTTCGCCGGAATGCGCCCGGCGCGGATAATTTCCTGGCGATGATAAATGTCGTGAAGGAAAGCGTTGAGGGCGCGAACCCGCTGGTCGATGCCCGCCGACAGGCGGCGCCACTCCGAAGCAGAGATGATCCTGGGTATCGGATCAAAGGGAATAAGCCGTTCTGTTGCTTCTTCTGCACCGTAAACCGCAAAGGTAATTCCGAGGCGGCGGAAGATGGTTTCCGCATCACGGCTCTTCTTAGATAAAAAACTGTTTGGCTTGTCTTGAAGCCAACTGGCGATTCTTGAATATGGGGCCCGCGGACTGCCGTCCTTTTCGAGCATCTCATTGAAAAACCCAGAGTTGTCAGACATTGCCTCCCCGCTTGCTTTGTTAATTGAGACTAGGATGGCAGGCCGGATCTGACAACCCAAGGTCATTTTAACGGCGTATTCTGCCTAATTTCTAGGCAAAATTGATAGGGCTGCAGGCGGAGGAAGGCGGGAAACTCACCAAATCGCGCCGAATTCAGACTGCGGGATCACACCGGCCATTCTCCCTTGTGCTGACTTTGCCGGGTTCGGAGGGCATGCTAGGACCAAACAAGACAAAGACATTGGGAGACCCAGATGAGAGACGTTCTGGTGGAGTTGGAGCAGCGGCGGGAAACGGCCAAGATGGGTGGCGGCCAGCGGCGTATCGACTCCCAGCATTCCAAAGGCAAGCTGACCGCTCGGGAGCGGATCGAAATCCTATTGGACGAAGGTTCGTTTGAAGAGTTTGACATGTTTAAGCAGCACCGCTGCACCGATTTCGGCATGGATGAGCAGCACATACCTGGCGACGGCGTTGTCACCGGCTGGGGCACGGTCAACGGCCGAACCATCTATGTGTTCTCCAAGGACTTTACTGTATTCGGTGGTTCACTTTCCGAGGCCCATGCTGAGAAAATAGTCAAACTGCAGGACATGGCCCTGCAGAACCGGGCACCGATCATCGGTCTTTTCGATGCGGGCGGTGCGCGTATCCAGGAAGGGGTTGCGGCGCTGGGCGGCTACGGCGAGGTTTTCACCCGCAATGTTCAAGCATCTGGCGTCATTCCGCAGATTTCCCTGATCATGGGCCCGTGTGCGGGCGGTGACGTGTATTCGCCGGCAATGACCGACTTCATCTTTATGGTCCGGGACACGTCCTACATGTTTGTCACCGGACCGGATGTCGTCAAAACCGTGACCAATGAATCGGTCACTGCGGAAGAACTCGGCGGAGCGTCGGTTCACACAACCAAATCCTCAATCGCCGACGGTGCATTCGACAATGATGTTGAGGCGCTTCTGGAGATGCGGCGTCTCATCGACTTCCTGCCGATGAACAACCAGGCAGAGCTGCCCGAAGTCACAAACTACGACGATCCGGACCGGATCGACATGAGCCTCGACTCTTTCATCCCGGAAAATCCAAACAAGCCCTACGACATGAAAGAGCTTGTGTTGAAGACCCTGGATGAGGGGGACTTCTACGAAATCCAGGAAAACTTTGCGGGCAACATCATCACCGGTTTCGGCCGCATGGAAGGGCGTACGGTCGGTGTCATTGCGAACCAGCCGATGGTTCTGGCCGGTGTTCTGGACTCAGATGCAAGCCGCAAGGCAGCCCGCTTCGTCCGGTTTTGCGATTGCTTTAATATTCCGATTGTCACCTTCGTCGATGTGCCGGGGTTCTTGCCAGGCACGTCTCAAGAGTACGGCGGTCTGATCAAACACGGCGCGAAGCTTCTGTTCGCCTATACCGAGGCCACGGTGCCAAAAGTCACGGTCATCACCCGCAAGGCGTACGGTGGGGCGTATGACGTTATGAGTTCCAAGCACATTCGTGGGGACATCAACTATGCTTGGCCGACGGCGGAAATTGCCGTGATGGGTGCAAAGGGCGCTGTTGAGATTCTCTACCGCTCTGAACTCGGGGATCCGGAAAAGATCCAGAAGCGCACGCAAGACTATGAGAACCGTTTTGCAAACCCGTTCGTCGCTGCTGAGCGTGGATACATCGATGATGTGATCCGTCCCCATTCGACCCGCCGCCGTGTCGCGAAAGCCTTGGCTTTGTTGCGCGCCAAAAAAGTCGAAACGCCTTGGAAAAAACACGACAACATTCCGCTCTGATTGCGAAAGATGTTTAGTTTCAAAACCCGCCGGGAGAGACCTCGGCGGGTTTTTCGTTTTTAGGCGCTCTTCATTGCCGTCGTCGCGTCACAAGTTGGCCCGGGGGGCGGTGGCTCAATCGATGAACAGCAAATCCGGGTCTTTACATTCATAAGCAACATAACACTGCGGATTATCGCGCGTTGCGCCATACTGCGGTGCTAGAGCTTTATCACGTTCACAATATCTGAGGTTCGCGACGAACCTGGAATAAGTGTACTGGCCTGTCGTAAAGACCACTGCACCGTGTTTAAGCACCATATTTTGGGCCTGGGCACAGGTCATCTGACGTAAATCCGGCCGAGCCTCTGCAACGTTCGCGGCTGATAGGAGCGAAAGAACAGCGGCGGGGATTAGTAAGACATGCGGCTTCATGCGAACCTCCAGCGTGTTTCAGACACCGCACTTTGCAGGCCTGGTAAGCAGGAATATAGCGCGATCAAACCGCAGGACATGTGACCGGCAACACGGATTGCGTTGCTTTACGGGATGAAGACCTATTGGTGGTTGGCCTGAAGGCCCGGGTCCGGTTCACAGACCGTTGGCGGGATCACTTCGCCAACGCCGCGGGTTGAAAAGCCCGCATACCGCCGATCCTCGTCAAACAGGACGGCAAAACGTGCTGAGTTGCGAAGAAGCTGCCAGAAGTAGCGCATGTTGTCGGCGCAGGCAGGGCAGTCCGGGCGGATGTAGCCGTCTCTGTCGGCAGTAAATTTGATCAAACGGTGGTCGAGTTCGACCCGGATCAAGGTTCTCGGGACCGGAAGACGCCCTTTAATATCAATGCTGATCAGCGGAAGTACGGCCTTCTTGCTATCAGGGCACCAAATTGAAAACCGCGAACCGAGCTTGTTCTTGGTCCAATAATGCTGATAGCCATTCACTTTTTCGCTGTGCCAACTGCCCACGGTTTCCGAAACGCTTGGCGTAACGGAAAGACCGATAAACATTGCAAATAGAAACAGGCGAGTGAACATCTGGAGCCCCAATGTATGCACTGCTGAAAATACCGAGGGTTGTCTTAAATTTTAGCTAATTCCGCTGAGTAGAAACGCCTTGAAATGACACTTACCGCTCTTGTCTTGATACCGCTCAAGACGCTTGCTTTTTTTTCCAGTCAGTCGGGCAGACATTTGCTGGAAGAATTTCCTTCGCACCCTTGAGCGAGAAACCTGCGTAGCTGTCGTCCTTGAACTTCACCGCAATTGCTGTTGCGGCGCGGAGCCGGTGCCAGACATACTCGAACGTGTCGGCGCAGGTTGCGCATCCGGTGTCGATGTATCCCTGTTCGTTGACCGGAATTTCCATGATCTCGTTGTCGATGATCAGCTTCATGCGTGTGTTTGGAGTGGGTGTTTTGCCGTCAATGACGACATGCAACAAAGTGCCGTTGACCGGACGCTGCGGATGGCACCAAACGACGAAACTCGCGCCGATGTTGTTTGTGGTCCAATAACGGGTGAAGCCGTCGACTTCTCCGGCATGCCACTTTTCGATCGTTTTCGCCTGAACAGAACTCGTCAGGGCAAAGCCGATGATCAGTGATGTTATTAGTTTTTTTGCCACGCCGTCTTCCTCCAAATACATGGTAGAATTTGCAATATATTTGTTAAGAAAAAGGAAAATCAGTGCCTTGCCGCAATAGACCGTAGTCCAAACCTATCGATTGTTTTGCTTGAACGGCCGTAGAAAGATGGTTCTCACATCGTCTGACCACCCTTTGGATAAGTTGCACTAGAGGGGAGGACCGGCCTACAACTCAGAAAACAGATCCAGCTGGGTGGAATTGCATGTTCTCGAAAATACTGATCGCTAACCGGGGTGAGATTGCGTGCCGCGTTATCAAGACAGCACGGAAGATGGGGATCAAAACCGTTGCGGTCTATTCAGATGCCGATCGGAATGCACTGCACGTGGAGATGGCTGACGAGGCCGTTCACATCGGTCCGGCAGCGGCTGCTGAATCCTACCTGATTGCCGACAAGATCATCGCGGCTTGCAAGGAGACCGGTGCTGAAGCGGTGCATCCCGGCTATGGGTTCCTGTCTGAGCGGGCAAGCTTTCCGGAGGCGCTTGCAAAGGAAGGTATCGTTTGGATTGGTCCGAACCCGCGCGCCATTGAAGCGATGGGCGACAAGATCGAATCCAAGAAGTTTGCCAACGAGGCGAAAGTCAGCACGGTTCCAGGGTATCTCGGTGTCATTGAAACGCCGGAGCAAGCGGTCGAGATCGCAGAGGACATCGGCTACCCTGTGATGATCAAGGCATCGGCCGGCGGTGGCGGCAAGGGCATGCGGATCGCCTGGAACGCCGAAGAAGTGCGTGACGGTTATACCCGCTCCAAGTCAGAAGCCGCATCCTCCTTTGGCGATGACCGCGTTTTCATTGAAAAATTCATCGAGAACCCACGGCACATTGAAATTCAGGTGCTTGGCGACAAACACGGCAACGCGATTTACCTGGGCGAGCGTGAGTGTGCAATCCAGCGCCGGAACCAAAAAGTCATTGAAGATGCGCCGTCGCCGCTGCTGGATGAAGACACCCGCCGGCTCATGGGCGAACAAGCGGTCGCCTTGGCGAAAGCCGTTGACTACGACAGCGCGGGCACCGTTGAGTTTGTGGCTGGCCAAGACAAGAGCTTCTTCTTCCTTGAAATGAACACCCGACTTCAGGTGGAGCACCCGGTTACCGAGTTGATCACCGGGGTCGATCTGGTCGAGCAGATGATCCGCGTTGCCTATGGCGAGAAGCTTGAAATTGCACAGGACGACGTGAAGCTGAACGGCTGGTCGGTGGAAAGCCGGATCTATGCCGAGGATCCTTATCGGAACTTCCTGCCGTCCATTGGCCGGCTTGTGCGCTACGTGCCGCCGGAAGAACTGGAAAGCGATGCGCTGACCATCCGGAATGATACCGGTGTGGTCGAGGGTTCGGAAATCTCCATGTTCTACGACCCGATGATTTCCAAGCTGATCACCCATGCGCCGACCCGCGAGGAAGCAATCGACGCCATGAGCAAGGCGCTGGATGGGTACTACGTCGACGGCATCCAGCACAACGTGCCGTTCCTGACAGCGTTGATGAACCATCCACGGTGGAGGTCCGGTGAACTTGCGACCAGTTTCATTGCCGACGAATACCCGGACGGCTTTTTCCCGGCTGAGCCGGATGACGACGCGCGGGGCGTTTTGGCGGCCGTGTCGCTGTCTATGGCGGCGATTGAACGCGAACGTCTTGACCATCTTCCTGGTCGTATGCGGCCGCACTCCGGCGCTATCCGCGAGGATTGGGTTGTAAAGCTGGACAAGGCTTATGTTCCGATCCGCCTCGCTGCCGGTTATCCGGGAACGCCGATTGAGCTTGATGTCGCGATTGGCGACGGGCCTGTTGTCAATGTGGAATCGGATTGGGCGCCGGGCGCTGTGCTCTGGAGTGGTCGCGTTGGGGACAAGGACATCACGGTTCAGGTCCGTCCGGTTCGTGGAGGCTACCGGCTCGATTGGCAGGGCTATTCCGTCACTGCCAAGATCATGACGCCGCGCGTTGCCGAGCTCGATGAGTTGATGCCGGAAAAACTTCCGCCGGACACATCGAAAATGCTGCTGTGCCCAATGCCGGGTCTGGTCGTATCCATCGCCGTCAGCGAAGGTCAGGAAGTCAAAGCGGGCGAACAGCTGGCCATCGTTGAAGCGATGAAGATGGAAAACGTCTTGCGTGCCGAGCGGGACTGTGTCGTGACGGCCATCAAGGCAGAGCCGGGCGACAGCCTCGCTGTCGACGCCGTCATCATGGAGTTCTCTTGATCCACCACGTGAATGTTTCTGAACACACAAAACCCGCCGTGAACACGGCGGGTTTTTTGTCCGTTGTCCGGGGCTTACGCGCTTAGTTCCGCGGTTGCCCGTTTCGATCCTGATTTCTCATGCAGAAACTGAATAAACTGATCAGATGGCATGGGGGCGGCAAAATAGTACCCCTGCAAAAGGCTGCAGCCTTGTGAGGCAAGAATGTTGGCATGTTCAAGGGTTTCGACACCCTCGGCAACGACATCCACGCCAAGAGCGGTGGCCATGTCGACAACGCTTTTTACAAGTTTGCGGGAGCCTTCAGATTTGACAATCGGGGCGATCAGGTTTCTGTCGATTTTCAGGCGTTTCGGTTCCATCTCAAGAAGACTGAGGATGGAGGCGCGTCCAGATCCGAAGTCATCGATTTCTACTTCGAAACCTTGGTCAGCGAGTGCTTCAAGGTTGTATCGGGACATGTCATCCAGTGTGTCAAAGGTGACAGCTTCACTGATTTCGAAGATCAAGGACGCCGGATCAACCTTTATGTTGCGAACCATGTGCAAGAACAGCGGTGATTTCAGCCGGTCTGCAGATATGTTGACGGATATTCGCGGTGCGACCAGACCGCTGGCTTCAATCTTGTGACGGATGTTTATGGCTTCTTCCAGCATGGCTTGGTCGATCTGGCTGATGAGGCCAAGGGTCTCAGCTGTGTCCAAAAAATCTGCTGGTGCAAGAAGGCCTCTTGTCGGATGGCGCCATCTGACGAGCGCTTCGGCGCCAACGACGTCAAATGTTTGCCCATCGACAAGTGGCTGAAAAAAAGCCTCGAACTCTTTTTGCTCACATGCTCTGATCAGGTCATCGCCCAGGATCGTCTGCTCTTCGAATTTTTGCCGCATTGTCGGATGATAGACTTCGTATCTGTTCCGGCCATTGGATTTGGCCGTGAACATCGCAATGTCTGCGCTGGTCATCAGACGTTCGGAATTCAAATAATGCTGAGGCGTAAAATCGTCGTTTATTGCGATTCCAATCGAAGCCGTCACGGAATGCTCGCCCCCTTGATAATGGAACGACCGATCAAGCAATTTGACAAGATATTGCCCCAGATCAGTGACATCCGACCGTTTCTTGTATGGCTTGAGAAGCAAGAACTCATCGCTGCTTACTCTTGCCAGTAGGTCATGGTCGTCAAGCCGATCTTCAATAAGGTTTGCAACTTGCTTGAGTACGCCATCGCCGACCACTGGACCATAACGGTCGTTGATCTGCTTAAAGCGGTCCAGATCAATGTGGAACAGTGCGTAGCAGGCCTTTTTTCTAAGGCCAAAGCCGAGTGTCTGTTTGATGTCTATGAAAAACTGAAACCGGTTTGCCAGACCGGTTAATGGATCGACCGACGCAAGATGGCGCGCTGTTTCTTGGGCATTCACACGCAAAGCCATTTCGCGCTTTAAGTCAACGAGCCGGCGGACCACGATGATCAACAGTATTGCAGGCAACGCCATAAACGCTGCGAACACATCATCCAACTCGTAGTCTTCATGAGCGCGTGAAAATTCATAAAGCCATTCAAACAAATCGACGGATGAAAACAGAGTTGCAAGGGCGACAAACGCCAAGAGTGACACGCTTGTTTCCCATACAAACCTCTTTCTTATCGACGGTTTTTTGCTCATGACGAAGTTCTGCTACTCGCCCTTTATTGTGAATACTGACAGTGGGAATTCTAAAGGTTTCAAAATTGTTTATTTCTGAGATATTCATGTATAATTTCCATTATTTGTTTATTTCAAAGTAATATATTGGGATGAATTATGATAATGTATGCATTGTTTGCGTATTTATTTCTATTCATCTATTTACGATGAATTAATTTATTGGCGAGTAATGCGCTAAAGTTTTGTTGGTTCCAAGTGCCTCCACTTTCACTGCCTGATCGCTAGAATTCATTTCACAAATCCTGCTTGAGCTGCAAAGATAACTTGAGATAGGGCTTAAGGTTGCGGTTGATGGCAACATCTCAAGGCTTATTTTCAGTCATACTGAATTTTCCGGCCAGCAGCCGTTGCGCCGATCGGTTGAGCCGGGTAAATACGGACTTCAGGAACAGTTCTCGGGGCGGGGTGAAAGTCCCCACCGGCGGTATCAGGGAAACCTGGAGCCCGCGAGCGCCTCGGCAATTCGTGTTTGCCAAGGGTCAGCAGATCCGGTGAGACGCCGGAGCCGACGGTTATAGTCCGGATGATAGAGAGCTTGGCTGGACCGCTTCTCTCAAGTGGTGCAGTGTATTGGTCTTATTGAGACTGTTCTGGATGAAAACTGGAACGGACTTGAAGACGATGGACACCAAATCCTCCTCACTTCAGGCGCAGCCGGTGCTGGCAGCGCTTGCTATGGTCGGCGCAGGCGCCTCATTTGCGCTCGTAAATGGCGCCCTGCAGGCATCGACGATGCGGCTCGGTGTGTCGTCAACGTCGGCAGCTTTCTGGCAGTATGCGCTTGGTCTCGGCTTTGCGCTTCCCTGGGTGCTCCGGCGCGGGCGAACCGCCTTGAAAACACAACAGCTCGGATTGCACCTCCTGCGAGCGATCCTGGCAGTCATCGGCATCCAGCTGTGGGTTGCCGGATTGGCGCGTGTGGAGATCTGGCAGGCAATTGCCCTTGTAATGACGTCGCCGTTTTTCGTCATTCTTGGAGCCCGGATCTTTCTTGGGGAACAGGTTGGTTGGGTGCGATGGCTTGCCACCATTGCCGGTTTTTCCGGTGGGATGGTGATCCTCGAGCCCTGGTCGCAGGCGTTCAATTGGGGCGCTTTGCTCCCTGTCGCGGCTGCTGCGTTTTGGGCCGGAACATCGCTTGTGACGAAAAAGCTGACACAGCGGGAGGCGGCCGATTCCATTACGCTTTATCTGTTGCTCCTTTTGACGCCCGTGAATGCCGTGCTGGCCTTCGCCGATGGTGGTCTCGTCGTCAGCGGTCCGGCGCTTGTTTTGCTCGTCGGGGCCGGCCTCTTGACCGTTCTTGCGAACTATCTTTTGACGCTGGCCTATCAAAAGGCGGACGCGACCTTTGTTCAGCCGTTCGATCATCTGAAGCTGCCGCTCAACATTGCTGTTGGCTTCATTGCTTTCGGCTTTGCGCCGACGGGTGCATTTTGGCCGGGGGCTTTGGTGATTGTCGGAGCGTCGCTCATGGTGATGCTTGATGAGCAGAGGCGGGGAAAAGCCGTAGCGAAAACAGCGTAGGCCTTTCAGAGGCAGTCTATATCAGTCGATCGGCTTGAAGATCGTATCGATGGCTTCGAACATGATGTTGTAGTTCCTGATCTCATGGTCCGAGAAATCGCTATGCGGAACCGCCTTCTTGGCTTCATTGATGAGGTCGGTTTTGATTTGATCCATATCCAGTCCGATCGCTTCTGCATGCATGCTGAGTTCGACATGCAGCCTCTTTGCAATGCCCGCATAAGCAACAATGGCCGTGATCGCTTCTGAAGGATCTTTGGGCACGCGAATATTGAGTGTTTTCTGTGTGGTCACGCCGATGAGATCCTTTTTCAATAAATGTGGGTTCGGCTGGATGTAGGTTGTTGACCGTCCCCTATAAAGGCAAATGTTCTTTTCAAGTCAGAACAGCTCTGAAGTGTTGATCTGTTTTGCTGCATAAAGCCCCATTGCAGGTTTGAAACGATCCGCAATACTCTAAGCTCTGAGCCAAGGTAATGCTTTTGGAATAAGGAAGTGCCAATGACCCAGGATCCTTTGAC
>ERZ1740067.2466-NODE-2466-length-11256-cov-12.411838_pt1 | contig 11256 bp, 6 predicted proteins | sample MGYA00581736_ERZ1740067 | MGnify/ENA primary metagenome ERZ1740067 (study PRJEB43018, sample SAMN04849236) | marine metagenome | isolation source: floating plastic debris | place: Pacific Ocean | collected 2008-08-27 | study: EMG produced TPA metagenomics... | reverse complement strand
GTGTTTGGGCGATCGCATCACCAGACAAAGTATCTGGTGCCACAGCAGATGCAAAAGCAACAGTTAGCGCACCCGCAACCAACCCGAGTACTCGCCGATTCTTGATCCCCGCATGGGACAGTTCCTTATTTCTCTGGCCAATGGTTTCTTGAACTTTTGGAAAGAACATGACGATTGTTGGTCCGTACTTACACCGACTCTTTTAGAGTACTGACCTGCCGGATCGCTTTGCAAGCGTGGGTCAAATAGTCGGCCACGTATAGCAGGAATTCCTCGCAGCAAGTAGAACGTCATCAACAAAAATCAATACATTTAACAACAGCCAAGCTTGAGCAAGGCTCAGCAAAAATAGAAGACTGTTCAAACCCAGAGAGCCTCAGCAGCTTTTTATACATTTTTATACAGAGCAAAAAGGCAAATACTGAATTTGTGAGGATGTAGCAACTTTGGTTTATATGACGGGCATATTATCGTCAACGAAGCCAATTCACTGTGTCGGGGTGAAATCCTTCCATGGATTGAAGCTTTGCGTGAATCAACAGTGAGATAGCTCAAAGGCAGTCCCCCAGCTTATTTGGAGGACTGCCTTTTTCTTTGCATTCTTTTTCCCAAGCTACGGAGCTACTTTCGTGCTCCCTGTACACATCTCACAAGAGAATCTACACAGCCGCCTTACAAACCTAACCAAACATACTGGTCAAAATCTTTTGGACAATTTGCACACCTGTCACAGCCTGCCACCCAAAAAGACCCACCAGTACGGTATTAAGTGCAATGTGCGTGTAGCGAGCCGTGTTGTTACCATTTTTCATAAACGGCACCATCGACGCTGAGGTCGCGATTAGGCCCATCATGCCCAAGCCTGCCAGCAGATGAGGCCCAAAAAACAGCTTGCCGTTATTAATATAAGTAGAGGCCATGCCGCCCAAGCTACCCAGCACCATCACCGCTAGCAAAGCAGATCCCGCTTGGTGATGACGCACCAAAAACTTACCTTTGATCAACGCTTTCTTTTCTTCACCGGTTGCTAGCCTAGTTTGCCGATGCTGATAGCCCAAATAGGCCGCGTAGAGCGTCAACGCCAAAATGCCCCACATTAGCAGCGGATGGATAAAATTAAGCCAGGGTTTGACGGCCTCAATGGTCTCGGAATTCATAGCAATCATTAAAAAATCTTTACAGTTCTTACTATAGCGAACCTCCACCGATAAAAGCTGCCTCTATCCTGGGCATCTACCTCACTTTCTTTAACACCTCACTACCCTTCTTCTACTGCTGTGTGAACCTCTATGAAACGCTTCCTGCCACTGTCTATGTCTGCGCTGCGTTATCTGACGCTGCTTAGCTTTGTCCTCACGCTGTTGATAGGGTATGCACACCCTGTCAGCAGCCAAATGCCAACAACAGCCCGGCCTGAGGTAGAAGTCATAGAAGACGTCGTAGAAACTGAGCCTGTAGACATTGAAGCAGCGGATGCCACAGAGCCTGAAAGCGCCGCAGAGACTGCAGAGGCCGCAAATGAGGTTGAAGAATCCGCAGAAATAGAAACCGCAGAAACTGAAGAGGCCACAGACACTGATATAGAGGCTGCCGAGGCAGAATCAGCGACTGAGCCAGCAGAACCTGACCTGACCGCCAGCGAAAGAATTCGCCGCAAGCTTTTAATTCAGGCAGATAGCGAATACCAGGCCGGTAACATTGCCACCGCACAGGCTCTATATCAGCAGGCTAAGGACGAAACCTGGCTACTGTCGCGCCAATTTTCAAACCTACCGCCAGAGCCTTTTAGCGATGAAGAGCTACTGCGGCCAGGGGCAGCCGTTTACTGGCGCGAAGGCCAAGCAGGCGTCAATAATCAAAGGCCTTCTCAGGCGATGTCGGCCTTGAGTCTGCTCACCAGCGAGTATCCAGAATTTGTTCCGGGTACTGTGCTCTACGCAACGGTGCTAAGAGAGCAAGGCGAGCTGGAAGCGGCTAGTACAGCTATAGAAGAAGCGTTGACCCTGTATCCAGACAATACTGATCTACTGCTGGCACAGGTGGATCTGATGATGCATCAGGAGCAGTGGATAGAAGCTGCGATCGCCTCTCGCCAGTTTGTCGCGCTCAATCCTGACCATGCCGCCACGCCTCAGCAGGCAGAACTCGCCAGCGAAAATCTATCGCGCTTCCAAGGAGAGACGAGGCAGACCATTCGTAACGGTGCGATCGCCAATCTCTTTACCGGCGTCCTCGGCTACGCCTTCACCGGCAGCATCTTTGGCCCATTCACCGCCGCCAACTCTGCGATCTTGCTCATGCAGGGCGAAAACGCGGTCGGCAGCCAGTTTGCCAACCAAATCGAGCAGCAGCTGCCCATGCTGCAACACCCAGAAGCCAATGCCTACGTCAACCGCATGGGCGCTCGCCTAGCCGCCGCCACCGGTCGCCGCGATTTAGACTACGAGTTCTTCGTTATTTTGGACCCCAACCTCAACGCCTTTGCCCTGCCCGGCGGCAAGATTTTTGTCAATGCAGGTGCCATTCTCGATACCAGCTCAGAAGCAGAACTCGCCGGGCTGCTCTCCCACGAACTTGCCCACAGCGTCCTCTCTCATGGCTTTCAGCTCGCCACCCAGGGCAACCTCACCAGCAGTGTCGCCCAGTATTTACCCTACGGCGGCCTCATCAACAACGTATTTATGAGTGGCTACTCCCGCAAAATGGAGCGTCAGGCCGACATTGTTGGCACCCAGATACTGGCCAGCAGCGGCTACGCAGCCGACGGCGTTTACAACGTCATGGTGACGCTCAATGAACAGGCCGCCGGGCGCAACGTGCCCACTTGGATATCGAGCCATCCGAACCCAGCCGACCGGGTCGACTATCTCAAAACGCTGGTGGAGCGAGGTGGGTATAACCGCTATACCTACGAGGGCGTGGCTAGCCATGAGGAGATTCAGGACATTGTCGCTCGGGAGCTAGCCGCGTACGAGGCAAAGCGGGCTGCGGAGAATGGCGGCAATGTGGAAGAGGCGGTAGAGGAAGCGATTGAGGAGCGAGAGCAGGGCAATAATTTGCACGATGCAGTGGAGCGGTTCGACTGGTAGGGCAATATTTCTGACCTGCACCGATCTTCCGATCTACGGTGCCCCTTGGTAAGGGGCACCAGATGTCGGCTCTACTCAATGCCTACCATTAAGAAAAGACAGTTGTTGTCGCATATTGTTGCATTTCTTAAAAACGCTAGATACAACCATTTTGCCTTGGTACACTACTCCTAATACTTAAAGAATAGAAGTAGCCGAGTGGAGTTTCTCGACTGGGATTTCTCAACTAAGATTTCTCGACTGGGATCTTCCTACAAGGCCTTATTACAGAGGACTCATGGTAGCAACCACAGAAAAAGCGCCTAAAGGTGACTTCAACGAAATTCGCCCCGGAGTAAAAGCACCGGCCAAGGACACAATCCTCACCCCTCGCTTTTACACCACCGACTTTGAAGAGATGGCCAATATGGACGTCTCGGCCAATGCGGAAGAACTCGAAGCAATCATCGCTGAGTTCAAAGTCGACTACAACCGCCACCACTTCGTGCGCAACGATCAGTTCGATGGTGCCTGGGACCACATTCAAGGTGAGCGCCGCCAGGTCTTCGTTGAATTTCTAGAGCGCTCTTGTACCGCCGAATTCTCTGGCTTTTTGCTCTACAAAGAGCTTGCCCGCAAGCTCAAGGGCCGCAATCCTCTCCTGGCAGAAGGCTTCGACCTGATGAGCCGCGACGAAGCGCGTCACGCTGGCTTCCTCAACAAAGCCATGTCCGACTTCGACCTACAGCTCGACCTTGGCTTTTTGACCAAGAGCAAGAAATACACTTTCTTTAAGCCCAAGTTTATTTTCTACGCGACTTATCTCTCTGAGAAAATTGGTTACTGGCGCTACATCACTATCTTCCGTCACCTAGAGCAGCATCCCGAAGATACTATCTACCCCATCTTCAACTTCTTCGATAACTGGTGCCAAGACGAGAACCGCCACGGTGACTTCTTTGCAGCAATGATGAAGTCTCAGCCTCAGTTCTTGAACGATCTTAAGGCTCGCCTATGGTGCCGATTCTTCCTGCTGTCAGTATTTGCCACCATGTACCTCAACGATATTCAGCGCAAAAGCTTCTACGCAGCACTGGGGCTAGATGCGCGTGAGTACGACATTGAAGTTATCAAGAAAACAAACGAATCGGCGGGTCGGCTATTCCCCATTATTTTGGATGTGGAAGATCCTAAGTTCTTCGCTGAGTTAGATAAGTGCACAAAGCATACCGCTGCTGTTAGCGAAATCAGTCAGTCGAACCAGCCTAAAGTGATTCAGGCGCTGCGCAAGATTCCGCATATCGTGGGTATCGGCAGTAAGCTGATCAACCTGTATTTCATGAAGCCCATTAGCATGGAAACAAATCGAAATACAGTTCGCTAAAGCAGGTTTGCACAGGTCGCACGCTTTCAGTACAGACAGCATGCACCTAAAAAATCAGGAAAACAGGCTGTAAGACAGTCGATGAAAAAAGAGATAGGGTTTTAACAGCGCTGTCTCTTTTTTGTGGCTAGTTTTGTCGATATTTCGTCTGATGTGAACTGCCTACAGAAGAGTGGCAGCAGGGGTTGAGGCAGGATTAAGAAAGATTAAGTCAGGCGTGAGTGCTCACATCACAATGTGAATAAGACATATGTAGTACCATACGTATCATTAAAAAAATTGATATGGGCTAGAACAGCTTGTAGCAGAGCACCTGGAAGCCGTAATTATAGGTATTGAGATACTATGTCTCGTTTGAAAAAAGTTGCGCAGCCAGAAACTAAAATATCGATGGCACCTGATAAAAAACCACCGAGAACTAAATCTCAGCTGAAAGGGAAAAAAGATGCATCCTCGCATAGAGAGAAACCTTTGTTAGAGGTAGATGCCCTTTCAGTGGAGGTAGCAGCAGCAGATATAGAGTCAGTAGAAAATTCGTCAGCGGCGGCCGATGCTGAAGGTAGCACTTTCCCGGTAATTGGAATTGGGGCCTCTGCCGGAGGGCTGCGCGCACTCGAAGATTTTTTTGATCACTTGCCTCACGATGGTGGTGCAGCCTACGTGGTCGTGCAGCATCTCTCGCCTGACTTCAAAAGCCTAATGAAGGAGCTGTTAGAGCAACGCACCAAAATGTCTATTCGGCGGGTCACCGATGGCATGAAAATCGAGCCGGATACGGTTTTTTTGATTCCGCCAGGGCAGAATTTAGTCTTGAGTGGAGATGTGTTGCGCCTCACCGCACAGAATCGTGATTCGCATCGTCAGCCTCATTTCCCCATCGATCTGTTTTTTCAGTCGCTGGCTAAGGAATGCCAAGAAAAGGCCATGGGCATTGTGCTCTCTGGTACGGGTAGCGATGGCACCCGAGGGATTCAAAGCATCGCTGAGATGGGCGGCATTGTGATGGTGCAGAGCCCTGATACCGCTGAGTTTGACGGGATGCCTTTGAGTGCGATCGCAACCAGCCTGGCAGACTTAATTTTGCCCGCTGACGAACTCGCCAAAACCACCCATCAGCTCGTCACCTCCCCAAACCAGCGCGCAGAGCTGCACCAAAACGCCACCAGCAAAACTCAAATTCAGCGCATCATCGCCATCCTAGAGCGCTACGAAAACATCGACTTTACGCACTACAAGCCCACCACCATCAAGCGCCGAATCAATCGCCGCTGCATGATTGCAGGCTACCCCAAGCTCGAAGACTATATTCAGTATCTCGAACACTCCCCGGCTGAGCGTGGTCATTTGCGCAATGACATGCTCATTACAGTCACCCACTTTTTTAGAGATCCTAGTGCGTGGCACTACATCAAAACCCAGGTGCTGCCTCAGATTGTCAATAAAGCCCAGGCAAGCAGCAAAAGCATTCGCATTTGGGTGACGGCCTGTGCAACGGGAGAAGAAGCCTATTCCATCGCTATCCTTCTAAAAGAGCTATTGGGTAGCAATCCTGAAGGCGTTGAAGTCAAGATTTTTGCCACAGATATCGATCCGATTGCCTTGGCCAAAGCCTCTAGCGGCGTCTTTCCAGAAGCCACGCTACGCAACCTAAGCAACGAGCAAGTAGAGCGTTTTTTTACGCCAAAAGACGGCAACTTTGAGGTCACCAAGGCACTCAGAGAGATGATTATTTTTGCCAATCACAACCTCACAAAAGACGCTGGATTTACCCAAATAGACTTGGCCAGCTGCCGCAATGTGCTGATTTACATGCAGCCTGATTTGCAGCAGCAGGTGCTTCGTAGTCTGCATTTTTCTCTGAAGAAAGATAGTTACCTGTTCCTAGGAGAGTCCGAGAACTTGGGCGAACTCCAACAAGAATTTACGACCAAGCAACAGACCTGGAAAATCTATCAAAAGCTGAGAGATATTCGCCTACCGCTGCTCAACAACCATCTACTGCAAGCCAAGGCCAACAGAATTCGCCTACAGGCCAACCTGCCAGCACCAAAAACACCTAAGTTTGACCCACTGCTAGCAGACGCTTTTAAGGCAATGCTACGAGGACGCCAAGCAACCTGTTTTTTGGTCGACCGAGACAATACGCTGCTGCACCTGTGTGGCGATACTTTACAGCTACTGCGGCTGTCGGATGGGAAGGCGTCTCAAGATGTGCTGCGACTGCTGCCACCGTCCTTGCAGCTACCCCTCAATACCGCGCTGCATCGAGCCCGCAACCAGGAGGGTGTCGTTCGCTACAGCCGCTGCCCCGTAGAAGACAGTGACTACAAAATCAATAGCGTTTCTATGGAGGTGAGCCAGCAGAGAAGCACTCAGGCAGGGCTGTTTTTGATGGTGATCATAGAGGCCGAAAAAAACATTGAGCCTTCTACTTTCATTGAAAAGAAATTCACGGCGGATGAAGATACAGCGCAATACATTGTGCAGCTGCAGCAAGAATTGCAGACCAACCGAGAGAACTTGCAGGCAACGGTGGAAGAACTAGAGACCACCAATGAAGAGCAGCAGGCAACCAACGAAGAGCTGATTGCCTCGAACGAAGAGCTGCAAAGTACCAACGAAGAGCTGCACTCTGTCAACGAAGAGCTGTACACCGTTAATGCGGAGTATCAGTCTAAGATTATGGAGCTAACTGAACTCAATAACGACCTCGACAACCTGCTGAAGAATATTGAGATCGGGGTCATTTATCTCGATGACCAGCTGCAAATTCGCAAATTCACCCCTTCTGCGACCCTTGCCTTTAATCTTGTTAATGCAGATATTGGCCGGCCCCTCGAACATCTCTCCCACAATCTGGAGAATGTAGATATCAGCGAAATGCTAGCGCAAGCACTGACGTCTCCCTCAAGTGTGCAGCACGAGGTCAGGCTAAAAAAAGACGGGCCGCATATGCTGATGCAAATTGCCCAGTATAAAAACGAAAACAAAGTCGTCGATGGCCTAGTTGTGACACTCGTGAATGTTAACGACATTCAGCAGGCACAGCAAAAGCTAGCCGAAACCACCGAACAGCTGCATCAGGCCAACGAACAGCTAGAGACAGAAGTTCGCATCCGCACCGCCGAACTCCACGACAGCCAGCAGCTACTGCAATCAATTACCGAATCAACCCCGAATGGCATCTATGTCTATGACCTGGTAGAGAACCGCAATGTCTATGCCAACACCTTCCTAGAGCGCATACTAGGCCATACCCATGATGAGCTGATGGCCCTAGGCGACGGATTTAACAAATATATTTTTCACCCTGAAGACCTGCTAAGAATCGCTGAACATCACGAGATCATCGTCAACTCGTCAGTGCCCGATACTCATGTCTTTGAGCTGGAGTATCGGGCACGCGATCGCAAGGGACACTGGCACACACTGTACTGCCAGGACACTATTTTTAGCCGCGACAAAAAGGGGCAACCTACACAGATATTGGGCGCGGTGATTGATATTAGCGATCGCAAAGCCAGCTCTATAGAACTCCAGCAAAGCGAAGCTCGCTACCGCCAGCTCTATCACAACGCCCCTGTAATGATGTATTCCGTTGACTCTACAGGGCATATATTGAGCGTGAGCCAGCGACTGCTCGATCGCTTAGGCTATGCCCCTGAAGAAGTCATCGGTCAGCCCATTACCCACTTCCTAAACACACCCGACGAACCAGTCACAACAACAGAAAACGCTGACTCAGCAAGCACCGAAGCAAGCACCGAAGCAAGCATTAAACCTCAAACACCTCCCGCATGGCTAAGCGAAGCAGGGTGCAAAAGTCTCATCTGCCAGTTTGTTTGTAAAAATGGTGACATCATCGACGTAGAACTCTCCGCTGTTTTCCAAAAGAATCCGGCCGACCAAAGAGATCAGCTGCTCACCGTTTTGATTGATATTACTGAGAGAAACAAAGTAGAAAAAGAACTCTCTCGCTACCGAGAACACTTAGAAGAGCTGGTCGCCAACCGCGCTGCCGAGATTCAGAGTGCCAATAAACAGCTCACCAAAGAAGTTACCGAACGGATAGAGGCGCAAAGGGCTCTAGATGAAAGGGCTCAATCTCTAGAGCGTTCCAACGCTGACTTGGAACAGTTTGCCTACGTTATCTCTCACGACCTGCAAGAACCGCTGAGAGCAATGACTGTATTCTCACAGTTGCTAAAGCAACGCTACTACCCTGAGCTTGACGAGACCGCAGGCGGCTACATTAAGCACATTGTAGAAGGTGGCATTCGGATGCAGGCCTTAATCGATGGAATTCTCGACTTTTCTCGAGTCACGCATCGCAGTCAAAGCCTTAAGGAAGTCTCGCTTGAGGCTATTGTAAAAACCGTTCTCTCTAGCCTGAGTACGCTGCTCAATGAAAACGACGTCAAGATTACCATTGACCCCATGCCAAGCCTGGCCTGCGATGCCAATCAAATCACTCAGCTCTTTCAAAATCTTATTAGCAACGCTATCAAGTTTAGAAACGGTTCTGCGCCAGTTATCCATATCAGCGCAGAACCGCAGCCTTCGGCAGAAGATTTACAGCACTGGCTATTTGGCGTACAGGACAATGGCATTGGCATAAACAATTCAAACGATCAGCAGTCCAGAATTTTCTCTTTGTTCCAGCGCTTACACACTCGCCAAGAACTAGAAGGCTACGGCATTGGGCTCGCCATTTGCAAGAAAATTGTAGAGCGACACAGTGGCCGCATTTGGGTCGAGTCGGCACCCAAAAAGGGCTCGACTTTTTACTTCACCTTGGCAGTACAGAAAAACGCAGAGATGCATTCATCGACCGTACTCAAAAGTGCTCAACCTATAGAAAGTTAAATCTTTTTCGTCAGTCAGTCATTTTTTACATACAATTCACATATCAACAAAACATGGTACGTTGATGCGATAGAAAAAGCTTTCAAATCCATAGTTGATTAAGATAGTTGATTAGGTTCTCCAAAGCTTTTGGCAATTTGCGCTAGATAGCCTAGTTTTTATTGATGAGTAGACTCAGACAATGCAAGCTATGGGCTTAGTATTCTCTAAGCATGCAGCCGCCGACAAGTAGCTTCCAAGCAGCTATGCGTCACACTAGCGAGTAAAACAAAGCTAGCGAAGCGAAACTAGAGCGAAGAATTCTCATCTTAGAAAACCGTCTCTAACCCCCTTTAGCTTACGAAACCTAAAGTAAGGTCATAAACGGAACCCGTTAACAGATCACTTACAAAACAACGCTCCATTAAGCGTCTTCACTAAGGTATTCGAAATATGAGCTATGACATTTTACTCGTGGAGGACTCTCCAACAGATGCAGCTATCCTTGTGGCTGCATTTGAAGGAATTGGCTACAAGGGCAGCATTCAGGTCGCACAAAATGGCGTAGAAGCCATTGATATTCTCTGTAATATTGAAGGCGACGGCCAAAAAAGATGGCCAAGCCTGATTCTTCTAGATCTCAACTTACCTCGAAAGAACGGGCTAGAAGTTCTAGAAGATATCAAATCGAACCCTCAGTGGAAGATCATTCCGACGGTTGTGCTCTCTAGCTCGTCATCTGCAAACGATGTTAGCCGTAGCTATCAGCACCATGCCAATGCCTATGTTGCCAAGCCTCGCGAGCTATCGCAGTATGAGCGGGTTGCACAGCAGCTACACAGCTTTTGGCTCAAGTCAGCGGAGTTACCCCTATCCGCAGTGGTATAGTCAGCACTTAAAGCTCCAGCAAGTAATGCACAGATTCCAACAGTTGCTCCGCTGAAAGGGGCTTGTATAGGGCCATATCTATACCCATATTTTCAGCGATTTCTAAAGCAGTTGACTTGAGATAGATATTGGGTTTCATCCCACTTACGCCGAGTATACGAAGACGTTTTGGGCCCAGCATTTGTAGCTTGCTAATGAGGGTTAATCCACCTTCTGGCCGTGTGGCCTCGCCAGACTTAATCAGCATGTCTGCAATGACGAGATCTGGCTTCATGGTCTCTACAATTGCTAATGCTGCGGCTACCGAGTCACAGCACTGCACGCTGTGCGCTTGCGATTCGAGCAGTCTTTGCCAATACAGTGAGAGATCTATATTGTCTTCAAAAATGAGAATTTTCGCCATTCAACTCTAAATACAATGTTGCTCTCTTTTGGCCAGTCTCTTCTGAGATAAAGAGAGATGAAACAAGAGAACGCATTAAGTTTTATTATTTTACTACGCTTACAAATTTATCAGATTTTGAAAAGTATTTTCGAGTACAGCTGTGTCGATTGGCTTTTGCAGTCGGGGAACCTGACTTAAGTTGATAGGGACATCCAGGTGCTTGGAATCGTAGCCAGTGACAAAAACAAACGGGATATTGTGGGTTTGCAGTGCAATCGCCACTTCAAAACTCGTTTCCTTCTTCAAATCGATATCCAACACGCCCACCCGATAAGGGCACTGGTCACGAATTCGCTGGTCGAGCAGTGCCATCGCCCTAGACACACTAGGGGCCGACTCAATCTGTGAAAAGCCCAGCCGACCCAAAGCGCGCTCCATCTCTATTGCCAGCAGCATGTTGTCTTCTACCACAAGCACCACGCCTTGCTTGTGGTCTGGCGGGGCAACAGCACCAACTTCTATACCGCTTTGCGACGGCTCTGCTACCGAAGCCAACTGCCAACGAACCAACGTGCTAGGTAGCCAGAACTTGGCATACACACCGTCTGGCTCAAACACCAGCGTCGACTCGCCCTCAAACTCATAGGCAATTGAGCGCTCAATTAAGTCAAGGCCAAAGCCCCGCC
>ERZ1740067.2464-NODE-2464-length-11264-cov-8.842448_pt1 | contig 11264 bp, 10 predicted proteins | sample MGYA00581736_ERZ1740067 | MGnify/ENA primary metagenome ERZ1740067 (study PRJEB43018, sample SAMN04849236) | marine metagenome | isolation source: floating plastic debris | place: Pacific Ocean | collected 2008-08-27 | study: EMG produced TPA metagenomics... | reverse complement strand
AATTCGGTCATGTCGGCGTAGACCTCGGCAAAGTACGGGTCGGCCGCGCTTTCCTCGGCGGCGACGGTTTCCCACGTGTCACGGAACACCTGCAGCATCTCGGGCGACCACTTGCGGATCTCGACGCCGTTTTCCTCGATGTTCTTTTGCAAGGCTGCGAACTGCATCGCCTCACCCTCGGCAAAGCTGTCGGCCATGGAGGCCTTGCACGCCTCGGCGAGGATGTGCTGGTGCTGCTCGGAAGCGTCGTTCCAGACGTCCTTGTTGATCAGCAGTTCGAACACGGTCGCCTGCTGGTGCCAGCCGGGGAAGTAGTTGTACTTGACCACCTTGTGGAAGCCCAGACGCTGATCGATGGCGGGCATCGAGAACTCGGTCGCGTCAATGGCACCCTTTTCCAGCGCCGGGAAAATCTCGCCCCCCGGCAGCAGCGACGTGGCCACGCCCAGTTTCTCCATCACCTTGCCGCCCAGACCGAAGAAGCGCATTTTCAGGCCCTTGAGGTCTTCGGGGCTGTTGATCTCCTTGGCGAACCAGCCGGAGGTTTCGGGCGCGATCACGGCGCAGGGCAGCACTTTGACGTTATAGCCGGCCTCGTCATACATGCGCTGATAGAGGTCCATCCCGTTGCCATAGTAGAGCCACGCCATGTATTCGCCTGCCTCCGGGCCGAACGGTACGGCTGAAAACAGCGGCGCTGCGGGTATCTTGCCCGCCCAGTAGCCTGCCGTGGTGTAGCCCGAGTTGATCTTGCCCGAGGACACCGCTTCGAGGATTTCGAACGGGGCCACCAGCTTGCCGGGTTCATAGACCTTCATCCGCAGCGTCTTGCCGGACATCAGTTCGACCTCTTCGGCGACGCGGGGGATCGGTGTGCCCAGACCCGGCAGCGCGGTCGAGAACGCGACGGGCGTTTTCAGCAGCAATTTGTCGCCTGCAAGGGCGGGTGTGGCAACAAGTGCGGTGGCCAGCAACAGGCTGGTGAGTGTCTTTTTCATGGTGTCCTCCAGGTCATGTGACGCAGGGATGTCTGCGCCTCCTCCGAGTGGTAAATATTGTTTACCTCTACATGACGACCTGCATAGCAGCTATGCAGTGGTTGGAAATTTGATCTAGATCAAATGACGCTTAACTGCCTGTTTTACTTACTGAAACGGATGATTGTTGACCTGCATGCCACTTCACTGGATAACTGAATTGACCAGTTGGAGGGCAAAATGGACATCAGCGACAACGTTTTCGACCCTATCGATTCGGCCCCGGTCGCCGACCTTGTCGTGCGCCAGATCGAGGATATGATCGTGCAGGGCATTCTGGCCGAGGGCGCGCGCCTGCCGTCCGAACGCGACCTTGCCGCGCGGCTGGACATTTCGCGGCCCAAGGTGCGTGACGCGCTCAAGGCGCTGGAGGATATGGGCCTGCTGACGATCCGGCATGGCGAGGGCACGTTTGTGGCGCAGCTGACGGGCCAGGCGATGCAACCCGCGCTGATCGACCTCTATGCGCGGCACGGGCGGGCGTTTCAGGACTACCTCGAATACCGTCGCGCGCAGGAAGGGTTTGCCGCGGCCCTTGCCGCGACCCGCGCAACGCCCACCGACCGCGCCGTGATCGCCCGCCACCTCGAAGCGCTCGAGCAGGCGGAGGATGACGCCGACGGGGACGCCTCGCGCGAGGCGGATGTTCTGTTTCACAGCGCCATCGTGCAGGCCAGCCACAACACGATGCTGATCCACATGATGGCCTCGATCTACGATCTGACCCGGCGCGGCGTGTTTTACAACCGCAGCTACTTGCGCACGCTCGACGGCACCGGCGCGCGGCTGTTGCAGCAGCACCGCGACATCGCCGCCGCCGTGCTGGGCGGCGATCCGGAGGCTGCGCGCGCCGCAGCAGAGGCACATCTGGATTTCGTCGAACTGTCGTTCCGCAAGGGGCAGGAGATGCGCGAAAACGAGGTGATGGCGCAGAAGCGCGACCGCGCTAGCCGGGTTTGAAGCCCCTGAGCACGGTGCGCGTTGCCGCCACCAGCGGGTCATGCGTGTCCCGGAGGATCTGCACCCGGTCGAAGCGGTCCGGGTCGGCCTGAACCGCAGCGCGCAGGGCCGCGCCAAAGGCCATGCGCAGTTCCGTGCCGATGTTGAACTTGCACACCTTCGAGTGCTGCGACAGTAATTGCCGTTGCGCCAGCGGCACACCCGACCCGCCATGGATCACCAGTGGCACGTCCGTCACCGCCTCGATCGCGCGGATGCGGTCGATGTCCAGCCCGTCGCCCGCGTCCTGTTGCAGATGCACGTTGCCCACCGAAATGGCCATGGCGTCCACGCCCGTCTGCTGCGCAAATGTCGCGGCCTCTTCGGGGTCGGTGCCCGCCGACTGCTCGCCGCCCGAATAGCCGACAAAGCCGATCTCCCCCTCGCAAGAGACACCCGCCGCATGCGCCATTTCGGCAATGGCCGCGGTCTCTGCGATGTTCTCGGCCAGCGGCTTGCGTGACCCGTCGAACATGACGGAGCTAAAGCCGCTTTCGATCGCCACACGACATTCGTCGGCCGTATACCCATGATCCAGATGCGCCACGACCGGCACCGACGCCTGTTCCGCCAGATGGGTGAACATCTTGCCCAGAACGGGCAGCGGCGTGTGTTCGCGGCAGGACGGCCCGGCCTGCAGGATCACCGGCACGCCTTCGGCTTCGGCGGCGGCAACATAGGCGCGCATGTCCTCCCACCCCAGCGTCACCAGCCCCGCCACGGCATAGCCGCCCGTCAGCGCCGATTGCAGCGCATGTTCCAGCGTCACGAGGGTCATTTGAACTTGGCCACCATGTCCATGATGCCCGGAATGGTGTGCAGCTGATCCGCGTGGGAGGGCTGGAAATACTGTTTGAGTGAGCGCTGCGACAGCCCGCCCAGAATGGTGAAGTAATACATCTCGTAGCCCGGCAGCACCGCGCAGGGGTGATACCCCTTGTCGATCAGCATCGTGGAGCCGTCGACGATGTGATAGGCGTCGCCCGCCTTACCATCCTCACGCTGGAGCATTTGCAGACCCGACCCATGGTTCGGCTTGAAGCGGAAGTTATACGTCTCGTCATGCCGCGTCTCCTCCATGTCCCCCCCGGGGCCGGCCCGACGGTCGGTGTCGTGCTTGTGGCTGGGAAAGCCCGACCAGCCGCCAGCACCCACGGTGAACAGTTCCGACACGAGCAAACGCCCCACCTTGTCGTGCTGGTTGGCGCCCAGGATATGCTTGATCTTGCGGTGCGTCTTGGTGTCGTCCGAGCCGTATTGCACCCGGTCGATCCCATCCTCGCGCACGTCGAACGGCTCCAATACGGTATCGTATTTCGCCCCCGCCACAAACACCTCTGCGCTGTCCGACACGCAGGTCATGCGGGTGCGCGCCCCCACGGGCACATAGACGCCTTCGGGCTCGCCACCCCACACATCGCCCACGCGGTTGCCTAAGCTGGCAAAGGACGCGCCGTCCACGTCGACATCCACCGTACCCGTCGCGGGCACGATGCACGTCTCGTAACCGGGCACGGCATAGTCGAACACCTCACCTTTGGTCAGTTTGACGATGTTGAAGTAGTTGAGCGGCACCAGATCGTGATCCACGTCCACGATGGGCTGGTTCCCGTTGTCATAGGGGGCGATGTGCATGGGTGGTCTCCCTCAGGTGTCGGTGGGGCCGGGATGGTCGGCCAGGAATGCGTCAAGCTGTGCGGTGTCGGGCATGGCGGGCGCGCAACCGGGTTTCGAAACCACGATAGAGGCGGAGGCGGAGCCGCGCAGCACCGCGTCGTGCAAGCTGTGCCCCGCCGCGACCGACGCCAACAGGCCGGAGATAAAGCTGTCACCCGCCCCGTTGGGTTTGACCGCGTCCACGGGATAGATACCAGTGCGGATTTCCTGCCCGTCAGCAAAGGTCACGGCCCCCTTCTTGCCCATCTTGTAGATCACGATGCACCCCGGTTGCTGCGCCAGTTCCCGCGCCTTGGCCAGCCCCTTGTCGATGCCGCCGGCCATGAAGCCGAACTCTTCGTCATTGCCGACGATCATGTCGCTCGCCGCGCCCGCGCGCGACAGCACGTCGGCGGCAACCTGCGGAGAGGGCCAGGAATAGGGGCGGTAGTCGATGTCGAAGATAATCGGCAACCCCGCCGCCTTGGCATTGTCGAACGCGCGGAAGGTCGAGCCGCGCGAGGGTTCGGCGGCAAACACGGTGCCTGCGGTCACCATCGCGGTGATGCGGTGGTATTCCACCGCATCCACATCCGCATCCGTCACCTGAAAGTCCGCGGCCCCGTTGCGATAGATCACGTTCTGAAAATCCTCGATGCAGGACTCATAAACGGCCAGCGAATTGCGGTATTCCCCGCCGACGCTGCGCACATATGTCGTCTCGACCCCGTAGTGCTTCAGCTTGTTCACGCAGAACCGCCCCACCGCATCGTCCGACACGGATGTGACCAAAGCGGCCTGCGACCCCAGCTTGACCAGCCCGGCACAGGTGTTGGCGGACGACCCGCCCAGATCGGCGTGGAACGTGTCGGCATGTTCGGATTTGGTGCCCACGGGGGTCGCGAACATGTCCATGCCCGCCCGGCCAAAGACGACAAAGCGATTGCCCCGGATCCCGTCCATCAATGCGCTCATGATCCCCTCCCGATGACTTCGCTCTTGTGAGAGGTGTAGACTCGGGCTAGTGATTTTGCAACCGGTTGCAAAGCTGGTGCACGGGAGGACGCGCAATGAAACAGATCGGCATTGGCATCGTCGGTGGCGGCTATATGGGCAAGGCCCATGCGGTGGCCATGTCTGCGGTGGGCGCGGTGTTCAACACCGGCCTGCGCCCCCGGCTGGAGATGGTCTGCGCCACCTCCGAGGCAAGCGCCGAACGCTACCGTACGGCCTACGGCTTTGCCCGCGCGACCGCCGACTGGCAGGTGCTGGTCAACGACCCGCTGGTCGAGACCGTGGTGATCGCATCTCCACAGGAAACCCACCGCGACATTGCAGAGGCAGCCCTGGCCTTGGGCAAGCCGGTGCTGTGCGAAAAACCCCTGGGCGCGTCGTTGGAGGATGGCGCGGCCATGGTCACAGCGGCGGCCAAAGCAGGTGTCGCCAACATGGTCGGCTTCAACTACATCCGCACGCCCGCCAGCCAGTTCGCCCGGGCGCTGATCGCAGATGGCACCATCGGCGATGTCACATGGTTCCGCGCCGAACATACCGAAGATTTCCTGGCTGACCCGCAAGCCCCCGCCACGTGGCGCACCAGCGGCATGGCCAACGGCACGATGGGCGATCTGGCCCCGCATATCGTGAACGCTGCCCTCGCGCTGATCGGCCCGATTGACCGCGTCATGGCCGAGGTCGAAACCGCCCATCACACGCGCCCGGGCGGCACGGTCACCAATGACGACCACGCCCAGATCATGTGCCGCTTTGCCAGCGGCGTGATGGGCCACATCTATGCCAGCCGCATCGCGATGGGGCGCAAGATGGGCTATGCCTATGAAATCGCAGGCACCAAGGGCGCGATCCGCTTTGATCAGGAGGATCAGAACGCCCTCTGGCTCTATGTCAACGAAGGGCCGGAGGCGACCAAGGGCTTTACCAAGATCCTGACCGGCCCGGCGCATCCCGATTACGAACCCTTTTGCCAAGGACCGGGGCACGGCACCGGATATCAGGACCAGATCATCATCGAGGCGCGCGATTTCCTGCAGGCGATCGAGACGGGCACGCCCGTCTGGCCCACCTTTGCCGACGGCCACGCCGTCAACCGCGTGATCGCGGCGGCACTGGCCGCCTCGGACAGCCAAAGCTGGCAAAGCGTCAGCGATTTCTAAGGGACATACGACATGCAAAAGCTCAGATGGGGCATGATCGGCGGCGGTGAGGGCAGCCAGATCGGCCCGGCCCACCGCCTCGGTGCATTGGCCGACGGCCACTTTGCCCTGACCGCAGGCGCGCTGGACGTGGACGCCACCAAGGGCCGCGCCTACGCCCAGACGCTTGGGGTTGAGCCTGACCGCGCCTATGGCAACTGGCAGGACATGCTGGAAGGCGAGCGGGATCGCGATGACCGGATCGACCTTGTCACCGTGGCCACGCCCAACTCCACCCATTTCGAGATCACCAAGGCCTTCCTCGAAGCGGGGTTCAACGTGCTGTGCGAAAAGCCGATGACCATGACCGTCGACGAGGCCGAAGAGATCGTGCGCGTCAGCGAGGCCACAGGCAAGATCTGCGCCGTGAACTACTGCTACTCCGCCTACCCGATGGTCCGCGAGATGCGCCATATGGTGGCCAGCGGTGACATCGGCAAGGTCCGCCTTGTCGTGGCCAATTTCAGCCACGGCCACCACGGCGATGCTGCGGACGCCGACAACCCTCGGGTGCGCTGGCGCTATGACCCGGCCATGGCGGGCGTGTCCGGCCAGTTCGCCGATTGCGGCATCCACGCGTTGCACATGGCCAGCTTTGTCGCCGGGGATGAGGTGGAAACGCTGTCCGCCGATTTTGCCTCCACCATCCCGTCCCGCACGCTCGAGGACGATGCGATGGTCAATTTCCGGATGTCCGGCGGCGCCGTCGGCAGGCTCTGGACCTCCTCTGTCGCCATCGGTCGCCAACACGGGTTCGACATCCAGGTCTTCGGCGAGACGGGCGGCCTTCGCTGGGCGTCCGAACAGCCCAACCAAGTCTACTACACACAGACCGGTGGCCGCACCCAGATCATGGAAAAGGGCGAAAGCAGCCTGTCCTCCGCCGCGGCCTCCCTCAGCCGCGTCGCCATCGCGCATCCCGAAGGCTTCCCGCTTGCCGTCGCCAACATCTATGTCGACCTCGCCGCCGCCATCCGGGGCGCGGCCCGCGACGCTCTGCCAACCGCCCAACAGGGCTTGCGTTCCATCGCCGCGATCTACGCCGCTGTCGCATCGGCCAAGCAAAACGGCGCATGGACGGATGCACGCCCCCCAATGTACCGCACCTGATCCATCTTCATCTTGCTGGATAAACTCCGGGGGTCTGGGGGCTGGCCCCCAGTCTGCCCTAGGTCAAGGCGCGCAACGTGCCCCGCTCGATGATCTCGCACTCGAACACTCGCGCCTCCGGCGCAGTCTCGGCACCGGCCAGCATCGCCTGCATCACCGCGACCGAGGCCTCGACGATCTGCGCGATCGGCTGGCGGATCGTGGTCAGGTTGATGTTCTGCCAGCCCGCCATCTCCATATCGTTCAGCCCGATGATCCCGATGTCCCCCGGCACCGACAGGCCGCGCGCGCGGATCGCCGACAGGGCCCCAATGGACAGCACGTCGTCGCCGCAGAAATACGCCTCGGCCGGGCCCTGATCGAGCAGCCGCAGCATCTCGTCCCGGCCCGCGTCAAAGGAATAGGCGGCCGCACAGGAGTGGCTGAAGGTCACGCCGGGTCGCCCGGTCAGCTTGGCCTCGAATCCGGCCAACCGGTCCTGGGTCGATGTCGCGCCCTCCGGTCCGCCCAGAAACCCGATGCGCCGGTAACCGCGCGCCACCAGCGTCTGCGCCGCCATGCGCCCGCAGGCGATGTTGTTGATGCCCACCACATGCACAGGCGGCGCGCCTACCGACCGGCCAAAGGCATGCACCACCGGCACGCCGGTGTCGCGAAAAGCTTCGGCAAAGGCGGGCGGCAGGGTTGATGACGCCACCACGACTCCGTCGACGGAATACTGCGTCAGCATCCGGACGGAGTGCTGCGGGTCCGTCTCTTGCGACAGGTTCACCAGCAGCGGGCGCAGGCCGATGTCCTGCAGCGCACGGGTAAAGAGGTCAAAGACCTCGAGGAAGATCGGATTGCGGAAATTGTCGGAGACGAGGCCAACCAGCTTGGTCCGGCCCGTGGTCAGCGACGAGGCCAGCGCGTTGGGCCGGTACCCCAGTTCGCGCGCTGCCGTCTCGACCTTGTGCCGCATCCTGGCGGACACCGACGCGCCGTCGGTGAACGTGCGCGACACCGCGGAGGTGGACACGCCCGCACGGGCGGCGACATCCTTCAGCGTGGCGGCCATGGGGTCGGATCGCTGTCACTCATGCGCGCCAGACTGCCCGAGCACGCACACACTTGCAACCGGTTGCAAGGCAGGCCAATGGATCAGCCCACCAGCAATTCCTCGAGCCGCCGCGCGGCCTCGCGCAGCTTGGGCAGCCCAGCGGTCAGGCTGGCCAGATCGTGGCGCTGTTTCGGCGCATGGATCGACAGGGTGGTCAGCAGCCGCCCCTGATCGTCGCAGATCGGGATGGCAAGGGCTGCCATGCCGTCCATGAACTCTTCGTCGTCGGTCGCGTAGCCGCGCTGCGCTGTCTCGCGCAGCATCTGTTTCAGCCGTGCGGGGTCGGTTTCGGTGTTGGCGGTCCGCTTGTCGATCTGGACGGAGGCGAGCATGCGGTCCTGTGTCTTGGCGGGCAGCATGCTGAGATACATCTTGCCACTGGCGGTACAGTGAAACGGCACCTGCGTGCCGATGGGCAGCTGGATGCGCAGCGGCCAGTGGGTTTCGACCCGGTCCAGATAGACCATCCCATCGCGCCCCGGTGCGGCAAGGTTGCAGGTCTCGCCCACCGCGTCGGCCAGATCGCGCATCACGCGCAGCCGTTCGGTGCGCACCCGCTGCGACGACAGGGTGTTCGTCGCCAGCTTGCGCATGCGCCAGCCCGGCCCATAGCTGCGCCCGTCGAGGCTGCGCTGCAGATACCCTTCGGCCTCGGCGGTTTGCAGCAGACGGTGCACGGTGGGTTTGGGCAAGCCCAGAAGCTTGCCCAATTCGCTTGGCAGCACCGGCACCCCGGCGCGCGCGACCTCTTCCATCAGCACAAGCAGACGCAGGTTTGTCGGTATCTTGCCACCTGCGTCTGGCTGTAGGTCGTCCGGCATGGCTCGCGTTTACCTCTCTGGCAAGAGCAACAGCGCCAGCTCGGGGGTCAGTGACACGATGATCCACACAGACAGCAGCGCAAACAGATAGGGCACCGTGTAGCGCAGCAGTCGGAAATATGGAACGCCGGTCACACCGGATGCGACATAGAGGTTCAACCCGTAGGGCGGCGTCACAAATCCGATGGACGCCCCCACCAGGAAGATCACCGCAAAGTGGATCGGATCAACGCCAACTGACGCCGCAATGGGCGCAAGGATCGGGGCGAGGATGATCGTGACGGGCAGCGACTCCAGGACCATGCCGCAGATGAACACGATGGCCATGGCCGTGAACAGCACGGGGTAGTAGCCGCCCATCGACGTTACGAAATCGCCGATCACCTGCTGTGCACCCAGCAGCGACAGGATCTGTTGCATCACCACCGAAATGGCGATCAGCGGCGCGAGGATGCCGGTGATCTGCGCCGACCGCATGGTAATGCCGGGGATCTGCTGCGGGGTGAACCCCTCGACCACCAGCATTGAGGCAGCAGAACGCTCGGTCCATTCCTTGGTCTGGTCCATGCTGAACACGCGGCTGACGATCCAGCTGATCACGCCCACGATGATGCCAAAGCCAACAGTCACACCCGCCGCTTCGGTGGGGGAGAATTTGCCGGTGTAGATGCCCCAGAGCACCAGTCCGATGGCAAAGAAGCCCAGCCACGCGCCAAGCGCCGTCTTGAACACCCGGAACGGGTTCAGGGCGATCAGGTAGCCCCAGCCATTGCGCCAGCAGATGATGAAACAGGCCAGCATCATGCCCAGAACCATCAGCGAGCCGGGAATGATCCCCGCCACGAACAGGTCCGAGATCGGCAGGTTCATCAGGAACCCGTAGACGATAAAGATGATCGAGGGCGGGATGATGATCCCCACCGTACCGCCCGCCGCTGCCGTGGCGGCAGAAAAGCGTTCGTCATAACCGCCCTTGACCATTTCGGGGTGCAGCATCGAGCCGATGGTGGCCGTCGTGGCCGAGTTCGATCCCGAGATCGCCGCAAAGAGCCCGCAGGCCGCCAGCGACGCCATGGCCAGACCACCCCGGATCCAGCCCAGACAGGCATAGGCAAAATCCGACAGTCGCCGCGCGATGCCGGAGCGGTTGATCAGGTCACCGGTCAGGATAAAGAGCGGCATGGCGAGCAGGGCAAAGCCGTCGGTGAACACGTCCTGCAACGCAGCGCCCATGTTCAGAAGCTGCAAATCCAGCACGAAGGACATGCCGATCACCCAGTAGGCAATAACCAGAAAGACCGGCACACCCATCATGAACAGGATGGTAACGGCGATGGAAATCAGTGTGATGAGGGTTGGATCGGTCATCAGTCGCCTCCGATCACTGCGGCTTCGATCATTTCGCTGCCATTTCGGTATTTTTTGAGGTCCTGCGACAGGTTTTCAAACACGCGCGCCGCCAGAAGGATAAAGGCGATGGGCACCGTGCCCAGGAACCACCACTGCATGACATTGTCCGTGCCCAGCATGATCGCAAAGTTTGCGGCGGCGCGGACGGTTTCCTGTGCGGTGGTGACGATCACGATCCAGGCAAAGCCGAACCATAGAATCGCATCGATGATCAGCAGGCCCAGCTGAATGCCCCTTGGTGCCGCCTTGCGGAACTCGGCAAAGGCGAGGTGCGTGCGCAGCTTGACGTTATAGCTGCACCCGACCCATGTCATGATCAGGAACAGGAACGGCGGCAGCGTGGTTGACCATGCGGGCTGACCGCTGAGGTAAAAGCGCTGAATGACGCCGGCAAAGATGATGTAGCCGATGGCCAGATAGGCCACGACCATCACGGTCGGCTCAAGATTGCGTTCAATGACGGGCACCGCGCGGTAAAGCGCCGCGACGGCAAGACCACCCACCAGTGTCACGATGAACCCAAGGGGCCACATGCCCGCATTCCCGCGCAAGGCGGTTTGTAACTCGAACGAGTCGCCTGTCATCAGCGCGGCGATGATCACGCCCATACCGGATATCAGTTCCATGCTGCACTCTCCCTCGTGCGGTGTTTCTCGGCCCCGGGATTGTTGTTGTCCGGGATACGGAAAACCATGCCGCAGTGACGCGGCATGGAGAGGTGCCCCGGCGCGCGGCGCCGGGGTGTTCTGCTGTTATGCAGTCTTAGCGCTCGGCGCAGATTAGCCTTTCCACCAGCGGCGGGGTTCGACGTTTTCGGCCAGGGTGATGTCGTGCTCGCGCACGGTGTTGTAGATGTCCTGGTATGTGTCGATGCCACCGGCCCAGCCGTTGATCCGCTCGCGCCACTGTTCCCACAGCT
>ERZ1740067.2463-NODE-2463-length-11266-cov-6.099723_pt1 | contig 11266 bp, 9 predicted proteins | sample MGYA00581736_ERZ1740067 | MGnify/ENA primary metagenome ERZ1740067 (study PRJEB43018, sample SAMN04849236) | marine metagenome | isolation source: floating plastic debris | place: Pacific Ocean | collected 2008-08-27 | study: EMG produced TPA metagenomics... | reverse complement strand
GTTGGCAAGCGGTGCATCAACGCTGATACTCCTCGCGCTTCCGCTCTATGCCCTGCTATTCAAACGCATCTGATCCCACTTCATCTTGCCAAATAAACTCCGGGGTTTGGGGCAGCGCCCCAAGAACACGCCGTAAACACACCACACCCGGCCCGGTGTTATGCAATATCAACCGCTCGCATTGCGCCAATCCTTGCCCGTCCCAACGCCAAAAACGCGCGGCCTGCCGCCCACGCACCGCGCACTTGCATGCGCCACCTTCCCTGCCTGCGCGATGGCCGCATATGACAAACGTACAGCTGCCCGAGGACCGCGTTGCCCGAACGGCGTGACCCGCAGCCCCGAACAAAAGGAATACGAACATGCTGTCCAACACATTGATCTCCGTGGCGCTTGCGACCTCGCTGGCCCTTGTGCCCGCCTCGCGCGCAGCCGCCGACACCCGCGACTTCATTGCAGGCGCCATCATTGGCGGCATCGGCGGAGCCGTCATCAACAACGAGGTGCGCAAGAACAAGGCGCGCCAGGCGGCCCGCCAGCGTGCCGTCACCCCACGCACCTATGCCTCCCAGCCGCGCACTTATCGTGCCCCCGCGAAAAAGTCCTACCGCCCCTCCATTCCTGCGACGGAGGAAGGCCGCGCCATTCAGTCGTCGCTGAACTATTTCGGCTTTGACGCAGGCACCATCGATGGGCGCGTCGGGCCTGCCACCCGGTCCGCCATCTCCGACTACCAGCGCTACATGGGCTATGATGCGACGGGCACGCTGACCACGTTCCAGCAGCACCTGCTGACCACGTCATACCTGCGCGCCGAGGCCGGCGGCACGCGCACGCTTCAGGACATCGCCGGCCTGCCGGACGGAACGCGCGGTCTGCTCAAGCTTTACCGCGAAGAACTGGCAGCCGGCGGCACGCAGCGCCAGTCGATCACGCCGGAGCCTTCGACGGCATATACTGACATCTGACAAGCGCGCCCCCGCGCCACCGCGTGGGGGCGCCAACCGCGACACCCTGTCCTTCGACATCGGACCTGCGCGGCATATACTCGACCCATGCCTTACCGCTGGACAACAGAACCGGATGCACAAGTGCAGGAGCTACAGCTCTGGCCGCACAATTCACTGCCGCAAAACGGCATGGCAGCCACTGTCCTGTTCACCTTTACGATGATCATGATCCCCACAATCCCGCTGCTGGGCAGTGTGGTGCTGTGGGGGCTGTTGCCCTTTGTGCTGGGGGCGGTCTGGGCGCTGTACTATGCGCTGCGCCGCAACCGCCGCGCACGCCAGATCATCGAGGTGCTGACGCTCGGGCCCGAGGATACCACGTTGATCCGCACGGACGCCAACGGGGCGGTGCAGGAATGGGATTGCAACCGCTACTGGACGCAGGTCACCAAGTACGCCGACGAAGGCCCCGTGCCTCACTACATCACGCTCAAGGGCAAGGGCCGCGAGGTCGAGATCGGCGCGTTCCTGAGCGAGGAAGAGCGGCTGTCGCTCTATGATGACCTGAACCGCGCGCTGCGCAGATCGGCCTAACCGCAGAGCCGGTCCTTGACCATCGGTCCGACCGCGCCGAAATCCATTTGCCCGGTATATTTGGCCTTGAGCACGCCCATGACCTTGCCCATGTCGCGGATGCTGTCTGCGCCCACTTCGGAGATGGCGGCATCGACGGCGGCTGCGGCAGCGTCATCGTCCAGCTTTTGCGGCAGGAACTCTTCGATCACGACGACTTCGGCCTCTTCCCGCTCTGCAAGGTCAAGCCGCCCACCCTCTTCGTAGGTGCGCGCGCTTTCGCGGCGTTGCTTGACCATCTTGCCCAGGATCTGGAGCACTTCGCCCTCGCCGACACCGTCATCCTGACCGGCGGCACGCGCATCGATGTCCTTGTCCTTGATGGCGGCATTGATCAGCCGCAGCGTCGACAGGCGATCGGCATTCTTGTCCTTCATCGCCTGTTTCAGGGCCGCCGAGATGCGGCCACGCAAATCTGTCATGTTCCATCCCCATGGCATCATGTCGAGTTTGTGAAGATACGGCACAAACAGGTCCCTGACAAGGCTGGTGATCCTACGTAACCCACTGGAATCAAAGCAAAGAACATTTCCGACCACGGCTTGACCGCACCTCACGCTCCCATTAAGTTCCGCGCAATTTGCCTGCCCGCACCCTGATCCAAGCTGCCCCGAGGCCACCCATGACACAGACTTCGCACCCCACCGCCTGCCTTGCCCTTGCGGATGGTACGTTATTCCACGGCGTCGGTTTCGGCGCCACGGGCCAGACCACGGCGGAGCTGTGTTTCAACACCGCCATGACCGGCTATCAGGAGATCATGACGGACCCATCCTACGCGGGCCAGGTCGTGACCTTTACCTTTCCGCATGTCGGCAATGTCGGCGTGAACCCCGAGGATGACGAAACGGGCGATCCGGTGGCGGCGGGCATGGTGGTCAAGTGGATGCCGACCGCACCGTCGAACTGGCGCGCCACGCAGCCCCTGTCGGACTGGTTGGCGGCCCGCGGACGGATCGCCATCGGCGGCGTGGATACGCGACGGCTGACCCGCGCGATCCGGCAGGCCGGTGCGCCGCATGTGGCGCTGGCCCATGACCCGGATGGAAATTTCGACACCGACGCACTGGTTGCGGCGGCGCGCGCCTTTGCCGGGCTCGAGGGGATGGACCTTGCCAAGGATGTCACCTGCGCGCAGTCCTATCGCTGGAACGAAATGCGGTGGGCCTGGCCCGTTGGCTACACCCCGCAGGAAAACCCAGAATTTCGTGTTGTGGCCGTGGATTACGGGGCCAAGCGCAACATCCTGCGCTGCCTCGCCTCGGCGGGTTGTGACGTGACCGTCCTGCCCGCCTCGGCCACTGCCGAGGACGTGCTGGCCCACAATCCCGACGGCGTGTTCCTGTCCAACGGGCCGGGCGACCCGGCGGCCACGGGCGCATATGCCGTGCCGATGATCCGCGATGTGCTGGAACGCGACCTTCCCGTTTTTGGCATCTGCCTTGGCCACCAGATGCTGGCGCTGGCGCTCGGGGCCAAGACCGTCAAGATGAACCACGGCCACCACGGGGCCAACCACCCGGTCAAGGACCTCGAGACCGGCAAGGTCGAGATCACCTCGATGAATCACGGCTTTGCCGTGGACGCCCAAAGCCTGCCTGACGGCGTGATCGAGACGCATACTTCGCTGTTTGACGGATCGAATTGCGGGATCCGCATGGCCGACAAGCCTGTCTATTCGGTGCAGTACCATCCGGAGGCGAGCCCCGGGCCGCAGGACAGCTATTATCTGTTCGAACGGTTTGCCGCAGCCATGCGTGCACGCGCCGCCTAAGTCTCGCGACGCGCTGCGTCCTGGCCGGTCGGCCTTTGGTTAACGTCGCATTAACTCTGTCCGCGCAAAAGTCGCTCATGTTTTGTGGCGATTCCGGACATGAGTGACCCTCTTCTGCGCCTTCCTGCGCCGCGACCGGTCGCGCGTGCGGGACGCCCGGCCCGGCCGGTCGGGCGGCAGTTGGTCGATGCGGGTGTGATCGATCAGGGTGCGCTGCTCAAGGCGCTGAACCTGCAGCGGTATGTCGACGCCCCGCTGGGCGAAATTCTGGTCGCCACGGGCGACGCAGCACCCGAGGATGTGCTGACCGCGCTGTCGGTGCAATACGGGGCCGAACAGGTCGATCTGATCATCGATCCGCCCATACCCGCGATGGCCAAAGCGTTGCCTGCGGCCCTTTGCCAGCGCCATGGCGCGGTTCCCTGGCGCTGGTTTGGCCGCACATTGCTGGTGGCGACCGACCGGCCTGACCGGCTGGCCGCGTTGCGGGCCTCACTGGGGGCAGACGCGCCGCGCATCCTGGCGGTCATCGCGCCGCGCGCGCAGATAAACGACCAGATTTCAGCGCTCTACGGGGCGGAGCTCGCCTATCGTGCCCTCATTCGCTTGCCGGGTGACATCAGCTCGCGCACATGGACACTGGCCAGCACGATGGGGGCCTCTACGGGCATCTTGATGCTGGGACTACTCGCCATCGGCCTGATCTATGCGCCGGCTCTGTTGGTGACCGTTTTGGTGGGCATCGGGGTGCTGTCGCTGGTGCTGACCACCGGCCTCAAGGCAGCGGCCCTTGCGGCGCAACTGACCAAGGGAGTGCCGTGGCAAACGGCCCCGCTGGCCCCGGTGCCGCTGTCCCGCCTGCCCAAAGTGTCGATGCTTGTCCCGCTCTACCGCGAGGACAACATCGCCGACGCGCTGATCACGCGACTGACCCGGCTGACCTATCCAAAGGCGCTGCTGGAGGTGGTTCTGGTGCTGGAGGCGAAAGACACGATCACACGCGACACCATTGCGCGGACCACGCTGCCCCATTGGATGCAGGTGATCGAAGTGCCCGATGACGACACGATCACGACCAAACCGCGCGCACTGAACTATGCGCTCGACTTTTGCGAGGGCCAGATCGTCGGCATCTGGGATGCGGAGGACGCGCCGGAACCCGACCAGCTGGAAAAGGCCGTCGCCCGCTTTGCCCAGGCCGGGCCGCGTACGGCCTGTCTGCAAGGTATCCTGGACTACTACAATTCCAGGCAAAACTGGCTGGCGCGCTGTTTCACCATCGAATACGCGGCGTGGTGGCGGCTGGTGTTGCCCGGTGTCGCCCGGCTGGGTCTGGTGCTGCCGCTGGGTGGCACCACGCTGTTTTTTCGCCGTGACATCCTTGAAGAATTGGGCGGCTGGGACGCTCACAACGTGACCGAAGACGCTGATCTGGGCATCCGACTGGCGCGGGCGGGCTATGTCACCGAACTGATCCCGACCGTCACGATGGAAGAGGCGAACTGCCACCCCTGGGCCTGGATCAAGCAGCGTTCGCGCTGGATCAAGGGGTTCTTGATCACATACTGTGTGCATATGCGCCGCCCCCGCGCGCTGCTGCGCGACCTGGGGCTGCTGCGGTTTCTGGGCATTCAGGCGATGTTTCTGGGCACCGTCGTGCAGTTTGCGACGCTGCCGCTGCTATGGAGCTTCTGGTTGCCGGTTCTGGGTGCCATGCACCCGGTCACGACGACAATGGGCAACGATGTGCTGCTGCCGCTGGCGGCGCTGTTTGTCACCTCAGAGCTGATCAGCGTCGTTGTCGGCATGCTGGCGGTGTCAGACCGCACACACCGGCATCTGCTGCCTTGGGTCCTGACCATGCCGTTTTACTTTCCGCTGGCAGCCGTCGCGGCCTACAAGGCGCTCTACGAGCTGATCGCGGCCCCGTTTTACTGGGACAAGACCCGGCATGGGCGCGCGCCTTGCCCTCAGACTTCGTCGCCGAAGTGACGCATGACCATACGGATGGGATTGGGAGCCGCCTGCCCCAGCCCGCAGATCGACGCATCCGCCATCGCGGTGCACACCTCTTCGAGCAGGGGCTGGTCCCAGGCGTCGGCCTGCATCAGCTTGACCGCCTTTTCGCAGCCCACCCGACACGGCGTGCACTGGCCACAGCTTTCGTCCTCAAAGAACCGCAGCATGTTCAGCGCCGCATCCCGCGCCCTGTCCTGATCGCTGAGCACGACCACTGCCGCTGACCCGATAAAGGTACCGTGCGGTTGCAGCGTGTCAAAATCGAGCGGTATGTCATGCATCGTCGCAGGCAGAAGGCCCGACGAGGGCCCGCCCGGCTGATACGCCTTGAAGACGTGGCCGGGCGCCATGCCGCCTGCCGCATCGATGATGTCGGTGATGGTCGATCCCGCAGGCAGCAGGTAGACACCCGGGCGCGCCACGCGACCAGAGACCGAATAGCTGCGCAACCCGACGCGCCCGTTCTTTTCGGTGCTGTTCAGCACCTCCGGCCCTTCGCGGCAGATCCGCGCGACCCAGTGCAACGTCTCGACATTGTGTACCAGTGTCGGACGCCCAAAGAGGCCGACTTGCGCGACATAGGGCGGCCTGTGACGCGGGATACCGCGCTTGCCCTCGATGCTCTCGATCATCGCGCTTTCCTCGCCGCAGATATAGGCACCCGCCCCCCGTCGCATCTCGATATAGCCCGGATCAACAAGACCTTCGTCTTCCAGCGCTTTGATTTCACGACGCAAAATCTCCAGCACAGCCGGGTATTCATCGCGCATGTAGATATAGGCCTTGTCGGCCTCAACCGCCCAGGCCGCGATCAGCATGCCCTCGAAGAAGAGATGCGGCACACGTTCGAGGTAGTAGCGATCCTTGAACGTTCCCGGCTCGCCCTCATCGCCGTTTACCGCCAGATAACGCGGACCCGGGTTGGCGCGGACAAAACCCCACTTGGTGCCGGAGGGGAAACCCGCACCGCCAAGGCCGCGCAGCCCGCTGTCCTTGATCTGCGCCTGCACCGCTTCCCAATCGCCGGTCTCGCGCAGCGCGCGCAGGGTGTCGTATCCGCCTGTCGCGCGATAGGCGGCGAGCCCCTCGTAGTCGGGCATGTGCGCGTGTGTATCGCCCGCGGCGATGGCGGCCTGCACCTTTTCCGGGGTGGCAAAGTCGATGTGGTTGTGCCCCAGCTCAAGCGTCGGTGCCGTGTCGCAGCGCCCCATGCAGGGCGCCCGCAGAACGCTGACTTCGGACGCGTCCAGACCATCCTCCAGCGCGGCCTTCAGCGCCTGTGCACCCGCCAGCTCGCAACTGAGCGAGTCGCAAACCCGGATGGTCAGCGCGGGCGGTGGGGCCTCCCCTTCTTTGACCACGTCGAAATGGGCGTAGAACGTCGCGACTTCATAGACTTCGGCCATGCTCAACCGCAGCTCTTCGGCCAGCGCGCGCAGGTGCGCCGCACCGAGGTGGCCGTAGTGATCCTGGATCAGATGCAGGAACTCGATCAGCAGATCAGCGCGGCGCGGGGCGTCGCCCAGCACGGCGCGCACCTCGTCCCAGGCCTGATCCTCAAGCGCGCGGCCCTTGGGGCGCACACGGCCCTTGCCTTGTCCGGATTTCCAGACGCCCTTGCCCTTGTTTCCCTGATCCAACGCCATGCGCGCGTCTCCTGCCCTGACCTGACGCGACCCTATCAGCGGAACCCGGTGCCCATCAGCCCAAAAGCGACCTCTGGCATGCCAAAGCGCGCGCCGATGGACACCACCCCGCCGCCCATCGGACACGTTTTGGACGTGATCGGCTGCTAGGTGCGGCCGCGCGGCCCGTGCTAGGATCACACGCCCGCCAACCGGAGTGATTCTGACGCCCATGCTGCGCCTTTTGCCCTATGCCATTGCGACGCTGACGCCTGCCGCCCTGCTGGCAGCCGCATGCGTCTGGGGTTGTTGGTGGGCTGCGGCGGCAATGCTGGCGATCACGGTCGTTGTCTTCTTCCTCGACAAGTTGAACATCGAGATGGAACCGAGTGCCGCGCATGGCCACCGTCTGTCCGAAGCTTTGGGTGTGGTGCATTTCGCGCTGTTGGCGCTGGCCGTCTGGTCGATGGGGCAACCGCTGCCCACACTGGACAAGGTGCTGATCGTGCTGGGGTGCGGGCTTTATTTCGGGCAGATTTCGAACTCGAACGCCCACGAGTTGATCCATCGCAGCGCGCGCTGGCCGTTCCGGCTGGGGGCTGCGTGCTATACCAGCCTGCTGTTTGGACATCACACAAGCGCGCATCGCCTCGTGCACCACGTGCATGCCGCGACGGACCGTGATCCGGCCTCGGCCCGTCTGGGCGAAGGGTTCTGGGCGTAGCTGGCGCGCAGCGGGGCGGGCGGCTTCCGCGCCGGGCTCGAGGCCGAACGCGCGCGACGTGGCGCTGTGCGCTGGCCTTTGCCCTATCTGTGGTATGTGGGCGGCGCGCTGGCCAGCATCGGTTTCGCGGCGGCTCTGGCCGGCGGCGCGGGTATCGCCGGGCTCATCGCCATTGCGGTCTATGCGCAGGTTCAGCTCATGCTGTCGGATTACGTGCAACACTACGGGCTGCGCCGGGCCACGCGCGCCGATGGTCGGGCCGAGCCGATGGGGCCACAGCATTCCTGGAACGCACCGCACTGGTATTCGTCGGCGATGATGCTGAACGCCCCGCGTCACTCCGAACACCACATGCACCCGGCGCGACCTTTTCCGGCGCTCGGCCTTGCTGCGGGCACCATGCCGATGCTGCCGCGCCCCCTGCCGGTGATGGCCGTCGTGGCGCTGATCCCTCCGCTCTGGCGGCGGGTGATGGACAAACGCGCCACGCGTTGGGCGCGCGTTGCTGGCGAACCCGCGCTTGCCGCCGAGTGACGCAGCCGAAGCGCTGGAAACGGCCACAGGCATCTGCCACAGTCACGGCATGAACTGGACCCTGTGTTCCCTTGCCTTGATCCTCGCGCCAGTGATGTCGCAAGCAGACCCGATGAGTGCCGCCGAGTTCGAAGCCTACGTGACCGGCAAGACGCTCTATTACGGGCGGTCGGGCGAGGCCTATGGCGCCGAGATTTACCATGAAAATCGCCGTGTGACCTGGTCGTTCCTGGATGGCGAGTGCAAGGATGGTACCTGGTACGAAGACGGGACCAACATCTGTTTCATCTACGAAGACCGGGACGACCCGCAATGCTGGAGTTTTGAGCGTGGCGCGGGTGGGCTGATCGCCCGGTTCGAGAACAATCCCGACAGTGAGGCGCTCTATGAAGCGCGGGATCTGGACGAGGAAATGGTCTGCCTGGGTCCCAAGGTCGGCTCTTGATCCCATTGAGCGCTGGCGCGCACACGATTCATTTTATTTCTGACAAGGGGCTGTCTGCCCCCTTGCGCTCCCCCGAGGATTTTTTGGGGACAAAGACAGGTTAGAAAAGGGATCCCTGGTCCGGTTCCGGATTTGTCTTTTTGCCGGAAGGCTTGCTGCCACCAACTGTCAGCCGGCCATCGGCGAACTCGATCTCGAGGCCCGGGGCGTTTTTGGCGGCGGCCTTGGTCGTCACGATCTGACCGCCGCCGCGCACCACCGTATAGCCGCGCGCCAGCGTAGCCTTGTAGCCCAGCGTTTCGCGCAACCTGTCCATCGCTTCGAGCCGCGCGCGCAGTGTCGAGACTTGTGCGGTGCCGGCGCGGGACAGCCGGGCAAGGAGGCCTGCAATGCGGTCGCGCGCCTGCTGATGCTCGCGCTGGATCAGCTGCGGGCCAAAGCGGGCGGTGCGGGCGTTGAGTTGATCGCGCCGTGTGCTTGCAACGCGTTCTATCGCCGGGGCCAGCCGTGCTGCTGCGGTTTGCAACCGCTGCGCGTTTGCCTGAAGCGGCCGGCGCAGGGTGGCGGGTCGCAGGCTGCCCGCCGCTTCGGACAGGCGCACCTTGCGGCGCTGCACGCCCGAGATCAGGGCAGGTGCCAGCCGGTCGCCCAGCACGTCCAGCCGTTGGCGCGGGCCTTCGACCAGTGCCTCCGCCTTGGGCAGGGCGCGCCCCAGATCGCGCAGGCGCTGGTCGCGCCGTTGCAGGCCCGCGCTGAGCGCGCCCGTCATGCGCGCCGATGCGGTATCAAGCCACGCCATCAGTTCGTGCCGGACCGGCACGGCCAGCTCCGCGGCCGCAGTGGGCGTCGGCGCGCGCCTGTCGGAAACGTAGTCGATCAGTGTCGTGTCGGTTTCGTGCCCCACGGCCGAGAGCAGCGGGATGTCGGAAGCGGCTGCCGCGCGCGCCACCACCTCTTCGTTGAAGCCCCAGAGGTCTTCGACCGAACCGCCACCCCGTGCGACGATCAACAGGTCGGGCCGGGGCATCGCACCCCCCGGTGACAGCGCGTTGAACCCGGCGATGGCCCGCGCGACTTCGGGTGCGCAGGCGGCCCCCTGAACGGCCACCGGCCAGATCAGCACCTTGCGCGGGAACCGGTCGCGCAGCCGGTGCAGGATGTCGCGGATCACCGCGCCGGAGGGCGAGGTGACCACGCCGATGACCTCCGGCAGATAGGGCAACTGGCGCTTGCGGTCCGTGTCAAAGAGGCCCTCGGCCTGCAATTGCGCCTTGCGCTTTTCCAGCAGCGCCATGAGCGCGCCCATGCCCGCCGGTTTGATGTCTTCGATGACGATCTGGTATTTCGACTGGCCCGGGAAGGTGGTCAGACGGCCCGTTGCGACGACCTCCATCCCTTCTTCGGGCTGCGTTTGCAGGCGGCTGGCCACGCCCTTCCACATAACGCCGGCAATCACCGCGCGATCATCCTTGAGATCCAGATAGACATGGCCCGAACGGGGCCGGCTGACGCGCCCCACCTCGCCCTTGATCCGGACATGGGAGAATTCGCCTTCGATCATGCGTTTGACCGCACCGGATATCTCGGAGACGCTGAATTCCGGCGCGTTGCCCGCGTCTTCGGGATCGTCGATCAGGTCCATGTCGCTTCCTTGTGCCGCCTCGCGCATCAGCTTAGAACGCGCAGCAACAAAGGCCAAGAAGGGCGCGCGCATGAACATCCTGATCCTCGGCAGTGGCGGCCGGGAACACTCGCTGGCCTGGGCCGTCTTGCAGAACCCCAAATGCGACCGGCTGGTGGTGGCGCCCGGCAATGCAGGCATCGCGGCGATTGCCGAATGCGCGTCTTTTGACATCTGCGACCGCGGTGCAGTGCTTGAATTTGTCGAGGCCGAATCTATCGACTTCGTCATCATCGGACCCGAAGCGCCGCTGGCCGCAGGGGTAGCAGACCGCCTGCGCGAGGCCGGCGTCCTGGTCTTTGGCCCGAGCGAAGGGGCGGCACAGCTCGAAGCGTCCAAAGCGTTCACCAAGGCGATTTGCGACGCGGCCGGTGCGCCCACCGCGGCTTATGGTCACTTCACCGATGCGGCGGCGGCCAAGGCGCATGTGGCGCAACAGGGCGCGCCCATCGTGGTCAAGGCGGATGGTCTGGCTGCCGGCAAGGGTGTGATCATCGCCGAGACCGTGGCCGAGGCCGACGCGGCCATTGACGACATGTTCGGCGGCGCATTCGGCGGCGCAGGCGCCGAGGTTGTGATCGAAGAGTTCATGACCGGCGAAGAGGCGTCATTCTTTGTGCTGTGCGATGGCACGGACGTGCTGCCCATCGGCACCGCACAGGACCACAAGCGGGTCGGCGAAGGCGATACTGGCCCCAACACGGGCGGGATGGGCGCGTATTCCCCCGCCCCTGTCCTGACGGACGCCATTGCCGAACGCGCGCTGGCCGAAATCATCCGCCCCACTGTCGCGGAGATGTCGCGCCGTGGCACGCCGTATCAGGGCGTCCTTTATGCCGGTTTGATGATCGAGGATGGCGCGCCGCGTCTGGTTGAATACA
>ERZ1740067.2462-NODE-2462-length-11266-cov-6.118366_pt1 | contig 11266 bp, 8 predicted proteins | sample MGYA00581736_ERZ1740067 | MGnify/ENA primary metagenome ERZ1740067 (study PRJEB43018, sample SAMN04849236) | marine metagenome | isolation source: floating plastic debris | place: Pacific Ocean | collected 2008-08-27 | study: EMG produced TPA metagenomics... | reverse complement strand
CTAAGTGGTCAGCAATCGCCGAATGCATCCGGCGATTGCTATACAAAAACAAGCAAATCGCTCAATAGCGCTCAAAACTCTCCCTATTAAAGACACATCACAACTTCAGAGTCTTTAAAGCATCTCCGACAGAGAATTTCAATACGGTGTTGACGGCATAAATGAATCAAAGAAACTTGATACATCCACAGCATCAAGACTAATCACCAAATATGAGGAAAATATGAGGAAAATCATCCTCTCTTCCATAAAAGAGCGAAAAATCGGTGGATTACTACCCTTATAAAGGGTCTAAGTGTGTATGAAAATACAGTAAAGTCTGTATTCTCGCCGACATTGCTCCAAAGTACTCCGAACAAAGTAGAGCAGAGCGCGCCCCCTAACACCTCATTCATCCAATTTCAAGTACCCCAGCGGGTGATATTTTTTTGGAATTGTTCAATCACGCGAGAGAATTTATGAACAAAGCTCAATCGACCAGTCTTGATGACCACGTCCTGGCTGACAGCGGAACTGGCGACCCGCGCGGGTGATTGTCCACTGGCCGTTTTGATTGACGATGTCAAAACGGTAGCGAAAGCCAGCAACAGAATCATCCAAAAGGCCGCCCTCAGTAATGGTGACCATAGCTTCGGTTGGCGACTCTACGCCTGGGCCATAGAACACTTCTACATCGACAGGGGCGCCAACGCGAACATTGGCAACGGCCATGGCCATATCTATGGGATTCGTGCCTGTACGGTTAGCCTCAGCAATGTCGCCAAGAATATCCTCGTGCCCAACTAACATCGTCGAATTACGCCAAACGTTGGCCGCAATCGAATCTGCCTGTAGTAGCTCAGGATTAGACTTGTCAATCTGCTGCTGTAGTAGCGATATCGCTCTGTCCTGGTGGGATAAACCACTATAAAACTGCACAATACCGCGCAGAGAAAGACGTGGCTGAGAGAGCTGTGCAAACGCAGGGCTAAGCATGAAAGTACCCAGTACACCTGCGGCCGCAAGCAATAGACGTCTATTTTTAAGGGAAGATTTCATCATTTTTCCAGTGAGATGTATAGCAAGCGTACTGATACAGTGAGCTAAGTGGCCAAAGCTATAAGTTTATTCATCAGCGCAGTTACGCTTTCCCGAATCGGGCCTTGAGGTGATCGCCTAGCCGAATGGCGAGGGCACCTAAGGTAAGTGATGGATTGGCAGTCGGAATGTAGGGAAAGACAGAAACATCGGCAATGTAGAGATTGTCGTAACTATGGCATTTGAGATTCTCATCAACAACGCCTTATGTAGCGGCTTCACTCATCCGCAGCGTGCCACCTGAGTGATTCACCGTACCGCCGTGAGGGGCCAACCCCATGGATTCTTTGGGGTCATTCGAAGACGACGGTGCCATTGACCAGCACATTTTCACCGTTGACGACTGTGCTGTTATCGATAATTTGCATGGGGACTCTCCAAAAAATCAGTCGAGGGATGCTTTTTGTCGAAAACATCCTACAAACAACATTCAGTTACCGTTCAGTACCCTTCGGGGTGATATGGCGTGGCTTCACTCATAGGACGCGACGAGGCAAAGCAGGTCCAGCGACGGCGGAATCACGCCACCGTTAGGCATAAACCGTCATGTAGAGCACAGATAATGACTTGACGACACGTGACGATAGAGTCAGCAAACTGAGGAGATGAGAGATCTGTTAATGAGCATTGGACGGCGCGTGATTTTTGGCATCCTTGCCATCGCCTGCGGAGTTAGCCTATCCGCCTGTACCGTTAGCCCAAGCAACAATGATGCGCCCCTCTCAGCCAAAGCAGTGTCATCCCCTGCTTCAGCACCCAGCATTTCCTTCGATGGCAATCCACCCCCTTGGGCCGATACGGCAACTACGGTCATGCGGCAGCTAGAAGACTGGCGCGGTCTTCCGTTTACTGAAGATGTTCAGGTTACCTTTGAAACTCAGGCAAATCCAGGGCTCAACGGCTGGTACAACTCAGCAACTAAGCAGCTCTCTGTGACCACAGACGGCTCGGAGCAGCTAGGCCAAGGCGTGCTGTTGCACGAAATCTTCCACGCCCTGCAAGACCAGCAGTTCGACTTGTACAATCTGCACTTGCAGAGCATGGACAATCCTGACTTTGATAAAGCTGTCTCCGCACTCATTGAGGGTGAAGCGATGCTGGCCGTGAATGAGCTGATGAATTACGATTTTCTAGCCCATGCGCGTTTGCCTGAAGCGGGGCCTATCAGCGAGGAGTTTTTTCAGAATATCTTTTTGTATGGTGAAGGGCTGAAGTTTGTTCGGGCTATCAGAGAAGTCGGTGGGTGGGAAGCGGTCGATCAAGCATTTCGAGATCCGCCCCAGTCAACAGCGTTGATTTTGAATCCGGAGCGCTACCTTGCAGGAGAGCGAAAAGCACAGCCCGTTGAGTTGCCCTTGAAGGATGGAGAGGAATTGCGAGCGCAGCAAATACGTGGCGAATACGAAGTTCAATGGCTGATGGCGGCTAATCCTGACACACGCGCCGCGTTACCGACTCTTGCAGAAGGCTACGCCACTGACACACTGGGCATCATCACCACTGCCGAGGGACAAACCAGACATCGATGGGTGGTGGAGCTGGCGAGTTCGGAGTTAGCAGCAGAATTAAAATCACCGTTTGAGAAAGCACTGCTTTTTGAAAGTGGGGTTAAGCCAGCGACGGTATCCGTTGAGAAGAGCATGATTATTGTCGAATGGTAATTATTCCTCAACTCATTCCTCTAAACCTCATTCCTCAACCGTTACCAACGTAGAGAACCGGTAGGCAACAATTGCATTTTCACGATCAATCCCAACCGATTTGCCACCATCGACGTACCATTCCATGATGCCAGCTGTTGCAATTTCGCCTGGAATAGCATCAACCCACTCAGGCGGCTGCCTTTGGGTTGCGTTTGCGTTTGCGGGAATCCATGCTTCCAGCTCTGAGGGTGGAACCACCGCCAGTAGCTGAATGTCCCATTCGGAAGGGCCCGGCACCAAACCGCCGCCAGCATCCGCGTAGAACAAATCGTATTCTAGCGCCTCGTATTCGCGCTCAAATGTGACGTACTCTTCTAGCTGGGAAATTCTATCTTCTAGTGTTAGCCGAACTTGGCTCGTTTCATCGATTGAGCGCGAACTCGACTCTGCAGCAGTAAAACTCAACCCATCACAGCCAAATAACAGAATAACAAACAAAAGAGAAAGAGGCTGTGCTTTAGTGAGCAAGCCTTTTAATGGGTAACGAGTTATTGCATTAATCACGACGACGTATTCAATTTCACGATGGGTATTTGAGATACAGCAAGATTATCAAGCTTTCCGTACGAATCAATAATGTTGACAAGTACCCAACAGGGGAATGCCAACCAGAATACATCCCTGATAGAAATGGCTCATCACAAGCCTTTGGCACTTATAACAGTCTCTACGGCAATCTGAAGCTTGTGTCATACAGTTCACGACACAATTGAAAACTATGAATACCCTTACACTAGAACAGGCCAATCTTCTAAGTTTGCAGCAACGTCATCAGTTTGTTCTTGAAACATCTCGTCTTTCGTATTTTGCGGGCTGTCGACTCAATATTCTCATTGTTGCAGATGCGTTTTTGTATTTTAATGACGACAATTTTGGCCTTTCTGAGTTAGTAACAACCCTTAGAGGCTTATCGACTAGGCGATATCCAGTCACTGTGGATCTTGCTCACCGAGCTAATCCAGGTGCCGATCGGCTCAATGGAGCAACGCCAGACTTTACCTTTGAATATGAAAAAATCAAACGCTATGACCAGATTTGGATTATGGCGGCGGAAAGCGGGGCCTCTTCTTCGTTGAGCATTGATGAAAGACTCGACATCAAGAAATTTATGGATAAAGGTGGCGGCATATTTGCAACTGGTGATCATCAAGATTTAGGGGCTCCTGTGGGCGGATATATCCCTCGGGTACGCAGTATGCGCAAGTGGTTTTGGCCAAATACCGGCCCCAATGGGGAACCGGTGGCACCTCACGGGAGTAATGCGACGCGGCTTGATACTAACCGTGAAGGTCACGATCCAGGATTTAGTTTTGACGATCAGTCAGACGATGTGCCGCAAACGATTACCCCCCGTTACTTTGGTGGTGTTATTCAATCAGTTCATCCGTTGCTGTGTTCATCCAGTGGGCCCATTCGCGTACTACCCGATCATCCTCACGAAGGCGAATGCATTGTACCTAACAATCTAAATGCGACCTATGAGATTGGGGAGACAAGTTTCCAAGAGTATCCTAATGGACCAAGCGGTAGCCCTCTGCCTCCAGTGATTGTTGCAACATCAACAATGCTTCCGGGCGCTGAGGTTCCTGAGTCTGGGAAGCCGCCGATTCCAGGCGGAACTTTTGGTGCGATTGGGGCCTGGGATGGACATGCCACAGGGACATATGGTCGCGTCGTTGTCGATGCAACTTGGCACCATTTCACTAATATCAATTTGATTGGGAATCGCAACTTGGGCATGCCAAATCCTAGTGTGCCGAAGAGCATGGGCTTTTTGCACAGCGCAGCTGGCCAGGCTCACTACGCTCAGATTAAAACCTACTTCACAAACATCGCAAACTGGCTGACACCCCGTACTAAACGAAAGTGCTTCTTGCACAGAACGCTTTGGTGGCTAGTAAATCAGGGCGAGCTCCTAGAAGAGTTGCAACGTGATAATCCAGTCTCGCTGGGCCGTTTGGGCTTTGAAGTGCTGGAGCTACTTGGTCCTTGCGATCGCTTTGTTTTCCTTCAAGACCTGTTTGAAGAAATAGAGATTCCCCTACCAGGCATCGTGAATCCCTTTGCCGACCAAGCCGATGAAATTGCAAAAATTTCTGGAGAAATCGGTCTGGAAGAAGCCAAACTTCTGGCACAAGACATTCCAGCAGCCTTTATGGGCGCTGCCATTCTAGAGTTTCTAGAGCAGGATATGTCTGTTGAGCGCTTGCAAAAAGAATTTGGCGATGAGGAGGCAGAAATTCCTGCCTTTACCGAAGCCGCGAAAAGGGCAGTTAGTAAGGGATTTGAGATCATCAACGATCGAATGGAGAAACAACGCGAACTACGCGCGGTTGTTTTAGGCGCTGTGTAATTGAAAAAGCAGTAGGGTAGCACTCCACTACCCTACTGCTAATAGGTAAAGCTCAAGCGGGATATTCACATCTAGCAAATACCTCACGGCACGTATAGCAATCGACGGATGAATTCGTCGATTGTTAGTCGAGTTAGCCGTTGGTACTCAAGCCTTTGAGCGATTCCTAATGTCCTAACTAACTCGACAAAAGCAATAGCCCTCAAAGCCTTCTATTGGTTCATCAAAGTCATCTGAAGTCTTGTTCAAACCTTTGGCGCTATCAAATTTAGGTTTGCGTGTTTCTGGTGTGACGGGCACGATGCGAAAGGATGTGCCATTGCGACAAGTGATGATGATATCTTCTCCTCGCACTGCATCCTCTGTCAGCCTTGCCAACTGCGTTTCAGCTTCTTTGATACTTAACGAATACATCTCTAAAATCAGACGCGATGCTTTACATGCTATGGCTTTAAGCCAGCTTTTCGACTGCACTGCGCAAAAATTGCTTGACAAACTCATCGCGCCGATTCAGCTGATATTGCTCGGCAACTACCGACTGAATGCCGCCATCGCCCCAGTCTTGATTGGACTGAAAGTAAGTGACAAAGCTCTTTCCTGCAATCCGGGTGAGGTAGGCTGCGCTCGCACCCTGGACTAGTTTACTAGCGACTGCTGTTGCTAAGTTCGCCTGCAAGCCTACTGCCAACATTTTCATTGCACCTTTTGCGATACTCAGCCCTGCCATTGTCTTTGCCAGAGACACCGCTAACGCCTTGGCCTCTTCAATGCTGACCTCTACGCCATAGACTCGGCCTAGCTCAATCACCATCTGTGCATTCACTGCGGCGGTTGCTAGCATATCGACGACTGGCAGCGGCGTTGCCGCTAAGACGCCAGCGCCCACCCACTGATATCGATCAATAATTGCCTCGGCCTGCTGCTGCTTTTGCGCACTCAGCAAATCTTGAGCGGCTTCGCTAAGCTGTTGCGACTGCAAGAGAACATTGCTGGCGATGAGCGTGCTGCTCTCCTGTTGCAAAATAGTGATTACGCGGTCTATCAAATTGGCAATGTCAGGGTCAGGCTGTACCCAGGTGCCATCCGTTAGCTGAACAGCGGATGGCAGGGCTGATGCGGCAATCACATCTTCTGGCTTCACAACGCCCTGAGTTCTCTCCCGCACTCGCTGTAAAATCTGTTCTTTTTCTTCAGGCAAATAGCGATCGCACTTATTAAATATCAGCAGCGATCGCTTCCCCATTCTCAGCAACATCTGCAAGGGCTCAAACTCGGCCCGATGCAAATCGTTGTCAATCACAAACAACAACAAATCTGCGTTCGCAGCCAGTGCCTTCGCCTCCTGTGCCCTTGCCTCACCCAACATGCCTGCTTCCAGCAGCCCCGGCGTATCCGTAATCAGGATTTCTCTCTCTGTTTTTGAGCCATTTTCCGTTAGCACGACTCGGTACGTCTTTTCACCCTGGGTTGTCCCAATGGTAGCAGCGACTTCCCCCGCCATTTCTCCGACCAGCGCGTTGACCAGCGCTGTCTTCCCCGTAGAGCCCAGCCCAAAGACCACGATTTGGAAGGTTTGCTGAGCAATTCGCTGCGACAAGGCTTGCGATTTTGCGGCCAATGCTTGCCGCGCAATTTCATCTTTAATTTGGCTGACCTGCTGCTGCGTTGCCTGCAAGCTCACTGCCGCGACCTCATCAGGTGCGGTTGGCAGGGTGATGGTTTGCTTTCGTTTGGGGCGTAGGAATAGGTAGCCGTAGCGGAGAATGACGGCGAGTGCGCCGAGGAAAGCGAGGAGGATGAGGCCGAGGGTGATTTGGGCGAGGAGGGGGGAGATGGCTGCAATCGCACCATATAGCTGGGCTAGCGAACCGACGGCACTGAGCAGGAGTACCAGACAAAGGAGGACCGCAATGGCTGCAAGTAGGACGTAAGGGCGACGCATATTCAAGCTAGGTCTATGCAGCTAATTATAAGTTTCTGTTTCCCACACAGTAAAAACACGCAATAAAACCAAGAAATGTTTGTAGGATATGGGATAAATCGGTCCATTTTTGCCCCTATTCAACTTAATGGCTGCTAAGAAAATCCTGGTTCTAGCAATTAATCCTAAAGACACGGTACGGCTGCGCCTAGATGAGGAAGTGCGGCAGATCAAAGAAGCGCTGAAGCTCTCGGAGGGGGAGGCTCAGTTGGAGGTGGTCTCTGAGCAGGCGGTGCGGGCGAGTGAGCTGCACCGTTATTTGCTGGCGCATAAGCCGCAGATTGTTCATTTTGCGGGGCATGGGGAAGGGCGACGTGGACTGGCGGCGGAGGATAAGCAGGGTCGGCAGCGGCTGGTGAGTACGGCCACGCTAAAGCGATTGTTTCGACTATGTGGCGGGGTGGAGTGTGTGGTGCTGAATGCTTGCCATTCGGTGGCGCAGGTGGATGCGATCGCTCAGTATGTGCCGGTCGTGATTGGGATGAATCAGTCGATTGGGGATGCGGCGGCGATTCGTTTTTCTGAAGGGTTTTACGATGGCTTGAGCTATGAGCGCAGCTATGAAGACGCCTTTGAGTTTGGGCTGTTGGCGATTGAGGAGGAGGGGATTGATGAGGCGATGACGCCGGTGTTGCGGGTGAAAGGTGAAAGGGAAAAGGGAAAACACACTTTGCTGCCGGTGGACAGTTTAATGTCGACTCATGGGGAAAAGGGAAAGGGGGGTGAGTCTGCGGAGCTGGGAGCGGTGGTGAATCCGCGTAAGGCGACGGTGGTGAAGTCGCGGGTGTTTATTAGCTACAAGCGGGATCGGGAGCCAGATCAGCCGGTGGCGACTGCGCTGTATGAGGCGCTGGGGCAGCGGCATGAGGTGTTTATCGATCAGGCGATGCTGGTGGGGACGCGCTGGGCGGAGCAGATTGAGCGGGAGCTGCGGCGGACGGATGTGCTGGTGGTGCTGCTGTCTGAGGCGTCGGTGGGGAGTGAGATGGTGCAGCAGGAGGTGGCGCTGGCTCACGAAATTAGTGAGGACAATGGGGGCAGGCCGCAGATTTTGCCGGTGCGGTTGGCCTATCGGGAGCCGTTTGAGTATCCGCTGAGTGTATATTTAGACCCGTTGAATTGGGCGATGTGGACGGGTGAGGCGGATACGGCTGGGCTGATAGCAGATTTGGAGAAGGCGATCGCAGGTGGCAATTTGCCGGTGGCCAATCAGCAGGAAAAAGATCAGCTATTGGCGGCTGGTGCGGCTGGGAAATTGGGCTCTGGACAGGCTGCGGCATCGAAGCCGTCCTTTCCTCGGCCTTCTCCAGTGGCTCAGCCTAAGCCGTTATCTCATTCATCCGGCCAGGCAGCGGGCCAGTCGCTGGAGCTGCCGGAAGGCACGATGGATTTGGAGTCGGCTTTTTATGTGGAGCGGGCTGATGATGCGGTGGCGCTGGAAACGGTTCGCAGGCAAGGGGTGACGATTACGATTAAGGGCCCGAGGCAGATGGGTAAGAGTTCGCTGCTGAATCGGGTGATGGCCGAGGCGCGGGTGGCGGGGAAGCAGGTGGCGTTTTTGGATTTTCAGCTGTTTGACCGGGCAGCACTGCAGAATGCGGATGAGTTTTATCAGCAGTTTTGCTTTTGGCTGACGGATGAGCTGGATCTAGAAGATGCGTTTACCGACTATTGGAATAAACCGTTAGGACATACGCAGCGGTGTACTCGTTACATGGAGCGACATGTGCTGAAGTCTTTGAATGCGTCGCTGGTGTTGGCGATGGATGAGGTGGAGCGGATTTTTGATACGCCGTTTCGCAATGATTTTTTTAGTATGCTACGCAGCTGGCACAATCAGCGGGCGACGCGAAAGATTTGGAAGCAGTTGGATTTGGCATTGGTGACGTCGACGGAGCCTTATCAGCTGATTACGGATTTGAATCAGAGTCCGTTTAATGTGGGGCAGGTGTTGGCGCTGCAAGATTTTAGTGCTGAGCAAGTGGACGCGCTAAATGAGCGGCATGGAGAGCCGTTGACGAAGGCGCAGTTGCAGCAACTGATGGAGCTATTGAATGGGCATCCGTATTTGGTGAGGCGATCACTGTATCTGGTGGCAAGTGGACAGTGGCGAGTGACGGATTTGTTCGCGCAGGCGACTAACGAGCAAGGACCATTCGGGGCACATCTACGGAATCATCTATTCCGATTAGCTAGTAATCCAGCACTCGTAGAGGGATTATTACAAATTTTACGACAGGAAGTGTGTCCAGATGAACATGTGTATTTTCGACTTCACGGAGCAGGATTAGTAGACAGAGAGGGCCAGAGAGTGTTTGCTTGTAATCAGCTATATGCAAACTACTTTGGCGAATATTTGAAAGGTTAGCCACGATGAGACAGCCACAAGAAATTTATACCGCTGGCGGTACCGTACAAGCAGGAGGAGGAATTTATCTGTTCCGACAGGCTGATACCGAATTGCTAAGCCTTTGTCGCGATGGGCAGTTTGCCTACGTCCTGACATCAAGACAAATGGGCAAGAGTAGTTTGATGGTACAGACAGCTCAGCGTCTGGAAGAAGAAGAGATCAGGTCAGTTATTATCGATCTCACCAAGATTGGAACGGAAGTAACATCAGAGCAATGGTATCTAGGATTTCTCATTGAAATAGATGAGACACTCATGCTTGACACTGATATTTTTGATTGGTGGCAAAAGAATCATCAATTAGGAGTAACACAGCGACTGACAAAGTTTTTCGAGGAAGTAATACTACAAGAAGTAAAAGGCCGAATAGTTGTGTTCGTAGACGAGATTGACACAACGCTGAGTTTAGGCTTTACAGACGATTTTTTTGTTGCAATTCGATATTTTTATACTGCTCGATCCCAGAAAGAAGGCTTTAGTCGTTTGTCATTCGTACTAATTGGTGTGGCAAGCCCAGGCGATTTAATCCGCGATCCACAGCGAACTCCTTTCAATGTAGGCCAGCGAGTAGATCTGACGGATTTTACATACGAGGAAATAAAGCCTCTAGCTACAGGATTAGCCAAGAGCGAAACTCAAGCGCAAGAAATATTGCAATGGGTATTACAGTGGACAAGTGGTCATCCATATCTAACTCAACGAATATGTAAGGAAATCGTCTTAACGAACCACGATAAATGGAATGCAGGGAAGGTACATCGCATAGTAGAGACACTCTTTCTGTCTAGTGGCGAGAGAAATGACAACAACTTGTTATTTGTTCGGGATATGTTGATACAACGAACGCCAAATGAAAACAGTAACGTCTACAGCGTTTTAACAACTTATCAAGATATTTGGCGTGACAGAAATACAGTTTTAGATGAAGAACAGTCTTTAGTCAAGTCTCACCTCAAACTATCGGGCATCGTCAGAAGAGACTATCAAAAGGGCTCACTACACATTAGCAATGCTATCTATGAAACCGTATTTGATGATAGGTGGGTACAAGAACATTTACCCATCAACTGGGCTCAGCGGTTGCAAAGGTCTCGAGCTGTTCTAGCAGGCATGACTGCAGTAATTGTAGTCGCAGTGCCCTTAAGCGTATTTGCAATAACGCAACAACGTAAGGCTGTCTCAGAAGCTAAGCGCGCTACCGCAAGTGAACAACTTGCATTAGAAAACAAACAGTTAGCAGAAAATAACGAAAGGAGAGCCCAGAAACAAGCGACTCTAGCACGAAAGAATTCAGAACGAGCAAAACAAAATGCGTTTCTTGCGACCAGGAATGCGGAAGAAGCCCAAAGACAAGCAACCTTAGCTCAACAGAATGCTGAAGAGGCGGAAAAGCAAGCCAAGCTTGCACGACGACAGGCTGAGCTAGCGAAGGATCGACAGGTTGAGGCTGAGACTGCTCGAACGAAGGAGGCAATACAGCGGGCTATAGCTGAAGAGCAAACCTTGATAGTCCAGCAACAGCAAGCAATTGCTGAAGAACAGTTTGCTAGAGCAGAAAAGCAGACTGTTATTGCTGAAGCCAACGCGTCCAGAGGTTTTCTGTTAGCGGGAGATCTTATAGAAGCACTAATTTCTGCCATAAAAAGTGGACAAGCTGTAAATAATCTCGGTTTTCAGTCATCGGAAATTGCTGCGCCGACTCTGGCCGTTCTTCAACAGGCTATCTATCCAAGTAGGCCGTTT
>ERZ1740067.2461-NODE-2461-length-11267-cov-9.206832_pt1 | contig 11267 bp, 9 predicted proteins | sample MGYA00581736_ERZ1740067 | MGnify/ENA primary metagenome ERZ1740067 (study PRJEB43018, sample SAMN04849236) | marine metagenome | isolation source: floating plastic debris | place: Pacific Ocean | collected 2008-08-27 | study: EMG produced TPA metagenomics... | reverse complement strand
ATCACCCGGCCCGAATGTATCGCGGACCAGCCGCTCGGGCGTCAGATCGGCGGGCAGACCAAGGAGCCGGAGCGCGTCGCTGAGTGAATGCAGGTGAAAACGGCCTGTGTTAGAGACAATGCGTGCCGTGATCCTGAGGATTTCATCCCCATTGTAGATCTGCGCAAATGCGCCCAGCAGCGGCGCATCCGGCCCGTCGGCCATTTGGTCGAGCAGTTCGGCCCGGAGCAGTTCGGCCGCGCGGTCTTCGATCTCCGTGAACTGCGGGCTGACGCCGGCTTCCAACGGAAACCGCCGCAACAACGCCGCGCAGAACGAGTGGATGGTCTGGATCTTCAACCCGCCCGGTGTCTCGATCGCGCGGGCAAAGAGTGTGCGGGCGCGGCGCAAATCCCTGTCCGTCGTAGAACCGGTGTAGCCAAGGGCGCGCAAAGCGTCGCGCAACGCCTCATCGTCCAGCATCGCCCAGGCGCCGAGGCGTTGGAAGAGACGGTTCTGCATCTCGGACGCGGCGGCCTTGGTGTAGGTCAGGCACAGGATGTGCTGGGGCTGCACCCCGTCCAGCAGCAACCGGGCGACACGGTCGGTCAGCACGCGCGTCTTGCCGGACCCGGCATTGGCCGACAGCCAGGTCGACTGACCGGGTCGGGCCGCGTCATGCTGCCGGCGCGTCGCCTCGTCGAGGGGGGTCATGTCAGGTCCTCGGGCACTGGATCGTCGGTCACGTCCCATTCACCAAAGCGCGCCAGCTGATCAAAGTCGCGCGCCTCGCGGTCGACATACAGCGCGCGGCGCGACGTATACCCCTTTTTCGGCTCTAAATAGGCCGAAAGCAGCCCTGCGAGGTCTGCGAGAACCTTGACCGGCGGCTCTTCCTCCAGCGGGACATCTGCGGTGCGCTGCCCGCTGAGCCCGATGAACTGCGCCGCAGTCACGGGGCGCGGCCCGAGTGCGGCAAAGCCACCCGCCTCGACCATTGCGGCCTCGATCAGCAGTTGTTTGTCAAAGAATTTTTGCTGGTCTGCGCTGGGCGGTGCGCTGCTTTTGTAGTCATAAAGGATCGCGTTGCCTTCAGGATCCAGATCGATCCGGTCGGCGCGCCCTTCGATCGTGGTGGCGATGGCGGGCAGGTCGAGCCGGCCGATCGCGTCGGCTTCCATCGCGGCGGGGGTACCCAGCGATTGCCGCTGCCCCTCGGTTTCGACGATCCAGTCAGCGGCACGGGCAATGCGCGCTTGCCATAGAGTGCGTGCCGCCGGCCACGGAACCTCGCGCGCCAGAATTTCGCAGGCGTGCTGCATCAGCACGTCCGCACGTCGCGCGCCCGGGTCGTCGAGTGTGGCGCGGACGAAATGCTCCATCACGTCGTGCAACAGGATACCGCGCAGCAGCGCGTCGGCAGACGGGACGAGCGGGCGCAGGGGGCGCAGGCGCAGGCTGTGTTTGGCGTAGATCGCGTAAGGGTCGCGGATCAGCGTCTGGATTTCTGTGACGGTCAGGCGGCGAGGTCGCGCTGGCAGCGGCGGGCGCGGGGACGGGCGTGGGGCCTTGGGCCTGTCCGGGGCCGCATCCAGGGCGCGCGCATGGTCCAGCCATTGCGCGCCACGGTCCTGCATCGTCTGCCAGCAGTCGGCACCAACGCCGTCAGGCAGGCCGGTCATGAGGTTGCGCAGCCGGTTGATCCAGCGAGAGGGCACGGTTTCCGCATCGTCGGACCGGATGGATCGGGTCAGCCACACTTCGGGCGCGGCGATGGCTTGTTGGAAGTCATGCGCCGACAGCCCGACCCGCCGTTCCGGCAGCAATAGACCCGCATCCGCGCGCATCTTGCGGTTCAGCCAGGGGTCGGGCGGGGGCGCTTCGGGCCAAGTGCCGTCGTTCAGCCCGGCCAGGATGACCAGATCGGCCCCCTGCACCCGCGCCTCGAGCGTGCCCCAGATCATGATGCCGGGATGCGGCGCGTCCGGATTGCGCACCTCGCCCGCAGCGAGCAATCCGGACACCAGCGCGCCGTAGTCGCGCGCGGTCAGCGTGCCACCATGTTCGGCTTGCGCGGCGAGGTCCTGCATCATGGCAAGCGCTGCTTCGCCTGCATCTTTCTGCCAAAGTTCCGAGGGGCCAGCGGGTGACGGGCCGTTCGCCAAAGCCTCGGCCAAAGCCAAATGGCGCGTGACCCAGTCGGCGAGCGGGCGGGCGAGATCGTCATGGGCACCATCCAGCGTCGCGGCGAGCCAGCTTGCCCATGCCTCCATCGCGGCACCATCGCGCGGGGCGGCCCGCGCGGCGCATGCGGTCAGCAGCGGGCCGGTGGGGTAGGGCATGCCGTCCTTGCGCATCCGCAATTCGAGGCGCTGCGCGTTGATCTGGTGATCGCTGCGCCCCCCGGCGGAGTGTGTCAGCGGGTGCTTGAGCAGCGTGATCAGCGCCTCGGCATCCAGCGGGCGCAACATCAGGTCGGCCACGTGGCGCAGGAAGCGCCCCGGCGGCGACAGGTGCAACGGCACGCCGGCACTGTCATCGGGCCGTATGTTCCAGCGGTCGAGCGCTGCGGTCACCTGCCGGGTCAGCATTCGGTCGGGCGTGACGAGGGCGGCGCGCTGGCCATCCTCCGCCGCGGCGCGCAGGCGCAGGGCAATGGCGGTGGCCTCGGCCCGGGCGCTTTCCGCTTCGATCAGGGTGATGGATCGGGTGGCGTCGGGCAAAACAGGCTCTAACGCAGGCCCTTCAGCCCGCCACGCTTCGGTTATGGGGTCCGGGCGCACGGCCAGCGACTCCAGCGCATTGCGGGCGGTTGCGGTGGCAGGCGCGCTGGACCACGGGGTGATGTCGCGACTGCGCAAGCCCATGCTGTGCATCATCTGGGCAAAGCGGAACTGCGGGTGATCCTCCTCGCGCGCCAGGTCGGGGTCGGTGATGCTGCGCATCAGGCGGTCCCACACCGCGTCGGGACTGTCAAAGTCGAACCCGGGCAGGATCAGCGCCCCTTGCGGCAAGCGGGCAACCGCCTCCATCAGCAGTTGCGTCGTGCCGCGCGACCCGGTGGAACCCGCGATCAGGATCGGGTCTGCCGGTGGTTGCGCCGTCCAGTGCGCGGCCAGCCGCAGCACGGTTGCGCGTTGGCGCGCTTCGGGGTCGGGGGCGTCGCGTGTCGCGTCGATATAGCCCTGCGCGATGCCAAAGAAGTTCTGCGCCCGCGCCCAGTGCCCGGACTGGTCCGACACGTCGAGGCCCATGATCTGGTCGGCGCTCACCCCTTCGCCCTGCATTTCGTCCATCAGCTGGGCAAGGCTGCGCGCAAGGTCAAAGCTGGCGCTGCGCGTGTTCAGATCGCGTTCCTGTTCGATGAGCTTGGCCACCAGCGGTTCAAGCTCAAGCAGGCGGCGCAAGGCCGGGGTGGCGGGCGGCAGGGGTGCGTCGGGCAACAACCGATCCAGCTGCGTGAGCAGGCCGACACGTGGCAGCAGGCGGGGCGGCCCGGCCTCGAACAGGTCCTGCAACCGGCGCGCCATGCGCTGCGTATTGACCAGCACGGTGACGCGGGCGAGCGCGTCGGGGGCGGCATCGCCGATGCGCGCGGTCAGCCCGTCGACCAGTGCGCGCGGGAAATCGACGCCGGGCGCGCAGCCAAAGAGGCGCGGGGTTTCGCCGCGCTCAAACATGGTGGGCGGCCAGCATCGCTTCGGCCTCTGCGATACCGCCGGGGTGGCCCACATCGCACCAGTGCCCCGGATAGCTGAGGCCAAAGAGCCGCCCGTCGGCGGCCATGGCGTTCCACACGACGTTCAGGGAAAAGGCCGCATCGCGCACATCATGCAGCCGAGCGGTGTTCAGGATCTGGGCCCCTGAATAGACCGCGTCGGGCCCACGCTCGATCCGGCCGTCGGGCCGGAGGATAAAGTCGCCACGCCCACCCCTCCCATGCACCTGCGCCATCGGTACGCATAGCAGCAGCGCGTCCATCCGCGCCGGGTCCCAGGCGGCCAGCAATTGGCGCAGCGGGTTCGGCCCGGCCCAGACGGCATCGCTGTTCAAGGTCATGACCGTCTCGGCACCCAGCAGCGGCAGCGCGTGGCGCAGCCCGCCGCCGGTGGCGAGGATGTCTGGCGTTTCGCGCGCGGTTTGCACATCACGGGTCGCCAGATGCGCCTCGATCATCTCGGGGCGGTAGTGGGTGTTCGCAACGATATGCGTGATGCCCGCCCCTTCGGCTATGGTCAGCGCGTGGTCGATCAGGGGTTTGCCCGCCACCTCGATCAACGGTTTGGGGCGGTCACGGGTCAGTGCGCCCATCCGGGTGCCGAACCCCGCGGCGAACAGCATCAGCGGCGGGGTCACAGGGCAACGCTCCCGCATTTATCGCGCAGCCTGGCCAGCAGGTCATCTGTGGGCGGAGGCAGCGCATCGGTGATCCTCGGCGCGACGTCGGCCAACGCGGGGTGGTCCAGCGCAGTCATCAGGTGGTCCCAGACCCGCGGGATCAGGTCAACGTAATGCGGCTTGCCATAGGCCATCGACAGGCGGGCAAAGACGCCGAGGATGCGCATGTTGCGCTGCATCCCGAGACAGGCATAGGCGGTAGCAAAGGGTTCTGGAACCTGGTCCGCTTGGGCGACATAGCGCAGGATCATATCCCGGGCGAGCGGGGCCGGCACGTCGCGGCGCGCATCCTGCAGGATCGACACAAGGTCATAGGCGCGGTGGCCGCGCATGGCGTCCTGATAGTCCAGCAGGCCGACGCGGGCGATACCGCTCCGGTCTGGCAGCCACAGCAGGTTTTCGGCGTGGTAGTCGCGCTGGATCAGCACATCGAGGGCGCTGTCCAGCGGCGCAAGGGCCGCATGGCACGCCGCCTCGAACGCGGCCTTGGCCGCCGGGTCGGGCGCGCCGGTGGTGCCGGGCAGGTACCAGTCAAAGGCCAGCGCGGCGAGCGGGGTCATCGTGGCCGCGTCATAGGCTGCGAGGGCAGGGGGCGGCGTGCGGTGCAGATGCACCAGCACGTCCACGGCCGCTTGATACAGGGGCAGTTCCAGTGTCGGGTCGGCCTGCACGACCTTGGCAAAAAGCGCGTCGCCCAGATCTTCGAGCAGGAGAAACCCGTTTGCGGCGTCCTGCGCGATCACTTCGGGCGCGGAGAGCCCGTGCGCGCGCAGCGCCTGCGTGATGCGGACAAAGGGGCGGATGTCCTCCCCCTTGTCCGGGGGCGCGTCCATCAGGACAACGCAGCGCCCAGCAGTCTGACGCAGCCTGTCGTACCGCCGGTTGGACGCGTCACCGGCGATGTTCACCCGCGCGGCGTCGCCCCAGCCGTTCGCGGCAAGAAAGGCCGTCGCTTGATCGGCGCGCGTGTCAGACATGGCTCAACCCCGTTTGCAGCCGTTCTGCCCAATCGCCGGCCTGCCATGCAAGCCTCACCACACGTCCGTCGCCCGCATCGGCAAAGTCGAGGGTCAGCGCTGTTGCCGGGGGTTGTCCCAGGCGGTCGGGCCATTCCACGATGCAGATCGCCGTCTCGAACGCCTCGGTCAGGCCCAGCTCTTCGATTTCGGAACTGTCGGTGAGGCGGTAGAGGTCGGCGTGCCAGAGGGGACCGCGCGTTGTGTCGTAGACCTGTACCAGCGTGAAAGTGGGGGAGGGGACGTCCTCGGGCGCGTGCAGGATCGACTGGATCAGGGCGCGTGCGAAATGCGTCTTGCCCGCGCCCACCGGGCCGCTCAGCAGCAGCGTATCGCCGGGGTGCAGGAGCGGCGCCAGCGCGCGCCCGAGGGCAGCGGTCGCGTCGGCGTCAGCAAGGTGAATTTCGAAGGGGGCAGTGCGCATGCGGCCACCCTATCGGCCCATGCGCCCATCGCAAGCGAATGGTTAGGCGACCGAGGTCGAAACCGGCGCAGGGTCGGGAACGCTGAACCGGATCATGGTGGAACCGGCCACAACGGGGGACATCTGGACATGCAGCTTGCGCCCGTCTGCATGGGCCACCTCGGTGTCCCATTGGGCGCGTTCGCCGATCTTCATGACGAAGTCACGGATATCGCTCCAGGCCGGGTCGGGCGGAGCCTTGTCCTGCCACATCTGTTGCGAGTCGACGATGGTGATATCGGCAAAGCTGTTGTCAGGGTCCACCTTCCACATCTCGCGATAGGCGGCGTTGCAAAAGGTCAGCACTCCGGTCGAGGAGAACACGACGAGCGCGTCGTCGAACGCGTCCATCATGGATTGGCCCAGCTCCAGCTCGGCCCGGAAGTTGCGGGTGAGGGAGATTTCGGCGGTGATATCCTCGATCAGGAAGGCGACGGCCCCGTCGGGATGGGGCCTGCCGCTGACGCGGTAGGTGTGCCCGCTGTCGAGGCTCCACGTCTCTTGATACGAGCTGTGGGTGGCGGCGGCGATGACATCGGAAATCTCATGCCGCCAGGACATGTAGTTCTTGGGCTCCGGCATGACGCGGTTGTCGCGCAGCCGGTCGAAAAAGGACAAAAGCTGTGGCCGCGCCGACAGGAATTCGACGGGCAGAGAGGTCAGATCGACCAGTGCCGGGTTGAATAGGGCCAGCTGCCGGTTGCGGTCGAAAATGGCGAGGCCGATGGACAGTTGCGCAAAGGTTTTGGCCAGCGTCTGGACAAAGTTGCGCTGGGCGATCTCGGCCTGGATGACGGCGTTGATGTTCACAGCGTGGCAGATCGACCGGTCGCCGGCCTTGGTGATGGTGACATCGTACCACGTGTCGCGCGTATCCTTGGACGAGGTGATGGACGACCGCGCCGACCCCGAACCGGTGTGATCCAGCAACGGGATTTCAAACAGCGATTGCGTGTGGTCGCCCGCGCCATGGGTTTCCAGAAGGGTGGCGTAGCGGGGATTGTACCAGGTCACCTTGCCGTTCGTGTCGAGCATCCAGATCGGGTAGGGGGCCGCGTCCGCCGCAAGCTCGAGCACATCATTGCGCGATTGCAGCGCGCGGATCGTGTGGATGGTGTAGGCATCGCCCGGCTCACTGTCGGCGATTTCCACATGCACCATCTCGCCCTCGCGGGCGAGCCGGACAAGGCCGGTGTCGGAGGGCGACATGGCCGGAATGACCAGCGTATCGATGCTGCGCAACGCATCTGCGTCCGGCAGATCGGGAAAGCGGTGGACAAGGGTGGCGCGCAGCGCGTGCCAGTCGGTTTCGGCGGTGTTCGTCGACAGCAGGGCCGCCCCGGCAGGCGTTGCGTGCTGCAGATCGCAGTCGCGGAACAGAAACGACACGTCCGCATGGCTGCCGTCGGGCAGGCGTGCGGCCCTGCGGCCCCCGCCACTGATGAACGCAACGCCGGCGGTCGCGGCGATGGCCGCGCAGGTCAGGACAATGACGAATTCGAAAACAGACACGCCGGGATTCCCTATCAATCGGGCGTCACAATGTGTCGCAGACACGGGTTAACAGGTTGTTAACCCAAATCGGGGAATTGGCGGTTTCAGACAGCGATTGGTTCGTTTTGTCCGCTTGCGACGGCATTTTCTCCCTGACGGGCGTCGATCTTGGGGCGGGGCCAGCTGACCTCGACGATGGCGCCCACGCGCGGCACCTCGGCGTCGTCGCGGGCAAAGGGGTCGCCGCCATTGGCGAATGTCAGCTCCGCGCCGGAGCGTTCCAGCAGCGTCTTGGCAATAAAGAGGCCGAGGCCCATCCCCTCGTATTCCGGGCGTTGTTGGCCGTCGTCGCGGTTCTTGCGTCGGCGCACGAACGGGTCGCCGATCCGACCCAGCAGCTGCGGAGGAAAGCCGCGGCCGTCATCCATGATGCGCAGGGTGATCGTGTCCGTGGTCCAGTGCGCCTCGATCCAGACATTGGCTGCGGCAAAGTCGACGGCGTTTTGCACGAGGTTGCGCAGGCCGTGGATGATCTCGGGCTTGCGCAGGATGGCGGGCTGGTCGATCTCGTCGCCTGCATCGGGGTCGTGGGTGTAGTGCACGTATTTGCCCCGGTGCGTGTGTGGCTCTGCCGCCTCTTGCACGACGGTCATCAGCGGGGCCTGGCGCAGGTGCAGGTCGTCTTTGCCCGCGCGGCCCATGTCGCGCAGGATGTCGCGGCAGCGGTCGGCCTGTTCCCGGATCAGCGCGGCGTCCTCGCGCAGCTCGGGGCGGTCATCCAGTTCTTCGATCAGCTCTGCGCTGGTCAACTTGATCGTCGCGAGCGGCGTGCCCAGCTCGTGCGCGGCAGCGGCGACCACGCCGCCCAGATCGGTCAGTTTCTGTTCGCGCGACAGGGCCATCTGGGTGGCCGACAGGGCGTCAGACATGGAGTGGATTTCGGATGTAACGCGCCGCGAGTAAGCCCCAAAGAAGCAAATGGCGATCACCAAAGCGATCCAGTTGCCAAAGACAAACAGGTCCGGGATGCGCAGGATGAAGCCCTGCTGAGTGCGCAGCGGCAGGTGGAACTCGCCCAGCAGCGTCACCAGCACAATTGCCGTACCGCCCACCAGAAGGGTCGAGCGTGTGGTCAGCACCGCGGACGAGATCGACACCGGCCCCAGCAGGAGCAGCGCGAACGGGTTGTGCAAACCGCCTGTCAGAAACAGTAGGAACGCCAGCTGCAACAGGTCGAACATGACCATCAGCAGATTCTCGGTTTCGGTCAGGCGCTTGTTTTCGGGGAACACGAATATGGCGATCAGGTTGCCGATCACCGACACGCCGACGGCGAGATAACACAGGCCCAGTTCCAGCTGCAGCCCGTAGTAGCGTTGCGCCACAGTCAGGGCGACAAGCTGGCCGCATATGGCCACCCAGCGCAGCAGGATCATGGTCCGCAGGCGGATCCAGTTGGACCGTTGTTGCCCGGTCAGCAGGCTGATGTCTGGTTGCGCCATTTTTGTCACTTTATCGTTGGTTGAACTGGGGCCAGAAATTGATAGCTAACAGATAGTTCACCTCGATCGGAGTTCTGCCATGATGCGCTATGTCGCCCCGCTTGCCGCGATTGTCGTTGCACTCTTTGTAGGGGGCATATGGTGGGTGTCGCAAGGTGGCGGTACGGACAGCGCCTTTGCCCAGTGTTCGGCCACACAGATCGCGGGCGACGGCAATCAGATCGGCGGCCCGTTCGAGTTGGTCAATGGTGACGGCGAGACGGTGACCGATCAGGACGTGATCACCGAACCGGCGCTGATCTATTTCGGCTACACCTTCTGCCCGGATGTCTGCCCGCTCGACACGGCGCGCAATGCCGAGGCGGTGGATATCCTGACGGAACGGGGCTTGTCGGTCACGCCGGTCTTTATCTCCATCGATCCGGAGCGCGACACGCCGAAGATCGTGGGCGAGTTTGCCTACAACCTGCATGAAAAGATGATCGGGCTGACGGGGTCACCGGAACAGGTGGACGCCGCCAGCAAAGCCTACCGCACCTATTACCGGGCGCATGACAAGTCCGACGAATTCTACCTTGTTGATCACTCGACCTTTTCCTACCTCGTGCTGCCGGAACACGGCTTTGTCGAGTTTTTCCGGCGCGACGTGACGGCAGATGCTTTGGCGGATCGTGTGGCGTGTTTCGTTGAAAACGCCTAATAATTTCGCAAAAGTTTGACGCGTGGGGGGTCGCGCGCCATAGTCACCTCCAGCCAAGGAAAAATGGGAACTGGAGAATTGCATGGCGGACGCCGCAGTGAATGAGATCGGCGAGGATCGGTCGCTCTTGCTGGTCGATGATGACGAACCGTTTCTGCGGCGCCTCGCCAAGGCGATGGAAAAGCGCGGGTTCGAGATCGAGACAGCCGAAAGCGTGACGGCTGGCAAGGCGATCGCCACGGCCCGTCCGCCCGCCTATGCGGTGGTCGACTTGCGGCTGGAGGATGGCAATGGTCTCGACGTGGTCGAGGTGCTGCGGGACAAGCGGCCCGATGCACGCGTCGTGGTGCTGACTGGCTACGGTGCGATTGCGACGGCAGTCGCCGCGGTCAAGATCGGTGCAACGGACTACCTGTCGAAACCGGCGGATGCGACGGACATCACCAATGCGCTGCTCGCCACAGGCGATGATCTGCCGCCACCCCCGGAAAACCCGATGAGCGCGGACCGCGTGCGTTGGGAGCATATCCAGCGGGTGTACGAGCTGTGCGACCGCAATGTGTCGGAGACGGCGCGGCGATTGAACATGCACCGGCGGACGTTACAGCGGATATTGGCAAAACGTTCGCCCCGGTGAGATGTCGGACTGGGGGCCAGCTCCCAGACCCCCGGAGTTTATCTGGCAAGATGAAGCAGGGGATCAGAGGTCGTACCGCTTGAGTATCTTGTCCACGGTCTGGCCGTTTTCCATCCGGTAGTCTTCGATCCGGCCATAGTCAACGAAGCCGCGGGACTGGTAGTAGATCAGCCCCCCTTCGTTGTCGGCGCGGATATTGGCGTTGATCCATTTGTAGCCAAGGTCCTTGGCGGCCTTTTTGGTGGCATCAAAGAGCCTTGATCCGATGCCAAGCCCGGTTTGGCCGACCTGGACGAAGGTGGCGATTTCGGCGGCCTCCGGCGGCAGGTAGTCGGCACCTCGGGCGATCCACTGAAACCCGACGACCTCTTCGGCGTCATTGACCGCCACATGCCATGCGGCGCGGTCGTATTTTTCAGCCATCCATGCAGCAAGGGTGTCGCCGGTGACCCTGGCCGTGATGGCCGTGGTGCCGCCGTCCTCGATAATCGGGTTGAGCAGGCGGGCCATGGACGGCGCGTCCAGTGCAATGGCGGGGCGGATGTTGATCATAGTTGGTGCAGCAGGGCGTTGTGGCGGGCCGTATAGGCGTTGCGCGTCTCGACCGGGGGGCGAAGGGTGATGTCGAGCCCGTCCATCAGGGTCGGGTCGGGCTTGCCAAAGAATCTGTTCGCTTCGGCTTCGGTGAAGCCGGCGATGCGCGTTGCCTCCATCCAGGCGCTGATCTTGTCGGCCTTCTTGATCTGGCGTTTGACCTGCGCGGGCACCTTGGCGGGCAAGCCAAAACGTATGTGCACCGCCGCCTCAAGCCGTTCGTCGAGGGTACCGTAACCGGGGCCGACCGCCGCCTTGACCGGTGAGATCATGTCGCCGATCACGTATTCGGGCGCATCGTGCAGTAATGCGGCCAGCCGCCATTTCGGTGGTGCCTTGGGTGCGATACGGCCAAAGAGCGTTTCGACCAGCAGCGAGTGTTCGGCGACAGAATAGGCGTAGTCGCCCATGGTCTGCCCGTTCCACCGCGCGACAAAGGCGAGGCCGTGGGCGATATCCTCGATCTCGATATCCATCGGGGTCG
>ERZ1740067.2459-NODE-2459-length-11273-cov-4.591014_pt1 | contig 11273 bp, 16 predicted proteins | sample MGYA00581736_ERZ1740067 | MGnify/ENA primary metagenome ERZ1740067 (study PRJEB43018, sample SAMN04849236) | marine metagenome | isolation source: floating plastic debris | place: Pacific Ocean | collected 2008-08-27 | study: EMG produced TPA metagenomics... | reverse complement strand
TTGGGGGGCAGATGAACCGTTAACCGGTGAATTAGTCGGCTTTGCTGCAGATGTGGGTCTGCGTGCCTACGGCGTTTTATGCAGCTATAGCCGTGAAAGGCCGGGTTGTCTTTGTTCCCATGGGTTGCTGTGGGTTTGCCGTCTTCCATGTCGACAATAAGCCCGCAATGCGCGTGACAGGACCGGCAAATGACGTGTTTGCGCGTTTCAAGCATGGTAACGTTCCTCCCCGTAATAGAGGATAGGAGCGTATCAGGTCGTCGCAGCCAAGACGCCTCGCAGTTCCGTCAGGGATTAAGCAGCCAAATGCTGGCCGTTAGAACAAACGCAAAGCTGATCCAAGCCATATAGGGAGCCATTAGCCAACCGGCTGTGCGATCAATCTTAAAAAACGCCCGCATCGCCATAGCGGCAAGGGCAATCATAGCCACAATCCAAATCGCCCCAACGGCAATCAGTTGCAGCGTAAAGAAGATATATGACCAGGAATAATTGACGATTAATTGCGCGCCGAACAGTCCAAGGGCTGTGTTGCGAGATGGCGCATCCGAGCGCCAAATGCGCCAAGCTGCAATGCCCAGAAAGGTATACAAAAAGGGCCACACAATGCCAAAAGCATATCCGGGCGGATTAAACGGTGCTTTCTCTAAATTGCGATACCAATCGCCTTCACCGGCGCTGGTGAGGCCGCCAATTAAGCTTCCCAGTCCGACTACTGTTACAATACAGACTGCAAGAACGAGCCAAGCTGATTTGCGCGCTGGTGAAAGTGGAGCAGTAGCCATGGCTCATTTCGTCGCTTTTCTTTTAGAAAGTCAATCTTGGATTATCCTTTTCGCTTGCATGCAGTGGGAAACAGGTTCACCTTAGGTTCCATGGAAAACCCCCAGATATTGAATATCATTTCGCCTTGGCTACCATATTTATTGGTTTGCTCGGCTGTGTTTGTCTTGGGCTCAGCGTGTCTTCTCATAGCCTTTTTCTATCGTGGCCGCGCGCTGGATGAGGCGTCTTTGAAGGCTAAAGCGCTTGAAGACGAGGCGTGTCTTGCCCAAGCGCGCCTTGAGGATGCCATGGCCGCGCTTCACACACAGGCAGCGAAGGCTGAGGAAGTAGACCGGCTGCGCCCTGAACTAGAGACAACACGGCAGCAGCTCAGTGATTTACGGTCGGAGAAGGCGGCTTTAGACGCACATATGTCTGCGCGTGAGCAGGCAATGCGCCAGGAAATTGAAAACCTGACGCTGCTTCGCGAAGAGATGCAAAAGCAGTTTGACGTCCTGGCTGGCCAAGCTTTGAGCAGCAATCGCAAAGCCTTTCTGGATTTAGCCAATGAGACGTTCTTAAAACACAAACAAACTGCCGATGCGGAGCTTGATAGCAGGCGCAAATCCATTCAGCAGATGCTTGAGCCCGTAAAAGAGACTCTTAAACGCTACGAAACGGGTTTGAGCGATGTAGAGAAAGCACGTCAAGAAGCCTACGGCGCCTTGTCGGCCGAGCTTAAACACGTCGCAGCGGCGCAACAAGATGTGCGGTCTGAAGCGGCGAAGCTTGCCCAGGCCATGCGCGCCTCCCCAAAGGCACGGGGCCGCTGGGGAGAACATCAGCTCCAAAACATTATGGAGCTGTCTGGCATGGCCGAATATGTGGATTTTCACACGCAAGTCAGCGTTGCAGGCGATGGAAAACGACAGCTTCCTGACGCGACCATCCGTCTTCCAGGAGATCGCACAATCGTGATCGATGCGAAGGCCTCCATGTCGGCCTATTTGGATGCATTGGATGCACAAACAGAGGAAGACACCGACGCCCACCTAGAACAGCATGCACGCCAGGTGCGCGAGCATGTGAAGCAGCTGTCCGCCAAACGTTATTGGACGGCTTTGGAGACGGCACCAGATTTCGTCGTCATGTTCCTGCCCAATGAAAACCTGTTTTCAGTTGCGCTGGATAAAGATCCAGAGCTTCTCGATTTCGGGCTAAAGCAGAAGGTGCTGATTGCAACGCCGACAACCTTCATGGCCTTTGCCAAGTCCATCGCCTATGGCTGGCGGCAGGAAAACATGGCGCAGAATGCCAAGGTCATCGCAGAATTGGGCCAGGAGCTCTACAAACGTCTCTCTGTTCTTGGCGATAAAATCGCTCAAACCGGGAAGCATCTCGACAAGGCAGTGAATTCCTACAATGGGTTTATTGGCTCCCTTGAGTCTTCAGTCCTGCCGCATGCGCGCAAATTCCGGGAACTGGATGTCGAAGGCACCGGCGAGCCTATCGATACATTGCAAATTATCGAAGTAGAGCCGCGTAGGCCGGCGCAAGATCGAGACCTTATCTTCGCCTCTGATCAGGGCAGCGATGGAAAACAGCGGGTCATTTCAGCTCTGCCGGTAGCGCAAAGCTCACAAGGTTAGCCGCAAACACCGCAGTCCTTTTCCGCCTGCCGGGCAATGCTGCCTAGCGCATTTTCTTTAAAGTCCTCCGCCCTATAACCCTGCCATGACCGAAGCACCGGAAAAATCGTCAAACTCGTCAGCCGGAGTAAAGCCGCCAGCCCTTTGGATGCTGGTCGCACTATCGGCGGTCGGCCCCTTGGCCATTAACATCTTCCAACCGTCTATCGGTAGTATAGCTGACAGCTTTGGTATCGCGTCGTCCGATGTTCAATGGGCTCTTACCGTGTACCTATTCGGCTTACTTTTCGGGCAGATGATCTACGGGCCCTTGTCCGATCGCTATGGGCGTAAACCCTTACTCTATTTTGGCTTGATCGGCTTTATTCTGGCTAATACGTGGCTCGCCCTGTCGGCAAGTTTTGGATCGTTGCTCATCGGGCGTGGCCTTCAGGCCTGCACTGGCTGTTGCGGGATCATATTGACCCGTGCCATCGTGCGTGATTGCTACCCTACTGAAAAGTCGGCCAGCGCCTATGGGTATATCACTACTGCCATGGTCGCGGTTCCCGCAGTTGCGCCAGCGCTTGGTTATTCGCTTGAGAGCCTTGGGAGCTGGCGCTACAGTTTCGGCTTTCTCGCAGTGTTTGGTTTTGCCGTTCTTGCGATTACCCTGCGCTTCGTTCCAGAAACCAATAAAGCTCGCTTATCGCGCCTTGATTTCGGAAGTTACCGAGATGCAGGGGGAATGCTGCTCCGCAGTCGGCCTTTTCTAGCTTATTCCGGCGTGATTGGCTTTGGAACGGCGAGCTTCTTTAGCTTTCTGAACGGTGCCCCATATGCAACGATTGAGACGCTGGGCCTAACAGGCCGAGATTTCAGCATCTATTTTTTGATTTTGTCTGCTGGGTATATGGGCGGAAATTTTGTGGCTGGTCGCTATGCTTTGCGCCTTGGACTGCCCCGCATGATGCACGTTGGGCACTCTATTTCTTTGCTTGGAACCGCGATTTTTTTGATAAACCTCTATACGCCGTCGATGATTACAATCTTCGCGCCAGCTGCGATCGTGGCTTTCGGCGGCGGCCTTTACAATCCAGCGTCTATGGCCGGAGCGTTGGCGGTTCGGCCAGATGTAGCGGGAACGGCATCTTCTATTGTCGGTGTTTTGAGCATGATCATTGCGTTGGCCATGTCCGCGCTCGTCAATGCTTTGCTTGCGCCTAACTTGGTTGGTTTCATTGTGATCTACGCCGCTTGTTCTGTGGGCGCGGCTTTGTGCGCCTATATAGCGCTTTGGGCACAGCCCTTGAAAACGGCTGCAGCGTGATCTGCTTGGGATTGCATTTCTGGTCCGAAACTGTAAGTCCTTGCGCCTGAACCGAGATCTGGGGCCGTAGCTCAGTTGGGAGAGCGCGTCGTTCGCAATGACGAGGTCAGGGGTTCGATTCCCCTCGGCTCCACCATACCACCATTTTGGGGTGCTAACCCCGCCAGAACCCTGAAAGGCAGCGCGATTCCAGCGGTTCGATACCCCATTTCACGGCAGTACTGAACACGCTCAGGAAACACCAATTTCAGGACCATTCTCTTATGCTCTAACTGGTCTGAAGCCCATATTTTCCAAGGACTTGCGAGAAATTGCATCGCGGTTCGATACATTTCTTCAAAGGTGCCTTGCGGGCTAATCTGATTTTTGGCTTTTTCAGTCATCAGAGCCTTTTGTTTGCTCACCTCTTTCAGGCGCATCTCAAAAGCCGAGGCGATTTCGGGATCGTCGGCATCGACGATCTTGTCCACCAGCGCCGCCGCTTTCCGGGCAAGCTTATCCACTTCTGCTTTGGCGGCTTCCACGCCTGACCCAAGCTGTTTCATTTTCCGGTCCCAATGCTCTTTGAAAGAAACATAAGCCAGTTGGAACAGCGCCTTTGAAGGTTGTAACTCCTGCAGGAAGGCTTCGAACTCCGCTTCCATTTTTTCACGGCGGATCGACTTGCCTTTCAGGTCGCATGTGCGTGTCTGGCAGACATAATAAGCATAGTGGCGTGACCGTCCTTTGGACCAAGCAGCGGTCATAGCATTGCCGCAGCAAGAACATTCAACAAAGCCACGCATGGGAAAGTCGGCGCTCGTATCAACGCGGGATTGTATCTTGGCGTTACCCGCCAAGCGCTCTTGTATCTTTTCCCAAGTATTATAGGAGATTAGCGCCTCATGCTGCGCAGGGACCATGTGCATGTTCCATTTGGCAATCGTGATATAGCCCGCATAGTGAGGACGTTTGAGCAGGTCGGTCGCTTGTTTTGCCGAGTATTCTCCGTATTTATTCTTGGGTATTTCTGGCTTGGCGCTCAGGAAGCGTGCAACCTCCGAGGCTGATTGAAGCCGTCCGGCGGCAAAGCCTTCCAGCGCCTCTTTCACAATCCCGGCAATTGGTTCATTAGGGACAAGAATTTTTCCGTGTTCCGGCAGATCATCATACACATAGCCGAGAACCGGCGAAAACTGCCAGTAACCGGCTTTCGCGCGTGCTTTCATCTTTTGGGTCACTTGGCGGCTATTTTGTTGGCGCTCAAGTTGGCCTTGTGCAGCCAAAATCGTTTCGATGAACTCACCCTCCGGGCTGTCCTCGAAATTGAAGTTCAGGCATTCGCGCTTTGCACGGCGCAAATCCATCTCGCGGCGCAAGCGAATATGAAACTCTGTATCGCGAGCGAAGCGCTTCAGATCATCGAAGATAACAACATAATCGGTATCTGGATGGTCATCCATGTAGGCCAAAAGGCGCTTCATCCCCGGACGGTTCATGAAATCACCGCCGCCTGACACATCATCAAGAAAGACTTCCTCAACCTTATAGCCCTTGGCAGCCGCATATTCCCGGCACCGCGCCTCCTGGCCATCGAGGCCGTGACCGCGCAGTACCTGAGCAGAACTCGACACCCGGCAATAAATAAGTGCCATCAATTCGGGATTACTGACTGTCAGGTGATCTTGCATCGCCGTGCCTCTTAAAACTCTTGTTTCTTGTTATATTTTGTTGGTTTTGATCCTACCTTATTCGTCGAATCGCGACCAGCTTCTTGTTCGGCCTGATCCACAGCCAACTGCACAGGATCATCGCCAAAACTTGCATCCACAAAACTTTTCATCATTGACCAGACGGTATCGATCAATTCATCCTTTTGCTCATCCGTCAGGTCAAATTCAGCCACAAGGGGCCGATATTTCTCATAATCCGGTCCCATTACTTTACCAAGCTGGCTTTAAATAAAAACCAGTCCTTTATCTTCAGTATACCACCATAAGTATATTTATGGCAAATAAATCGAAGAATACTGCGGCTTACAGAATATTCTATATTTGTAATATATCTGGTCATGGCAGTATTCCTTGATGCGATTTCAGTTAAAGACCGGGCTTTGGCGTGAAGGTCATGCCGACATTTTCGGCCCATTCACGCCACGCTTTGATCAGATTGTTGGTGGTTGCAGGTGTAGAGCTGGATTGCAGTTGACCAATGCCGAGCATGGTCAAGCCACAGCCCTTCAAGTTCTCAGTTTCAGGCTGGGGCAGTGTGGCTGTCCCAGCAGCAAGATCATTGCCATTGGTGCTTGGGGACCATTCCACGCCATCGGTCAGCAACAGAAACTCTGTCGATTGAATGCTGCATTCAACCGAGTAGCTTTCCAGTTCAAGGAAGCCGATCAAGTTGGTTGATTGAGCGACAGGCAGTTTCTCAGTCCCTGTCAGACGTGGCAGGTTGCTGATTAACTGTCCTACTGTCCGGCGAACTTTGATCACCGGAATGCGGCGCGACACCACCAAATCAAAATTCAACTTGTTAGCCGTGACACCGTAATCACCCACCGAGCGCACGCTCACCCGATCACCGGGTTCCAAACCAGCAAGCAGCTCATTGACACTTGCTGACGCGCGCGCCGCATAGGCCATATCACTTGTCAGCGGCGTGCTGCTTGAGAGATCAAGCCCAATCACAACATGACGGTCCTGAGCTTGTGCCATGGAAGCCGTGGCCATATTCATCGCGGTCGCGGCCACAAGGCCACGCAAAGCCTTATTCATTGTCACTCTCCTTGAAGTCTGATTGAGCAAGGGCGGCTTTCGCTGCTTGGCGAAGCGCGGCTGGCGCAATGGCATTGTCGATGTCACTGATAATTTTCCGTGCAGCCGGAAGGCTCACCATCTCCAAGCCATGACTTTCCTTGAGGCTTGGAACCTCAATGACTTCCGACCCCTCAGCCTCATTCTCAGCTTTGCTCAGTTCGGCATTTCGGATCAGCCGACGCAGGTCAGCCAAAGCACTGCGCTCGGCCCGGACAATCCTGTCCTTAGCCGCGCGGATGGCATCGCTCAGCTTGGTAGAGTGTGCTTTTTCAATCGCCCGTGCCGACGTAACGACGCGCGCGTTTGCTAACTCCACGTCAGCCTAGAGGGCTTTGGACAGGCTGAAGAACCGGCGAGCCTCCAAAAAGTTGCCGGTGATCAGGAGCGTAAGCGAAAGGCTGGACTGCCCGATAAAAACGGACATGACGAACAGGCTGGCCATGGCCAACCCCACCAGCACCACCATGACTGGCTCGGCCAGTGCGATGATCACGGTCAGGACTTGCTTAGCCCAATCCGAGACCTTTTGGTCCCAGCCGTCTTGTTCAGTTGGAATGCCGAAGTCTGGCAAACCGGCATCACCAACCGCGAACTGCAAGGTGGTAAAGGCCAGCAAAGCGCCGAAGCCAATCAGATATACAGGAACAGCGCGCCCCACGGCTTTGACAAGCCACGCCTTGAGCGTTTCACCGTCAGGCCGCTCGGCGAGAAAGTGCAGAGCGCCAACGGCAACGACAAATGTCAGTGCAAGGATATCCGCATTCTGTCCGGTCCCGGACAGCAGCGTGAGCAGTGCCTCATGCACAAGCGCATAATCGAATGCCAGTGATCCAAAGAATGCGGGCACCAGCAAAAGCAAAGCCAAAAGGTGAATGGCGCTTTGCATCAGCACTTTGCGCGTGTGGCCATGTAGCTTGGCAATGGCCGCTTGATCTTTGGGTTGAAGCCCTGCCTGTTTCTTTCCCAGCAGTTTTTGCGGTTTGGCCTTAGTCATCGTGGCCTCCCGCATTTTTCAGCAGATCGTCAAATGTGGACCCGCCAAGCCCGGCTAACTCGAAGGCTTCCGTATTCCGGTAAAGCGCGAGGAATTCCTCGGCGGCGTGGATCAATGCCAGTTCGGCATCAGCCAATTCGCCTAGATTTTGGGCAAGCCAGTCGGCGTGCGCTTCCAGCGCCTCCGCCATCACGGCAATGATTTGTTCTTCGTGGGGTGTCTCTAGCCGCGCAACCGTCGCGGCGAGATTCTGAAGGGCAGTCGTGTCCATGCAGCATCTCCAAAAAAGGATTTCGGGTGCTGCAAGAAAACGAGATCAGGCTCGATCTGGCTAAGGTACGAAGTCTGGTACTTGGAGATCGTTTCGGCTGTTCCTATTTATCGAAGATGGAACAGTTCATCGTTAAACTCGAAACGGAGGTCGCGGAATTTGCCAAAACACGGGGCAAATCCCTTGATGCGATCTTTTATGATATGGAGCTTGATCGACCGAACTTCAATAAGGCCAAACAAGGCAAGGTTAAGCTGGAATGGTCCGCCTTCGAAATCCTTCTGGCGCATACATCGCCAGACTCACAGGCAGGATTGAAGGAAGGTTATGTCGCGTATCGTGATCGGCGCGAAGCACTATCGCGCAAGGGCGGCCCATCCAACCGGCAGCTAGAAAATATCGGGAGCTTGCCCAAAGGCTCCCTGAAGGCATTGGCTGATGAATTCTCAACCGACATGCCCGTCTGCTTTGATTACCACGCCTTCAAATCACTCGTTGATCAGACCTTGAATGCGTCGCGACGTGCCGGACAAACGGCGAAGGCTCGTCGCAGCTTTTATGTAATTGCCGGATCGGCGAATGATGTTGATTTCACGAGCGAAGCCGACCGGCTATATAGCCTAACCTATGCGGCGCATATCGGACGCTATGCTGGCTATCAGTCCGGTGATTTGGCGCTGGCCGATGCCGCCCAACGATTGGCGCATCGGCTGCGTGTCGAAGACCAAGGTGATCCGATCCTGCAAGCCAACTTGGTCCATATTGCCGCTTTCCGCGCATTGGTGACAGGGGCAGATGACTATGATCTTAATATCAATGAAAAACGCCGCCGTTTGTTGGAATGTATGGTGCAGGAGGTTGCACCCGGCCAGCGCACAGCACGGGCCGAACCAACCAATCGCGCGCTCATGGAATTTATTCTGCGCAGCGACCTCGCCCGCGCCGAAGCACGGACCCTGACCCCGGACGAAGTACAGGAACAGCAAAAGCTTTTTTTGGAGATTGCCGCCGCCAATGATCAAATCAGCGATGAGCAGATATTGATCAGCGAGCGCCGTGTGGCAGAGGCGGAACTATATCGCGGATCAGCCGAATCCGCCGCCGAGCTTTTCGGTGAAACGCTCGCCCAAACCAGCACGCTTCCCGCTGATATTCCTGATTGGCTTATTGGTTCAACGCATCGAATGCGTGCGGAAGCGCTCATCAAGGTGGCCGATCAATCGGATCAGCCTCATGACCTTCTCGTCAGTGCCAACCGCCATTGCGGTTTGGCATTGCATCATTTCACCGAAGCGCAGGGTGTCGTTTTTATGCGCGAAACCCAAGCCTTGAAACGTCAGCTTGAGAAAAGACTGAAATAATCACATTTATCTATAGAGATAATTTAAATGATTTTTCTTTACGAATAATGTAATTTTAAATATTATTTATTTTACAATTAAAAATATACCGACAGTGAGGAAGAATGAAGTTAAGCGAAAGATTTGCGCGTGCATCGAAAAACGCACTCAGTATTGCAAAAGATCCATACATGATTGGTGTTTGTTTTACGGTAGCAGCATGTGCCCTACCATTTAGCGCTGCAGTTGCAGGGACCGCTGTCGCAGCGCCGGTAGTATATGCCGCCGCAGGCGGCATATCAGCGTTGGCAGAGCAAGGGCTTAAATTGGCTGGCCGCTAAACGCTCATGTATCTGTATCATCGTCATCATCATTAGATACGCCGAGGCAGTCAATCAATGCGTCGGAAGCGGTATCCTTCATAATACCGGACTTCTTCGCCAGACAACCAGCAGCTTCTTTTGCGTGATCCAAAATCGAGCGATTTGGGTTAGATTTTTTGGAATCACGATAACACTTTATCGCTTCTTTGGCCGTCTTGCGTGTCAACTTTCCAGCAATACAAAGGCCGTAGGCCGTAGCTGTACCGATTACAATATCGTCAATACCTAGCGGATTAGTCGCTAAGAAACGAATTTCCAATTTCAATTCTACTCGGTCTTTTGAGCGAATTTCATAAACAGTTTCAAATCTTGGCTCATCCTCAGAGGCAGAGACAAATCCTATGAACAGATATGAGCCGTGTTCGACATCAATCGTCTCCTCAGTCATATGATGAAAAATTGCCATTTGCTCCCCCTTATAGCCATCGCCTTTGCCATCAAGGGATGTATACACCGGAAATTTGAATTATTACAGCAACTGGTGGAGCCACCCGTTTGTTGATGGCTGAATTGATGGTATTCTGGTAATACCGTCAGGGTATTAACTTCTGTGTACTACCGGAAAATCCGGTCTTAAGTAGACCGCAAGATGTGTGTGGTACTACCACACATCTTGGCAAGGGGCCCGCTGCGCGCCCCTGTGCAACCCCCGGCTATTGGCTCTTTCAGGGCATTGAACCCATCCAGAGCCAGCAAAACGTATCGCCGTTTCATCACTCACAAGGGAGCCTTCGGCGCTCCCCTGCACCCCATCCGCCAAAGGGCAGGGTTGCAGGCCGCAACCGAATTCCAAGAAAAGAAAAGCGGCCCGGAATACGGGCCGCATTGAGGTGGGTATCGTTTAGCGATTATCGCTTTTTGGCCATCGCGTTGAAGATGGTCCGGCAAAGGGTCTGAGCCGCAGTTTCGCGTTCAAACGCCATTTCAAATCGAATGAAGAATTTCATGTGTTCCTCCTTGGTCAATTTCTGACCCCGACCATCGGGGCCTTTCTTAACCCCCACCCATACTGGTCCCGGAAAGGCATCCATGGGCGTCTAGGAGAAATTCGAGGAGGTCGACATTAAACCTATCATCTTTTATTATCAGCGTGACAGCTCATGTTTACTCTTCGTCGTCCTCTATTTCATCTTCATCAGTTTCAGGGGTATCAGGAATAAAAGTAATGGAAATAGCATTCTCAGAACCATCTGCTGTCGTCCATACAAGAATACCATTACCCATGTTTACCCATCTAAGGTTTGGCGGTATACGACTGCCATTCGTGCCTACTAAACAGTAGCCATCTTGAGGAATTTCATGCTCTGTGTTCTCAGAGTTAATGGTTGAGTCGTCATAGTCATTTTGAGCTACCAATGTTGCTCCTGGTTTTAGTTCGACGTCCCACACTCGCCCGCCAGCAGAACAAATGCCACGGCGAGTTCTTTTTTTGATATCTGACTCCCGAATATCCATATAGTGGCTATACCTACATCTGTTTGCTGGATCACTGTTTCTATATTTACCTGTAGTGAGCCTGAAGTATCTGACACCTCGTATTACTACAAACTTTCCTCTATTAAAGTGATCGTTACCATATAGCATCTTTCCCATGGGACTCTCCTTGGATTGAAAAAAATCGAGTTTAGCTTGAATAAATAGATTTAATGGCGCAACTAAAAACTACTTTAGTCTGCTAATTTTGTGTCCCTTTGGGCGGATCAAGCGTGCGATGGCAAAAGGAACCAACTCAAACAGGAATGTCCCACCGGCCCGCAATCCCCA
>ERZ1740067.2458-NODE-2458-length-11273-cov-5.052237_pt1 | contig 11273 bp, 11 predicted proteins | sample MGYA00581736_ERZ1740067 | MGnify/ENA primary metagenome ERZ1740067 (study PRJEB43018, sample SAMN04849236) | marine metagenome | isolation source: floating plastic debris | place: Pacific Ocean | collected 2008-08-27 | study: EMG produced TPA metagenomics... | reverse complement strand
CATAAAACAGCGAAAAGGCAAAGCCTTGCAGGAGGCTAAACTGTGTATCACTGATGCCAAGGTCAGCCCGGATCGGCCCAACCAGCAGGTTGATAATCGTTCGGTCCACATAGCTAATGATACCGGCCAAGGACAAAATGATAACGACCGTCCAAGCCCGCAGGGGTGATGGATAGGCTTCACCCGTGTGATCGATCACGTTACCATCCGCCATAAACTGTCCCTTATCTTTGCCGTGTTAGCGAAACACGTCGTCCGCAATTCCCCACCGTCAATAGGTGTCCTCGTTTTCATGCCTTTGCACACCGCTAAAGCGATATTTCTTCGACTGGCGGTAGTCCTGCTCTTGCCACTGCACGCATGTGAGGGGGACGACCTGTCGCCGGTTGCGCCCGCCTTATTGGCGCCAACGGCAAAAGTACCGCCTTTTGACTTAGCGCCGGGCGGGCCAGCAGATGTGTGCTTAGATGGCACTTGCCCGTTTTCTAAGCTGCGACCGGCCTTCGCAGCTACAAAACCAGGCGCCACACTGCGCATTGCGCCCGGCCTCTATAACGATTGCTTGGATATGGCCGATAAGCCGATTGCATTGCTTGGTCTCAAAGGCCCTGACGGTTCGCGGCCCGTCTTCACGCGCGCTTGCTCTGGCAAAGCAGCCTTTGTAACACGGGCGCCGCAAGTGGTGCTGCAAGGCCTTACGATAACCGGTATTCGGGTCGCGGACCGAAACGGGGCGTGTGTCCGTCTTGATCCAACGGATGCGCCGAAACAAGTGGCCCTTATCGATATCGTCTGCATCGATAGTGAAAACGGTGTGCTGGGGTCCGTCGGTCCGCAAGAGGGCGGTGGCAGTCTTCTCATCCGCCGCTCGCAGTTTCTGCGCAATGGTGGCAACAATGGCTATGCCCATGGGCTTTACATCGTCAGTGGTGGCGAAGTCGTGCTTGACGATACGGTCATCGCCAGCACGAAAGGCAGAGGGCATAGTCTCAAAGTGGGCGCTCAGCGCTTATTTCTTCAGCATAGCGTCATTGCGGGTCTAGATGGGCAATCGTCCCGCGCAATCGATTTCTTCGGCGGCGGGCTGCTGGTCATCCGCGGCAGCGTCGTGCAAATGGGGCCCAAGGCTGACAATGATGATATGATTGCGCTTGGTAAGGAACGCTGGCGGCGCAATGTTGAGGCCATGCAGGGGACATATCTGGAAGGCAGCACATTTCTCTATGATGACCCTCGGCGCGGTCGTCGCCTAGTGCTGGTTGGGCAAAAACGCGGCCCCGTTATATGGCGAAATCTGCGCCTGGTTGGGTTGACAGGTAGCACAATAGAAGCAGACGAAGAGATCAATGTGTCGCGATACGCAAGCCGATCAGCGGCTGGCCTGCCGCCTTATGACGGCACGCTGGCCTCCCTTCCTGCGACACAACACTAGGCCTTTTGGCCTTCAGACAGCAGCACTGCGCGCCAAGCGCGGCTTGCACCGCTGCAGCGCTTCGGGCATAGCGGGACGAAGATAAGGATAAAAAACTGTGACTATTCATCTTCATATTGGTGATTTGCCCGCTGGCTTTGCCGCCGGTAGCGCTCTTGCTGTTGATACAGAAGCCATGGGCTTACATCCCAATCGGGACCGGCTGTGCCTCGTGCAAGTGTCCGCCGGTGATGGCGATGCCCACCTGGTGCAAATCCGCAAAGGGCAAAGAGAGGCGCCAAACCTAACTCAGGTTTTGGCTGACCCAAATGTGGTCAAGATCTTCCACTATGCACGCTTTGATGTGGGTATGTTAAAGGCGTATTTGAACGTGGATGTGGCGCCCGTTTATTGCACGAAAATTGCGTCAAAGCTGGTTCGGACCTATACGGACCGGCATGGCTTGAAAGACCTCTTGCGCGAATGCCTGAGCGTCGAAGTGTCTAAAAAAGAGCAAAGCAGCGATTGGGGTGCGGATACCATTACCGACGCGCAGCAGGAATACGCTGCCAACGATGTGCTCTATCTGCACCAGCTTAAGGAGGTGCTGGATACGCGCTTGGCGCGGGAAGGGCGCCTAGAGTTGGCGCAGGCTTGCTTTGATTTTCTGCCGACGCGCGCACAGCTTGATTTGGCCGGCTGGCCCGAAATCGATATCTTCGCGCACTCTTAGACAACTGGCCTGATGCAAACGCAGCCAATGACCGACCCTGCCATTGCACATGACAACGCGCCGCCCATCTGGCGGCCGCAACGGTTCACGCCGCGCATTGGGGGGCGGTTTGACAAGACCTTACATGTCTTGCGCCTGCTCTTGCCTGCTTTGGCTGCCGTACTTCTCCTTGTGACGCTGGCTTACCCCTTGTTTCGCGATCAAGAGATGAGCTTTGTTTTGGCGCGCAATACGATTGAGGCCAGTGAAGACCGGTTGCGGATGATTAACCCGCGCTACAGCGGCGTCGATACCACAGGTCGGCCCTTTGAAGTGCGCGCGCAAAGCGCTGTCCAACCGCGCGGTGTTGCCGATGCAGTCAGTCTTACAGGGATAGCCGCGGATATGACGCTGGATGATGACGCCCGGGTCGATATTGAGGCACAGACAGGCGAGTATCGCACCTCCACTGAAGTCCTGAACTTAACAGGGCCCGTGTCCTTGACGACGACCAGCGGCTATCGCATTCAGGCGGGTACGACGCGTGTGGATTTAGATGACCATATTGTTGACTCGCAGGCGAAAGTGAACGCAAAAGGACCGCTGGGAGCCTTTCAGGCGGATGGCTTTTCCAGCCAAATCGATGCGGACAGCTTGATATTTGAAGGCAACGTGGTTGCCCGTATCACGCGAGAGCGGGTGCGCCTACCAGTAGCGCCACTGGATGACGATGGCGCTGCAGTCGAATAGGTGCTAGGGCGTTTTTATGATTAGTCGCATCGTCATCGTCCTCATCACCTTCTTCGGGTCAGCGCCGCTAGCCGCGCAAACGGTGTCGGATTTGAAATCTCACGATGTTGACCAGCCTTTTGACATTACTGCTGACCGTGTTGAAGTGCAGGATAAGGCGAATATCGCTGTCTTTTCCGGCAATGTGAGTGTTGCCCAAGGCGACTTGGCTCTAGCGGCTAATACACTGCGGGTTTTCTACGAGCGCGCCGGCACATCGGCGCCCACCATCTTGCGGCTTGATGCGCGCGGCAGTGTTGCGCTGACGTCGCCATCTGAAAAAGTAACCGGCGCATGGAGCGTGTATGATGTCCGCCGGGAAATCGTCACTATTGGGGGCAACGTGCGGTTTGATAGCGAGGATGCCCGGCTTGTGGGCGACCGTTTGGAGCTTAATCTGCGCACGGGGCTGACGACGCTTGACTCCGACACTGTGGGCTCCGGCGATGGTCAGCGCGTTCGAGGCCGCTTCGCTGTTCCCGAAAAAAGCGGCGGTTAACGGCGACGCAGCCGCTCACTATCAGAAAATCTTCAAACAATTCCCTTGGCTTAGCCTTTGACACCGGCTGATGAGTGTGTAGCTTAGCACCTTGTGGGAAAGTTATGCATAAACCGGGCCAATTTCTTATTTTTGCCGTCTTCAGCAGATGTTTTGTTAAGAAGAAGCGGCTAGGCTGATGTTATGGATTTAGACAAGACATATGATGATGTGAGCGCGGCGCCCCGTGATGCGACCCCGGTTGCGGCCATGCCCAACATTGCCGGCACGCAAGGTGCACCTTTACCCACCGACATGTCAGAAGGGCTTTTTGTTCAATCCATCGGTAAGAGCTACGGCAAGAAAGTCGTGCTTCGCGATGTGAGCTTGTCGGTTCAGCGCGGCGAGGTGATCGGCCTTTTAGGGCCTAATGGCGCTGGCAAGACCACTTGTTTTTATTCGATTACGGGCCTGGTGGCACCCGATAGCGGGCAAATCATGCTGGACGGCGCGGATGTGACAAAGCTGCCCATGTATCGCCGCGCAGCGATGGGCATCGGCTATTTGCCACAGGAAAGCTCCATCTTCCGGGGCATGACCGTGGAAGAGAATATCGCGTCCGTTCTGGAAGTCGTGGAGCCTGACCGCTCCGTACGCGCGCAAAAGCTCAATGATTTACTTGAAGAATTCTCCATCAGTCATTTGCGCACGTCGCCTGCCTTGGCGCTGTCCGGCGGTGAACGGCGGCGCTGCGAAATAGCCCGTGCGTTGGCGGGGGGTCCGGCCATTATTCTGCTGGATGAGCCTTTCGCGGGGATTGACCCCATTGCCATCTCAGACATCCGCACGCTGGTTGCGCATTTAAAGGACCGCGGCATCGGCGTTCTGATTACAGACCATAATGTGCGCGAAACGCTCAGCATCATCGACCGCGCTTACATCATCTTTGATGGGCATGTGCTGTTTGAAGGCACACCCGATGAGCTAGTTGCAAATGAAGATGTGCGCCGGGTCTATCTCGGCAATAGTTTCACGAACTAGATATCGCGCGCGGCATCATGGCTCTCACCCCTAGACTTGATCTCAGGCAAAGCCAGCAGCTGGTCATGACGCCCCAGCTGCAGCAGGCCATCAAGCTGCTGCAGCTGAACAATCTTGAGCTTACTGGCTTCTTGGCCGAGGAATTAGAGCGTAATCCTCTCCTTGAAATGGGCGAGGAGCGCGCTGAGCCGGCGGCGGAGGCAAATGGCGCTGACACAGACCGGTCAGCCCAAGATGGCACCGAGAGCAACGCTAGCAGCGAGGATGGTGACATTCAAATCGCCGATAGCCTATCAGGCGGCGGCGATGCAGCGCTGGACGGTGATTTCAACGACAATCTCTATGACAGTGATGCCGCCATTGACCGGGTGGCAAGCGCCGACAGCGCGGCAGATGGATTGACTCTCAGCGGCGCTGGTTTGAATGGCAGCAGCGGTGGGGGCGCCAGCACAGCCGAAGGCAGCGGCAATGTGCTCGAAGAAACCGTCTCGACCGGCCAAACGCTGCAAGAATTTTTGTCTGAGCAGGTGCCTCATCTTCTCAAGGTGCAATCAGACCGGCTCATCGCAGGACATCTCGTCGACCTGGTGGATGAGGCTGGCTATCTGCATGAGCCGTTAGATGCAATTGCCGAGCGCTTGAGCTGCGATGTAGAAGATGTTGAAGCCGTGCTGCTTGCCTTGCAAAGCTGCGAACCGACGGGTGTGTTTGCCCGGTGTTTGGCGGAGTGCCTTAAGCTGCAGCAGCGCGACCAGGATCGGCTTGATCCTGTGATGGATGTCTTCCTGGACCACTTGGACCTGGTGGGTAAACGCGATATTCCAGCGTTAAAGCGTGTTTGCGGCGTCGATGAAGAAGATATTCTGGATATGATCAGGGAAATCCAACGCCTCGACCCGCGTCCAGGGCTCACTTATGGCGGCGGTGTTGCCGAACCGGTTGAGCCGGATGTTTTCGTCAGGCGCGGTAAGGACGGCATTTGGCATGTTGAGCTGAACAGCCAAACCTTGCCTCGTGTGCTGGTCAACCAGCGCTATTATGCGCAGCTTGCGGGCAATTCCAAAACCAAAGAGGCGAAAACCTTCTTATCGGAATGCTTGAGTTCGGCCAATTGGCTGGTCAAAGCGCTTGACCAGCGCGCGCAGACCATCTTGAAGGTCTCGACGGAGCTTGTGCGCCAGCAAGAGGCCTTTTTCGAGCACGGTGTGCGCTATTTGCGGCCGCTTAATCTGCGTGTGATTGCCGAAGCCATCAACATGCATGAAAGTACCGTCAGCCGGGTAACATCCAATAAGTTCTTGGCCACGGAGCGTGGTCTTTATGAGCTTAAGTATTTCTTTACGTCCGCCATCCAGGCGGCAGATGGCACAGATGCCCATTCCGCTGAAGCCGTGCGCGACCGTATCAAGTCCCTTATTGACGATGAAGATCCGTTTAAAGTTTTGTCTGATGATGCGATTGTAGATCTGTTGGTGGACGAAGGCATCGATATAGCGCGCCGGACGGTCGCCAAATATCGCGAAGCGATGAACATTCCTTCCAGCGTGCAGCGGCGCCGGTTTAAAAAAATTGCCGTTTCGGCCTAATTCCTTGTAACATTGCGTTTCTGGGGGGTGCGTGGCCGATGTGCTGCGCAAGTCCCTTTCTGTGCCTCGCCCCCGGCGCATAGGAGCGCTTCACGCGCTGAAAAAGGAGCAGTTATGGACATTCAAATTACCGGACGGCATGTAGACTTAGGCGATGCGTTCAAAGAACACGTCAAAGATCGCCTGGAAGAGGGCGCCTCTAAGTATTTTAGCCGGGCCTTGAATGCCCATGTGATCGTGGAAAAGGACTCTCATCTATTTATGGCCGAGTGCCATTTTCATGCCAATCAGGGGGTCAATTTGGAAAGCAGTGGCAAGGGCGAAACGGCCTATGCCGCCTTTGATGAAGCCGCTGAGAAAGTAGAAAAGCAATTACGGCGTTATAAGCGCCGCTTGAAAAACCACCATAGCCGCGCCGCGGAGCGTCAACGTGAATTTGAAAAAGCGGCCGCCTACATTCTGCCGGCCGATGGGGCCGCAGCCGCTGAGGATGGTACAGAACCGCAAGACCAACCGATTATCATTGCCGAAACCAAAACCGATATCCCCGAAGTCTCCGTCGGCGATGCGGTGATGTTGATGGATTTGGCGCATGCGCCTGCCTTCATGTTTCGCAACGCTAAAAACAACGCCCTTAATGTGGTCTATCGCCGGCCGGACGGGAATATTGGCTGGATCAATCCCGCGGAAACCTCTGGCAGCGATTAAAGGCCCCAAAGACTTGCCTTGCGAACGGCATGCGGAATTGCACTGGCGCTCGCCCGCACACTCGGCTATGACACGCCCACCGCGAGCTTAGCGCGGTTGCAACTTCTGATCGTGGTGATGGAACTTGCCGACCTCCTCTCGCCGGATGCTGTCTTAACGGGGCTGAAGGCGGGCAGTAAAAAACAGGTGCTCCAAGCGCTTAGTGAACACGCCGCCGGCCTTACCGGGTTGGAGGAACGGGATATTTTTGCCGTCGTCCTGGAACGCGAACGCTTAGGCACCACGGGTGTGGGGCAGGGGCTCGCCATACCGCACGGCAAGTTGCCAGACTTGGGGTCTATTACAGGCGTGTTTGCCCGCTTGGCCAAGCCTGTTGATTTTGAGTCTATCGACCGCCAGCCGGTGGACATGGTGTTTATGCTGCTCGCGCCGGAAGCGGCAGGCGCGGATCATTTGAAGGCTCTAGCCCGGGTCTCGCGTTTGTTCCGCAACCCCTCCATGTGCGAGAAGCTGCGCGGCAGCGTCGCCGCCGGCGCTATCTACGCCCTGGTCACCAACCAAAAGGCGGCATAGGCAGCCGCCTCGTTTTGGTGGTTGCTTGTTCTAAAGGCAGGCGTCTACTGCGCGCTTTGTCATCGTCAGCACCAGGCTTGCCCGGTAGGCGGCCGTGGCATGCATATCCGTGTTAAGCATATCCGGGTCGATTGTGACATTTTCCAAAGCCTGCGTGGAGAAGTCCGCATTTAAAGCGGTTTCGGCAGCGGCAAAACGGAAGGCATAGGGGGCAGCGCCTGTGACACCAACCCGAATACCATCCGACCCTTTGGATAGAAACACACCGACCATGGCATAGCGGCTAGCCGGATTTGGAAACTTCATATAAGCGGCGGCATCGGGACGTTTGAAGGTCACTGCCTTAATCAACTCCCCCTCTTGAAGTGCTGTTTCAAACATCTCGGTGAAAAAGCTGTCCCCATCAATATCACGCTCGGTTGTGTGCACCGTGGCGCCCAAGCCCAGGATGGCGCTGGGGTAGCACGCCGCTGGGTCGGCATTGGCAACAGAGCCACCAATCGTGCCGCGATTGCGCACCATGGGATCGCCAATATTGCCTGCGAGATAGGCAAGAGCTGGGATTGCCGCCTTGACGTCAGCATCCGCTGCCACGTGGGCATGCCGCGTCATGGCGCCGATGCGCACCGTGTCCGCTGTCACGGTGATGCCCGATAGCTCTGGCAAGCTATTCAGGTCGATGACCTGTGTGGGCATCGCGAGCCGGGCCTTGAGCGTTGGAATAAAGGTCATGCCGCCCGCAAGGACTTTGGCGTCTTCATCGTCCTTCAGGCTTTGGGCCGCCGCCTCAGCGCTTGCGGCCTTGCTATACTCAAATCCATACATGCGCTTACACCTCCGCCATAGCTTTGGCGCCCTCGCGGATGGCGGTGACGATGTTTTGATAGCCCGTACAGCGGCAAATGTTGCCTTCAAGTTCGTGGCGAATGGTGGCGTCATCGGGCGTAGTATTGCGCTGGGCAATGCCAATGCCGGACATAATCATGCCCGGTGTGCAAAAGCCGCACTGCAAGCCATGATGCTCCTTGAAGGCAGCTTGCATAGGGTGCAGGTCGCCATTTTTTGCAAGACCTTCAATGGTGGTAATCTCCGTACCATCCAATTGCACGGCAAGCAGCGTGCAGCTTTTAATTGGCTCTCCGTTCAGGTGCAATGTGCAGGCTCCGCATTGGCTGGTATCACAGCCCACATGGGTTCCTGTTTTGCCAAGGTCATCTCTCAGGAGGTCAACCGCCAAATGATTTGGCGTGACCGTGGCCGTTGTCTGTTCGCCGTTCAAAGTGAACGTGATGGTGTGTGTCATTATGTAGTGCTCCGTTCCCACAGCGAATATGTGTTCAGATGAACCGCTGGTCCAGTACTGAAGGGCGAGATTTCTCAGAAGACTATCGAATGTGCGCAAGCGGCGGCGCAACGGAAGGGCCGGGAGTGGCTGGAGAACCACCCCCGGTTACGCAACATGGGTTAGCATGTGACGCAACAAGGTGCTAACCGACCTACGTATCGGGCCTGAAACGCGAAACACTGCGTTCCATAAGCGACCCCAGCGCGTCCGCTGGCGCTACCGGAGAGGCACCCAGAAGAGAGTACGCTCTCCAATCCCACCATCAGCAAACACCATGCCAGTATGAAATCTCTATATAAATCACGGCATTAGAAATCTGGGCTCCAAGCCATTGTCCCGATGAGAGACAGATGGTGTTATAAATCGGGACAGCCTGACCCAAATTGGTGCATTCAAAAAGATGTGGGGGAACACAGGGAATAGGATTTGCATTGCGCCAGCGCTCTTTCTAGCCTGTACTCTACAAAGAGGGGTTAAGGAGCAGGGATTGAAACACAGGCATTTGGGCTTGGCCACGGGCTTTTTCCTGAGCATGACGGCGAGCGAAGCAGCGGCGCAAGAAGGGGTCGGCGGCCTGGTTGGCGGCGCTATTAATGCCTTTAATGCCGCTGTTTTTTCGACCGTTGATATCGCAGGGACGTCGGTCGAGCTTATCGTGCTGTGGCTGGCAACGCCGATGGTTTTGCTCACCGTCTACCTTGGCTTTATAAATCTGCGCGGCTTTCGCATCGCGTGGCACGTGGTGACAGGGCGGTTTTCCGATCCATCGGCGCCGGGTGAGGTGAGCCAGTTTCAAGCGCTGAGTACCGCACTTTCTGGCACAGTCGGCCTTGGCAACATTGCCGGCGTTGCTATTGCCATTGGCGCAGGCGGGCCCGGTGTTGCCTTTTGGATGACGCTGATTGGCCTATTGGCGATGAGCTTGAAATTCTCCGAAGTGACACTGTCGGTCAAATACCGACGTCTTAATGACGATGGGTCTGTCTCCGGTGGCCCGATGTATTATCTCAGCCGCGGCCTTGCGACACGCGGCTGGCGCCGGGCTGGGCTTATTTTGGGCTGGGCTTATGCCCTCTGCGCCCTGCCTTCCCTCTTACAGATTGCGCAAGTAAATCAAGCCTATAGTCAGCTCAGCTTGGTAACTGGCTTCTCCTTTCCCTGGGTGTTTGGCATTGCAATGTCCCTTGGCACCGCCTTTGTGATCATCGGCGGTATTGGCGGCATCGCCAAAGTGACGTCCCGGCTTGTCCCGCTGATGGCGGCGATTTATTTAGGTGGTGCTCTCTTTATCTTGGTGAGCAATGCCAGTGCAGTGCCGGGCGCCATTGCGTTGATCCTGTCTGAAGCTTTTGATCCCAAGGCTATGGGCGCGGGCAGTATCCTGGCCGTCTTCGTCATTGGCATGCGGCGGGCTGTCTATTCGACGGAAGCCGGCATTGGCTCTGCCACCATTGCCCATGCCGCGGCCAAGACCCATGAGCCTGTGTCTGAGGGCATGGTTGCGCTGATGGAGCCGTTTGTGGATACGGTGGTGATTTGCTCGATCACAGCTTTGGTCATTGTCGTCACTGGCGTCTATACCGACACCAGTCTCAACGATATCCAGATGACATCGGCAGCGTTCAACAGCGTCATTGAAGGTTTTGACGTCGTCCTGGCCGTGGCTGTGCTGTTGTTTGCTTTCTCGACCATTGTGAGTTGGGCCTATTATACTTCAAAGGTCTGGGGTTTTGTTTTTGGCGAGAGCAAAATCTCTATTCGTACCTTCCAGCTTGTCTATTGCACCGCCCTCATCCCAGGCGCTGTCCTGAGTATGCAGCAGGTATTCGACATCGTGGACAGCATCTTCTTCCTGATGGCCGTCCCCAATATTTTGGGAGTTTATTTGATGGCAGGGGAGTTGAAGGCGGATTTGAAAGACTATTTGGCGCGTCTCAAGTCCGGGGCAATTGCGGCGAAAACGCCTTAAGTCTAAGGTGTTGCTGCAGCCTGCTTCTTGCCATCATCGAATGCATGCACGTTGTCACCATCGGTGCCAAAGGTGAGAGCCTCATCAAGCGGCAGTGGTTTGGCGAAGTAATAGCCCTGAAAACTGTCGCAACCAGCATGGCGTAGCATCAAGGCGTGCGCTTCGGTTTCGATGCCTTCGGCAACCACTTGCATATTGAGTGATTTGCCCATTTGGATCATGCATTGCACCAAGGCGAGTGCCTCACGGTCCTCCCCCAGACGCATCACGAACGAGCGGTCGATCTTTAGCTTGTCAAACTTCAAATTCTGCAAATAGGCTAGCGATGAATAGCCCGTGCCGAAATCATCAAGGGCGAGCCGCACACCAATGGCTTGTAGGGTTTTGATTTGCTTTTGAATGTGGGCCTGGTCCTCCAAGACCAGGGATTCTGTGACTTCCAGCTCGAGCCTGCGCGGGTCAAAGTCGAACTCAACAAGGGCGCTTTCGAGCCGCTGTGAGAATTGTGGGTCGACGAACTGGCTCGGCGAGACATTAACGGCCACGCTTAAATCAGGCCGGTCCAGCAAGTCTTCCATCACCCGGCGCAGCATCCTATAGCCCACATCGCCGTAATCACCACACAGAGCTGAGCCTGCGATGAGCAGCACCGTAAGCAAGA
>ERZ1740067.2457-NODE-2457-length-11274-cov-13.620644_pt1 | contig 11274 bp, 6 predicted proteins | sample MGYA00581736_ERZ1740067 | MGnify/ENA primary metagenome ERZ1740067 (study PRJEB43018, sample SAMN04849236) | marine metagenome | isolation source: floating plastic debris | place: Pacific Ocean | collected 2008-08-27 | study: EMG produced TPA metagenomics... | reverse complement strand
CCACAAAGAAGCGCTTTCGCGCTGCTGTAGAGTAGTAGTCATTGTTATTATTCCGAGTAATTAGGTACGAATTTCGCTCTCAACTCCAGTTATTCAAAAGAAATGAACTTTCGTTTCGAGCTGTTAATAATGTAGCGAATGTTGCGCAGAAAAACACAGAGCTTAACAATTGATTCAGGATTGAGTTTGTTCCCTACATCTTTCCTATTTCCTACAGTCACCACAGAATCACCATGCGTCGGTTTTCTACCTTGCTTCTCATTGCCATTGTGCTGGGCGGGCTCTTTCGCCTAACGAATCTGAGTGGCAAGGTGTACTGGCACGATGAAACCTACACAGCGCTGTATGCCACGGGTCATGGCAATGCAGAAGCCGCCGAGCTTGTATTCGACGCTCAGCTGAAAACAGCAGGCGACATTATGCAGATGCAAACTGCCGTTGCCGACCGAGGCATTGGGGAAACAGCTCGGCAGCTCGCCGAAAATGACGCACAGCATCCGCCGCTGTACTATGTGATGACTCGGCTCGTGCTGTATGTACTGCCAAATACGGTGGTAGCGAGTCGGCTGGTGGCTGCGCTCGCAGGCCTCCTCCTCATCCCTGCCACCTACTGGCTCGCCCAAGAACTCTTCGACCAATCCCTACCCGCCACACTCAGCGCTGCCATCGTCGCAGTTTCGCCCTTTCAATACCTCTACGCACAAGAAGCGAGAGAGTACAGTCTGTGGGCACTTACCTCTATTGTTGCTAGCGCGGCTCTGCTCAGAGCGCTCAAAAGCAATCGTCTTAGCGGTTGGTTGCTCTACAGTCTGTCTATTGTTATTGGCCTCTATGGCTGCATACTCACCGCTTTGGTTATTGCGAGTCACGGACTGTATGTGCTGTGGTACACCCTTGTAAGACAAGCAGAGACAAGACAAACAGAGACAAAACAAATAGATGCTCGTGTTTCTCACAGACGTTGGCCCATCTTTCGCAACTTCGCACTGAGCAGTCTTGTCAGTTTGCTGCTGTTCTTTCCTTGGGGACGACTGATTACCCAGACGCATACGGCTAAGGTTAGCTGGACTGCGATCGCGATGCCCTTCCCTTCCCTCGCCAAGATTTGGGCTGGCAATCTCACCCGCCTCTTCTTCGATCTCAACCTCGACAATACAGACCCACTCATTTACAGCGCAATTCCTGTACTGCTATCGCTGGCGCTGATTGGCTACGCATTGGTGTGGAGTATCCGCAACATGCCACGCCCAGCCTTCGTATTTATTACCCTTCTCGGCGGCGTTACCCTACTCACCTTTGTAGGCCCTGACTTGCTCATAGGCGGACGGCGCTCTAGCGTAAGCCGCTATCTCATTCCTACCTATCTCAGCTTGCAGCTGATAGTCGCCTACTGCCTTAGTCAACAGCTCGCCAGGCCAGGCTCACGCACCTTGGGAAAAGCCGCCACGACTACCCTCCTAGTCGCTGGCATCATCTCTTGCACCTTCAGCATTTCAGCCGATACCTGGTGGCACAAAAAGAACAGCCATCACAATCCAGAAGTTGCCCGCATTATCAGCCAAGCGCCGGGCTCACTGCTCATTAGCAGTGACAACAATGCCAACCTCGGCGAACTGTTCTCCCTTGGCCATCGTTTAGCACCCGACCAGGCCTTGCTCATTTTCACTGAGCCTAATCTCCCAGCCATTCCGCAGACAGCGGATACTCTCTTCTTATTCAATGTTTCCAAACAGTCTAGAGAAAAATTAGAACAAAGCTACGAGGTGACACCGGCTTTTGCGGAAGGACGACTCTGGAAAATGGAACCTAAAAGTTGAACCCCCAAAAATCAACTTAAAAGTCAAAGTAGATAAAAGGTGATGCCATATCTGGTGCGAGCACCCAAGCCAAGAAGAAGCACAGCGGCAGGAGCAGCATCTTAATCGGCCAGCTGATTTGGAGCTTGAGACCGCGCTGCATCGCATAGGCAACGCCCATAGAACCCATCAGTGCGCTCAGTAACAGCACAATTTGGGGGCGGCTCAGCCCGCTAGAGTCAAGATACACCTTCTGGGCAAACTGCACGTCGGCGCTGTGGCCAAACAGATGACTCATCGCCAAGCTGGCATCAGTGAGATTTGGCAGACGGAAGAAAATCCAGCTGAAGAACACCGTGAACTGCGTCACGCCCCAGGCAAAAACGATGCCGGGAATACTCTCCCAAAACTTCTCTAGCGCCGCTGACTTTTCACTGGCAACCACACTCAGCCGGTGCGCGATCAAAGCCAGGCCGTGAATGGCACCCCATACAATAAAGCCCCAGCGATCGCCGTGCCACACCCCGGCAATCAGCATCACCACGATTAGATTGACACAGGTACGCGTCAGGCTCCGCCGAGAGCCACCGAGCGGGAAATACAAATAGTTACGCAGCCACTCGCCCAGCGTCATATGCCAACGCCGCCAAAAGTCAGCAATGCTAGCAGAGAAGTAGGGAAAGTTGAAGTTTTGCGGCAGGTTAATGCCTAGCAGCAGAGCGCTGCCTCGGGCCACATCTACATAGCCACTAAAGTCAAAGTAAAGCTGTAGGCCATAGGCAAACGCCAGCAGCCAAATGTCGCCGCTACCTGCACGAGGCAGGCTCTCCGCGCTTAGGTCTACCAGCTGTCCAATGTTGTCGGCAATCAGCAGTTTTTTCACCGCGCCTGCGGCAATTAGCCATAGACCTTCTACACTTTGGCTTACGGCGGGGAACTGGAGACTTTTTAGCTGACCAGAGAAGGTATGGAAGCGCGTGATGGGGCCGGAAATGAGCTTTGGAAAAAAGAGTTTGTAGGCGGCAAATTCTAGAAGGCGATCGCACGCAGGTGAACCCCGGTACACATCTACCAAGTACGCAATGCACTCAAAGGTAAAAAAGCTCAACCCCAGCGGCGTTACCCACTCTGCCACTGGCCCTGTCACTAAGCCTTCAAACCCCAACATCGATAGCCCTGGCGACACGTACTTAAAGCCCAGTAGCAGCAGTACGTTCAGCACAATGCCGATGGCCAGCAGTCTTGTGCGCTTACGGGTCCAGTCGGCCTGAGCATACTGCCAAGCTTCGTTGGGAATGCGCCAGTCGAGCGGGGCACCGAGCACTTTGCCCAGCCAAAAGTTAAAGCCAACCAGGATCAGCATCAGCGGCACGTACTGCGCCGTGGGCAGAGAGGCGTAGAAGATGATGCTAGCAATGAGCAGTAGCCAAAGGCGAAACTGCTTAGTGGGCGCGCTCCAGTAGAGTGCAATCAGCACCGCGAGGAATAGACCGTAGAGGATAGACGGCTGGATCATTTTGAGGAGTTAGGGAAGGGAGAGCAGTAATGAATACAGCCAACGCTGTGCAACATACCAGTCAGCGATCTTGGTTCCCCTTGTGAAGGGGAACCGCAAGGGAGGGGTTTTCGAGAAGTGCGCTACACACCGAGACCCCTCCGTTGGTTCCCCTTCACAAGGGGAACCGGAATACTGGCGATTAGCAAAAGGGACGAGTCGCTGTGGGCACGACATAAGGCAACAATCCACGCCAGCACTATTTCGCCAGTTCAGGCAGCGCCTGCGGCCAGTCAATCAGCGGGTCTTGCGAAAGCCGCTGAGAGACTTGATAGGCCCCATAGCGGTTTAGATGACTGGGATCAGAGAAGTAATCGTAGCGCTGAGGCCAAAGTCGCCCCAAATCGCGATAGGAAAACTCCGAATAGCGCTCTGCGGTTTGCAGCATATAGCGTTGAAACAGCGTCTCGGAACGACTGCGATGGCCGTCGAGGTATTCGTCTGTCAGGGGCGTGTTGATAAAGACAATGGGCATTTCTTTTTCGTTGGCAAATCGCAACAGCCCTCTAAGCGCGTCGGTTTGCTCACCTTCCATTCGGAAGGATTTATAGTCGCCGTCGTAGGCTCCGGCAACGCGAGGGTGATCCTGATAGTAGGTTGCAGGGTTGAACCGGGTGGAGAGCGCTAAGAACCCGTCATAGTCAATCAGGCTAGTTTCTGTCGGTCTGCCCGTGGGGGTTGCACCCGCCCGCGTACTGGCATCATCTGTCGAGAACTCTGGTGTAATGGCACCTAGCCCCTGACCAATGGCCGTACGGATTTTGGTGCGGTTGGTATAGCTAGATGACACCTGGCCAAACAGATCGCTTAGTCGCTGGTCGGCGTCAGTCGCACGGACGGTGAGCTGGTCTGAAAGACTGCCCATAGCGAGGCCGTTGACGCCGTTGGTAGGTTCACTCGCCTCTAGCTGGCGGTAGCCTTCGGAAGTTGCGATCGCATTGAAAGTCACATCTGTGCGCCCACTGTTAAACGCCCTCGCCCCATCGGCCCACACCACCATCTGCGGTAGCTGATTGGGCGGAATCAACCGCCGCAAAATCAAATCCACCACCTGCGCGGTCGCACCGTTAACCCCAAAGTTGAAGATTCGCAAATCTTTGTAACCAGCGATATCCAACGCCTGCTTTAGCGCTGCTGGGTCCACACCGCGCAACGCTCTAGAGCTGCCAATAACCAACACATCTGGTGGGCCGCTTTGCGCTACCTGCTGCCGGTAAAGGGCGAGCTTTTCGTCGAGCTGCTGCGAGCGGAAAGACGGCAGCCGAGAGTCGGCCAGTAGCGAAGCGGTAGAGACAAAGTCTTGCTGGGGGCTGTACACCAGCTCGCTGTCGTCAATCGCTGACGATGTGAAATCTGGATTGGCCGAGGCGCGATCGCCAAAAATACTGTCTGAGCGGCGCTGATCGTTCCAGGCTGGCTCACTACTTGGCCAGTCCAAACCGGCCAGTTCATCGCTAAATACGCTGGGCTGAATTTGCTCTACGCCGCTTTCTGTGCGCCGCACCAGCTGACCCGACTGTCGCAGCGCCTGACCCACCATAAAGTCGAACTGAACTGCCAGCAGTACACCCGCCGCGCCCCAAAACAGCGCCATTTTGCCACCTGCTGTCTGAAAGGAGCCTGGTAAATTAACCGCGAGCTGACCACTGTCATCAACAGGCGTAAATATCTGACTTTTGATCAGGCCCCGGCGCAGGAGCTGTGTGACCAACGCAAACGGATTGACTCGCGCACTTTCTTCACCAGCGAGTTCTTCGGCTAGCGTTTCATCTGTTACGGCGGTAATCAGCTCACCCGCATAGGCATCGGACGCGGCAAACTCAGGTTTAGCCTCGGGTACCAGGCGAGGCCGATCGGTGTAGTCGTAGCCGTAGCTCCAGATAGGCTGCTTTTGCCCAGCACGGCGGCCATATAGGCGCAATCCCTCAATGTCAGGCAGGCGCAGCTCCTTTAGCGTTTTACTAATGAGCGGCACAATGGCGTGCTTGGAAGGGCACAGCGGCCCATCGGCCATGATGTGCAGCAGATTGTCTTTGGTCAGTAGCTGCACGCGAATACCGCCTGTAGCCAGCTGATCGCGAATGTCTGGATTGAGTTTGCGAGTCAGGCAATAGGCTAGGGCAGGCAAGTCACCACTCGCCGCTAAGGACTCGGCACTGGGCATCAGCGCAGGCCGCGTCATCGCAGGTAAGTCTACGCCTCGCAGCCACTCGGGGCTAATGTCATCTTTGGAGGGGCCATACAGCATGGCACGCTGTAAGCCCTGGGGTGCGATCGCCTCCAGCATTTGACTCACGCCACCCACTAAGCCGTCGACATCAATTTTGGCGCGGCACAGGTCATCTCCTGCCTGCAGCAGCGGCGCACCGGTCACACTATCGACTGGATTAATCGGGTAGCTGATCAGGTGAAGCGTATCTTTCTTCACTTCGGCAATAAACTTGAGCCCGTAGGACTTTGAGAGCTGATTGACCAGCTGAGAGAGGGCGGGCACATCGCCCCAGCGACCCCACTCTTGCAGCATGTCTTCGGGCGGGGTCAAGTCCACCCGTAGTCGCCAATCGGAAGAGGCTTCGCCTGTGACCTGAATGGTAATGACCGCGTCTTGAAACTGGATGAGATGCAGTCGGCGCAATCGTTCGGCAATGGGCTCCGCAATCAGCAGCGGATCTGGGCTGTAGCTAGCCTCACAAAATATCCACAGCCGCGAGACAAGGTCTTTGTCTAGGCCATCGGCAGTGTCTGGCGTCTCAGCTGGCGACGTTTCATCAGCTGGCGACGTTTCAGAAGTAACCGCCAACACGCTATCTGAATCGCTAGTAACACTCTCTAGCTCATCGCCTTCGCTGTCTGAGTCACCGCCTATTTCACTATCTGGATCGCTGTCCGTCTGCGCAGCGAGGGAGTCTGGAGCGTGGGTAGTGATGACCGATCGGGTTTTACGGGCTTTGCCAGGCACTACGCGAGCGCTTACCTTCACACCCACGTTTAGAGAACTGAGGGTTTCACTGAGGTAGCGGGCGATCGCATCCGAGTCGCCCTGCCGAGCCAAGCTAATGTTCGAAAGCTGCTCAGACGAAGTCGGAATATCTGAGCTTTTGGCGGTCGCACTCACCTCATCGGCATCGGCAGCGCTCTCCACTAGCCGTTCCAGATGGCGCTCTAAGCGATTAAGATAAATGGGTGCGCTCCAGACTGGCTTAGGCTGTAGAGCCTGCCGACTGTAGACGTATATTTGATAAACCTGGGGAAATTCTGTTTCAAACCGGTCTTGTACGCCTGGGGTGAGCAGCGATCGCACCAGACGCATCAATACGTAGTCACGCGGCAGGCCTACCGTAGCCGACTCGCACAGCACGTGCAAAATATTACCCCGCAAACGCACCTGTATACCAGTGTCGGGGGTGTCTTCACGGCGCAGGATGGTATTCCTAAGCCAGGGGAGTAAAGTAGCCGGATCGGCGTCCGCCTTCTGTCGAGGAAGATGTCCTAACATAGATGACTATAAAAACGGCAACCGCACAAAAATGGGCCACCCTAGCGCTCGCTGCATTTTAAGCCACTCCTGTGAACTTTGCACGCGTAGATCTTAGGTGATTATTGGGTAAAGTTTCCATACATCGCCTCCTTAAAACTACTGACGTAACATCACGCCCTAGATATTACGGAGAGATGACTGACATAGGGTTACCCACTTAACGCCCTTTTTCAATCGTTTTTTCTCTCAAAAGTTTGATCAAAATCCATCCAAAAAAATTTACGTCTTGGGAAAACGCCTTATGACCTCTTTTCGCGAACCACAGTCCACAGCCACACCTAGTCCACTGACAGGCCTCAAGCTATCTTTACCGCTACCAACCCCGCTTGCTATCAGCGTCATTACAGGCCCGGTTCTTGGGCTACTTGTGTCTGGTCGGATGGTGGCACAGGCACTGACCCAGCTCGGGGTGAGCAGCGAAGAGCTTTTTCGAGGTGATCGTTTGCCAACACTACCAGCACTGCCCAAAAATAAAGAAGCCACTTCAGCACAATACACAGAGTCAGCATAAGCCCAGTCAAAATACGCAGATTCCGACATTACGTAGGATAAAGACATCGCGAGACGTGCCTAAAACTCCTACAATCATTTCGTGTGCTCACTATTTACCCTTAGCCGCATGAGTCCAACCCTCTCCTCGACAGGCCCTTCTTCCACAAGAAACTCAACCGAAGCACCCGCTAATATGCCGAATCACGACCAAACAGAAGATGGGTCAACGACAACAGCCCTTGCAGCCACACCTAAGGTAGCAACACAGGAATGGCTGCTGCGTCATCGGCTCAAGCGGGTCGAAGAAACTTGGGCGGCCGTGTTAGAAGATGAATGCGGACCCAAACTAGTAGCACTCCTCACGCGCTTGCGGCAGCTATGTACGCCCGACGGACAGGCTAACGCGACCGACGACTCTCTTGTACTTCAGCTGATTGCAGAGCTAGAACTCAGCGATGCCATCAAAATGGCACGGGCTTTTGCTCTGTATTTTCAGCTGATCAATATTGTTGAGCAGCACTATGAGCAGCGGGGGCAGCAACAACAGTACAGAGCCGCCTCCGAAGATGCGGCTATTGCCTCAGCTGAGCCGCCAGAAGCCGCAAATGTCACCGCAAATGTCAAAGAGCATTCCTCTCAGGTCAAAACAGAAAATGCGGCGGCTCAGAATGGGTTCAACGGTCAAAGCATCCTAGAAGAAAGCCTCAATAGCGCCGAAAGCACTAGAGACATCGGCACTTTTTACTGGCTATTTCCCACCCTCAAGCGGCTAAACGTACCGCCTAAAATGATTCAGCGCTTGCTGGACCAGTTGGACGTTCGCCTAGTATTTACCGCGCATCCTACAGAGATTGTGCGCCACACCATCCGAGATAAACAGCGTCGCATCTCCGCAATTTTGCGTCAGCTCGACCGCGAAGAAGAAAACACGCGGTCCCTTGGCCTCACATCGTCGTGGGAAATCAACGCGCTGCAAAACCAGCTGATAGAAGAAATTCGCCTGTGGTGGCGCACCGACGAACTGCATCAGTTCAAGCCTTCGGTGCTCGATGAAGTTGACTTTACGCTGCACTACTTCGATGTGGTGCTTTTCGACACGATTCCTCAGCTGTACCAGCGCATTTGTCGCGCGTTGCAGGGCACGTTTCCAGAGCTGGAGCCCCCCAAGCACAGCTTTTGTCGATTTGGCTCTTGGGTGGGGAGCGATCGCGATGGCAACCCGTCTGTCACCACGCAGGTCACCTGGAAAACCGCTAATTACCAGCGCAACATGGTGATTGGCAAGTACCTAGGCTCTATTGAAAAGCTCACTCAGCTACTGAGCCTTTCGCTGCACTGGAGTGAAGTCCTTCCCGACTTACTAGAATCGCTAGAAGAAGACCAAACCAAGATGCCAGACATCTACGAAAAGCTGGCTATTCGCTATCGCCAAGAGCCCTACCGGTTGAAGCTGGCCTACATTGAACGGCGCTTGAGAAATACCTTGGAGCGATCGAAAAAGCTCTACAACGGCGAGTATCTGCAAGAATCAGAAAGCAACCTAGATAGCGAAGAAGCAAAAGGCCGAATATATCAGTCTGGTGATGAGTTTTTGGCAGAACTGAAGCTAATTCAAAGCAATTTGAAGGAAACTGGCTTAGTTTGTCAAGATTTGGAAGACCTAATCTGTCAGGTAGAAATCTACACCTTCACCCTAGCTCAGCTCGATATTCGCCAGGAGAGCACCCGCCATTCCGACACCATTGGCGAAATCACCGAGTACCTAAACCTACTGGATAAGCCCTACAACGACCTCAGCGAAGAAGAGAAGACAGCCTGGCTAATTCAAGAGCTGAGCACGCGTCGGCCGCTGATTCCGGTCGAGCTGCCTTTCTCGGAGAAAGCGAGCGAAACCATTGCCACTTTCCGCATGGTAAGGAGGCTCCATCAGGAGTTTGGTCCTGGCATTTGCCAAAGCTACATCATTAGCATGAGCCATACGGCTAGCGACTTACTAGAAGTGGCGCTATTGGCCAAAGAGTCGGGCCTGTACGATCCTGCAACGGGTGTATGCGCGCTGAAGATTGTGCCGCTGTTTGAAACCGTAGAAGATTTGCGGCGAGCGCCGGATGTGATGAAGCAGCTGTGGGAGCTGCCGCTGTATCGCGCCATGCTGCAAGGCGGCTATGAAGCGCTGAAATCTGCCGAGGCCGATCCTGAGTCCGCAGAGACTGCCCTGCAAGAAGTGATGCTGGGCTATTCAGACAGCAACAAAGATTCGGGCTTCCTTAGCAGTAACTGGGAGATTCATAAGGCGCAGCAGGCATTGCAGGCACTTGCCGAAAATTACGATGTAGCGCTGCGCATTTTCCACGGTCGAGGCGGCTCGGTGGGTCGAGGCGGTGGCCCGGCTTACGAGGCGATTTTGGCGCAGCCGGGTCGCAGTGTCGATGGTCGCATCAAAATTACTGAGCAGGGAGAAGTCCTCGCTTCCAAGTACAACCTGCCAGATTTGGCTCTTTACAACCTAGAGACGGTGACGACTGCGGTGATTCAGGGCAGCGTATTGGGCAGTAGCTTTGATGGGATTTCTGCTTGGAATGAGACGATGGAAAGGCTAAGCGTGCGATCGCGCCAGCACTATCGCGCTCTGATTTACGAACAGCCCGACCTCGTTGAATTTTTCCACCAGGTCACCCCCATTCAAGAGATCAGCCAGCTGCAAATCAGCTCTCGTCCGGCTCGTCGAGGTGGCAAAAAGACGCTAGACGGACTGCGAGCGATTCCTTGGGTCTTTAGCTGGACACAAACGCGCTTTTTGCTGCCATCTTGGTATGGCGTGGGGACCGCGCTCAAAGAGTTTATTGAAGAAGAACCCGAAGAGCATGTGAAGCTCCTGCGCTACTTCTATGCCAAGTGGCCTTTCTTTAAGATGGTGATTTCTAAAGTGGAAATGACCCTTGCGAAGGTTGATTTACAAATTGCGCAGCACTTTGTAAATCAGCTCAGCACCGACGAAAAGCGCGACGACTTCCAGGGCATGTTCGACCAGATTGCCTCAGAGTTTTACCTCACGAGAGAAGTCGTGCTCGCGATTACCGACCATGAGACCTTGCTAGACGGTGACCCTAGCTTGCAGCGTTCTGTGCAGCTGCGGAATGGCAGCATTGTGCCACTGAGCTTTTTGCAGGTGGCGCTGTTAAAAAGGCTGCGGGAGTATGGCAATGATGCGGTGACAGGAAGAGTGCGATCGCGCTATAGCAAAGGCGAACTGCTCAGAGGCGCGCTGCTTACCATCAACGGCGTTGCTGCTGGCATGAGAAATACTGGCTAACTCCAGTAGGAGGTAGTCTGTTAAGCAACCAATAGCTCTGATATTACTTCCGCTGACATTGTCCGGCGAAAATCCATGATTTCGACCAGCACCAAAACGTCATCATCGGAATAGTGGAGAATAACCTGACCATCATCCTCTGCGTAGGCAATCGATTTTTCTGATATCTCAATCATTAAAACATCGACATCTTTGCTGTAGCTAATCTTTCTCATATCTCGACCTTTTTCCTGGATACAGCGTAATCACGAGAATAAGTCCATCATACTGTCGGTAAATAACTCTCAACAGCAGCTTCTCATTGAGTCGTTTCTGAGCTGCTAGCTTTCCTTTGTCCAACGATTCTACGTGGTCAGGGTTTTGAATAACCTCAATTACAAATTCTTTGTTGATTGAGGGGTTATCCCGAGCTAATATCTCAAGCTTTACGAGAGCATGTTTACTAAATTTGATCTCACTCATGATAAAGCCGACACGGTTGCGGTTTGTGTAGGGTAATCGATCACGGTTCTTCTGAAGCTTACTTAGTCGTCCCTGAAAAACCTGACTCAGCTCTAGGCGATCGCGTAGAGCTGGGCTA
>ERZ1740067.2456-NODE-2456-length-11275-cov-7.381996_pt1 | contig 11275 bp, 13 predicted proteins | sample MGYA00581736_ERZ1740067 | MGnify/ENA primary metagenome ERZ1740067 (study PRJEB43018, sample SAMN04849236) | marine metagenome | isolation source: floating plastic debris | place: Pacific Ocean | collected 2008-08-27 | study: EMG produced TPA metagenomics... | reverse complement strand
TTGAGCCGAGAGAGTAGTTTGCTACCCCAGTAGTTTTTTCGCTCGGGCTTAGGTTTGGGGCGGTATTGTTTGCAGAATTTACGGTATGCGGCTGAGCAAATTTCTAATGTGCTGCCTAGCGCCAAAAAGGCAGGATGCCATTGTGAAATGCCATCTGACGTGAGGCGGTCATAAGTGCCGTAGTTGCTAAAGTCGTAAAACCAACCTTGTTGCATGTTGGCAGCTTTAGGATTGGCATGGATGTAGCGCAGGGTATTGAGTGCTCGACATTTGTCTGTATTGGGGAAGCCGCTGCTGTGATATCGCTTTTCCCAAAAGTGACCAGTGCGATTGAGCATCCGGTTGAATCCCATGGCGGTGTACCAGTTTAGCCAATGCATGATTTGGGGCAAATCTTCTGGCTCAAGGGGCTCTAGCAAGTAGTGTACGTGATTGCTCATAATGCAGAGCCCGTAAAGCTTAAAGCCATACTTTTGTTGGCATTTTTGGATGGCATACAGTAGCCATTCACGGCATTCAAACCGCGTTAGCCGAAACTCTCGATTGTTGCATCGGGTAGTGATGTGATAACAGTATGAGCCTTTGAGAACTCTGCGTAGGCGAGGCATAATCGCAGATGCTCAAGTAGCATTCTAGGTAAGACGATAACTTTTTTAGGAAGCTGACTGACTCTGCCTATCTTTGGTATCTCTCACCCACTTCCGAAAGTCTCTCATCACAATGTTTCTCCCCAGGGTCCTGCTTTGTTCTAGGCAGTAGGGCAACAGATCTTTTATCGGCAGTTCAGGAAAAAACGTACTTTCTTCTACAGGTTTATATATGCCTGCCCATAGCTCATGGATCGACAGCTCTGACTGGTTAAATTGCCATAGCTCTGGCACACCGAGAGCCGCATAGATATCTAGATGATTTTGAGTGTCTTCGCATATCTCCAATACCAAATCTGGCGCGGAATCTTTTCTGATATCGATTTGATGATGGGCGCGAATGAGTTTCTCGTTTTGAATATAAAAACACTGAGCGGGTTCGATAGCTTTAAGATCAGAGCGTCTCTCGAAGGTAGTAGAGCCAAGAGAGCGAAATTCTATCTGGAGTTCTTCTAGTAGTGCTTTGACGAGGTCGCTAATAATCTCTTTATCACTTTCTTGTTTGGTATTTGGACGCATGATGAGCAGCTGCCCATTGTTGTAGGCAAGCCGGGTAGCACGGTGGGGGGAGAGGTCTTCGAGGATTTTTTTGTACTGTCTCCAAGTCACAGCGCGAAGCCTTACAGATTGCCCGGGTGCAATGTCAAGCTGGGAGATCTGAAGCATGGAGTCTGAAGTACGGAGGGTGAGCTGTTGAAGCTGAGATTTGTAAGCAGCGTAAAGTGACGATTCTAATGTATCAGGGACTACATATATGAACTGTACCGCAGCGGGTGGGAGGCTGGCTACAGCTGATGTGGACGCAGAAACTGATCCAGAGGCTACTGCAGAGGCCAAAGCCGATCCAGAAGCTCCCATTAGAAGTGACACCTGAGGATAAAGCTGCTGCAGAAACTGAAGCTAAAGCCGAAGAAGTAACCAAAGAAGAGGAATAGTTCTAGAGGCTGTTGATGTTGTAGTAGCTCTCTAGGCAGGCTTGCATGACTTTGTGATGGTTGAATGCAAGGACCATTGCCAATGCCTCGGTTACTGGGAACCAGCGGGCTTCTACGACTTCGCCCTGGCTGACTTGTGGATTTAGCTGGGGTAGGGCCGCTTCGCCCAAGTGAAACATGAGGGCGTATTTGAGGGTGACGTTTTGTCGGCGTCGGGGTTGGCTGTGGACATCATAGGGCTGGTTGAGGTTGCCTTCAAACTCAAAGTCCTGTACAAGCTGAGGAATATCAAGACCCAGCTCTTCCCATACTTCTCGGTACACCGCTTGAGTCGCTGTTTCGTCGTAGTCGAGGTATCCACCAGGAAGACCCCACTGACCAACCCCTTCAGGCAGGTCGCTGCCGCGTAACCCGAGCGGGACGTAGTGGATGCCGTTGCTGACGAAGAAGAGCACGGGGAGAACAGTGACGCTGCGACTGATCCAGATTTCTTCGCCCTCGACGTGGATGCAGCGATTTGGGGTGCTCTTAAATTTCACGGCAGTGTGGATGTTGTTTTGTGGATTGGGTATCGGCAACAGCGTTTAGTTACCTTCTAAAAGAATAGGGGATGCTCGCTATGGCATCCCCTGTGAGGTTACTAAATTGTTTGATTGTCCAGAAATGGGTGGTTACTGCGTGATAGCCGCCGCCCTATGCTGAGACTGTCGCTGAAACAGGTGATTGCTCGTAGGTGGGATAGTCTGTATATCCTTTGGCTTCGTTGGTGTAAAGCGTTTCTGGGTCAGGATTGGGATTGAGTTCCCAGCCATTTTTGAAGCGGGCAACGAGGTCGGGGGTGCTGATGTAGGGGCGGCCAAAGGCGATGAGGTCGGCGTTTCCAGTGTTGCTAGTGCTCTAGGAACTTCGTAAGGTCGCTTGCCTGCCGGTGTGTGAGCGTCTACGCCTTCAATTTTTATCCCAGAGGGCGCTACGGGAAGTGCGCCACCTTCGTGAAAACTGCTGTGGGAAGCTCTACCGGTGTGCCAGAGTTGAAGAAAGAAGGTGTAGTTTTGTTCATGAACGGCGTCTACGACCGGTTTCCATCCCTCGATTTGTGCCTCGCTGTAAATGCCGGGTGCATTGACCCAGCCATTGCCTTGCTTGGAGGGGCTGTGCCTTCGCTAATGATGAGGCCAGCATTGGCGCGTTGGGCATAATACTCGGTCATCAAGGCATTGGGCACTCTGTTATCGTCAGCTCGGCCACGGGGCATGGGCGCCATGGCAACACGATTTTTAAAGGACAATTTTTCGAGCTGGAGTGGACTGAGTAGGTGAGATAGGTTTGTTGTTGTCATGAAAGATGTTGTTGTAAGGTGCTTGTCTGCTAGAAAAAACTAGGATGGAAAAACTAGGACATGCCCAGGAAATGACATCTCTTTTTAGCCGCAAACTTCTTTGACGATGTCGAGTGCTTGTGCTTTGTCCCACCAGTCGGTGAGCTTTGGCGTGTTGGCCGTGACAGCCTGGAACTGAGGCGTTTTTGAGATGTAGAAGAAGATGGGAATCAGATAAAAGTCAGCGATAGAGAGAGAACTCCCAAGTATGTAGGGGCTGCCTGTGAAGAGAGTCTCGATGGCTTCAAGTGCTTTTTGAGTAGGTGCGATTGCAGCCTCTACTGCCTGTTCGTCGATTTCTTTCCCCTGCTGTGGCTTTACCAAGTTCTCTATTGTCAAAGTCTGTACAGCAGGGTCGTATAGGTAGCTGTTGACGATGCTCATCACCTGATGCATTCGAGCTTTTGCCAACAAATCAGATGGACTAAATCTTCCATCTGCAAATTTCTCATTGATGTAAAGCGTGATCGCATCTGTTTCATAGATGTAGTCTCCATCTATTTCGAGGGTCGGAATTTTACCGAAGGGATGCTTACTGAGATAGTCGTCTGTTTGGGTATCGCCGTTAAAGATTCCAATATCCTTCAAGCTGTAGTCAACGCCTGCGCTGGCTAGCAACAGCCGAGCGGTACGAACATAGGTGCTGATCGGGGTGCCATAGAGCGTGAGATTAGCCATATCCGAAAGTAATAAGTGTTCGCCACAAGTATAGTAGACCAGTCGTCTACGAGTGCACACTTTATGATTGACTTACGGCGATGAAATCTAACCAGCGGTAGATTTGCTGCTGGGAATAGGCACTCCGAGAACTCGCTCAAACAGAATGTGGATGAACGTTTGCAGGGGCTCAGGGGAGCGGATGACTTTGGCTCTGAGCATGGCGCCTTGCCATCCAGAGAGAATAAACCTAGCTAAGCTTTTGGTATCGGCTTCGGGTTGCAATAGTTCTAACTCGTCAGCAACTTCTAGGCAATCTGTGAAGTACGTTTCCCAGGTTGTTAGGATTTGGTCTAGGCGATCGCGAAACAGCTCATTTTGCGGGGCCAACTCTTGAGCTAGATTGCCGATCAAGCAGCCTGTCTCAAAACCGTTGGTCTCCATATCAGACATGCTTGCTTCAAAGTAGCTGTTAAGTCTTTCTAGCGGCGGTAGCGACTCATTCCCAACCGTAGTCGACAATCTCTCTTCGTATTCACAGGCACAGTCTTCAATAATGGCGAGCCCAAAGTCTTCTTTGCTTTCAAAGTAGTAATAGAAAGAGCCCTTGGGTACTTCAGCGGCTGCGAGAATATCGCTGAGACCTGTGGCATTAAAGCCTTGCCGGACGATGATTTCGCGGCCTACTCGAATGAGATCTTCTCGTTTGCGAGTACGTTTCATCGTGCCGAGTGGGCAATGGAATGGACAGATCGAGTATAGTGCATGCCAAAAATAAAGCAGCCAGAAGGTGAGAATGTCGCCTTCTAGCTGCTTATCTGTTCGGTATTTTCTGTGTGTACAGGTGTACAGAGAACCGTTCCGCAGAGCTGCCTTCTCAGGCTGCCTGCTGCGACTGGCTAGTCGAGGCGATCACCAATCGCTGCTTCCAAAGCATCTGCCATGCTGACGCCGTTGGCGTTGGCTTTGGCTTTGAGCTTGGCAAAGAGTTCGTCACTCATGCCTACGCGGTTGCGACGACGGCCTGATCCAACTGCCTTGACAGGTTCGTAGGTTTCGCTGAAGGTGCGGAGGGTGTCGAAGGGAGTGCGATCGCAAACATCACCAAAGCTCTCCCCTTCTTTCCGATTCTGCTTAAAGTAAGCAAACAGCGGCTCCATTACCTTCTCAATATTGTCCTCGTGTACCTTATCCATGAATGGACGAGCCAGCCGAGTCTGATTTGAGCTGCCACCTAGCCATAGCTGATAGCTCTTGGACGATTGCCCGACAAAACCAAGCTCAGCCATATACGGACGGGCGCAGCCATTAGGGCAGCCCGTCATACGAGTGACAAAAGTTTCATTCTTTAATCCCAACTTATTGAGCAGCTTGCGAGTCCGTGTCAGGATACTAGGAATAATCCGCTCGGATTCGGTCACGGCAAGCCCACAGGTAGGCAGTGCTGGACAGGCCATTGCGTAGCGCTCTAGCGAGTCTACTTTGCTATCTGGTGTGATGCCGCTGCGGTCCAGAATTTCTTGAATCGCTGCTTTGTCTTCAGGGTTGATATCACACAGGATAACGCTTTGGTTAGGCGTTACTCGCATAGAGACTCTGTACGTTTCAACAATCTCTTTGAGCGCAGCTTTGTTTTTTAACTTGCCTTGATTGTGTACGCGGCCATTACGAACATGAACCCCTACAAACAGCTTGCCGTCACCCTGCTCATGCCAGCCCAGATAATCTTCAAACTTCCAAGGTGGCAATTCTCTGTAGGGCTCTAATTTCTTGCCAAAGCGCTTTTCTACCTCAGCGATGAACTTTGGTAGACCCCATTCGTGCACGAGATACTTCATGCGGGCCAATCGACGGTTGTAGCGCTCGCCGTAGTCTCTCTGGGTGAATACAATTGCTTTGGCCAGCTCGTAGACATCGTCTTTATCGACATAGCCAATATGGTCAGCGACTCGGGCGAAGGTTTCTGCGTAATTGTGAGTGCGACCCATCCCACCCCCTGCCATGACATTGAATCCCTGTAGCTCACCGTTATCATCGGTGATGACCACAAAGGTGATGTCTTGGGTGTAGGCATCTACAGAATTGTCGCCTGGAACCGTCACTGCGCACTTGAATTTGCGAGGGAGGTAGTATGTGTTGTAAATCGGCTCGATAGACGTCTCATAGTCAGTGCTGACTCGGCCTCCTCTGCGGGCAGCAACCACAGCCGGATCTTCTTCTGTGGTGATAGCCTTTTCGCCGTCTAGCCAGACTTCATAGTATGCGGGGGTCTGCGGCGTAAGTAAGTCGGCGATATTGTTCGCGTACTTACGTGCAAGCACGTACTCAGGTTTATTTTTGTAGGGCGCAGGCGGAGCCATAACATTTCGGCTGAGATCGCCGCAGGCTCCGAGGGTAGACCCCATGCAGTGAATAATGTCTGCCAGGGTCGCTTTTAGATTTTTTTTGAGAATGCCATGGAGCTGAAAGGCTTGGCGCGTGGTGGCGCGGAGGGTACCGTTACCGTATTTGTTTGAGATATTGTCGAGCGTGAGGTAAAGCTCAGGAGAGATGTATCCGCCAGGATTGCGCAGACGGAGCATCATGGAATAAGGCTTTTCTTGACCACGAACGATGTTGTCACGGTCGAACTGTTGGTAGGAACCATGAAATTTGAGGATTTGGACGCCTGCTTTGGTGAAGTGGGTGGTGTCCTCTTTGAGCTCAGTCGCCACGGGTTCCCGCAGAAACTGGCTGCGTTCTTTCATGCCTTCGAGCTGAGAAACCTTTTTTTCAATAGGTCGAATGGGCGTTTGAACCATGGGGAGATTTGATGATTAAGAATGAGGAGGGAGGTATAAATTATAAACCCCGGTAATCCGAGCGGGATTTAGGGGAATGTTCCAAGATCTTATCATTGTGATCACGCTCAAAGGTACAGATTTCAAAAAATAGAAGCATTGTGATCACATATATTCAATGTTCTTAAACATTTCATGCTCTATTTCCATTGTGTTCACCGTCTGTTTACTGTGTGATTTCCTATGGCCGATTCCATGATGTACAGCGAGGAAATGTTTGTTTTCCTCACGCCGGACGCCGTCGAAACCTTTATGACGCCGCCCGAGCTGATAGCAAAATTACAGGAAGTCATCGCTGCCTATGATGGCGAGCTGCCAAAATCGCTACAAGAATTGGCCTCCGCCGAAGCGCAGGCCAAATATCTGCTGGAGACACACTGTGAATTTGAGGTGGCACCTGGTGAATCGGTGCAGTGGTACGCAGTGCGGCTGGAAAAGTGACTTCGACTCCGCTCAGCCACCGGACAATAATCTCAAGTCACATAAAATTAGCTCCCTGACCGGAGATTGAGCGGAGTCGTTGGCGTAGCCTCTGCGCAGCAGATAAGCGGCTTCTCTATGCGAGCCTCTTGCCTTTCTCTAGGCAACCACTGCTTTCATGGCAACGGCTACTTTTTCATCACCTTCCTGACTTAATTCCGCGGTGATGCCAGGACCAAAGAAAGACTCAATCTTGGGCTGCTTCTCCTGCCACTTGTCGAATTCTATGTAGGGCGAATCAAACTCTAGAACGAGGGTATAGGCACCGTCTCGTTGCTCTTCGTGAATGCCTGTGAGCACCGGACGCTGAGTGTCGTTGGGGCTAAGGCCAAGCCGTTCTAGAGTTTCATCTAGGTGTGCCTCTTGACCGTAACGGTAGCGAGTCACGTCTTTTCTGACTTGAGTTTGAGTCTGGGTGGCCTGCTCACGTAGTGCGATGACAGTGTCGCTGGTGGGCTGTGTATAGGGGATAGGCTCTAGCTCAGCTGCACGTAAGGCCAATCCCCCTAACAGAATGGGGACACCGTAGAAGAATCCCACTAGGTTTAGGGTGGCGTTTTCTTGGGCATAGGCGTAGAAGCCAAGAACAGTGAGAATTCCCCCGACAACGAGGAGGACAGTACCGAGGGGAATCTTGCGCATAGTTTCAAATTTGGGTTGACAGAGGGCGTAAATAAGGAGTCGGAATGTGCCGAAAAAGATAATCAGAATAGGCACAGGCGCAGATGCGGTGTGTCCCATATGTGACTATCCTGTTATGTAATAGCTCTATAAAGAAATGTAACTCATCTCGGAGACGCCTTGGATATGGAATTTTCAGCACTGCAAACCAGAATTGAACTGATTCGCTCAAAGCGCCAGTCACTGCTGCGTTTGCTGGAGCAGCCGGGTATTGGCACTTTGCGCATTGATATCAATCAGGCCCTAGAGGAAATGGATGACCTGCTAGAAGAGTTTGATCGCGCTTTCCCTAGCCAGGGAGCTAGTCAAGCTGCCTCTTGATTGAGTGGCTGGTGACGTGAGAGGTTAAAAGGCTCGGTCTTTTTATTATTAGGCTTTAGACCTGCTGCCCATTCACACGTTTAATCGAAACTTTAAAAATGGCAAATACGTTTACCGCTGAAGTCCTTCACGAGGGAACGGCACATACGGTCGAAATTCCTGACGATAAGCCCATTTTGGATTCGCTTCAGGAGTTCGGACTAGAGTTGCCGTTTTCTTGTAGTGCAGGTGTATGTACAACTTGTGCAGCTTTGGTCACAGAGGGCACGGTGAACCAGGAAGATGGGATGGGAGTAAGCCCTGAGCTGCAAGCAGACGGCTACGCGCTGCTATGTGTTGCCTATCCAACGTCGGATCTGAAGCTGGAAACGGATAAGGAAGAAGAGGTGTATGCCCGTCAGTTTGGGCAGCAAGGTTAACTTGGAAAATGAGATGCAAACCAAGCTAGTTATGCTAGAGGTTTCTTTGCAGGCTTCGCCCAGTCAGCTGCAGACTGCTATGCCGGGGTCGGAATTGTTGCCCTCGGATGCGTTGCGATCGCGCATAGAGTCCGAGCTAACCTCTCTCGGCACGCCCCTACGCTGGGCCATCACCCACATCAATCTCGATAGTCAAACGGCCCAAGTAGAAGCCGTTGTTACCACGCTCGTATAGTTTGGGCTCGCATGATCTCATCTGGCATCTCGCCGCTTAAAAGACCACATACGACTGTCTTGATCATTCCAACGGGTATTGGTGCGGCAATGGGTGGATATGCCGGGGATGCTTTGCCGATTGCGCGCACGTTGGCAGCTGTTACCGATCGCCTGATTACGCATCCAAACGTGTTGAACGGGGCCCAGCTGTATTGGCCCTTAGAGAACGCTTACTATGTGGAAGGCTATGGGCTAGATCAGTTTGCTGCTGGGCGTTGGCAGCTTAGCCCTGTCCATCAAAATTCTATCGGTTTGGTGATCGACAAAGGCGTAGAAGATGAGCTGCGTTGGCGACATTTGCAGGCTGCAGATGCCGCTAGAGCCACCCTAGGACTAGACGTAAGAGCACATATCGTGACTGATATGCCGTTAGAGGTCACCCTGAAGACCACTGATTCAGGGGCTTCTTGGGGCACAGTGGCGAATCCTGGCAGTTTGCTACGGGCTGTTGAGCGGCTGATAGTGGATGCGAAAGTGCAGGCGCTCGCAGTGGTTGCCCGTTTCCCCGACGACGAGGGAGCAGAGTCCTTAGATGCCTATCGTCAAGGTCAGGGTGTTGATCCCTTGGCAGGTGCGGAAGCCGTCATTAGTCATCTAGTTGTGCGCACTTTCAAAATTCCCTGTGCCCATGCCCCAGCGCTTTCTTCCCTACCGCTAGACCCTCAAATTTCTCCGCGATCAGCTGCAGAAGAAATTGGCTATACTTTTTTGTCCTGTGTTCTAGCCGGGCTGAGCCGCGCACCTCAGTTTATCGACACGTCATCAGCATTGCCTGAGTCGACAACTGAAACTGTCTTAAACGCAGCTATAGCCTCAAATGCGATTACAGCCAGTGATGTAGATGCTGTGATTGTCCCGGAAACGGCATTTGGGGGCAGTGCTGTAATGAGTTTGGCACAGAGGGCTGCCCAGGTGATTGCGGTCAAGGAGAATACGACAACGATGGCAGTGAGGGCGGAAGATCTGGGTATTCGGGCAATTACAGTCAACACTTATTTAGAGGCAGTGGGGGCGATCGTCGCCTACAAAGCAGGGGTTGCCTATAGTATGCTTCGTCCCCAAATTGATTCGATTCCTCAGCTGCCAACAATACCCGCAAAAAATTGATAAAAAATCAGGAATCCCATAACTTCCTGCGGTATCTTTTGAGTAACCCTAGCCATGTGGCTAACCCTACCAAGAAAGTAAGAAAGGAGAAGGGTAAGAAAGGCCAGTAAGCGCTCTGGTGTTGGGCGGTAATCTGCCCAGTCGCCGTGGCTGTTTTATCAAGCTGGCTGTGTATGCTTAATACATATAAGTATTGACTAAGTATTGACCTGAACGACCACTCGCCAAAGACCTGAGGAAAATAAAGATATGGGACTGTTTGATCGCGTTAGCCGAGTCGTGCGCTCTAATCTCAACGCGGCGGTAAGCTCCGCTGAGGATCCAGAAAAGATTCTGGATCAGGCCATTATTGATATGCAAGAAGACTTGGTGCAGATGCGTCAGGCTGTTGCGAAGGCGATCGCATCTCAGAAACGAGTACAGCAGCAGGCCGATAAGGCTCAGTCTTCGGCAGCGCAGTGGCAGCAGCGTGCTCAGCTTGCATTGCAAAAGGGTGAAGAGGATTTGGCCCGTGAAGCCTTGGTGCGCAAAAAGACGTATACCGAAACGTCTACTGGCCTCAACACCCAGCTGGAGCAACAGTCCGCTTCGGTTGAGACGCTCAAGCGTCAGCTGATTGCTCTAGAGAGCAAAATCTCTGAAGCGAAGACGAAGAAAGATATGCTCAAGGCTCGTGCCAGTGCGGCGAAGGCGAATGAGCAGCTACAAAAGAGCGTTGGTACCTTGGGCACGAGTAGTGCGATGAGTGCTTTTGAGCGGATGGAAGAGAAGGTCCTGCAGATGGAAGCGAGTGGCCAAGCCGCAGCTGAGCTTGCAGGGGCGGATCTGGAAAGTCAGTTTGCTTCGCTGGAAGCCGGTAGCGATGTGGATTACGAGCTAGAGGCGATGAAGGCTCAGATGCTTGGGGGAGCTTCGCCTGCTCAGGAGGCTTTACCGGCGGCTGATGAGCAGGCTGCAACGCCAGCGGCTGCTCCGCAAGATGCGGCTGTGGATGCTGAGTTAGAAGCGTTAAAGTCTGAGCTGGATAATCTGTAGCGACTAGCTGGGTTTAAAGGCAGGTAGGATGCCTATCCGACGGACGGATTTTTCCTGCCCCGCTCGAACATTGTTTCGGGCGGGGTTTATTCATTTTTCTTTGATTGACCTATGCAGATTGCTGACCGCCTCGTGCCTCTACAGACCAATGTTTTTGCAGATATGGATAGTGCGAAAGCAAGTGCGATCGCTGCCGGAAAATCCATAGTCGATCTCTCCTTGGGCTCCTCTGATCTGCCGACCCCAGCCCACATTTTGGATGCGATCGCCACCGCGCTCAAAGACCCAGACACCCACGGCTATGCTCTGTTCAACAGCACCCGTGGTTTCCGAGTCGCCGCCGCCCGCTGGTACGAGCAAAAGTTTGGTATAGCAGTGGACTCAGAAACAGAAGTCATGCCGCTCATCGGGTCGCAGGAAGGGACAGCTCACCTGCCATTGGCCGTGTTGAACCCCGGTGATGTGGCCCTACTGCTTGATCCTGGCTATCCCTCCCATG
>ERZ1740067.2455-NODE-2455-length-11278-cov-4.810211_pt1 | contig 11278 bp, 7 predicted proteins | sample MGYA00581736_ERZ1740067 | MGnify/ENA primary metagenome ERZ1740067 (study PRJEB43018, sample SAMN04849236) | marine metagenome | isolation source: floating plastic debris | place: Pacific Ocean | collected 2008-08-27 | study: EMG produced TPA metagenomics... | reverse complement strand
ATCGGATTGATGTGAGAATTTCCCGGCAGTCGGTGCAGACCGTAAAAGCGCCGCGTGACGGCGTTATCCTGCAGGTCAACGCCGGTGATAGCGCGACCTTTATTAGCACCGGCCAGCGCATTGCGACCTTTGTCCCGACCCAGGTACCAAGAGCTGTCGAGCTTTACATCGATGGTCGCGACGTCGCCCTGGTGCGGCCAGGCTCCCCGGTTCGACTTGAGTTCGAAGGATGGCCAGCATTTCAATTTAGCGGTTGGCCTGAGATGGCCATTGGAACGTTTGGAGGCCGCGTCGCCGCAATAGACTTGTCAGCCGGCGCTGACGGACGTTTCCGGGTTCTGGTTACAGAGGGGGAAACCCGGGACGAGAAGTGGCCCGACGAGCGGTTTGTACGTCTTGGGAGTGCCGCGCGAGGCTGGGTCCTGTTTGACACCGTGCCTGTTGGCTTCGAACTTTGGAGACAACTCAACAATTTCCCGCCCCAGTTTAACGCGGGTCCTGAGGACATTGGTGGCCTGGCCACTGCATCACTCGACGCAAGCCAAGCGGCAGGGCGCTAATGAAGGCTTTGCGCTGGGCCTGGGCCCTTCTGCTGCTCAATGCGTTTGACGCCCCCTCGAGCTACGCCCAAGGTGTCGGCGATATACGCTTTTTAAAGCCTGACACTGTCCTGGAACGTTCGGCTGAGCACTATCCCCAAATCTTAGAAAGCCTAGCGCGGCGACAAGCCGCCCTGGGCCGAGAACTAACGGCGGCAGGCGCGTTTGACATCGTCTTCTCCAGCGCCACCAGCCACTATCTTTATGGGTTCTACAATGGCCAGACGGTCGACGTGACAGCTGAGCGCAATTTGCGGCCGTTGGGCGGCCGCGTCTTTGGCAGCTACCGCGTCTCCCAAGGCACTTTCCCAATCTATGACGATCTAGCCTTCACCAATGAAGGAGGAGAGTTCAAAATCGGCGCATTTTTTTCGCTGCTGCGGGATCGAGAGATTGACGACCGACGCTTCGCCTTGCGCGATACAGCACTCGCGGCCAAGCAAGCGGACCTAGAAGTTCTCCTCACGCAGCTAGGCGTTCAGCATCAGGCCCTATCAGCATATTGGCGCTGGGTCGCCGAGGGCCACAAGCTTCAGATTTTCCAAAGCCTGTTGGACCTGGCGCTTGTACGCCAAGAAGGCCTGGAGAAAGAAGTCGAGCGCGGTGCGCGCGCAGCTATTTTCCTGACAGAGAACCAGCAGAACATCACGCGCCGCCGGATTTTTACGCGGCAAGCTGAACGCGACTTCGCGGCGGCCCAAGCGCAATTGGCCTTGTTTTATCGTAGTAACGAGGGCGCCATGGTGGAACCGGGGGCAGATACACTCCCGCCGGTCCCTGTAATGGATGGGATTATTCCGCGCTGGGCCGTTGTCGATCAAATGACAATTCCCGACATTTTATCTGTGCGCCCCGACCTGGGTGTCTTGCAGGCTGGCCTCAACCGCGCGCGCGCGCGCAATGCGCTGGCGGAAAATGGCTTGAAGCCGCGTCTTGATCTCTCTCTTGAAGCGTCCAACGATGTGGGGGCAATTGCCCAAGGCGGCGCAAGCCGGGATCCGGCAGAGGGCGCCGTCGGATTACGGTTTTCCATGCCGTTACAAATGCGAGAAGCCCGTGGCCGCATTGAAACAGCGCAAGCTGAAGCCACTGCAATACGCCAGCAAACAAGACTGTTGGAAGACCAGGTCGCAATTGAGATACAAACCATCTTGATCGATCTCAAGACTGCGACCGATTTACTGAAGCTGGCCGCGCTCGATGTCTCCCAAGCAGATACCATGCGGGACGCAGAACAGCGGCGTTTTGCTCAAGGCGCTAGCGATTTCTTCTTGGTGAACTTGCGTGAAGAAACAGCGGCGGATGCCCGCATTCGCGACATTGACGCCGAGCTGCGCGCGCAGTTGTCGTGTGCCGACTATCATGCCGCGACCATTGACAAAGATGCGCTTGGCATTCCTTAGAAGCGAAAAGTCAAAGAGCCTCTAATTTGCCGCGGCTCAACGGGATGAAGATGAATGTCTTCAACAGGCACTGCTTCACCCGGAAGCTGAGATTCAAAGAAATAGGTGATGTCCGCATCTTTCGAATCCAGCAGGTTGAGAACATCAAGACCAAATTGGAACGGTCCGATATCATAATAGGCACCTAGATTCACCACTGTTGTTGGCTCTGATCTAACCGAATTGTCCTCAATCAAAGGCGCTTCGCCAAAGTGACGAAGCCGGGCCGAAGCGGTGAAGCCATCAAAGGGGCCCAGCACCATGCCAGCACCGATCACCGACTCGACCGCTTGGGGAATGTTGTTCTCCAGGGGATCAACGCCGCTAAACTGGGCATCTGTATAAGCCGCGCTCACATCTAGAGCCAGCCATGCATAAGGGCGCCAAAAAGCGCTAGCCTCAACGCCAAACCGGCGAGAGCCATTATTCGGTTCTGTCGTGCCAGCGTCTCCCACAAAGACCAGTTCGCTGTCGAGCTCTAGCCAAAAGCCCGCGAGCGCCAACTGCACATCACCAGTCGAATAGCGCGCGCCAAGCTCGGCGCCTTGCGCCCGAACCAGCACTGGAACAGTGTCAACGTTATCCCCCGTCACAGGGTCAATGACGGTTGCAGCCCCACGCACATCGTTGGAATGGAAGCCCTGGCCATAGTTGGCAAACAGCTCGATCCTGTCAGTCACCTGCCAGGCGAGCGCTGCTGTCGGCGTGAAAATCGCGTCATGGCCGTCTCCGGAGTTAGCTGCTAGATCAGCGGTCACATCATAGGCAAACAAATCCACTCGCGCGCCAACACTAAACCTGAGATTTGGCGCAAGTTCGACGCTCACCTCTGCAAAGCTGCCAAGCGAGAATTCAGTGACCTCATCATTGCGAACGGTATCGAACCGCGCGCGCGCTGTAGTATTGAAAAGGCCAATGTTGAAGATTGAATCAAACCGCGTATCGCCACCGACACGCAGCGTTATCGTATCGCCTAAAGAGAAATCATTATGGGCGGAGCCGCCAAACATAATGCGCTCATCGCGCTGCTCAAATTCGTCACCATTAACCGGGTCGTTCGCGAAATAGGTAAAGTTCGAAAACAGGGCGAAATCATAATAGAGGCCATAGAGAACAACCTGCGTGTCTTCAGTCTCATACTGACCGCTCAAGGTAACGCGGGTTGTGCGGCCGCCGAGATCTGGATCGATAAAGCCAAGCCGATCAATAAGGCCGGACTCGATGGCACGCAATGGCACTTGGTCAGTCGAGCGCCACGTAGAATGATAAGCGCTCAGCGTCAGGGTCAAGGCCCCAGTTCCAGCGTCCCGGACATATTTGAAGAGACCGTTATACTTCTCCAGTTCCTCATCGAGAATATAAGGGCTATCCGTAAATTGAGTTTCCAAAGCAGCCGTAATCACGCCGCCGGCGCCGGGCACCGAACCGGCGACCAACCCGCGGCGAAACCCTGCCTCGCCGATTGTTGCCGTCGCAATTCCATTCGGCAGCTCATCATAGGTCTTGAAAGAGGCTGTCGCAGCGGCAGTGAAGTCGCCGACATCGGCAAAATATGGCCCCTTGCGAAAGTTTAGCGTCTCCACCAGCTCTGGAATTATGAAATTCAGATCCACATAGCCTTGGCCATGGCCATGGGTGCGAAAGTTGACAGGGACCCCATCAGCAAAGACGGCAAAATCTGTGCCGTGGTCTAAGTTAAAGCCGCGCAGGAAATACTGGTTCGATTTTCCGGACCCGGAGTGCTGGGTCGCGACAAGGCCCGGGATGACTTCCACCAATTCGCCAACCCGAGAAATCGGTCGGTATTCAAAGTCAGAAAAGCCAACCAGCCCTTCCGAGCCTGACCATGCCTCCCCAATAAGGTTCACACCACGTCCGAACAGTCGGATCTCCTCCTGCGCCGTATCGGGGTGCGCGTTCGCATGCATGGGAAGGCTGGCCCATGTTGCAAGACCGGCAATAACCAAAACAATCCTAGACATAGGAGTGGGCACTCTCTTGTTCTGCAAAGGGCCGCGGCGCATCAAGATAGAATTGCTCTTGTAGGCTGCGCATTGGTGGCACACCGGTTAGATAGCAAGCAACCCTCTGATCCTTTCCAACTAGCTCAGTGTCCCAAAACGAGGGAAGACGTCTCATACTGAGTTCATATCCGTCCTCAAGTCTATGATGCATCACTCGATCTCAATAATTGCCATTGCAGACATACCAATAATAAAGTTTTTTTACGGTCATCGACGCCGCCGTCTGACGCCAAAACCGCATTTTGCAACCTGTGTTCACCCAACGTTGGAATTTGCTGCTTTATTGAAGCTAGAATACTTTTTAATATGCGCTCGGTTGGTAGCCTGCGCGTTGGTGGGGTGTGAACGGGCATGGAAGAGACGACGAGCCTTGAGCGATCCGGTGAGATGTATGATCTCATCGAACGCGAGCTTAAGATCATTGCGGCCGCGCGGCTTCGGCAGGAACGCTCGGCCTCACTGTCGACGGGCGACCTCATCAACGAAGCGATGTTGCGCCTACAGCAGCTTGAAAACATTGATTGGCAAGGCAAACCGCATTTGCTTGCTGTGGCCTCCACTTTCATGCGCCGCATCCTGATTGATCATGCCCGGCGCAAACAGGCCGACAAGCGCGCCCACCAAAAAGTAACCTTGGTGACAAGTCTTCCTGACCGAGAGACATCGATTGAGATTTTTGATTTAGAGCGCGCCCTTGCCGCCTTGCGGGACGTAGATAAGGAACGCTGTGATATCGTCGAGATGCGCTTTTTTGGTGGTATGACCAATGAGCAAATCGGCGACGTGCTTGGCCTATCGGAAGCGACTGTAAAACGCCGTTGGAGCGCTGCGCGCGCTTGGCTGCAAGACTATTTGTCGGACTAGGCCCAGCCCGCCATGACGGCATCGAGCCGGGATATGGAGCGCAAAGCGCTTGATCTCTTAGAAGATGCGCTTGCCAAGCCATCACCTCAGCGCGCGGCCTGGATTGAAGCCCAAGCCGATGTGGAAGACGCTGTTCGACTGCGCACCTTATCATTGCTGAACGCCCAAAAGACCCGCAGCAACGAACTTGAAACCGGCGGCGCGGCAAAGCTTGTTAAAGACATCCCACCGCCGGAGCGGGTCGGGCCATACGGTATCGGCGACCGGCTTGGACGCGGCGGCATGGGGGCGGTTTATTTGGCGGAACGCGACAGCGGCGATTTTGCCCATAAAACTGCTGTCAAATTCATCCGCCAAGGCCTTTTGTCCGACAGTTTGATCGAGCGCTTCCGCCGCGAGCGGCAACTGCTGGCCAGCTTGAAGCACCCCAATATCGCCCAGCTCTATGATGGCGGCGAGACGGACGACGGCACGCCGTACATTATTATGGAATATGTCGACGGGGCGCCGCTGCCGCAATGGCTTGAGGCGAAGCACAGGCCTCTTAAAGACCGGCTCATGCTTTTCTTGCAAATCTGCGCTGCGGTCGAATTCGCCCATCAAAACCTCATCATCCACCGCGACCTCACGCCATCGAATGTCCTCGTCACGACCGAAGGGCAAGCAAAGCTGATCGACTTTGGCATTGCCAAGCCACCAACTGTCGAGGCGGCTGACCTGGGGCGCTCTTCGCTTTCTAAATTGAGCCTCACGCCTGGCTTTGCAGCACCGGAACGCGCCCATAGCGCGGCCGCCAATACGTTGACGGACATCTATTCCCTCGGCCAAGTCCTGAAGAGTTTGGCTGGCCCGGCGCGGAACGCAGAGCTGTTAGCCATTGCCGAAAAGGCCAGTGCGACAGAGCCCGCGACACGCTATGGCACCGCCCGGACGATGGCGAAAGATGTGGAACATTATCTGGCTGGCCTGCCGGTCAGCGCCTATTCGACCAGCACGCGCTATCGGCTGGGCAAATTCGTCCGCCGCCAAAGGCTGCCTTTGGCGGCAGCGACTATTGCGCTGATAGCATTGATTGGCGGTCTGGTTGGGGTTTCCATCGCCTATCAACGCGCTGAACAAGCCCGCGCAAACGCAGCTGCGCGCTTTGAAGATGTGCGCGCCTTGGCAAAGTTCCAGCTGTTTGAGCTTTACGATACCATGAGCCGCGTGGCTGGAAATACCCAAGCCAGAGGCGACTTGGCGGAAGAAGCCCAAGGCTATCTCGCCACTCTGGCCAGTGATCCCGCTGCCGCGCCAGACGTGAAGCTTGATACCGCCGCTGGCTATGTGCGCCTGGCTCGTATTATGGGCGTCCCTTCTCGGCCTTCGCTGGGGGAGCCTGACGCAGCGGCCGCCCATCTGGCTGCAGCGGGGCAAATCCTCGACGCTCTGGCTGCGCCAGCGCCGCTCCCAGCCCCGCTTCAAGAACGCTATATCGCCATCACGGCGCGCTTGCTTTCGGCCAGAGCCCTCATCGGTATCCATGAAGATATGACCATGGACAAGGCCCGCGCCGATTTGGATGCCGCCGCCGCAACGCTGGCTGAAATACCCGACTCTAGCCGGGGCGCGCAGTGGCATGCGGCCAGCCGCCTCGTCACCCACGCGGAAAGCGAATATGGGGATATGTCGAGCAATGCGGCCCATATCCGTGAAGCCGCTGCAAAACTCCGGACTAATGCACGCAGCCTGCCTGAAACACTGCTGCCGCCGCTGGATGCGGAATTCGATGAAGCCCTGGCTTTCTACCTTGATGGTATCGCCAGTTATGTCGAAGGCGCGCATGACGATGCCGTCGCCAGTTTGGCGCAAGCGGATGCGGCCTTTACCGTGCTGGATCAAAAGCGCTTTAACGACCCCGTGGTCCTCTACATGCAGGCCTGGAACAACTATATCGGCTACGGCTCGGCCGCTCAGCGGACGGACCTCGATTTGGAACGTAAGTTCATTGATCGCGCGCAGGCCGTGACCGACCGCCTGAAAACCCTGGAAGAACGCGACGCCATGGTGGCCAGCATGGATAGCCGGCTGAAAGAAGCGCGGGCGCAGTTCTTGGCCAAGACGGGGGACTTGGCTGGCGCTATCACCGTGCAGCAAGACATCCTGGCCCATTACCGCAGCCAGATGGCCAAGGCGCAGGGGCGGCGCCACGTCTTTAACGTTACCTATTCGCAAATCGTCCTCGCCTTCCTAATGCGGGACGCGGGAGACTTGGATGGGGCCTGTGAAGAGCTGCGCCAGGCCAATGCCATGCTGGCCCCCATCCACGCCAAACAAACCCTTCCCTCTTTCATGGCCCGCGCTGCTGAGGAAACGCCAAAACGGATTGCTCTGTGCGAAAATGGCCAAGATATCGGACCACAAAGCTCCATGTTTGAAGAAGAGGGATGGGCCCCCTACGACGCGGGGACCACACAGATCCAAAACCAATAGGCTAGGTCTTTCAAAACGTACATCTGCGTGGTTTGGAGTGGTCAAAAGTCACAAAAGTCACACCTAGGATATAAAGAAGCCAATGCCGCTCTTTCGCGACATAGCCCTGAATATACTGGGGTTTTTGCCTGTAGGACAGCGCCAGGCTAGAAAAGCGCGTCTCGACGCCTAGACCCATTTCTGCTAGGGCAGCGCCCATGCCGCAGATGACACAAGAGACAGGCAAGGCCGCCACAAACTTGGCATGGGCACGCATGGCGACGCTGGTTGCAATTGCGGTTGCAGCCACGTTATGCGCGGCGAAGCTGGCCGCCTGGCTCCTTACAGGGTCGGCCGCCGTTCTTGGCTCCCTCGCTGACAGCGGGCTCGATCTGTTCGGCAGCGTGGTGGCCGCAGGCGCCGTGCGATATGCCGCTTTACCCCCAGACGATAATCATCGATTTGGCCATCATAAAGCCGAAGCCCTGACATCCCTTGGCCAGGTCGCGCTTATCGCAGCGTCTGCAGCACTGGTGTTCTGGGAAAGCGCGCAACGGCTGATATCACCTCAACCGATCGAGCGACCGGAGTTTGCCATAGGCGTTCTCGCGCTGTCGCTCACGATGACTGTGATCCTAGTCGCTTTCCAAACCCTAGCGCTTCGGCGATCCGGCTCTCTGATCATACAAGGTGACCGAGCGCACTACACCGGGGACATCATCGCAAATGCTGGGGCTTTGCTCGCCGTCACGCTCGGCGCATACTTTTCAGTGCCCTATGCAGATTCGCTCGCCGGCTTGGTCACCGCCGGCTTCCTCCTTTACGCCGGCTGGCAAGTGGCCAAACAGGCTATCCCACAGCTGATGGACGAAGAACTTCCAGAAAACGACTTGGCGATTATCAAAACAATCTTATCGGACGACCCTGACATTCTGGATTTTCATGCCCTGCGTACCCGCCGAGCAGGCGCGCGTCGCTTCATCCAAGTCGATGTCCAAATCGACCCGGAAATTAGCTTTCGAAAAGCGCACGACATAACAGACCGTATCGAAGTGAAGCTTGAGGAAGCGTTCCCAGACGCCGATGTGATCGTGCATCCCGATCCTGCTGATGAGGCACGGCTAGAACGGCGAGTTCTGTTTGCCATCGAATAACATCGGCAGTTTCGGTCAAGAAGAGGCCGGTACATCCCTATACCGACCATCAATAAAGGCGGGCCCTTCCTAAGCAACCCTCCCTTACAGCACCAGTTTATTTGGGCGCGCTTTTATAGGCGGCCACCATCCTGGCCTCAAACACCGACCAATACGCTCTCAAGATCCTAAAGCATATCGCTCACGTCGAAAGCAGCGCGGCCTTCAGTTGAGTATGAAGAAACTCGGCTAGAGCATTTTTCGTTCAAAAAGGGGCAGATCGCCCTTCTGCTTCTCTGAAACAATAGCGACCTTAAAACGACACTGAAAAAGAAAAATCGAGATGGGACAATTTTGCAATTGCAATTCATTCGTAATTGCATCATGAGCGCTGCTTCCTATACTTCAGGGTCAAGCCATAAAAACGGGGTCACAAAGCCATGACACATCGACGATTAGAATTTTTCACTGCCACAGCGCTCACACTCACGCTGGCAACAGCGCCCGCGCTGGCGCAGGTTTCAGAAGATAGCGACGGGGAAGACCGGCCTGAAGAAATCGTTGTGAGAAGCCAGGTGCTCTACAGCGATCAAGTCAATGCATTGAAAACGCCAACACTTATCATCGATGTGCCACAGTCACTGTCCATCACCACAGCAGACCAGATCATTCAACAGGGCTTCGATAGCCTTGGCGATATCGTGCTTTACACGCCGGGCGTTAATAACTCCCAAGGCGAGGGGCACCGGGACGCCATTGTCTTTCGCGGGGTGCGCTCAACGGCGGACTTCTATGTCGATGGCGTGCGCGATGACGTGCAATACTATCGCGGCCTCTATAATTTGGAGCAGGTGGAAATTCTGCGCGGACCAAACGCCTTGCTGTTCGGCCGAGGCGGTACAGGCGGTATTCTAAACAGGGTCACGAAGAAGGGCGTCTTGGGTGAACAATTTGTTGGCTATCGAGGCTCTGTTGATACCTTTGGTGCCTTCGACGCTTGGGTCGACGTGAATGTGGCGACAACAGGCAATTCCGCACTACGCATTAACGCAGCCTATGAAAACCTCAATAACCACCGCGATTTCTATGATGGGGACCGCTACGGCATTAACCCCACTTTCCGGGTCGCGCTCAGCCCTGCTACTACGGTGGATATTTCCTATGAGTATATCAACCATGAGCGCTTCATCGACCGCGGTATCCCCTCTGGCGATGACGGCCTTCCGGTAGACGCGCTGCAGGACATCACCTTCGCTGACCCAGAGAACAACTTCACGACCTTGGAGGCCCACGTCTTCCGGGCCACGGTTCAGCATGAGTTTCTGGACAATTTGAAAGGGAACTTCTCCATCTTTTACGGCGACTATGACAAAGTTTACTCGAACTTTTTCCCAGTCGGATATGACCCCAGCACAAACATCGTCACACTGGACGGTTATATTGATACGACGCAGCGTGAGAACTTTGTGCTGTCCGGCAACCTAGTTGGCGAGTTTGAAACCGGTCCTCTGCGCCACACAATCGTCGGCGGTGCAGAGTACATCGCCACGACCAACAACAACGACCGCTTTAACTCATTTTTTGATACCGCCGCCGCCGACGGGCGCCGGACGGACCAGGAGAACTTCTTGGCAATCCGGCCCATCAATTTGATAAATAATGTTGGGGTCAATGCGAATGGCGATGTCACCACCAACAGCTTCACGACAGTGCTCAACGACGATACTGAAGCCGACATCGACGTGTTTTCAATCTATATTCAGGACGAAATTGAAGTCACCGACTGGCTGAATATTGTCCTTGGCGGCCGCTTCGACAGCTTCCAAATTGAAGTCGATAATATAGAGACCTTTATTGATACCGGGGTGCGCGATATCCGCGAACGCACAGATGATGAGTTTTCCCCACGCGTTGGTTTGATCGTCAAACCTATTGAAAATCTGTCTCTTTACGGCAGCTACAGCGTAAGCTTCTTGCCCCGCTCTGGCGAACAGTTCGCAGACATCAATCCGCCGGATGATGCGCTTGACCCCAATACCTTTACCAACCTGGAACTTGGGGTGAAGTGGGATGTACAGCCTGGGCTCAGCATTACAGGCGCTATCTTCCAAGTGGAGCAAGATTCGCCGCAGGTCTCCGACGACAACCCCGACACCTTGGACGTGATTGAAACCAAAGTGCAAGGCATCGAACTGCAAGTACAGGGCCAGGTCAAACCCTGGTGGTTTGTCTCGGCCGGGTACAGCTTCCTCGACGGCGAGCAAGCCGACGACACATTGCGTCCACGCGAGCTGCCCAAGCATATGTTCTCCATCTGGAATAATGTGCAACCTACCGACCGATTTGGCCTCGGCATTGGCTTGACCTATCAAAGTGAAAGCTTTGCAGATAACGGAAACAATGTGACACTGCCAAGCTATACACGGGTCGACGTGGCCGCCTATTACGACGTGTCAGAGCGTGTCCGGGTGCAGGTCAATATCGAAAACTTGTTCGACGAACTCTATTTCCCCAATGCCCATACGGCAGATAACATAACCGTCGCACCGCCCATCAACGCGCGGTTCACGGTCAGCGGGCGGTTCTAGCCCAGGCGGGTTTCCACATCGCATTGGGTGGGCCTTTAGTCGGGGCGGATGGTGTTTGCTGTATGGCTCCGCCCAACAGACTATTGCGGCGCGGCGGTATCCCAGGTCTGCGGATGCCGCCGCGGGTGAAGCAATTAAGCTTGGAAAGCAGGATGACTAGGCAAGGTCTTATCTCCT
>ERZ1740067.2454-NODE-2454-length-11284-cov-16.987443_pt1 | contig 11284 bp, 8 predicted proteins | sample MGYA00581736_ERZ1740067 | MGnify/ENA primary metagenome ERZ1740067 (study PRJEB43018, sample SAMN04849236) | marine metagenome | isolation source: floating plastic debris | place: Pacific Ocean | collected 2008-08-27 | study: EMG produced TPA metagenomics... | reverse complement strand
CTCTTACTCAAGCGGCTGGCGTCATAAATTAGACTTTTCAGACGTCCTCTAAGGTTGACATCACATAATGGGACAAATAGGCGAAGCAGATGAGCGCAACGTGGGACGACTGTGGTCTTCGTTGGTGATTTCACAGAAAACAAAGCTGTAGGGGCGGAAAATAACCTTTTCGTTATTCCCCATCACAATATCTTGCTCATGGTGAATCTTATGGATGGTCATTCCTTCAGGAATATCCCAACTAATGAGAGCGCCACTCAGGTTAAAAGCACACAACATATACTCGTCGTAGCTTTCCCGGGTGAACAGCAGAAGGCGGCGATCGCTCTCCAAAACCTCCAAAGAACCCGACCGTAATGCAGGCTGTTGTTGGCGCCACTTTACAAATTCGCGGAAGAAATTCAGCATAGAATTCGGATCCGCATCCTGTTGATCAATCGTCAGCTTCTTAAAGTTTGGATCGGTAATTAACCAAGGACTTTCTGCCTCCGTAAACCCATAGTGATCCTCCTCTTTTTTCCAGGGCATCGGTGTGCGGCAACCGTCCCGACCGGCAAAATACTTGGCGAAATGTATCCCAAAAGGATCCTGCATTTCCTTCTTGGGAATCTTCGTTTCCGGCAGTCCCAATTCTTCTCCTTGATAGAGAGAGACCATCCCCGGCAAGCTAACTAGTAATGCTGACAATAACCGACAAAATGCATCGGACTGTTCAGAATCTTTTGGTCCCCAACGGGTGCGGGTGCGGGGAAAATCGTGGGTACAAGCCGTCCAACAAATGGGCTCCCCTTCCAGGTGTAATCCCAGGTCTTCCAAGGCATCCACCACTAACTGCGCCGTCAGCGGACGTTCCACGAGCAGCGAGCTATTGTAAGCGGTGTGCAACCGTCGGCATCCTCGCACGTACTCAGCAGCCATTTCTCCTGGATCATCCGCGGCAACAATTTCTCCCATGGCAATTCGCCCAGGATACTTATCAAGAACCTCACGAATTCTCTTGATAGAATGCAGGTTATCCACCTGACTCATATTGTTGATGTTGATGTACTTAGAATAGGGATTGAGTGCGGAAACACCATCTTGAATTGCCATCCCTTTGGTGCGCCGAGGATTGTCCGCCATACGACGGTTGTGCATGTAATAGTTGCAGGCGTCTAAACGGAAGCCATCAATGCCTTTGTCTAACCAAAATTCTGCCACTTTTGAAATGGCATTAACCACCTCTGGATTATGCCAATTTAAGTCAGGCTGACACTCTAGAAAATTGTGAAGATAATACTGCTGCCTTTGGTTACACCAAGTCCAGGCAGATCCTCCGAAAATTGAAAGCCAGTTGTTCGGCGGTCGCCCCTCATTAGAGTCTGCCCAAATGTACCAGTCCGCTTTGGCATTGTCATAGCTGGATCGACTTTCCCGGAACCAAGGATGAATATCTGACGTGTGGCTCCACACCTGGTCGATAATTACCTTTAAATCTCGCTTGTGGGCCGCCTCGATTAACTGTTCAAAATCGTCCATGGTGCCGAAGCGAGAATCTACACCACAGTAGTCAGAAACGTCGTACCCAAAATCCTTCATGGGAGATGGGAAAAACGGGGTGACCCAAATGGCATCAACCCCTAAACTTTCCACATAATCGAGCTGTTCGATAATGCCCTGAAGGTCTCCAATACCATCACCATTACTGTCGTAAAAGCTACGAATGTAAATTTCATAAATGACGCAACCATGCCACCAAGGGGCTCCTTGTCCAAATTTGGAAGTCATGGCGATCGCTCCTTAAACTCTCTATCTTTTGTCTGGGCTTTTCCACAAGCAGCTCTTCCCAAGCAAACTGAAAATCGTTGAAATGCAGCAATGATTTTCTTTCGAATTGTTATGACCGCTTACTTGAACTCATAACAGTCTACCGATACGGATTGTTTGTATTTCAACGTCCAATAAAACTACATAAACACTGATGTTGTTACCTCTATCGAAAGTGATAGCAACGCTATTTATAAACAGATCATCGATAGAAAGTAATATCAAACTCCTAGCTAAATTGATCTAAAGAGGTATTTTTATTGTTCTTTTTGAAAAGACAATCGTCAGAAATACGATTTAAAAAACTAAAATCTGACCAGTTTTCCCCCTGAATTTACAGTTTTCCGCTATTTTTTCTACTGCGCCCTTTTCTGTCTTTTGCCGTCACCGGAGTGCTCCATGAAACTGGTTTTTGTTATTGACCCCATTGAACGCCTAGATCCCACCCATGACAGCAGCGTGGCCCTAATGGAGGCGGCGCAGCTAATGGGGCACTCGGTTGGGGTAACTGAGGCGCGGCAGTTGACGGTGATTGATAGCAAGGCGTGGGCGATGGTGACGCCGGTGACTTTGACGCCAGTGACGTTGGGGGGCGATCGCTGGGTGGCTGCGGATCCGTGGTTCACCGTGGGAGAGGCGCAGTTTTTACCCCTGGAGGAGTTTGATGCGGTGTGGCTGCGCACGGACCCGCCGGTGACTACCGCCTATTTGTACGCCACTTATCTATTGGACTATGTGGATACGGCGAAGACCCTGGTGTTGAATTCCATGGGGGGTATTCGGTCTGCCAACGAAAAAATGTATGCCCTGAATTTTCCGTCGGTGATTCCCGAGACAATTGTGAGTCAGGATAAGGGGGTGATTCGCCAGTTTGTGGAACGCCGCGGCAAGGCGGTGATGAAGCCGTTGGGGGGCAAGGCTGGGGAGGGAATTTTGTTTTTGAAAGATGGGGACGCTAACTTTAATTCCATGGTGGAAATTAGCACCCACCAAGGATCGTTGCCGGTGATGGTGCAGCAGTTTTTGCCGGAGGCGGCCGATGGGGACAAGCGGGTGATTTTGCTGGACGGGGAGCCGGTGGGGGCGGTGAATCGCATTCCTACGGGTAGTGATTTTCGCGGCAATATGGCGGTGGGCGGCCGGGTGGCGAAGGTGGAGGTGACGGAGCGCGATCGCGAAATTGCCCAATTGTTAGCTCCCAGGCTCAAGGCGGACGGGCTATTTTTTGTGGGAATTGACGTTATCGGTGGCTATTTGACGGAGGTGAATGTGACGAGCCCCACGGGGATTCGAGAAATTGATCGCCTGGATGGGGTGTCTCTAGGAAAACGGGCGATCGCCTGGATTGAAAGTCAACGTTAATTAAAGTCAACGTTAACTAGGACATTCGATAATAGGTCCCTCGAAATTACACTCAGGAAGAAGTCAATTAAAAATACGAACCGCAATAAAGGTGATCACTTTGCTTAAGGTTTTTTGTGAGAAGTGCGCTAGCATGGCTCGAACGACTTGTGCACTAATGCCCCCATCGACTGTCCATGGCGGGGCTGACTAGTCCATCAAGTCGGTTAAAGTGGGCGCCTTAAATTGGGTTGATGGCAATGGGTATTGACCTGTGAATTTTTGGGCATTTTCTGGAGCAAATTTCCGATGGCAAAAGCAACAACAGGGGCGTCGCCCGCTAACACCGTTAGCTGTCCTAAGTGCGGTGCATCGGTGGATGTGAACGCAGTTTTGCACAGTCAGATTGAAACCCAGCTTCAGCAGCAATATGATCAGCAAAAGCTGGCGCTGGAGGAGGGGTGGGAGCAGAAAAGCCAGGATTTGGAAAAGGCGCGTCGTCAGCTTGAGCGGGACAAGGCACAGCAAGAGGAAGCGCTGGAGGAGCGGGTGGAGCAGGCGCTGAAGCTTCAGGGGGCGGAGCTGGAAAAGCAGCTGAAGCAGAAGGCAAAGAAGGAGGCGGAGCTGGAAAGTGCTGATGCGCTGAAGGTATTGCGGGAGGAGCTGGAGGAGAAGTCTGGCAAGGTGAAGGACTTTAATAAGCTGTCGGCGGAGTTTGAACGGCTGAAGCGGGATAGTGGTGAGATGGAGGATAGGGTAAGGGCAGAGGCGGAGAAAGCCTTTTCGGATAAGTTGGACCGGCGGCTGGCGGAGGAGCGATCGCAGCTACAGAAGGCGGCGGGGGAAAAATACGAGCTGACCATTCGAGAGCTGGAAAAGCAACTGGAGGATCAAAAAAAGCTCACGGAGGAAATGCAGGCCAAGCAAGAGCAGGGATCGATGCAGCTTCAGGGGGAGGTGCAGGAGCTGGTGATTGAGGAGTGGCTGAGGGGACAGTTTCCCTTCGATACGGTGGCAGAGGTGAGCAAGGGAGTGCGCGGCGGCGACTGTATCCAAACGGTGCACACGCGATCCCGCCAAAACTGCGGCAAAATTTATTACGAAAGTAAGCGCACCAAGGCTTTTTCCGAAAAGTGGATTGAAAAGTTGCGTGACGACATGGCCCGGGAAAACGCCAACTTAGGGGTGATTGTGACCCAAACTATGCCCCCGGATATGGAGCGAATGGGGTTGCGCAATGGCATTTGGGTGTGTTCCCTAGAGGAGTTTAAGGGGCTATGTCAGGTGCTGCGGGAGTCTATGGTGCAAATTAGTAGGGCGATCGCCACCCAGGAAAACCGGGGGGACAAAATGTCCATGCTCTACGACTTTTTAACCAGCGCCGAATTCAAAAATCAAGTGGCGGTCATTGTGGAAGGCTTTAGCCAAATGCAAGATGACTTGCAAAAAGAAAAGAAGTTTATGGAAAACAAATGGAAGGCGCGGGAAAAGCAAATTCAAAAAATATTGGACGGAACCACGGGCATTTACGGAGCAGTAAAAGGCATCGCGGGCAACGTTATCGAATCGGTACCCAGCTTAGAGTTGCCGGAAGGAGAGGAAGATTAACTGCCATAAATTGGTCAAAGTTTTGACCAAAGTCAACTAAAAATCCATTAAAAACGTAAAGGGAGAATTAATTTACGCCTCAGATCTGTTTCAGGTTTCAAGGGGGCTTATTAAACAATTGCAACACACCTTTAACAGCGGGGATCAGCCCCGTTCACCGGTGCAAAACTCTGGTAGATTGAGCTGAGTATTTTGAGAGCGCAATATAAGATGAAAGTCCTCGTTATTGGCGGTGATGGTTATTGCGGTTGGGCAACGGCGCTTTATTTGTCTGATCGCGGTCACGAAGTGGGAATTCTTGATAGCTTGGTGCGGCGGCATTGGGATGGTCAATTGGGCGTTGACACTTTGACTCCTATCGCTCCCATTAAGCAACGTATCCAACGTTGGAAGGACCTCACTGGTCAGCATATTGACCTATATATCGGTGACATCACCAACTACGAGTTCTTGCAGCAGGCCATGAGCGATTTTGAGCCTGAGGCGATCGTGCACTTTGGCGAACAGCGGTCTGCTCCCTTCTCCATGATTGACCGGGAGCACGCGGTGCTAACCCAAACCAATAATGTGGTGGGCACCTTGAACTTGCTGTATATCATGCAGCACCAATTCCCCGACTGCCACCTGGTGAAGCTCGGCACCATGGGCGAGTACGGCACTCCCAATATTGATATTGAAGAAGGCTATATCGAAATTGAGCACAACGGGCGCAAAGATACTCTGCCTTACCCAAAACAGCCTGGCAGTTTTTATCACCTGTCCAAGGTGCACGACACCCACAATATTCACTTTGCGTGCAAAATCTGGGGTCTACGGGCCACGGATCTGAACCAGGGCATTGTGTATGGTGTGCTGACGGATCAAACCGGGCGTGATGAAATGCTGGTGAACCGGTTGGATTATGACGGGGTGTTTGGGACGGCCCTAAATCGCTTCTGTATTCAGGCGGCGGTGGGGCATCCCTTAACGGTTTACGGCTCCGGTAAGCAAACTCGCGCCATGTTGGATATTCGCGATACGGTGCGCTGTGTGGAGTTGGCGATCGAGACGCCGGCGAAGGCGGGGGAATTCCGGGTATTTAATCAGTTCACCGAGCAGTTCAGCATTATGGACATTGCCAACCAGGTGAAGGCCGCTGGCAATACTTTGGGCTTGAAGGTGGAAATTGATCATATTGATAATCCCCGGGTGGAAGCGGAAGAACATTATTTCAATGCCAAGAACACTAAGCTGATTGACTTGGGTCTGGAGCCTCATTTGCTGTCCGACTCCCTGTTGGATTCGCTGTTGAATTTTGCTGTTAAGTATCAGGGGCGCGTGAATAAGGATGATATTTTGCCTAAGGTGTCCTGGCGGCGCTAGGGTGGCCTAGGAGATAAGGTTCGTGTGGCGAACCTTTCTGAACTTACTGTGACCACTGGCATCACTATGCGCGAGAAACCTCTGGCGATCGCCCAAGAAACCAACCGCTACCAGGTGTTTCAGGGGGATTGTTTGGAGGTTTTGTCGCATTTGGAGCCAGACACCGTGGACCTGGTGTTTGCGGATCCACCCTATAACCTGTCCAATGACGGCTTTACCTGCCAGTCGGGGCGGGCGGTGAGCGTCAATAAAGGCGACTGGGATAAGAGCCAGGGTATTGAACTGGATTTTGAATTTCACAAAACCTGGATGGCGGCGTGCAAACGGGTGCTGAAGCCAGGGGGCAGCCTGTGGGTGTCGGGCACCTATCACAATATTTATGCCTGCGGTTTCGCCCTTCAGGTACTAGACTTTCACTGGCTCAACGATATTTGCTGGTACAAGCCCAATGCCAGTCCAAATTTATCGTGCCGATTTTTTACCGCCAGCCACGAAACCCTGCTGTGGGCGCGCAAAAGCCACAAGGGCAAGCATACGTTTAACTATAAGGCGATGAAGTTTGGGCAGTTTCCCAAGGACGTTTTGAAAAAAGAATCCAAGCAAATGCGTAGCGTCTGGATGATTCCTACGCCGCCGGTGTCCGAAAAGCGCCACGGTAAACATCCCACCCAAAAGCCCCTGTCCTTGTTGAACCGCGTTGTGGCGGCGAGTACCAATCCTGGCGATGTGGTGATTGATCCGTTTATGGGGAGCGGGACTACCGGGGTGGCGGCGATCGCCCAGGGGCGGCAATTTATTGGCATTGAACAGGACGCCGAGTTTTGTGAACTGGCGATCGCCCGCCTAAAAGAAACCGCCTCCCCGCCCGCTGAGACTTAACCTTTCCCGAGACCGACACAAACCCTGTTACGAGACCTACTGAGACTCCTGAGACCCACCATGCGTATTGCCCTGTTTACCGAAACGTTTTTGCCAAAAATTGACGGTATCGTTACCCGACTGCGCCACACCATCGACAATCTCAAGGTGCTGGGGGACGAGGTGATTATCGTGACTCCGGAAGCGGGGCTGAAGGAATACCAGGGGTTCCAGGTGTACGGCGTGCCGGGGGTGCCCCTGCCCATGTATCCCGAGCTGAAAATGGCGTTCCCCCGTCCGTCCATTGGGGAAACGCTGGACCGCTTTGAACCGGATTTGGTGCATATCGTTAATCCGGCAATTTTGGGATTGGGGGGGCTGTTCTATGCAAAACAGCGGGACCTGCCCTTGGTGGCGTCCTATCACACCCACCTGCCCCAGTATCTGCATCACTATGGACTGGGTTTTTTGGAGGGGGTGCTATGGGAAATGCTGAAGGCGGGGCATAACCAGGCGGATATTAATTTGTGTACATCTACCGCCATGGTGAAGGAGCTGAGTGATCACGGCATTGAGCGTACGGACCTGTGGCAGCGGGGGGTGGATACGGAAACCTTTCATCCCCGTCTTGCTAGCCGAGAGATGCGCGATCTCCTCACGGACGGCAACCCCGATGCACCCCTACTTTTATATGTGGGGCGACTGTCGGCAGAGAAGGAAATCGACCGCATTCGCCCGGTTCTCGAAGCCATCCCCAATGCGCGACTGGCGCTAGTGGGGGATGGTCCCTACCGAGAGGGGCTGGAGGAAATTTATAAGGATACCCCCACCCACTTCGCTGGCTATATGCGCGGGGTGGAGCTAGCCACCGCCTACGCCTCTGCTGATGCGTTTATTTTCCCGTCCCGGACGGAAACCCTGGGATTGGTGCTGCTGGAAGCGATGGCGGCAGGCTGTCCGGTGGTGGCGGCCCGGGCGGGGGGCATTCCCGATATTGTTACCGATGGGGAAAACGGGTTTATGTTTGATCCTGCCGATGAGGAAGGGGCAATTAAGGCAACCCAGGCGCTGTTGGCCAACCAAATTAATCGGGAAAAATTGCGCAAGGCGGCTCGGGCGGAGGCGGAACGGTGGGGCTGGAATGGGGCAACCCGCCAGCTACAGCGATATTATCAGGCGGTAATTGAGGGGCGATCGCGTCCTATGGCTGCCTAAGGTCTGTCTGCCGTCAATTAAACCTGTTCATTCGAAAGATAGATTTTTTCAGTATTAACTTTTGCCAGCTATTGAGGTCGCATAAACTGATGGGAAGCCCTTACAGGCTCCAAGTTCCCCCGTTTTTGCCTCGATAAAGCCATGGTGGTATCAAAGTCTGTTCGACAAAAGGCATTGCTGGAAACTTATCGGGAAACATTCCCCATTCGTACCCCCGGCGCAATTCAACCCCACGGCGTGCTGATGGCCCTGGCGCCCGACACCTTGAAAATTGAGCAGGTGAGCCAAAATGTGGACCATCATCTGGGCTGTGAGCCGGGAGCGCTGCTGGGACAGCCGTTGCAGGCGTTTGTGGCAGCGGATCAGCTATTGAAGCTGGGGGAGGTTTTGCAGCAGGAGCCAGAAATTCCCCATCCTTTGCAGTTAACCCTGACTATTGATAATCCGGACCGAGGGGAAGACCAGGGGGGCGATCGCACCTTTGATGCCCTGGTGCATTTTGCGAAAGGGCGAATCATTTTGGAAATGGAGCCAGAAAGTCACGCTGACAGTAGCTTTTTGGCGGTGCACGGGCGGGTGCGCGGCACGCTAGCCAATATGCGCCAAGCTAACCAGCTTTCGGATTTTTTGACCTTGATTACCGAAGAGGTACGCAATCTAACGGGCTTTGACCGGGTGATGATTTATCGCTTTAACGACGGTGATGGGGCGGGCATTGTGGAGGCGGAAAGTCGCTCCGAAACTGTGCCTTCCTATCGGGGGCTAAATTTTCCCTGCACTGATATTCCTGACCTAGCGCGGGAGCTATTTCAGTTCAATCCCCTGCGGTTAATTCCCGATATCCATTACGAACCAGTCCCCCTGGTGGCGGTGTCGGAATCCACGTCGCCCGATGCAGTGGAAACGCCAGAGCCTCTGGATCTGGGGCATTCCACCCTGCGTCAGGTGTCCCCGTGCCATATTCAGTACCTGAAAAATATGGGGGTTGGGGCAACGATGGTGATTCCCCTGGCAAAAAACCAGGAGCTATGGGGGCTCATTACTTGTCACCATATGTCGTCGAAGTATATTCCTCTGGAAATGCGGTCTGCCTGTGAATTTCTGGGACAGGTGATGTGCCTGGAGCTGTCCAGCAAGACGGACTATACGGATTTGTCCTATCGCAAGGGGCTGCAAAAGTCGCTGGCGGAGTTTATTGAGGCGATCGCCCAGACCCAGGACCTAAGAACTGCCTTAGCGGATCCCGACCAAAAGCTACTGCCGCTTGTGAATGCGGGCGGTGCAGCGGTTTGCCTGGAGGGGGAGATTACCCTGATGGGCAACACGCCCGACGATAAGCAGGTGCGGCGATTACTGGACTGGTCCTTGCCCCAGGTGAAGGACAACAACATTTTTTACACGGATACCTTGACAGAGCTGTATTCCGAAGGAGAGGCGTTTCACAGCGTCGCCAGTGGACTGATGGTGCTGCAAATTTCCAAGGTGCGTCAGTATGCCTTGATGTGGTTCCGCCCGGAGGTGATTCAAACGGTGGATTGGGCGGGGGATCCTGAATCGAGCCTGGAAGAAAATTCGGCAGGGTCCATGGAGCTGACCCCACGTAAATCTTTTGAAATTTGGCAGGAAACGGTGCACCATTGCTCGTTGCCCTGGCAACAGTGCGAAGTGGATGTGGCGCTGGATTTGCGCAGTTCCCTAGTGGGGATTGTGCTTAACAAGGCGGATGAGCTGGCGGAGCTAAATGTGGAGCTACGACGCAGCAATATGGAGCTGGATTCCTTCGCCTATGCGGCGTCCCATGATTTGCAGGAGCCGTTGCGGGGCATTCACAACTATGCGGCGTGGATGATTGAGGATTACGTAGAGGATTTGAATGAAGAGGCGGTGCAGCGGTTGGAGACCATAATGGGACTCACCACCCGTATGCGATCGCTGATCGAAGCCCTGCTGCACTTTAGCCAACTGGGGCAAACAGAACCGCGCTTTAGACCAGTGGACCTAAATGCCCTGGCGGCTCAACTGATTAAATTGCTTAAAGTTAGCCGTAGCGACGTGGATTTTTCCATCCGTGTACCGCAACTGCTTCCGCAAGTTCAGTGCGACCCAGTGCTGATGGAAGAAGTACTGAGTAATTTGATTGGCAATGCGTTGAAATACAACGATAAGCACGATAAGTGGGTGGAGATTGGTTTCTTTGCCGCCAGTGAGGTGGCTAGTGGTAATGACACCGACGCCGGCGACTATTCCGCCCAATTTCTGCCAAAGTCTTTGCCGCCAGAGGTGCAGGGTGACCAAACGGTGTTCTACGTAAAAGACAATGGCATTGGCATTCGTGATCGCCACACCGGCAAAATTTTCAACCTGTTTAAGCGCCTGCACGGGCGAAATAAATTTGGTGGCGGTACCGGTGCGGGATTGACCATTACCAAGAAGATTGTTGAACGCCATGGCGGGGAAATTTGGGTGGAAAGCGTCCATGGTCAGGGCACCACGTTCTATTTCACTTTGTCGTCTTAAGTTTCACCCCCCACAGTTTGCAGAGACTACCACAGAGTTATTTCACCACCGCACCACCGGTCAGGGGATGCCGTTATTTAGATTTCAACGCCAGTAACGACAAGGGCGTCAGCCCCTAATCGGCTTTAGTTTGAAAGGGCGTGGACTCCCCACGGTGCCCCAGGCTTCTGCCCCTTGATTAATGACATGCCCTCGATGCGGTGATGTTTTGACATGCCACTTTTGAGCTGAACGTAGGCAAGCTGAAGAAAAGTTTTAGGACCCTCTGCAAAATCTATGCCTTTAGATAGATTTTGGGTGATCGATGGGACGGAAAGATTACCGTTGTGAAACATTAATAAGGAATAAAATTCAAGACGCCACTTAAAGTTGTACATGGCGCTGACTCGGTTCAGTTTAAGTCTCGTAACGATATTCGTGGCTTTTTCCGGCTTTATTTGAACTATTGATGTCCTTCTGAGGGATGTATTTAAAGTTTCTAGAAAGATGGTTGTTTAAATGAGCGGAGTTTTTGTAAGGCAATTATACTAAATCCGTTTTTTGACCCCCATATTTGTAGAATAGGCACATGGCAAAG
>ERZ1740067.2453-NODE-2453-length-11285-cov-4.855031_pt1 | contig 11285 bp, 8 predicted proteins | sample MGYA00581736_ERZ1740067 | MGnify/ENA primary metagenome ERZ1740067 (study PRJEB43018, sample SAMN04849236) | marine metagenome | isolation source: floating plastic debris | place: Pacific Ocean | collected 2008-08-27 | study: EMG produced TPA metagenomics... | reverse complement strand
CCCTGGTACTCCGTGCCCGGTACAGTCCACTGCCGCCAGGTAAATGTCTCCATTCTTTTCAAGGAACCAAGGAAAGTCACCCGAAACTACGTCACGAGGACGATACATAATGAATGATTCTTCTAAATATTGGCGAATGTAACCAGTATCAGGCAGTATGGCCTCTTGGATACGCTTGGCGTAGTTGATACTTTCGGTAATTTTCTTATTCTTGTTCTGGATATCCATCTCAATGATCTTACGCTCGGTAATATCGTGAGACACCAGTAATACGGACTCAATATTATGTTGATCGTTGTATTCAGGAATGGCATTGATCAACATGTTGCGTTTTCCCATAATAGAAGGAAACTCTACATCTTGGCTGATTTTCTTATTTTTATTCCGAACATCATCCAGAATACTACGCCAAGATTCTATAATTTCTTGATTGAGATCAATGTCAGAGAGGTGCTTTTGAAGGTATTCATCTTTACTCTTACCTGTATAAGTCTCAATAATTGGGTTGATGTAAAACACCCGCCCTTCCTTATTGATACGGGTAATGAGGTCAGGAGAATTTTCAGACAAGGCTTGCATTTGGCCCCTCATCCGTTGTTCCGATTCAGCCCTTCTTCGTTCGGTAATATCCCGTGTATTTACCACAATACCATTGATCGCCGGATCTGACAGTAGGTTGGTTCCGGTTGCTTCCAACCAAATCCATATATTCTCTCCATTGTCATCCAGGTTTTTAGTAGAATAACTGAACTTGATCGTTACGGTTTCATAAGGATTCGCAATTAAATCCTCAAACATCTTTTCTACGGAGTGTACTCCTTTACGGTGTACATTTTTAATGTCCTTGGAGCCAATCATTTCCTCTTGTGAATACCCAAGGATCATTTCTACTGAAGGACTAATATATTTGATGCTTTTATCCTGGTCATAGATCGTGATTACCTCTGATGCATTTTCTAATAGTAGACGGGTCCGGTCATTGGCTTTTTGAACTTCATCTACCTGTTCCTCCAACTCACCCTTACTTTTTCGCAATTCCTCCGCAGTAGCCTCCATTATTTCGGCACTTTGCTGCAATGCACGGGTTTTGTCCATCAGCTCCGAACGCATCTTCATCTCATCTTTCAAGTGGCGTTCAGTGGTTTCACGTACTTTGATATTAAAAACCGATCGAGCGATCAGGTCACTTACTTCTTTTACAAAGTTTACCTCTCGTTGATTAAATTTCTCGAAGCCGGCAAACTCCAAAACCCCGTACACTTTCTCCCCATTACCATCGTCGGTAATAAGCGGAGTCAAAAGAATAGACTTTGGTTTCCGATCTCCTAACAAACCAGAAGTAATTGTTACATAATCTTCTGGTATTTCGGTACGCAAAATGGTTGCTTGTTCAATAGCCGATTGTCCTACCAACCCCTCAGCAAATTTGAATTTGGCACTCAAGTACTTTTTCTTGTTGTAGGCATAGCTTGCATTCATTTCTAAGAATACATCGCTAGGGTCTTCATCGTTTACTGTATAAAATGCTCCTTGAACCGCATTTATCTTATTAGATATGTACGCTATTACTTGTTCACCAAGTTCGGTAATTCCGCTTACCCCTCCCAGAATATCCCCAATTTCAGCCAAACCAGTCACAATCCAGTTGCGTTCGTCATCGCGACGGGCCGATTGTTGGATACTGTCACGCATTGTCAACAGCGCTATTCCCAAAGTATCTTTGTCACTAACAGGTTTAAAATTCGCTTGGTAGTCCCCTTCTCCAATCTGACGGGCAAAATCAGCCGTTTTCTTTAAGGTACCTACCAACTCATTCAACTGCAAGGTCATTTCTCCTATTTCATCCGCTGTAGATTGCCTCAATTTATCAGGTAAAATACCCTTGGCCAATAAATTAATCGTATCTTTTAATACCAAAAGAGGATTGATGAGGAATCTTGAAAAGGCAAAACCAATTACATTGGAGAACAGCATAATTATACCACCTACCCACATAAAGGTCTCATATAAATCTGTAGTAGGTTTTTTTTCCTCAGCCTTGGCAATTTTCACTACCAGCCCCCAGTTAATGCCCTTGATATATCGCCAAGTAGACAATACTTTCTCCCCTCGATAATCGCGGTTTACTTCTAGTTTTTTAGTATTTCTTTCTCGCAAGGATTTTTGGGCAGGAATACCAATATTGCTACCCATACTAATGCTCTTCTTGTTTTTCTTATTTTTGTATACCCTGTCGCGGGTAGGCGTCAAAAACACCAAGTCGTTTCGTTCTTTCCTTACCAGTCTTGTTTCACCAGTCACTCCAAGCCCAGTAGAATCCTTCACCAGGTTGAATATATCATTTAGATTGATCTCATAAATGATTTTACCAATGTTTATATTATTGGTCCCTGCATCATTGACCTGAGCCAAGGCATATAACGTTTGTTCGTCTTTATTCACGCCTGAGTAAACCACATCTTTGGTAACCACTCCCCTGGTTACGTCGGTATCAAACGCTCTTAGGATAGAATCAATGTTTTGGGCAATATTTTCTGAGGGGTATATTAAACTACCACTGTTGTCGGTGATATAAATATTTTTTATATCCTTGTAGCTTATAATCCCTCCTATAAGGTCAACTAATTGGTTGTCTAAAAGTCTTTTGCTTTCTGATACCTGAAAGGAATCTACTAAGGCAGTATCAGTATTGAATTTTTCTGAGAGGATTTTTTTCTGAACTATTTGACGCTCTTTACCAAATTGAATTTCATTTCTAATATCATCAAAAAATCGTTCAATTTGTTTGGCTTTAAGGTTGGCTACGGCTTCTATTCGGTCGGCATATCCATTGTCAATAGATTCGCGACTAAGATTATAGGCAATAATGCTCACCACAATCACCGAGGCGAGTACTACTCCAATAACTAGTGCAGTAATTTTTGTACCTATTTTTAGTTTCTTAAACATTACTTAAAACTCAATATTGGTTTTTAGGTGTGTTTATTCTAAGCAGTAATCTTATCAATATCAATTTCCTTTGCCAAAAGTAGTGCCACTTCTTTTAAAAAGAGTTCATCTTTTTGATTAAATATTTTAAAAGATGCTATTTCAATCACTCCAAGTACTTCTTCCTGTTCGTTTTTGATGGGCACCAAAATAAGGTTAGTTGGAGAAGAATTACCAAGCCCCGAAATCACCGAAATATATCCTTCTGGAATAGAAGAAATGTTCACGAGATTTCCGTCCTTGGCTACTTGTCCTGCCAGCCCTTCTCCAAATTCATAAGTAAGTATTTTACTTTCAGGCAAATAATAGGCGTACCCAGCAAACAGTTCAATTTTTTTCATGTCTACATCTTTTTGTTTCGTCAAAAAGATGGCTCCTTGAACTGCATCTAGGTCGTTGGCGATTTTCCAGAGCACTTTTTCCATTTTCTTTTGCTCATTGTCAAAAAATTGCCCCAAGATATTTTCTACCTCTTGAATGTTTTTAATAGAGGTATGGTTTTCATTGATCGCATCTAGATCATTCAATGAGTTGCTTTGGTTGTTATTATTAGAGAAACTCACAATTTGAGTAGTACCTCTACTTCCTAACAAGAAAAATAGAAAAGCAAGGAATCCAATGGCAGTTTCTGATCCTAACAGAATCATCAAGTTGCCCATTGCTGAACTCAACTTGGCCTGTTGATCACTCGCCAGGCCCAGGTTGGTTTTCAATTGATCTATCCAATTAAAATAATAACTCACCAAAAAAATGATACCCAATACGAAGGTGACAATCATTATTCCGCCTATTATCCTGAAAACCGATTTCATGAAGTTTAGTAATTAAGCAATTTTACAAGTTTTGTGTAACTCAAGTAAAAAGTCAATAATTCGGTTTACGCTGAGTACATGATCTATCTGAGTAATTTTCAATGCCGAACTTGGCATCGTATCTATCAGGCACTCTTTTGGATCTTGCACCAAAGTGAGTCCCCCTCGATCATGAATCTTTTTCATCCCTATGGCACCATCTTTATTGGCACCCGACAAAAGGATTCCTACTAGCTTATCTCGATATGCATAAGCTGAGGTTTGAAGAAGCATATCGATAGAAGGTCTCGAATTATTGATGAGTTCTTCAGTTGATAAAGCAAAAGTGTTGCCTAATTCAACACAAAGATGATAATTTGCTGGAGCTAAGTAAATTTTTCCTCTTTTGATGGTTTCTTTATCAAAGGGCTCCTCAATTTTGATGTTGCTTTTTATATTGAGTGCTTCAACGAATCCATTGCGAACATGGCGAAGCCTATGTAAGCACATCATAATCGGAATATCAAAGTCTTTAGGTAAACTGCTCAAAATTTTGCTTATTACCTGAAAGCTTCCAGCCGACCCACCTATGACGATTGCCTTATACGTTTTTGATATATTAAAATGAGCCATAAGATACGTAGCGTGTAGTCTTCTGTTTTTAAAGCATTAATCTTTTACTTTCTTATAAATTTTTTCCTCGTTGCTCACTACAATAAACTTATTGGCAATCTCACACCAGATGAGAGATTCTTTTGAACCCACTACCAAATAGCTGTACTTGTAAAGGCTCTCGTGGAACATTTTTAATACTTGATTTTGCAAGGTTTGATTAAAATAAATCATCACGTTGCGACACAAAATCAAGTCGAACTTTGAAAAAGGAGAACCATCGACCAAATTATGCGCTTTGAATTGTACTCCCTGAACAAGAGATTTATCCATTACGGCTTTGTTGTTCTCTTCTTTGTAGTATTTTTCAAGATTAAAATTTCCCTGAAAACGTATGTAGTTCTTTTGATTTAATTCCATGTTCTTCAAGGAATAAGCCCCTTGCCTTGCCTTCTCGAGAATGGCAGTGTCGATGTCAGTAGCTACAATACGAGCACGATCTAACAAATCCATCTCTTTGAGCAAAATAGCCATCGAGAACACTTCTTCCCCAGAAGAACAACCCGCATGCCAAATACTTATGTTTTTGTTGTTTAACAGGATGTTTGGAATGACGTTATCGCGTAACTCACGCCAAAAAGAGGGGTCACGAAACATCTCGGTTACATTTACGGTAACCTCTGACAAGAAGTCGTGAAAAAATTTTTCATCACCAGTCGACAATCGTTCACAAAGTGCTTCGATAGAAGAGAACTTGTAAAGTTCGATTATTCGTTGAATTCGCCTCCGGAAAGAAGACATAGCATAGTTTGCAAAGTCATAGTCATAATGCTTTTTAACTATGTCGACCAAGGTGCGTAACTGTGTTATTTCAATCTCTTGCATAATAACTAGCGCATATTGTTACACAAGTGTAAGTAGTAACTAATTTTCAAATTTTTGATATTGAAACTTTTTGTAATATTAAGAAATAATTTGAAATAATTGCTTAATATCATTTATGTTTTGCCTTGATTGCAAGAAGTCATCTATTCTTTCAATAATGAACTATAAATGGGACTTTGGATAAGCCAAGTTTTACCTACTTCCCCTGAGGTTGTCAGTTATGGTATAATGCTTATCATCAAAAGGATATCTCTTATGGATTGTGATTATAGTATTGCGATATTTCAGCACCAAGTCTATGACTTAGAATTCAGGAATACTTCTACCATGATCATACAAGAGTTTCATCTTTGTAAGTAACCTACAAAATAAGTTACTGAGATGGTTTTTCAAGAATGGGGACCACTTGCAAAGTTTTGATACATATGTTACTGTTTACACTTTTAATATTTTTTAAAACAAATAATTGATTTAGTATGTGGAAAAAATGAATATCAGAATATGTTTGAAAATTTTAATCAGAAGACCACAAAAAGGTATTTTTCAAATTTAGTTTAGCTCTTTTTAGCACACTGAAAATGCTGTTTTTTTGATTAAACAGGATTTTAGAGATGGTAACTACCATGAATCAATTTAATGTTTAACTTTGCGCTTGTTTTAAACTAATAATCAGTTGAAAATACATAAATAAATCTCTTCTCACCTCTTCATATACATTAATGCATATTAATTGATTTTTTGGAGAAAACATAATAATACTTTAAACTTTATAAATTACTCTCATCTATGAAGGTAGTTATACCGGTTGCTGGCATTGGAGCTAAACTTCGCCCCCACACACATACCCAACCTAAAACTCTGGTACCCATTGCTGGTAAACCCATGCTGGCTCATATTGTAGACCAGTTGATAGAGGGAGGGTTAAAAGAATTTATTTTTGTTTTGGGATACTTAGGAGACAAGATAGAGTCTTTTCTCATCAATGAGTACAGAGGCAAAATAGACATGCATTTTGTAGTACAAGAACCCCGAGAAGGTTCTGCACATGCGATCTGGGTAAGCCGTAAATACATTCAGGAAGAAAAGGAAATATTGATTGTTTTGGGAGATACCATTGCCAATGTAAATCTCGATAAAATATTTGCTTCAGAGCATACCATTGTAGGGGTAAAAAAGGTAAGCAATCCCCTTAACTTTGGCATTGTAGAGAAAGGCAAAGATGGATACATCAAACGGTTGGTCGAGAAACCTCGTATCCCCAAATCTAACTTGGCCTTGGTAGGTATTTATAAGATTACCAACACCCAAAAATTGCTCAATGCCATTGAGTACTTGATTCAAAATAATGTCCGCACCAATAATGAGTTTCATTTGACTGATGCCTTGATGCAAATGATTCAACAAAATGAGGTCATTGCGACCATTCAGGTGGATAATTGGTTTGATTGTGGTAAAAAGGAGACCTTGTTGGAAGCCAACGCTATTTTATTAAATTTAAGTGAATACAAAAACAAGAAGTATTCGTCGTTTCCCAAGACCATTATTATTCCCCCGGTGAGCATAGGTCAAAACTGCGAGATTCACAATTCTATCATTGGCCCCAATGTAGCCATTGGCGACAATACCATTATGGAAAACACCATTGTGAAAAACTCTATTATTGGTTCTTTCAGCGAATTAAAAGATGTCATCCTCGAGAGCTCAATCATTGGCAACGATACTTCATTGAAAGGCTTGAATCAAAGTTTAAATATTGGCGACAATGCCGAAATCCATTTAGGAATTCATCATTAAAAAACAAAGTTATTTCTTAATCACAATGAATACGACTTCATCTTCATTGGTTTGATATTCAAAATAATAATCAATGATTTGGGCTTGGCAGGTAATCAAAAAATGGAAGATGAAATCACTCACTTCCTTTTTTGAAATCAGCTCTAAATCAAATTTACTCAAATCTACCCAACGGTAAGATATTCCAAAGCGCGCTAAAAGACGATTGATTTGGTGCATTAACCGCCCCCAACGGGTATTTTGGTAATGATCTATGAGTTGAAATGTTTGTTGCACTCGAATTTGCTGACCGGATTCCAGTTGATGAAACAAATGCATAAATTTCACGAAAGACAGCTCCTTGGGAAAACTAAATTCAAAAGCGCACTCCTCTTTTTTACTTTGTTTTTGAATCTTTGCCAACAAAGCAGGACGATGATCAGTCGTAACCAGCAAATGAGATAAAGGGGTTGACACGGTGTTTTCGGGATCCAATTTCTTGGAGTCAAATTGCTGCTCAAAATACTGATGCATTTGCTCGTACCATCCTTTGGGTAGTTGCAGTTGAGATTTAGGATGCCATTGGTGATAAATCATTACCTCATTTATAAAACCCTGAGAAAGCGTTCCTGAGGCCTCTAGTCTTTTCACGAAATCGATGTCTTCTAATCCCCAAATCTGGTAGTAGTCATTGTATCCCCCCGCTTTTAAAAAATCGGACTTGGTGAAACCCAATACACCAAAATTTGTGGTGTCACTCGTTTTCTCTAGTTTTTGTTGAGGTTGATAACTGTTGGAGAACAGTTTAGAATACTGACGGAAGCCTTTGGGTAAATAGTAATAATAAAAACGGGTATAATAGCCACTGGAAAACGCCCGTGCGGCTTTTGTGATAAAACCAGGCTCAAAAATGAGATCAATATCAAGGGTAATGATATGATCGGTATTTGTTTGGTCTACCCCTAGATTCAACGCCCGAGAACGGTTCCAAAACCACCCTCGAGTATCAGTATAAATATATCGGGCAAATGCATATTGATTTACCAGGTCCTCTACTTCTTTTTGATACTCGGGTTGACTGCCATAATCCACAAAAACTAATTCAAAACATTGTTCAGTTTGGTTTTGTAAAGAATCCAAAAAAAACTTTACGCGTGGTATTTCACGATCTCGATATACCACTACTAACGAAAAAACAGGTTTGTCTTGAGGTAGCAATACAGTGGAAGTTAACGCTTTGACAGTTTGATGTATTGTTGGCAGGTACTTTTGAAGGTGTCTATAATGTTCAGATTGATCGTTTTTTTGTAGGTAATCAATCGTAGACTGGGGTGGAATGACATTGTCTTGTTGACCTAAAATAATTTGGTACTTTTTCTCGTATTTCTGTGATGCTTCTACTGGGATAATCTGTTGCATTACTGACTGAAAAGCCAGGGCTGGATTGTACAACAATGCATCACAATTTAGATGTTTGGACAACCAATACCCCATAAATCCGCCCGCGGAACTCCCCACAATAAAATCAATTTTTTGGCGAATGACTTCAGGTAACAATTCACTAAAAACAGTGTTGCTTTTACGATAGTACAGTTGTGGTGCCCACACGTTGGTGGCCAAGGATTCTAAGATGGCTACTTTATCGGGACGAGGGCTGCTACCCAGTCCATGTAAATAGAGTAAATTCATATTATTTTATAGATTACCGTCCCAATGCCACCAAAAGGCCAATGGAAGCGCTATTAAAATGAGCGTAACCCAAAAACTTATCCAATGTAGTTTTTGCGCCAACTGAGGATGAAGGTCACCCAAACGCGTTTTGAAGAGCTGGAGCAATACCAAACAAATGAGCGATGCCGCAAGGGTGTAATAACCACCAAAAAAGATATAACCCACAAAGTAGTATTTAGCCCAAAAAATATCATATAAACAATTGTGAGAAGGCAAGCCATAAATGTACTTGACAAAAAAGTATTTCAAACTAAATATGGCACTCGTGATAAATACCCCGCCTATGAGTAGTTTTAGCCAAGAAAAACGCTGAAAGAAAAATAATAACAACAGCAATGCACTACCACTCACCCCAAATAACACCAACCAACCTGTGGTAAAACGAGAAGCAAACAAACTGAAGTACCCTTCGGCTCCTGACGCTACAAATTTAACACTACAGCAGGTAGCAATGACGTCGGGCTCTATATTGTAAAAAAACAGCACCATCCATACCAAATCCAAAGCGACCAACCCAAATATAGGATAAATGAGCCAGTATTTGAGCGGGGTCAATGGATAGGCAGGCTCACTGTTGTCGAGATAATTTAAAAAAAGGTATACGATGTACACCAACACTGCTCCCATCTTTAAATACAATAGGTTTTCACCAAATGAATTGACTCCTAAGGCACCATCGGCGCACATGGCTCCTTTAATTACCTCGGTAAGGTGGTGATTTGCCACATGTAAAAACATGAATAATGAAGCAATTTGGAAAATGAGTACGAAATGTACAATCGATCCTACCAAGTAACTCCGACGCTCAAGTTGTAATTGTAGCTCGTCGAAACTACCCGCTGACCATTTTCTTATCATTTGGTTGCTTAACAATACAGCTCCCGTCAACAGTGTCAAAGAACAAAGTTGACCAAGTAATAAGGAAATGACCCAATAATCAGTGAGCATATACCTCTATTTTAATTTGTATCAGTTTACAAATGTATGATTATTATCAAAGAAGTTGTGCTGCTTCTTTGGTAAGTTGAGTCAATAAAAAAGGCCAGGCTCGAGTGTGCCTGGCCTTTTTTACTTTCTTATCATTACATTATTTACTTACCACTAACTTTTTAGAAGCTGCATTTGTTCCCTGAGTGAGGCGAACAATGTAAATACCTGCTTTTAAATCTTGTACTGGCAATGCTACTCGGTTTTGTCCAGTTGTGGTTTTCACCGTAAAATCGTGAACTCTTACCCCCAATTGACTCACGATGGAGATGTTGGCTTCTCCGTTTTGAGCACTGGCAAATTGCAAAAAGGATTCCTGACCATCTACCACTGGATTGTTGATCAATGTAAGGTCCATTTCGTTGATCGAGGCAATTTTAATCTTGATAATGGGACTGTACCCAAAACTATTGTCGATATTGATTGCCCGTAAACGATAGAACACAAATTGTTCACCAACTGGCAGGTGCTCATCTATAAAACTATAAGGGCTTGGAATGTCTGAATAACCACGGGCATTGACGGTACCAATCGTCACAAATTTACCTCCACTGGTTCCTCTTTGCACCTCAAAACGAGAAACCCCTTGTTCGGTTATGGTGAGCCAATCCAGGTAAACCGAATAATTTCTAAGTATTCCGTTGAGTTCAGTCAAGCGAACATTCAAAGGAATTCCCAATACTTCTGGATTTCCAGTCAGCTCACACCCTGTACTGTTGAGGGTGTTTTGTACGTCAGGATCGGTCGAGTTTGTACACTCTTTGAAAGAGATGAAATCGATTCCAAAGTCGTTTCCTACTGCGGTAGCCGAAATATTCTCAACACAAAGGTTGATTTGATTTACTCCGTCGGTGGCTCCCATACCAGGAGGCGCTTGATAAATACATCGCATTGGAGTCCATTGATCAGGGCTTTCAGGTAAGAACACATCAGAGTTCAAAACAATCAGGTCAATGTTATTGGTATTGCAAGGCATGGCTGCTCCATAAGCAGCAGTAGGTGCCAACTCGGGATATCCTATGCCTCCTGAAACACTGTTGACTCCTGGATATACTGGTCTATGTACCAAGTCATTGGTAGTTTCGGCAGCAGTGATGGGCGTCGTAAAAAATGGTGCATGGTTGGCATCAGCTGCATACGTAGCCGCATCAGTTGCGGTGAGCGTCACTCCCTTCCCGTTGATTAGTGGGTTGGCTGGGGTGCCTTCACATACTGTAATACGTAGTTGAGGGTCATCTAATCCACTACGGTCAGTTGGGATCAAACTATTGAACCAAGCCGTAAATACATAATATGCTCCGGGAGTAATCGGATAAATGGTTTGACACCAAAATTTACCTCGTTGCTGACGTCCATTCACGATCAATAAATTGGCGTCGTTGCCGTGGGTGCTCAAAATAGTAGAAGGTGCTACGTAAGGACAAGCATCGGTGCCTACGCCCAGTCCCGAAGAACAATAAGTACCATTGGGTCCCCAACCAGTATAGGGGTAACCATAAGCATAAAACGCATCATGGG
>ERZ1740067.2452-NODE-2452-length-11287-cov-4.176193_pt1 | contig 11287 bp, 10 predicted proteins | sample MGYA00581736_ERZ1740067 | MGnify/ENA primary metagenome ERZ1740067 (study PRJEB43018, sample SAMN04849236) | marine metagenome | isolation source: floating plastic debris | place: Pacific Ocean | collected 2008-08-27 | study: EMG produced TPA metagenomics... | reverse complement strand
GCGTGGTGCGCACGCACGAGGATGCGCCGCGGGTGATGATCGCGAACTCGAACCTGGTGCCGCACTGGGGGACGCAGGATCACTTCGACGAGCTCGAGGCCAAGGGCCTGATGATGTACGGGCAGATGACCGCCGGCTCGTGGATCTACATCGGGACGCAGGGCATCCTGCAGGGGACGTACGAGACCTTCGCCGAGGCCGGCTTCGAGCACTTCCCCGACCAGAAGGACAACCCGCGCGGCCCGCTCGTCGGGACGCTCTCCGTCACGGGCGGGTGCGGCGGGATGGGCGGCGCGCAGCCGCTCGCCGTCACCCTCAACGGCGGCACCTGCCTCATCGCCGACGTCGACCGCTCGCGCCTCGAGCTGCGTCTCCGCGACAAGTACCTCGACGAACTCGTCGAGGGTTCGTCGATGGGTGATGAGGGCTTCGACGCGATCGACCGCGCCATCGATCGCGCGATCGAGCACAAGAACAACGGGAACAACGTCTCGGTGGGCGTCGAGGCGAACGCGGTCGATCTGTTGGAGCGCATGCTCGAGCGCGGCATCACGCCCGAACTGCTCACCGACCAGACCTCGGCGCACGACCCGCTCATCGGCTACGTCCCCGCGGGCATGACGATGGTCGAGGCGGACGTGCTGCGGGATGCCGACAAGGAGGAGTACGTCCGCCGGTCCACAGCGACGATGGAGCGCCACGTGCGCGCGATGGTCGAGCTCATGGACAATGGCGCGATCACCTTCGATTACGGCAACAACATCCGCCAACGCGCCCTCGACCACGGCTTCCCCCGCGCCTTCGACTTCCCCGGCTTCGTCCCCGCCTACATCCGCCCGCAGTTCTGCCTCGGCCGCGGCCCCTTCCGGTGGTGCGCCCTCTCGGGCGACCCCGTCGACATCTACAAGACCGACTACGCGCTGCTCAAGCACTTCCCGGAAGACGGAGGGGGATACAACAAGCGCCTCCACCGTTGGATCAAGGGCTGCCACGCGAACGTCGAGGCCCTGCTCGCGGAGGACTACGACAACTGCGAGCCCAGCTTCGGCTTCCAGGGCCTGCCCTCGCGCATCTGCTGGTTCGGGCTTGGCGAGCGCGACAAGGCCGGGCTGCTCTTCAACAGCCTCGTCGCCGAGGGCGAGGTCAGCGCACCGATCGTGATCGGACGCGACCACCTCGACTGCGGCAGCGTCGCCTCGCCCAACCGCGAGACCGAGGCGATGAAGGACGGGACCGACGCCGTCTCCGATTGGCCGCTGCTCAACTTCGCGGTGAACATCGCGTCCGGCGCGAGCTGGGTCAGCTTTCACCACGGCGGCGGCGTCGGCATCGGTTTCAGCCAGCACGCGGGCCAAGTCGTCGTCGCCGACGGCACCGCGAAGGCCGCGAAACGCATCGAGCGCGTGCTGACGAACGACCCGATGATGGGCGTCTTCCGCCACGCCGACGCGGGCTACGAGGACGCCCAGCGGTGCGCGGACGATCGGAACGTCGACATCCCGATGGGCTGACGTGTCGCGAATGGGTGCCGGATCACCTTGAATCCTTAGCGATTGCGTGTACGGTTGCTTTACACGTTAAGAGCGGCTCCGATCTCGTTGCTGTCTCACGCATCCTGCATACGTAGGTGAGAGGGAAGACCCATGCTTCGTACGATTGCTGTTGCCGCGTCTGTCGTCGCGGTCACCGCTCCGTTCGCGTCAGCGCTGCTTGAATTGGTCTTCGATCTGACCGATGAAACGTTCGCGCTTGACGGTGCGGCCACTGTGAATTTCTCACAGGCCCAAGAGCTCCGCTGGTTCGCTGGTGCCGCTGGAGGCTCGTCACGAATCGGGACTCTCGTTCTAGGTACCCACTACACCATGACGCCAAGCACGGGCACGGGGCTCTTTATGCAGCTCCAGTTGTGGGACGACGGTGGGATCTCGCTGCTCATGAACGGGATCGAGTCTTCCTCAGGATACGTCTTGGAGGGGCTGAGCGAGCCGCGCTCGATCGGCAACATCTCACAGCCGCAGATCGATTTCCTGCTCGCATCCGATGGGCAACGGTTGGACACCATCGCGGGTTCCAGCGGAGCGCCGCTCGTGTTGAGCGTCGTCCCTGCCCCCTCGGCGCTCGCGCTCTTCGGGGTCGCCGGCCTCGCCGCCTCGCGTCGGCGTCGCTGAACGCACCGAACGAGAAGACGCGGGAATCATCGACGGACAACGCACCGAGAGGTGCATTGTCTTTTCGCTTCACGCGCAGACGTGCGCGGACGATCGGAACGTCGATATCCCGATGGGCTGACGTGTCCCGAACGGTCCGTCGGGGTGTGTTGCATCCGTAGCGATTAGATGTAGTCTTTCCCCACACGTCATCGACGGCACCTGTATGGGTGCGGTCACACATCAGATGCGCTCACGCGCACGAGAGGGAAGCACCATGCACCGAACGGCCTTTGCTGTCGCGTCTGCTGTCGCGTTGACCAACCCGTTTGCGTCCGCGCAAATCACCGTCGAGGACGACGTCATCTTCGGCGCCGAGTCCATCACCCGCGACGCGCAGCAGGATCTCGACTTCCTCGACGTGCCGCTGAGCGTCGGGCGTTCGTACAACGACGTCTCGGGCCAATTCGGCCCCGGCGGCGACTTCGAGGGCTGGCGCCATGCGACTCTCGAAGAAGTGATCACGCTCGTCAACAACTGGGGATTCGGCCCGTCGGTGCCGTTCCCGTCCCCGGGCGATACCTCTGGGCTCGTCAACAGCGACAGCAGCGGAACCAGCCTCGCCCAACTCGCCTCGCGGCTCGGAATCACGTTTGTTTTACCAGGATCAGGCTCCTTCACATTCGGATTAGTGGAGCTCCGTGATGGGGGCACCCTTCTGCCGAATATCGCACTCACCGGTAGCGGGTTCAGCTGGGCCGATTACCCACCGGGCTCTGTAGCAAACGACGCCATCACCGGCCACTTCCTCGTCCGCACCGTCCCTGCCCCCGGCGCCCTCGCCCTCTTCGCGGGCGCGGGGCTCGCGGTGTTACGCCGTCGCCGCGCCTGATCGAACACCCAGCCGCCACACACGTCACGGCACCCTGTCTGAGATAGAGAGAAGAAACACTATGGAGCGTCTCACCCTGAGCGCGATCGCCATCGCGCTCGCTGCGCCCTTCGCGGGTGCGCAGGTCTTCGAAGCGGACTCCGAGTTCGGAGCCGGCACCGCCACGCGAGACCTCGCGCAGAACCTCGACTTCCTCGCCCTCAACCTGACGGTCGCCCGCTCCTACGAGGATGTCCTCACCGAGTTCGGCGCCGGCGGCGACTTCGAGGGCTGGCGCTACGCGACCGTCTACGAGGCGGCGGGCCTCTTCAATAACTGGGCTTCTCGCCGACCGTGGACCCCGACGCACCCACCAACACCTTCGTGGGTGCGACCGGGAGTGACCAGTTGCAGGGGCTCGTCGACCTCATCGGCTTCACCGCGACGGTCGCGGACACCCGGCGCATCTCCGCGGTCACGGGTACGCGCTGCAATATGCGGAACATGCGGAGCATCCAGGTCAACGACGAGAACGACCCCTCCCGCGACGATGTTGTGCAGATCCTGACGGTCCCTCAGGATGCGAGGAATGCCGGCATCGCGCACGTCCTCGTCCGCACCGTCCCCGCCCCCGGCGCCTTCGCCCTCTTCGCGGGAGCGGGCCTCGCCTGCTCGAGGCGGAGGGGTCGTCAACGCCTCTGACCGACCCGTGACGGCACACCGCCTTTGCCTCCGGCACAGTCGGGCACCGCGAATGCGCTGACACTCCACCTGCTTGCGCACGTCTTTTGGTGTTGGTGGGCAGGCACCTGCGCAGTAGCATGCGGTCACACGTCACCCGAGCGACCGGGCGCTCCCTCACGGAGAGAAGAACCGCCATGCAACGCACCGTCGCCTGCGCTCTCGCGCTGCTCATTGCCCCGTGCGCTCTCGCCCAGCTCGAACTCGAGTACGACCCGGATGCGCAGACCCTGGCCCTCACCGGCAACGACACGGGAGACTTCAACCCGCTCGTCACCTGGCAGACCGGCTCCTTCGGTGGGATCCCCGCCACCGTCAACCTCATCAGCGGCGTGCACTTCACCATCTCGCCCTCGAGCACCATCGACACCACCATGGAGATCTCCGTGTGGGATAACGGCGTGCAGCTCGAGATGCTCGGGCTCGCCTCACCCACGGGGTATGCCTTCGTGGGCCTCGGCATCGAACGCGACGCCAGCGGCCTCAGCGCCGCGCAGTCTGCGTACCTTGCCTCCAACGACGGGCTCGCCATAGGGCTCCTCAACGGCAGCGGCTACGCGCCCGTCACGCTGAGCGTCGTGCCGGCGCCCGGAGCGATCGCGCTCTTCGCGGGCGCGGGCCTCGCCTGCTCAAGGCGGAGGCGTTGTCGGCGCGCCTGATCGAATCGTCACGGCGCCCCCACACCGCCCCGCCCCTCCCGACCCTCCGAGAGCCCTCGCCCGGTTTTCCCTGTGGTCGGTGCGCTTTCGTGTGGTAGGTTCGCGGCACACGTCACCTGAGCGGCCGGGCGCTCGCATCTGGAGAGAAGGAAGAACCATGAATCGTCGCACCCTTTGTGTTGTCGCCCTCGTCACGCTCGCGGGCGCTTCTGCGCATGCCCACGCGGGGACCACCCCCGAGCCCCCGCTCGCGCTCATCGTCGACACCGTCGCCCAGACCTACGTCTTCGAGGGCACGCTTACCACCGACCCCGGACCCTTCGGCAGCGGCTTCCGCGCGCGCTGGGAGCTCAACCCGCCCGGCACGCAACTCCCGGGCAACGAGAGCCAGAACGTAGGCCTCGGCTCACGCATCGCGATCGGGCAGAGCAACCCCGGTGCGCTGCTCGGCGCGTGGAACCTCCAGTTCTTCGCCAACGGCGCGGGCGACGACCTCATGCGCATCGACGCCGGGTGGGCCGTCGGAGGCGACCCGGGCACGATCACGCTCACCGGCATCGGCATCCCGCAGACATACGCCAACCTGCAGCCCACCACGATCGCGATGCTCGAACGCTCCGTCGGCTCCGTCCTCGGCGGCGCGAACCCGACGACGAACGCACCGGGCATCCCGATCATCGGCATCCCCGCGCCGGGCGCGCTCACGCTCTTCGCGTGCATGGGCCTCGCCAGGACACCTCGCCGTCGCGCCTGATCGTTCACGAACACATCTCCATCGCCGGATCTGCTCACGTATGGCAAGGCGATTGTTCCGAGATTCCACGCGTCACCCGATCGAGAGAGAAGAAGCACCCGTGCATGAGATCCGTCCCCGTTTCGCTCCGATCGTCGCGTGTGCCGTGCTCGCGCCGTCGTTGCTCGCCCAGGGCCCCTATGCGACACGCACGATCCTGCTCGAGGGAGACCCGCTGCAGGGCGGTGATTCGGGCGTCGTCGAGGAGTTCGGCCTCTACAACCTCACCCGATCCGGCGAGATCCTGCTCTACACCGCTCAACGCAACGATCCGGGCACGGGCACGAGTGAAGTGGTGCTGTGGCGCTACGGTGTCGACGGTGCCTTCCAAGCCGTCGTCCGCGAGAGCGACATCGCGCCGGGCACGCAGGCGCCGTTCGGACGCTTCGGCAGCGGGGTCATGGCCAACGACGGATCGGTCCTCTTCAACACGAGCGACGGCAGTTTCTTCATCCCGCGCAACGGCGTCCCCGAAACCCTCGCCCTCACAGGCGGCGGGGTCCCGGAAGTGCCCGGGGAGACGTTCTCTCGCTTCGACAGCGCCCTCAACGCGGGAGCCGATGCCGCCTTCTTCCTCGGACGTCTCGTGAGCTCGTCACCCAACGTGGACTCGACGAACGCGCGGGGGATCTGGCGCCGGAACGCGGGCGGCACGCCCACGCTCTTCGCGCGAGCGGGCGACCTCGCGCCGGGAGCTGGCGGCACTCGCTTCGGAGGTGGCTTCGATGTCGACGGGCTCCCCTTCTTCCTCGCGGTCAACAACGTCGGGCGGGGCGCCTTTGTCGCCGAACTCCGCAACGGCATCAACGATCCAACCTCTGACCAAGGGCTTTGGAGTGTCGACGCCGACGGCTCGCTCCAGCTCATCACGCGCAGGGGCGACGAGGCGCCGGGCGCTCCGAGGCAGCAGATCGTCCGCTTCGATCAGCCCGTCACCAACACACGTGGAGACGCGCTGCTCGGCGTGACCTACACCTCGTCCAACGCGCTCGTCGTCCTCTCCGACGGGGCCCTCACCACACACGTGCGGTCGGGCGACGTGCTCCCAGGCACCGACGGCCTCCCGCTCACGAGTGTGAACTCCTTCGCGAGCGCATTCAACGACGCCGGGCAGATCGCCTTCACCGGGAGGATCGCGAACGGAGACCAAGTCGTCTACATCACTGATGACACCGCCGCCACCCTCGTCGCGCGTTCCGGCACACCCGCCCCGGGTGCGGGCGGCGACACCTATGAGTTCATTAGCGATTCCTTCGCCCTCAACAACAGGGGCGATTACGCCTTCCTCGCCGCTCTCGCAGGAGCGGACGTGAGCAGCAACAACGCTCTCGGGCTCTTCGCCTACGACAGCGCGATGGGCGAGACAGTCCTGCTCCTCCGCACGGGCGACCTCTTCGACGTCGACGACGCCCCGGACAGCGAGGACCTACGCGTCATCGACACCCTCGAGATCGACATCTTCCGCAAGGGCAACAGCGGCGACGGCGCGAGCATCTCCGACGACGATTACCTCGTCACCCGGATCGGTTTCACCGACGGCACCTCGGGCCTCTTCCGCGTCCAGATCCCGACTCCGGGCGCCCTCGCCCTCTTCGCGGCCACCGGCCTGGGCGTCGGACGGAGAAGGCGACGCCGACACGCATGATCAGCTTCTGGCGCGGAGCGTCTGTCGCCGGCAGCGGTTCCGACATCTTCAGCGCCCCCTTTGGCTGTCAGGGGGCGTTGTCGTTTTGAGATATACGAAGCGCATGTATGGTGAAGCGAACGCACGCACCGGTTCGTGCGTGCAAAGAAGAGACCATGACCCAGCCCCCCCGCTTCTCTCAAATCGCCGCCATCTTCGCGGTCTTCACCATCCTCGGCATCGCCCTCGTTCTCGCGCAGCCTTCCCTCACGCCGCCAGCGGGCCCCATCGATGAGACCGCGCGCTTCGGAGTGCTGATCGAGCTCAACGACACAACCGCTCCGCCCGACGCGCTCTACGAGCATGTCATCACGCAACCCGGGTCCTACTACCTCACCGCGGACGTGATCGGCGGGCCCGGCGGACCGCTCCAGGGCGAGGGCGGGGGCGTGCTGATCCTCGTGGACGACGTCACACTCGACCTGAACGGCTTCGCGCTCCGCGGCACGGGCCTGAGCTCCATCGGCGTCTCCGTCGCCAACGCGGACGGGGCGGACACGGAGACCGAGCGCATCACGGTGCGGAACGGGCGCATCGTCGGGTTCGCCGTGGGCGTGCGGGGCGTCTCCTTCGGGACCAACGAGCAGGGCGCGCAGATCGCATCGCGCCTGTCGGGCCTCCACCTCGATGGTCTGCACGTGGACGCGCAGTCCACCGGGATCGACGTGAGCGGGGCGCGCGTCATCAACTGTGCGATCACCTCGCCACGCACGGGCATCCGCGCCTTCTTCTCGATCGTCGAGGGGTGCGAGATCCGTATGCGGGGCGAACCGATCCTCAACCTCGCCACCGGCATGACCGTCCAGCAGTCCAACATCACGCGGTGTCATGTGGACACCACCGGGTCCGACGCGAGCACCCGCAACGGCTTCATCGGCGTCGATTCCCTCTTCACAGCCTGCACCGCTCGCGATGGCGCCAACGGGTTCAACCTCGTGGGCACCAGCATCGCCAACGGGTGCCTCGCGATCAACGTCACGGGCAACAGCGTGAGCGCGACATCGCAGACCAACGACTCGAACTTCTGAACACGCCGGGCTTACACAGTTCCGCCACCCTTCTGGGATAGCCGCACAATGCACACACGCACCACGTCACTCATCGCGTTTCTGACGGTCTTCACGATCCTCGGTATCACGCTCGTCCTCGCCCAGCCCTCGCTCACACCGCCCGCTGGCCCGATCGACGAGTCAGGGCGCTTCGGCACGCTCATCGAGCTCAACGACGACACCGCCCCCGGCGCGGGCGTCTACGCGCACGTCATCACTACGCCCGGGTCGTACATCCTCACGGGCGACATCGACGCGGGGTCGGGGAGCGGCGTCGAGATCCGCGCCGCCGACGTCACCCTCGACCTCAACGGGTACACCATTCGAGGCACGGGCGAGGACGGCGTCTCCGTCCCGGAGGTCACCGGGACGTCGCCAGTCGAGACGCCCGGCATCACGCTGCGCAACGGCAACATCGTCGGCTTCACGACGGGCGTCCGCGCGTTCAGCAGGGGCTTCGGCACCACCTCCTCCTCCGACGGCGTGCGCCTCGACGACCTGCAGATCCGCGCGACCAGAACCGGGATCACCGCGCGGTCGGCGCGCATCACCGACTGCGCCGTCCAGGCCCCCGTCACCGGCATCGACGCCGACTTCTCCGTCATCGATGGGAGCGAGCTGCGCCTCGCGGGCAATACGAACGCGTTCATCGTCGCCGCGATCGACACGAACGATTCGACCATCTCGCGCACCGTGATCGACCGGTCCCGCTCCGAGTCGTCGACGCCGCGAGGCTTCGACGTCTCGCGCACGCTTGTCTCCGCGAGCAGCGTGCACGGCGGGGGCACCGGCTTTGCGCTGGGCGACGACTCCGTCGCCAACGGGTGCGTCTCGACCGCGGCCTCCAACTTCGTGGGCGCCTCCGCCGCGACGTTCAACAGCAACTTCTAAGGGCCAACAAACTGCTTGGGCGTGGCCGATCTGGGCGTATGGTGAAGGGACGGATCGCACATCCGTCAACCTCGTCCCACTCGCCCGATAAAAGGACACGCCATGCCCCGCCCCGCTCACCTCGCCCCCGTCGCCGCCCTCTTCGCGATCTTCGGCATCGCCCTCGTCCTCGCCCAACCGTCGCTCACCCCGCCAGCGGGGCCGATCGAGCAGTCTGGCCGCTTCGGCACGCTCATCGAGCTCAACGACGACACCGCGCCGGGCAACGCGACGTACCGCCACGTCATCACCGAGCCCGGCTCCTACGTCCTCGCGGGCAACATCGACGCCGGTGCGCAGAGCGGCATACTGATCGACTCAGACAACGTCACCATCGACCTCAACGGCTTCACCCTCTCGGGCACCGGCCAGGCGGGCATCGACGTCCCGGATGCACAATTCGAATTCATCGAGTTCCGTGGCATCACCGTCCGCAACGGGCGCATCGTGGGCTTCGAGACCGGGTTCGACGGCCTTGACTTCAGCGACGTCGGCAAGGGCGAATTCACCAACTTCACCAGCACGCTCCTGGCCGACCTCGACATCCGCGCGACGACCAACGGCATCATCATCGACTACGGCATCGTCGACCGCTGCTACGTCGTCGCGGAGGTCACCGGCATCGAGGCCTTCCAGGTGAGCATCCTGAACACATCCGTGCGCATGGTCGAGGGCATCTCCATTTCCACCGCAACGGGCATCAGCACATCGGGCTGCCACGTCTTCGGCTGCAGCGTCTCCACCGACGCCTCATTGGCGTCGGCTACCAACGGGTACACGCTCGCCTCGACGATCGCCCGCGGCTGCCAGATGACGGGCATCGGCACCGGTTTCACGCTCATCGCCAACTCCATCGCCACCGACTGCCGCGCGAGCACTTCGACCAATCTTGTCAGCTCGGGCTCGCAGGCATTCAACAGCAGCTTCTGAAGGCACGCCGCACAACCCCGCACGACATCCCAGCTTGTCACGGAATCTCCCGCGCTCTGCGCGGTGCAGAGCCGTTGTGCTTTGGAGAGGCGGTTGCTTGGAGTATGTTTGAGCGGAGCGCAACGCGCCCTATCACTCAGAAGGAGCAGCCCCCGTGATCAACGCTTCCCGCATCGCCGCGAGTCTCGCGGTGTTTACTGTTATCGGCATCGCCCTCGTCGTCGCGCAGCCCTCGTTGACACCCCCCGCGGGACCCATCGAAGTGTCCGGGCGCTTCGGCACCCTGATCGAGATCAACGAACAGAACACGCCCGGCGACGGGAGCGTGCGTCACATCATCTCCGAGCCCGGCTCGTATGTGCTGACGGGCAACGCCGACGCGGGCAGCCGCAACGGCATCCGCATCGACTCCGACAGCGTCACCCTCGACCTCAACGGGTACACGATCAACGGCACGGGCATCGCGGGCGGCATCGTCCCGCCCGCGCAATTCCCGAGCCGGGAGATCCGCGGCGTGACCGTGCGCAACGGGCGGATCGACGGGTTCGAAAGAGGGATCCTCGGGCGCATGAGCAACCTCGTCGAGATGGCGGACGTCAAGTTCGCCAACACGCTGATCTCCGACATCGAGATCCGCGCGACGTCCGGCATCGACCTCGAGTTCGCGACCATCGAAAACTGCAGGATCATCGCGACGTCGCTCGGCATCGGGGTCGCTAACTCCACGATCCGCGACACGACGGTCCGGATGATCGGCGCCGAGGGCCAGAGCTTTCGCGCGGGCATGGCCACGACCAACTGCAACGTTGTCGGGTGCACCGTGGACATGAGCGGCTCGGGCGCGATCACCACGTTCGCCTACTCGGCCGCAAGCACCCTCTTCCGCGGGTGCCACGCCTCGGGTGCCGTCACGGGCTTCTCCATCAACACGGGCTCCGTCGCCACAGACTGCTACTCGAACTCCGCCACGAACACCCTGCTGACCGGCGCCCAGACTTTCAACAGCAACTTCTGACCGAATCACCACACACAAGAGACCCACGCATGACCACGCGCACCGCCGCCCTCGCCTCGTTCCTCACCGTCTTCGCGGTCCTGGGCATCGCCCTCGTCGTCGCGCAGCCCTCGCTCACCCCGCCCGCGGGGCCCATCGGCGAGTCCGGGCGCTTCGGCGAGCGCACGGAGATCAACGACACCACCGCGCCGGGCGCAGGCTCGTACCGGCACGTCATCTCCGAGCCCGGGTCGTATTACCTCTCGGGCGACATCGACGCCGGTACGCAGAGCGGCATCCGCATCACCGCGAACGACGTCACGCTCGACCTGAACGGCTACACCGTCCGGGGAGACGCTGGCTCTTTCGTCGGGATCGACGCGCCCGTCTTCGACTCCGCCGACCAGGACACGCTCGGCGTCACCCTCCGCAACGGCACCGTCGACGGCTTCCCGTTCGGCGTCCGCGGCTACAACGCGGGCTTCGACC
>ERZ1740067.2450-NODE-2450-length-11289-cov-6.508813_pt1 | contig 11289 bp, 13 predicted proteins | sample MGYA00581736_ERZ1740067 | MGnify/ENA primary metagenome ERZ1740067 (study PRJEB43018, sample SAMN04849236) | marine metagenome | isolation source: floating plastic debris | place: Pacific Ocean | collected 2008-08-27 | study: EMG produced TPA metagenomics... | reverse complement strand
GCTACCACCCTGATCTCCACTCTTTCCCTCCACGACGCGCTTCCGAGCTGATCCGAAATTTCGGCTTCCGGGGTGTCAGCTCGCCCTTCACCGGCGCCCGCGTCACCCTCGAGAACCTCGCTATCGCCAGCTGCGCCTTCGAGGGCGCTTTCATCGAAGGCGACGCCAAGATCATCAACTGCACCGCCGAGTTCAACGACGCCCCCGGCTTTCGAGTCGACGGGGTCGCCCGCATCGACGGCTCCGCGGCGAACGCCAACGATTCCCACGGCTTCTGGATCGAGTCGGGCCTCATCACCAACTCCACCGCCCGCGACAACACCCTCAACGGCTTCAACCTCGGCAGCATCGTCACCAATGCCGGCTCCGTCGTCGCCGTCAACTGCGTCTCGAAGTCCAACAGCCAAGAAGGCTTCTTCTCCACCGATCCCGTCACCCTCGTCAACTGCCATGCCGTCGAGAATGACGACTTCGGCTTCCAGCTCGACAACGACGCCTCCCTGGAGGGATGCGTCGCCCGCCAGAACGGCAACGCCGGCTTCCTCACCGGACAGTCCGCAACCCTGTCTCGCTGCATCGCGAGCGAGAACGCCGCCAACGGCATCAACGTGAGCGCGAACTCCACCGTCGAGTCCTGCGTCGCCTACATGAACGGCAACTTCGGCATCGCCACCAGCCTGAACTGCTCCATCGCCAACTCCGCCTCCCGCGACAACATCTCCGACGGCTTCTTCGTCGGCGCGGGCTCGTCCGTCCAGAGCTGCGCCGCAAACATCAACGACGGCGACGGCTTCCAACTCCAGTCCGACGCACGCCTCGCCAACTGCTCCGCCGACGGCAACGCCGTCGCCGGCATCCGCGGTACCTCCGACACCGTCATCGACTCCTGCAACGTCACCGACAACGCCACCGGCATCATCGCCGGCGCCGGCGGACTCGTCATCCGCTGCTTCGCCGCCGGAAACAGCACCAACTACGACATGACCGCCGCCGACCACGGCGCCATCATCTCCCCCGTCGGCGCCTTCACCGAACCCAACGCCTTCGCCAACATCTCCTACTAGTACGCGACGCTCCCCCGTGCCGCGGCTTGACCGAAGGCAAGCCGTGCCTCTTCCCAAGCCCAGTGCCCCTCCCCACACCCCGCCCCCGCGGGGCGTTTTTCCTCGCCCCCGGCTACCATCTCCCAAACCTTCCAAACCCCACCAACCCACGGGCCACACACACCATGAAGATCCACGAGCACCAGGCACGCGACCTCCTCTCCTCCGCAGGCATCCCCGTCCCCCCGGGCCACCTCATCACCTCCATCGATGAAGCCGCAACCACCTACAAGCAAGTCACCGCCGACGCAGGCACTGACCTCGCCGTCGTCAAAGCCCAGGTCTTCGCCGGCGGCCGCGGCAAGGCCGGCTTCGTCAAGCTCGTCCGCTCACCCGAAGAAGCGACCGAAGCCGCCAAGTTCATGCTCTCCAACAAAATGGTCTCACCCCAGACCGGCCCCGAAGGCCTCGACGTCTCCAAAATCCTCATCGCCGCAGGCGTCGACATCGCGCACGAGTACTACCTCGCCATCACCACCGACCGCAAAACCCGCCGCAACGTCCTCATCGCCTCCGCAGAGGGCGGCGTCGAGATCGAAACCGTCGCCGAGCAAAACCCCGACGCCATCATCAAGGTCCCCCTCCATCCCCTCACCGGCCTCGCCCCGCACCAAGCCCGCGAGGTCGCATTCCGCCTGGGCTTCAAGGGCAAGCAGGTCTCCCAAGCCGTCAAAATCATGCTCGCCCTCGCAGCCGTCTTCGAAGCCAAAGACTGCTCCATCGCCGAGATCAACCCCCTCATCCTCACCCCCGCCACCGAGGGCGCACCCGAAGGCCAAGTCCTCGCCATCGACGCCAAGTTCAACTTCGACGACAACGCAACCTTCCGCCACAAAGACATCCAAACCCTCCACGACCCCTCCGAAGACGACCCCGCCGAAACCCGCGCCCACGCCTTCGGCCTCTCCTACATCCAGCTCGACGGCAACATCGGCTGCCTCGTCAACGGCGCAGGCCTCGCAATGGCAACCATGGACGTCATCAAGCTCCACGGCGGCGAGCCCGCAAACTTCCTCGACGTCGGCGGCTCCGCAACCGAAGAAGCAGTCACCGAAGCATTCAACATCATCCTCAGCGACCAAGACTGCAAAGGCATCCTCGTCAACATCTTCGGCGGCATCATGGACTGCGCCGTCATCGCCCAGGGCATCATCAACGCCGCAACAACATTCAAAAACCCCGACGGCTCCACCGGCTTCAAAGTCCCGCTGGTCGTCCGCCTCGAAGGCACCAACGTCCAAGCCGGCCGCAAACTCCTCGACGACGCCCAAGCCAACCTGCCAACCCTAAAACCCGCCACCGACCTGACCGATGCCGCCGAAAAGGTCACGGCAGCGGTGGGGTGAGGTTCGTGGTGGGCGCAGATTCGGAAAATCTAGATCGATCTGTGACGCTCGGCGTTTCCGCCATTGTCGGCGATAGCGTTGTGCACTTTGCTGATCCGTTTCACGAAGAAACAAATCAGCATTGTCTACGACGGCTCGACCCAGAGTTTTATCATGTGTCTGCCGATGCACTAGCCCCGCTCGCCACCCAGGACGAGGGCCAAGCGGCAGCGTGCAACCTGCGATTGCTGTATCACCATGCAGTAGAGAGCTTGTTGGCGTTGGTTTGTGCATCGCTGCAGGCGCCGCATTACGTCCCTGGTTGGCTTGCAACCTACAAGACGGTTGAGCTTCGGGGACTTGTTTCACGCATCAGTCGGTCGCAGCCAATTTCTGTCGCCGTAAGGCCAAATCAGCCAGGTTGGCTTGGATTCGTGAGTATGTTCGCTGCCCGAATGGAACCGTCGCCTACGGCTGAAGACATTGAGCAAAATACTCTCGTGTTTCACCAGTTGGCTAGAGATATTAATGACTCGAATATGAATCGAGAATATGCAAGCCTGAAACACGGTCTCCGTTCAAGCGCTGGTGGCGCGATGTTAAAATTCGCTCCTAACGACGCACATGGAAAGCCGATTCGCGATCGTGAAGTGACGCTGGGCGGAGAGCCTCACGGAACCTCATTTTTTAGGTATGACGTGATTTCGCGCAATCCAGCAATAAGAGCTTGTAGCCATCACTCGCTCAACTGGGACCCTGCTGTGCTCGTTGATCGAATCTCATGGGCAGCGACGTGGTTTGCAAACGTTCGTGCGATGGCTTTGTCGATGTGCGACCAGAGCAGTCACAGCGTGATCTTTCCGGACGCGGATGCGTGCAACGGAGCTCTTCGAAGAGGGACAACGCTGCCCCACTCGTCGCATCAGTACAACGTGGATATCACTGAATTGAAGAAGCTGATCGCTTCTCAAGGACGTGTCGCTGCCAAGACGACTTGGCCACCAACCCAGTCGTGACCCCGCCGGGTGCCATGGCCACCACGGGTGGCCATGACCTTCGACCCCCCCTTGCCCGCCTCGCTACCCCTCACTCCTCCCCAAGCACAACCGCCCGCACCAGCACCATCGCCCCAAGCTCCGTCACCGCGACGCCGCCCGACGCCGTCGTGAACGCGGTCTCCAGCCGCCGCTCGCCATCGTCCAGCACCAGCGCCACCCGGGCCACACCATCATCGATCACGTGCACCCCGCACTGCATCGACACGCCCGGCCCCGTCAGCGTCGCCCGCTCCCGGTGCTGCACCAGCACCGCAGGCCGCGCGACCATCGCCCCCTCCGAACCCTCCGCCGAAGCAACCAACGACGACCACGCCTGCGCATCGAGCGTCACACCATCCCCGCCACCCGCACCGCCACCAAGCGCCTCGCGCACCATCATCCGCCCCGCGTCACCCTCGAGCACAACCATCTCGATCGCCACGCTTCGCGGATCCTTGTTCACCGACGAGCCGCCATAGCTCCCCCCGATCATCAGCCGCCCGCACATCGCGAGCCCACCGAGCACCACAACGAACAGACACACCTCCCGCAAACGCAGCCGAGCCATAACAACACTCCATTCTGTCATTCGTCCGCAGCCAGTCGCCCCACACATCGCCCCCATATCGCCCTGCACACGCCGGGCGACCAACGACTCGGACTCACCATCGGACCACCCAGATACGGCCCCACCCAAGCGCGGTTCGCACCACCAACCAAACACAACATCAAATGAGGACCAATCCCCAGCCCACGCCTCACGCTCCGATCCCCTCATGCCAGCCCACCGCGTAAGCCGTGGGACCGACCACCCCAACCCATCCATCCGCAAAGCAGCGGGCGTGGGGGACGCACTCCCCCGCATCAGCTGCTCTTTACTCGCCACGCCGCCCCGCACTCGGCACACACCACGCAACGGTCATCCTCAACCGCAGACCCCTGCAGGTCGTACTCGCATACCGGGCAGAGCGATGACCCAAGCATGTTTCCGACGTAAGCCTCAAGTCTCAGCCGGTCGCCGTACAACAACCCCGGCACGGCAATCAACCCCACGCCCAGCGCAAGCACAACGATCGACGTCGGCGCCATCCAAGACCGCGACGGATCATCCCCGGCGAGCAACAACACCGGCCACATCTGTGCCACCGCGACACCGCCAGCGACGTACATAACCCACACCATACCCGGCCGCCCCGTCGCCGCCGACCGCACAAACGTCCGCCGAGGCAGCGCCCGCATGAGCGCCGCCGGCATCTCATGTGTCACGCCACGATCATCATCCAAGCCCGGCATCACCCGCATGCCACCACAATACCACCCGCACCAACCACCCCCGTGCGCAGCCTCCCGCACCTCCCCCGCAATCCCCTTGCACACCCGCCGCCGCCCCGTACGTTCGATCACATGATCGATCTCGAAACCAACCACCCGTCGGCCGCAAACCCCTTGCCCGCACACGTCGACGACGCCGCACTCCTCCGCGACTACCTCACCGCCGAGGAGTCCATCGCCCAGCTCGCCGAGCTGCACGACTGCCCACTCCCAGCACTCCTCGCCTGGCTCGAGTCCGAGCCCACCGCCGCCACCCTCGAAGCCCTCGAGCGCGCATCTAGCCGCCGCGCCCAGCTCCGAGCCGCCGACCACGCCGCTTCCGCCCTCTCAACACTCGACCGCCTCACCTACGACACCGCCGCGCCCCCCGAAACCAAACGCAAAGCCGCAACGACGCTCATTCGCATCGCCCATACCCGCACGCCCCCGCCGCCGCGCGCACCAACGCCGCCGCGCGACGCAAACAACGCGCCACCAAGCGAAAGAACCATCCGGAACCACAGTCGAGTTACGCGAGCGCCGCATCGAGTGCCGCGTGCAGCTCTTCCATCTGCTCCCGCGCCAGCCGCTGCCCCGCCTGCGACGCAAACCAGATCAGCGCCGCACCCACAAGCGCCCCGCCCACGACCCACCACGCCCAGCCGCGCTCACCCAGCATCGCCTGCGCCGTGCCAAAGCACGCACCAAACAGCACGATCGACCCGAGCGACAGGTACGTCAGCGCGATCGCCGTCCAAAGCGCCGGGTGCGGGCTGAACCGCGCGAACACGTACGTCTCGCCCGCCTCGCTCGACCGCACATCAACATGAAGCCAGGGCGACCACGCGTGCCGAAGGTCCTTCCGCATCGCGACCAGCACATGCGTCTTCGCCCACTCGGTCACCCAGCGATGGCCGTCTTTCGCAGTGCGCAAACCATCAGCATCAAACGTCGCCGGATCGAGCCCAGCCCGGAGCCGATCGACCACGCCCTCCACGCCAAGCGCGGGCACATCGATCTGAAAGCTCGGGCGAAGCTCAGCGGACATCCCCCAAGCCTACTCGCCCTCACTCGCCAAGCGAAAGCGCCGGCAGCACAACCGCCCGGTCCGCCCTCGAGACCTCGATGACCCGCACCCCGCCGAGCGTCGCCTCATGCGCACGCAGGCCGGCAGCACCGCCCACATCAACCGCGACCCGCGCCTCCGGCCGAACCATCAGCACAACCGCATCCTCTCCATCCGGCCCCCGGGCGAGCAGCATCCGCCCCTCTCCGATCACGCCAGCCACATAGTCGCCCGCGATCAGCGTGCGCCATCCGACGAACTCGACCCCCGAGCCATAGTCCGCCGCGATCGGCTCGCCGAGATACTCAACCGAGTACGCCAAAAACTCCGCCTCGGTCGTGCACACATGCTGCGGCTGCATCGCCGGCACGATCGACGCGTACACCGCGCCCGCATCAATCACACGCGGCTTCGGCAACTGCTGAACAACCAGCACGGCACCCAACCCAAAGAGCAGCACCGCCGCGGCAGCGCGCAACCAAAGCCGCCCGGGTGCGGCACGATTGGACGACGCCTCTCTCGCCTCGTCATGTGGCGCGTCGCCCAATCGTTGTGCCAGCACGGCGGGCAGGGTGGGGGCCCGGTGCGTTCGGCGGACCGCCGCGTCGATGCGGCGGATCGCCTCGGCGGCCGCAGCCGTGTCGTTGTTGTCAGACGAGGAGCTCTGCAACGCCTCGCCGTCGGCGATGCGGTGAGCCTGCTCGTTGAGCTTCGGGTTGGAATCGTGGTTATCCATGCGCCACCTCCTGCGCGACGCGGAGGAGTGCTTCGCGGGCTCGGTAGACCTCGCTTCGCGCGGTTGCCTCGGGGACTTCGAGGAGCGTTGCGATGTGTGCGTAGGAGTGGCCCATGACGACGCGGAGCAGGAGGCATGAGCGCCTGCGGTCGGGTAGTGCGTCGACGGCTGCGGCGAGTTTGGGGTCCATGTCGCGGTCTGTGTTGCGGTCCATTTCGTCGCGGGTGTTCGTGGCGGCGGGGGCGTTGGGTGCGGTTTGGTCGGCGACTTTGCGCAATCGGAGGCGGTATCGCGTTGTGCTTCGCCGCATGTTTCTTGCTTCGTTTCGCACGATGGTTGCCATCCACTTTCGGAACGCGGCTTGGAATGCTTCGGCGTCGTCGCGCAGGGACGTGAATCGGTCGAGGTTTGTGAGTGCGGTGAGGGCGGCCCGTTGGACGGCGTCCTCGGCGTCGTTGCGGCCGACCTCGGCGGCGGCGGTGTAGACGAGCGTGGCGTAGCAGTTTTCAAGCAATGCGGCGAAGGCCCCGGCGTCGAGTGTGCCGGGCGCGATGGTCGCGGCTTGGTGGTGGTCGTCGGCCATTGGTGATGGTGTTCGCTCGGCCGATGGCCAGCTTCATTTATTGAGGTTTGGTCGTTGGCGTTGCGTTGCGGTGTATCGGCACATTGCGATGATTTTCTGTGGCTTGGCGTGGATGTTGGGGGCGGTGGGCGTGTGCGAAAGAACGCCCCCGGTCGCTGGTGACCGGGGGCGCACGAAGAGAGGGTGGTTGCTTTGTTTGGTTTTGTTGGGTGGGTGTTTAGCGGCGTCGGCGGGCGAGGAGGCCGCCGAAGGCGAGGACGGCGGCGGTGCCGGGGGTCGGAAGGGCGGCGATGTTGTCGAACCAGATGACGTTGTTGGATGTGCCGCCTCGGAGGAGGTCGCCTCGGCTGGCGAAGGAGACGGGTCCGGGGCCGGTGAAGATCTCGAACTGTGTGACGTTGGCGAGCGTGTCGGCGGCGGTGGCGGTGCCGCCGCTGCCCGCGGCGTAGATCAGGTCGCTTGCTTCGATGTCGAACTCGTAGCGTGACCAATCGTCGGCGATGGAGAGTGCTTGGCCTGGGGTGAAGAACCAGCCGCCGGGGCCGTCGAAGCCGAGCCACATGATGGTGTCGGAGCCGGAGACGCCGTTGGCCCAGAGTGAGATGTCGGTGACGCCGGCGTCGGTGTAGTCGCCGGTCCAGTCGGACTCCTCGTTGAGCATGATGAACTTGCCGTTGGGGCCGCCGCCGTCGGAGAAGTGGGAGAGGAAGCCCGGCTCGCCGTTGAAGCTGGTGCCGGGGTTGAAGGCGGGGGCGGTGCCTGCGGCGCCGACGCGCCAGCCCTCGTTGTCGGCATCGAAGGTGTCGATGGAGGAAGTCGAGATTTGGGCGGTGGCGGTGCCTGCGGCTGCCAGGAGTGCGATGGTGGCGATCGTGCGGGGCGTGTTCGTGCGGGGCATGGGTTCTCTCGCTTTCGGCGTGAATTGAGCTGGGGCGTTGCGGCCCACGTGTTGGGCCGGCTGTTCACGACAGGAGGTGCGCGGGGGAGGTCGGCGTTGCACGCGCGATGCGAGTTTTTCCGAATGGTGGAGCGGTCGACGCGTGATTAGGCGCGTTTGCGTGATGTCCAGGTGCCGCCGTAGCGGTAGGGGTCGCCGGTTGCTTTGGCGGCGGGCCAGCAGGTGTCGCAGACGAGGGACCATGTGGAGCCGTGGTCGGTCGAGACGCGGTAGAGGCGGGGGGCGGGGGTTGCGCACTGGGCGCAGGGGCGGCTTGGCTTTGCTTTCTCGCGTCGTTGCACGGTGGTGGTGTCCTCTGGGTGCGCGGAGTCAGTAGGCTTTGCGACGTTACGCGCGGCCGGGTTCCGCGCAGCCGAGTCGCGATTGATACCTGCAACGACCATTTGGAGAGCACGCATGGATACCTTCGACGCGATTTATGGACGGCGGGCGATCAAGCACTTTGATCCGGAGCATCGGCTGACGGCGGAGGAGGAGACGAAGCTATTGGAGGCGGCGATCCAGAGCCCGACGTCGTTCAACATCCAGCATTGGCGATTTGTGCTGATCAAGGATGCGGCGCTGCGGAAGCAGGTGCGGGAGGTTGGCAACGATCAGGCGCAGATGACGGATGCGTCGCTGTTGGTGCTGATGACGGCGGACGTGAAGGCGTGGGAGAAGGAGCCTTCGCGGTATTGGAAGGATGCGCCGAAGGAGGTTGCGGAGCTGCTGGTGAACTGGATGGGGCCGTTTCATGAGGGGCGTGAGGAGCTGCAGCGGGATGAGGCGCAGCGGTCGATCGGGATGGCGATGATGACGCTGATGCTCGCGGCGAAGGCGATGGGGTACGAGTCGTGCCCGATGATCGGGTTTGATCATGATGCGGTGGCGAAGCTGGTGAGCTTGCCGGCGGATCATGCGATCGGGCCGATGGTTGCGATCGGGCGCGGGGCGAAGGATGCGTGGCCCAAGCCGGGTCAGCTCGGGCTTGATGAGGTGGTTGTGACGGACCGGTTTGGGTGACGCTACGCTTTTGGGCGCTTTGGCTGCTGGCTCGTTGTCGGTTGCTCCGGCTGCTTTGAGGATTGGGACACGACGATGATTCGGACGCCGATGTTTGCTTGTCTTTGCGGGTTGGTCGCGTTGCCGATAGCGGCGGTTGGTGGCGATGCGTCGGTGACCGTCAAGGACGCGGGTGCGGAGCCTCGCGAGGTGCTTCGGTATGTGATCGAGCCGGGCCAGACCGAGACGATCACGATCGACACGGCGATCAACATGGAGATGTCGATGGCGGGGCAGGGCATGCCCGCGATGGATCTGCCGACGAGCAGGATGACGTTGGAGTCGGTCGTCGAAGAAGGCGCGGATGGCGGGTACACGGTCTTGTCGACCATCACCGATGCGCGGGTCGCGGGTGATGTGGCGAACATGATGCCGATGATCGTTGACGCGATGCGTGAGTCGTTCCGCGGCTTGGCGGGGACGACGTTTTCGCTCTCGATGACCGATCGTGGTGAGATGTCGCCGATGGGTGATGCGCAGCTTCCGGCGGGGGCTTCGCCCGAGGCGATTCAGGCTGCGGAGTCTGGCGTGGCGGCGCTGCAGGGGACGGGGCTGATTCTGCCGGAGGAGGCGGTGGGCGTTGGCGCGGTGTGGGTGACGAGTGTGTCGCAGGCGCTCAATGGGATTGAGCAGAACATCGAGACGACGTACACGCTTGTGGAGCGTGCGGGCGATGTGCTGACGATCGGGATTGTGCAGTCGATCGGCGCGGAGCCGGGGCCGCTCGAGCTTGCGGAGGTGCCGCCGGGCATGAGCGCGGAGCTGATCGAGCTTGTTGGTGCGGGTACGGGAACGGTTGAGTACTCGCTTGGGCGTGCGACGCCGGCGTCGATCGCGATGGCGTCGAACGTTGCGGTGAAGATGGAGATGTCCGGGATGGGCATGGACCAGCAGATGGAGCAGAAGATCAAGACCGTGATGAGCACGCCGACGGGCGAGGACTGATCACGGCTTGACGCTGGTTGGAGTTGATCTATTGGGCGGCGGTGCGGTGTTGGCCGTGCCGCCGTTTTTGTTTTACTCGTGTCTTTGGGGCTGGTTTTTTCGGGTTATTCGGTGTCATTGGCGTCGTCGCTTTGCTCGTAGCCGGCCATGCCTTTGGGGATGGGGAATGCTTCGGGTGCGAGGCGGCCGTTGAATGCGGCGCCGCCTGGGAGTGTGGTGTAGAGCTCGATGGAGATTTGTTTGATGGGGATCGGGATGCCGTCGACTTCGGGCTTGTCGGATGGGGTGATGGTGGCGATGACCATGACGGGCGTGTCGTCGGCGACGGCGGCGAGGGGCTGGTGGGCTTGGGCTTCTTCGGGGCTTGATGCCATGGAGACCATGCGCATGTGGACGGGGTGGCGGTACCAGGCGCGGGCGGCGACGGCGTCTTCGAACCAAGCGATGATGACGCCCTTGCCGGGTGAGGTTTGCATTGCTTCGGCGCCGAGGCAGCCTGGGGAGGTGTTGAGCGCGCCGACGAGCATGGCGCCCATGTCGAGGCCTGGCTGGGCGGCCGCGCTTGTTGAGGTGGCTGCGGCCTGCGCGGGGGCGGGCTTGAGGGCGAGGGTTGTTGCGATGCCTGCGGCGAGGGCGAGGGTTGCGAGGGCGATGGGTGCGGGCTTCATAGGGAGTGCTCCTTGGTGTGTTGTGTTGCGCGATAGCCTACCGGGTGTGCGTGTTGCGCTGTTCATGAGATGCGGGGGCGTGACTGGTGAGGTGTTTGGATGGATGGACTGACGTACGACGAGGCGCGGGGCGATGCCGACACGGAGGCATTCGTTGGGATTATGCGCGAGGCGTTTACCTGGCCCGAGGATGCGTCGCGCGGGTTTGTGACGATGATGGGTGGTGTGAACCGTGTTGCTCGGTTGGGTGATGACGTCGTTGGCGCGTTGCAGTTGATTCCGATGGGGCAGTTCTGGGGTGGGCGGCGTGTGGAGCACTGGGGGGTGGCGGGGGTTGTTGTTTCGAGTGAGGCGCGGAACCGGGGGGTGGGTTCGTTTCTGATGCGCGAGGCGGTGGGGGAGATGGAGGGGCGGGGTGTGGAGCTCTCGGGATAGAACAAGGCGACGCTGAATGTGTAGAGGGAGGAGGAGTCAGGTCAGGAGAGAGATAGGAGAGCGAGAAGGGAGAAGAAACGG